>Ga0134128_10001283_pt1 | contig 32515 bp, 27 predicted proteins | sample KB31754_FD_96462 | JGI IMG/M metagenome (GOLD analysis project Ga0134128, IMG submission 96462) | Terrestrial soil microbial communities with excess Nitrogen fertilizer from Kellogg Biological Station, Michigan, USA - KB3-175-4 | ecosystem: Environmental > Terrestrial > Soil > Unclassified ... | reverse complement strand
CAAAGTAGCACTCGCGATCTTCACCCTATGCTGGTTCTCTTCCGCCCATGCCCAAAAAAGTTTCCTCGTCGTCTCCGATATCCATCTCGACGACGCTGATGACCAGGCCGCCATCCTCAACACCGCGCGTAACGCCGGCAGCGATACCTGGGACACGGCCCGACGCGAGATCATTCACCTGCTATATACCCAGTCGCCCGGGTTCATCATCTACCTCGGCGACCTGCCGCTACATGTCCCGGCCAATAACGTGGCCACGGCAATGACGAACGCAGGCATCACGCTCAAAGAACTCCGCGGCATCGCCCAACAAAAGCATATCCCGCTGCTCTTCGTCCCGGGCAACAACGACTCACCGGATAGCGACTACGGAAAATTCTCGCCCACGCTCTTCGACTACGATACCGCCGGCGCAAAAGCCTGGCCCGTGATAAACGGAAAGATCATCCCCGGCTCGGATATCCTCTACCAAAAATTGGGCTGCTATGCCTTCCGCAAAGCCAGGCTGCGTATCATCGTCCTCAACACTGTCCTCTATACCTGGAACTATCATTCCCGCGATCACGAAGTAAAATGCGCGGCACAGCTGTCCTGGCTCGGTCATCAGCTCCACCTGGCAAAAACCCATCACGAAACCGCCCTCATCGTGATGCACGTTCCTCCCGGCGTCGATGCCCATAAAGGCAAAACCTTCTGGACGACGAAAGTCCGGATCAACGAAACCACGATCCAGAATAATTTCCTGGATACCCTCGCCCGTTATCGGAACAGCATCATGGGTCTCCTCGCCAGCCATACACACATGGACGGCTTCAAACGCCTTTACGATAAAGAGGGAAAATTCATCACCTTAATGATCTCCATCCCCGCCGTTGCCCCCAGCGCGTATAACAATACTGCCGTCAAGCTGATCCGTTATAACGACCAAAGACAATGGATAGCATCCGATACCTGGTTTCACACCGATACATGGCATCTCAATGCCGTTTACCACAATCCCTTAAACCCCTGGTTCGGGCAAATGGACAGCACCAGCCTCTTTCAAATGGTCGATACCCTTTATAACACCGGTGTTAAAACTCATAACAAAGCCCTTGACCTCGACGTGCGGCGAAACTAATCATGTAAATTGCAGCCGGAACAAATTCAGACCCATGCGCAAGCTTATATATATTCTTTTTCTATTGTACTCCGTGCCGTCCGTCGCTCAAACACACAAAGGCAAAGACTACAGCGCCCTCCCGGCCCAATCCGGCAATCCCATCTTTCCGGGCTGGTATGCCGATCCGGAAGCAGCTATCTTCGACTCGACCTACTGGGTCTATCCTACCTATTCCGACAAATACGACAAACAGATTTTCTTCGACGCCTTCTCCTCTCCCGACCTCGTTCGCTGGACCAAACATTCACATATCCTCGATACCAATGCCATCCACTGGGCACATCGCGCCATGTGGGCCCCCGCCATCACAAAAAAAGGCGGCAAATATTACTTCTTCTTCGCGGCTAACGATATCCAGAACGATTCTGCTGTCGGTGGCATCGGCGTGGCAGTATCCAACCACCCGCAAGGCCCCTATAAAGACTATCTCGGCAAACCCCTTATTGATAAATTCCACAACGGCGCCCAACCCATCGACCAGGCCATTTTCAAAGACAAAGATGGTCAGTATTATATGATCTATGGTGGCTGGCGGCATTGCAACATCGCCAGGCTCCGTCCCGATTTCAAAGGCTTTATCCCCTTCCCCGACGGCTCGACCTTCAAAGAGATCACCCCGGACGGCTATGTGGAAGGTCCCTACATGATCGAACGCGACGGTAAATATTATTTCATGTGGTCCGAAGGTGGCTGGACCGGGCCCGACTATTCCGTCGCCTACGCCATAGCCGACAAACCCACTGGCCCCTTCAAACGCATCGGCAAGATACTGCAGCAGGACACAGCCATCGCCACCGGTGCCGGTCATCACTCGATGCTCCATGTTCCTGCTACCGATGACTGGTATATCGTCTATCACCGCCGTCCCCTGGGCGAAACGGACGCCAACCACCGGGTGGTCTGCATCGATCGCCTCGAATTCACCGCCGACGGCCATATCAAACCCGTCAAGATCACCAAAGAAGGCGTGGCCGCCCGCCCGCTGAAATAATTATTGTTTTTCCCGGTGATCATCCTACCTTTTTAGACACTTACTATAAAGACCAATAGCGATGACCACACAAAACGACGATCCCCTCATAGACCTCTATAGGGACAGTTTCCCCGATTTCGCTCGCATGATCCGGCGGATGGGAGGAACCCTCGAACAGGCCAGAGACAGCTTTCATGACGCGCTGCTGATCTACCTGGAAAAGGAGAAGGCCGGCACCCTTCACCTTCATGCTTCCCCCAAAGGCTATCTGCTGGGTACCGCTAGGATCTGCTGGCTGAGATCCCAGAAAAGCGACCTGCCTCTTCCGGAAGGTTTCGAGCCGGCAGACGTCCAGGACCCTGAAACCGAAGAGATCGAACGAACCCTCCTCGCGTCCCTCCAAAAAAGCGGCAGAAAATGCCTGGAGCTCTTAAAAGCATTTTATTATGATCACCGCTCCATGCAAGACATCGCCGAAAGATTTGGCTTCAATGGCCGCCGCTCGGCCACCGTACAGAAATACAAATGCCTGGAGAAGGTCCGGGAAGAAATAAAAACAAGTCTATGCGCAGTGAACTGACCGAGCTGGAGCTCATCGATAACTATCTCTTCCGGCAGCTGGATCAGCAGCAAACCCAGAAGGTGGAAACCACCCTGCTGGTCGACGAGGGCTTTGCCGAAAACGTCGAGACACAACGCACGGCCCACCGGCTGATCAGGCAATACGGCCGCAACGCAAACCGCCAAAGGCTCGAAAATATCTACCACCTGCTGTTAAACGAGCCCGCCTTCGCGGGTCAATTAAAAAGCCTGATATGATCATACCCACCGTGATCGATAGCGCCACCAGGGGTGCTTACGATATCTATAGCCTGCTGCTCAAAGAACGCATCGTATACCTGGGCACCGCCATAGAAGAGAATGTCGCCAATCTTATTGTAGCCCAGCTGCTCTACCTCGACAGCGAGAACCATAATCCCATCATGCTATACCTCAACAGCCCCGGAGGCATCGTCTATGGCGGGTTTGCTATCTACGATACCATGCGAAAGCTGAAATCGCCGGTGGCTACCGTGGCCATGGGTTTCTGCGGCAGCATGAGCACAGTGCTCCTCACGGCAGGCCACAAAGGCCAACGCTATGCCCTGCCTCACGCCACCATCCACATGCATCCCACCGGCGGCGGCGCCAAAGGCTACACCGAAGACGTCCGCATCGCCTATAAAGAGCAGGAACGCCTGCAAAATCAGATCTTTTATCTCATCGGAAAATTTTCCGGCCACACTCGCGAGGAGATCGAAGAGATGTTCCGCCGCGACCGATTCATGAACAGCATAGAGGCGCAAAAGTACGGCCTCATCGACGAGGTCCTCGGCGACACGGACGATCTCATCGCCCTCGACGAAGTGCAAACCCGCATCCATTTCGAAGCTCCCGGCAAGACCCGCGAAAGCATCGGTTTCAAACAGCACCCGGGCTAGTCATGCGTCACCAACGCCGGATCAGTCACCACAATCTCCGGCTTCCCTTTATAAAGTTCTACCTTACCCGTCGCATGGATCGTCTTGCCATCCAGCTCGCCGGCCAGGCTCTTCGCGCTCCCCCTCAACACCACCGTCAGCGGCTGATCAGGATACGCCCCACCTACATTCACCAGCACCAGACTCCCCATATCCTTGACCCCGTACACCTTGTCCGTGACGATCACATAATCGCCAATATGATGGATCGCATCGCTACCCACGATCTTTATCGGCGCACCTGCACCGGCGCCGGCGCCGACACCCGCATCAGCCCCCGCCCCGGAACCAGCTCCAGCCCCAGCGCCAGAACCAGCCCCAGCAGGCGCCATCTTCACGGGACCATTCTTGAACACCACATTCAACAACCCCGCCAGCCGCACCCCGGCCTGCACCAGCCGCTGCGTCACCTGGCCCCAGTGTTCATCATAATAAGCCTGTCCGATACTCCGGCTATTCATCGTATCGACCTCCGCATATAGTTGCGAGCTGATCTCATAGCTCTCCCACATCCATTTGACCACCGGATCACTCTCCCATTTCCGCACCTGCGTAGCCGACGGATGATCGTATTTGGCCGCGAGCTGCTGATAATCCATGCCCGAATGATCGATCAGCTTACTATCCCAAAGGGCATGCAGATTGGTGCCTTGCCCGTCGAAGTTGAGCTGAATGGTATTGCCACCCTTATCCTCCGCCCTGCTGATATGCATCGGCTGATGAAGATCACCCACAAAATGCACTACGAATTTTAAGGCATCGACCTTCTTGTCCCGCGGAACGGTGGAATCAGTCAGCACCCGAAGCTGATTCACCAGCGCACTGTAGACATTCGCCTCGAGCATATTCTCCACCCGGCTCTTGAATTCCTCATAGCTTAACCCTAGTGGCAGATTGATATAATGCCAGGGGCCCGTTTGCCGGTAATCCGGGTTACCCCGAAGTTCGTCGGCCCAGGTGGAAACATCCGCCAGGCTCTGCGGCCCCAGCAGATCGCGTACCCCTGCCAGCGCCTTTGGCGTCAGATGATCTTCGGCGATCTTGCCCACCGTCCGGTGGCCGGTTACACCCCAGGAGATAAAGAGAACTACAAAAAGTATAAAAAGTAAATAGATCTTTTTCATAGCCGCCAAGATAGAAAAAAAAGTCCTTGTCTACTCCATCGCATTCCGCGGATCTGTTTTTGGCTTCATCTTGTACTCATGCGGCGGCACGCCACCCATGAGGTTGGTGACAAAATAGTCCCAGCGCCGCCGCATCATATACGGATCCATCGGGCCATACCCATGTGGGCTATTCGGAAATATGACCAGGTCATAATCTTTATTTGCCTTTTCCAAAGCATCGATAACCAGCAGCGTATTATACGGCGGTACATTGTTATCCATCAAGCCATGTGCCAGCATGAGCTTGCCCTTCAGGTTCTTGGCATAGTTCTCATTGGCCTGTGCGTTATAGTTATCGGTCCCATCGCTGTTGCGAACAAGCAGCCCATCGTAACGCTCGCCCCAGTCGTCTTCATAGTTGCGATTGTCGTGGTTGCCGGACTCCGAAATACCCACCTTGAAGAAATCGGGATAACGGAACATCGCCCCAGCCGTGGCAAAACCACCACCAGAGTGACCCCAGATACCCACCCTGTCCAGGTCAATATACGCATGCCGTTTCGCCAGCTGCTGGATACCCGTAACCTGATCCGGCAAGGTATTCGTAGACATATCTCCATAACACATGTCATGGAAGCTCTTGGATCTGTAGGGGTTGCAGGTGCCTTCTATCGCTACCACGACAAAACCCAGCTCCGTCAGCGCCTGGTTGTCTCTCCGCGATGCCTGGAAACTCCAGTTGCTGACGCTGCCACCTTGCGGCCCGGGATAGATATAATCGATAATCGGGTATTTCTTCGTGCTGTCGAAATGTGCAGGCGTAAAGAGCAGTCCGTAAATATCGGTCTGCCCATCATGTGCCTTGACCGAAAAAAGTGTGGGCGCATTCCAGCCGGAGGCCACGAGACGCGAAATATCGGCCTTTTCAAGATCGACAACCACCTTACCCGCAGTATTCCGCAACACCGTTAGAGGCGCCATCTCGGGCGTGGAATAGCTATCTACAAAGTATTCGCCGCCGGGTGCAAAGCTCACCGTATGATTGCCCGGCTCGGGTGTCAGCAGCGTAAGATGTTTGCCGTCGAAATCGATCTTATAGAGATAGCTGTAATAGGGAACGCCGGGTTCTTTACCCGCGCCCAGGAAATAGATGATGCGTTTCTTTTCGTCGACGCGCTCCAGCTTCGACACCAGCCAGTTCCCCCGCGTGATCTGGTTCTTGAGCTTTCCCGTGGTGGCATCGTAGAGATACAGGTGGCCCCAGTTGTCGCGCTCGGAATACCAAATGAATTCGTTGCTATGTTGCAGATAACGCCAATCGATGGTACTGCGACCCGATTCATACTGTGTAGGGACGGTCTCGGTAAAGACCTCCCGGACGGCGCCCGTGTTGGCATCCGCTATCCGGACTTTTTCAACCTTATGATCCCTGCTCGTGCTCACAAAAGCCAGCTGTGAATCGTCGGCCGTCCAGTCCACGTCGTCGAAAGTGCCGCTGCTGGCGATATCGTCGCTCAACGTGGCACGGTGCGGATCGGGCGGAACATTCAGCACGATCACCTTGGGTCCATCGACATTGATGATGACCCGGGTGATCATCGGGATCACGGAGTCGCCGGGCAGCGGATATTTCCAGGCGTGCAGCACCGGATGACCCACATTGGTTGTAGCGAGATACATCTCGCCGACCTTCCGTTGATCATCTTTAAAGGTGGCGATCTTCTTCCCGTCTTCGGACCAGCGCAGGATGGGTCCATCGCTGCTTTTCCAGCCGGCATTGTCGGTGGCATAGCCAAAGTCTTTCTCGCCGTCGGTGGTGAGCTGTGTCTCCTGCCCCGTGGCCAGATCGCGTACCCAAAGATTATAATCGCGGATAAAGGCAACCCGTTTTCCGTCGGGCGAGACCACTTCCAACTCGCCGCCCCTGCGACCGGAACCACGTTCTCTGCCCAGATGCGAAACATCCACGGGCTTACCCGTAAGCGCCTGGATGGCATCAGCCAGCCGCTCCCGTGAAGCATATACCGCCCGTGTCTTCTTTGCGGGGTCGACCAGCACAAATTCGCTGCCCGTCGCCGTCAGCACCCGGTACCAGAACCGGTCCCCTTCGATCCACATCGGCCGGACATCCGCCCGGTCGATCAGCGGCCCCGTATTATAGTTGAGCATACTTTCTGCGCGTGCGTAATCCTCGTCTGTGTAGACTCTGTGCTCCTGGGCCCGCCCGGCCACGACGATCCCAAGGACTAGTGTAGTAATGAGAATTTTCTTCATGTTGTAGTGATTACTTTCGTATTAGGGGGGTCAAATTACGCTAATCCACCGATTTCCGTCCACCGACCATGGAATAAACCACATTCACCAAAAACACCAGCTGCGCCACCAACCCGGCCACCACCAAGACGATAGAGACGACGTCAGGTTGGTCCATCGAGACCCAGTTACTATAATCTATATATCGCCGCGGCATCCCAGCCAAACCACGATACGGCCAAATAAACGCCAACGATCCCAAAAAAGTTATCCAAAAATGGATTAATCCCAAGGCCCTTCTCATCCAATGGTTATAATGATAGAATAACGCAAATGCCCCAAACACCACCGCAAGACCGGCAAACAAATGAAAATGCGCGATCACAAAATAGGTATCATGCAATTGCAGATCAAATGTCGAAAAAGACCTTGAAAAGCCCGTGCAAACCGCCCCCATCGCCCAACCCAGACAAGCAGCCCAAAACCAATCCTCGGTCGCGACCCTCAGCACCCTCCGCCAAAGCTTCGCCACCACCACCAACAAAAGACCGGCCAGCAGGATATAAAGCACACCTCCCAAAAACGGATCGAGCTCCGCCGTGCTAAGATTATAAGCCAGCCGCATTCCACCTACCAACAAAAATCCCATCATCCCCGCCAATAAAATAAACCGTAACTTTCTATTCATTACCATATTGTTTCTTCATGCAAACGATCACCAATCTCCTCATGTTCACCGGCCAGGCCGAAGAAGCCATGAACTTCTACCTCGGGCTCTTCGACGACTCCAGGCTCATCGTCATCCAAAAGTACGGTCCCAACGAGCAAGGCCCCGAAGGCACCGTCATGTACGCCCGCTTCACACTCGCCGGCCAGGTGTTCGCCTGCATCGACAGCCCCGTAAAACACGACTTCACCTTCACCGCCGCCACAACGTTCCGCATAGACTGTGACGCCGAAGAAGAGGTCGACCGCATCTTCGGCCGGCTCACCGCCGGCGGCCAGGTGTTCATGCCGCTCAATAAATATCCGTTCAGCGAAAAATTCGGCTGGACCGCCGATAAATACGGCGTATCCTGGCAGGTTAGCATAAGGGCAAAAAGATAGCTCACTGCTTATCCATCCACTCATACCGATCCCTATGCTGCTCCGGCTCCGTCCGCGTCTTCACATTGATATGCTGCACATACACCGTCTTCCCCGCATTAGCCGCCGGCCAGTGCGGTAGCCCATGTCCATTCGGATTGCCGGTCTTGATAAAGTTGACAAAATACCCCTGTAAGATAGCCGATACCGCATAGTCATCAGGCGTCCAGGCAAAGACCTTGTTGCCGGGGAGGTTGCCCATCGCATATTCGATCTCCGAAGAATGCGAAGCCCCCGTCGACGCAGGGCCCCCAGCCACTGTAGCCGGCCGCGGCCGCTCATAGAAATACCGGTAAACAGGATGCCCACCGGTAAGCCCCTGCAAATTCGCCCACCTCCACGTACTAAAAGCAATAAACCTATCACTGGCGAGCGCCGTCGCCACGGCAGGCACCGCCGCATCATCAGCCGCGTGATAAAGCCGCAAAACGGTATCGGCCGCGGCGCCGGGATAAAGCCGCCGCACCGCCGCCGAATAGTTCGCCACCGTCGGCGCCGCCCCACCCAATATCCCATGCCAGTCTCCTTCGGCAGAATTCCAACCCACCAGCAGCGGCACATGCGCCTCCTCACCCGCCGCGAAGATAGCGTGCGGGTCCCGCGGCAAGAAATAACCGTCGATGGTAAATGGAAACCGGAAATGCCCGAACTTGCCCGCCGCCTCTAGCAATTTATCCGCCGGCATCGACCGCAGATCGGCAAGCGAAGCGGCTCCGACGCTTCCGGCAAAAGCAACACCGTTCTCTTCCGCCTTGCTCAACGGTACCGGCGGCAATGCCCCCATCAGACTTCCACTCTCCCCGATAGCGCCGGCAAAAAGATTTCTGGAGACCGGTGACGCCATCAACGCCGACACCGAGATCGACCCCGCGGACTCCCCGGCAATGGTCACCCGCTTAGGGTCACCGCCAAAAGCAGCAATATTATTCTGCACCCAGCGTAACGCCGCGGCCTGATCCATCAACCCATAATTACCGGAAGAATGATCCGGCGACTCCTTCGTCAGCTCCGGATGGGCAAAAAGGCCGAATATACCTTCCCGATAGTTGACCGTCAAAGCAATGATGCCCTTGGTCGCCATGCTCTCGCCATCATACCGCGGCTCCGAGCCATCCCCCGAGACAAACCCGCCGCCATAGAAATATACCAACACCGGCAGCCCACCAGGCAAAGCCGAACCCGCAGCAGCAGCCGGCACCCATACATTCAAATACAGGCAGTCCTCACTTATCCCATCGCTGCGAAACACCATATCGGAATAGATCGGCGGCTGCACCGCCCGCGGCCCAAAATGATCACAGGCCCGCACACCCGCCCACGAGGCCACCGGCTGCGGCGCCTTCCATCGCAACACACCCACTGGCGGCGCAGCATAGGGAATACCTTTGAAGCTACGGACACCGCTTTTCTCCAGCGTCCCCTGGACAATACCATTGGCTGTGGTGATCTGCAGTGCCGAAGCACCGGCCGGCTGGGCAAAAACGATTGTCGGACCACAAACGCCGGCAAGCGCCGGCAGCAGCCAGCAGAGCAGCCGGCTAAAGGGAAAGATGATTTGCATATCCGAATATACGGAATCTACCTCTGCGCGAAGCTAATATCGATTTTGTCTTTATAAGCCAACTTGAAATGCCCCCCATCCATATCCATCCGGTAGGTATTCTCTTTCGAAGAATTCCCGTGCCGCCCACGGCAAAAGATCGTATCGCCCTGGATCACCGGCCGCCAGCAGTCATAGCCCTTGGGTGAAATACGGTTCGTCTTGGCCGTAGCCAGATCATACACATAAACCGCCGCAGGCGCATCGGTCCGCGCCGCAACCGCCGCAGTCCCGTCGCTTCCCCAAAACACCAGTTTATCCTCCTTGCCGGTGAGACAAAAGCTACTGGTACTGGAGAACGAGATGGTCGTATCGATCTCCCCAAAAGGGATCGATCGCACCAGTTTCCCATCGAGATTATAGATATAGACACCCGACATATTCTGCACGGCGATCTTCCGGCTGTCCGAACTCCAGGTAGGCGAAAAATAACCTTGCAGCGAATCCTCGGCATCGGCAATTTGCAGCGGATGCAGATTGTCCTTGTCGACACACTTGATGCTCCACTCATTACCGATCATCGCATTGTAGACGAGATAATTCCCGTCCGGCGACCACACGGGTCCATAACAGTTATGACATGCCGTATCCATCAGCTTCACCTTCCCCGCCTCCAGATCGAAAACACCGATCCGCCGGACATGATCCGGGGCGCCCATGTCGGTATAGGCGATCCGGGTACCATCAGGGGACAAGCAGGCATCCGTGCCGTTGACATAGACGTGCACGGGATCATGGCCATAGTTGCCTACATACAACCCATGGCTATTGACGTAACAATAATCGTAGCCTTTTTTTTGCGCGGATTGACAGCCACAGAGAGCCAGCGCTAACAGCGTAAAGTTGACGCATCTCATAGGTACGGATATTTTATTTTTTTACCAAATGACGCAAAATATTCCGGTGCATTTCATCAGGTCTGAAAGGCTTGTGCAGAAAACCATTGAACCCATGGTTATGCAGATCCTCATACATGTTATCATAAACGGCCGCAGTAAACGCAATGGCCGGTATCTCTTTGTTGACCTTCCGCACCTGTGTCAGCAGCTCCTTCCCGTCCATCAGCGGCATCTCCAGGTCCACCAGCAAAAGATCATAGGAATGCTGCCGGAAGAGATCCCAGCCGACCCGTCCATTCTCCGCCGTGTCGACCCCCGCGCCCCAGCTATGCAAAAACCGCCGCGCGATCTTCATATTGACGACATTGTCCTCCACCAGCAATACCTTCACCCCATCCAGTTTCTGCAAACCCATGAGCTTCTCCTTGGGCACGATCATCACCCGCTGCTCGAACGGCAGCCGCAACGTAAAGTGAAAGACACTTCCCGTATCGGGCGCACTGGCGACCTGTAGCTCGCCGCCCATTTTCTTCACCAGCTCTCTGCAAATACTCAACCCCAAACCCGAACCGCCATATTTCCGCGTGGTCTCGGCATCGGCCTGCGTAAAACTTTCAAAGATCACCTTCAGCTTCTCCACCGGTATACCGATACCCGTATCGACAACGGCAAAATAGATCTCTACGCCGGACTCGCTGATCTCACCTACCCGCGTCTTCAACGTCACCGAACCAGTGTCCGTAAATTTCACAGCGTTACTAAGAAGATTTAGCAGTACCTGCTTGAGCCGCATCTCATCGCCTACTATCTTCTTGCCTTCCGGCAATGCATCGGCTTCCAGGACTATCCTGATCCCTTTTTGCTGCACCACCATGGCAAAGGAATCCGCCGCCTGTTGTAATGCCGAGCCCAGATCGAACCCCTCATGAATGAACTCCAGCTTGCCCTCATCCAGCTTGCTGAAATCGAGCACCGCATTCACCAGCTGCAGCATATGCTCGGAGGAATCCTTCAACACCCTGAAGTGCTCGCTCTCCTGCAACGGCACGTTGTCCTGGATCAGCAAATGCGTGGTGCCGATGATGGCATTCAACGGGGTCCGCAGCTCATGGCTCATATTGCTCATGAACCGCGCCTTCGTGGCCGCCGCCTTCTCCGCTTTCTCCTTCGCCTGCAGCATCTCGAATTCGGCGATCTTCAGCGTCGTGATATCGAGGATGCTGATCTTGACAAAAGGCGCCTCCGAATATTCAAATGAAACAATGCTCACAAATCCATGGAAAGAGACCCGGTTGACCCGGCCAAAACTGATATCGCCCTGCCAGTTAACCGCGGAACCGTCGCATTTTTCATACAACTCACGAATCAACGCGATCATCGAATTCCCAAGCACCTCCCCCACCGAATACCGCCGTACGTGCTTCTTACCAAAGGCGTCTAACGAAAAGAGCTCAGCCGCCTTGTCATTGTATTGCTGGATGAAAAAGCTCACGGGGTCGACGACAAACACCGCATCCAACGAGGTATTCAAAATGGTATTGGTAAACTTCTGCTCGCTCTTGTAGCGCCTTTCCTTGGCATCGAGCAACCGCAACACCACGAAAAAGAATACCATCACAAGCAGGAAATTGATCACGATGTTGAGGATAAGATGGGTATTCTCTACCACATCCGAAAACCGCAGATCCGCCTGGTACGGCATAAAAAGAACGATGGCCATCAGGTTCAGCGTCGTGCCGGTGATAAAGATCGTCACCAGCAGGTTATTCTTCCGCACGCGCAGAAAAAAGATCATCGCCATCATAAAAGGGAACAGGTACAAATAAGCACCCTGCCGCGTACCCTGCACATAACAAAGACAAAAAGAGTGGAGATTTACAAAAAGAATACTCAGAACTTTTGGCAGTTCGAGTCGCCCCCTGAGGTTAAGCGCCATGAAGCCAAACAGGATCACGATCCCCGAGGCCTCGATAATGGCACTCTTGATCATGCTATCGGCCAGATAGAAAAGGCAGTTGATCAGATTGCATCCCATGGCCAGCACAATGAAGGTATTGTGCCTCCAGAACTGCACCCCGCTTACGGCCGCTGATTCCTGCGCAGTAGGGTTTTTCACATGCTAAAAACGGTCAAAATGAGGAGATTATTGGCGTTTGAGCCCGAAAAATATAATAAAAATCAGCAATTTGCACACATGATTCCCCAATATCTCGATAAACAGACCATTACCCCCTGCCCCCAATGCAGGACTGTATCTGCAATACCCGAAGTCGACACCCGGGCCGTACGATCAGTTGAGCCAGTGAGGTCCGCGTTGGAATAATTCGTATATTGAAGGACCAGAGCCCCCGAAGGGGCTCGTCCGAAGGACAATCATTAGCCAACATATCGCCATAGGTCTACACACATCAACCGGCGCCGTTTCCTCGAAACCGCCGCCACAGCCGCCGTTACATTTACCATTCTCCCAAGACACGTACTAGGCGGAAAGAACTACGTCGCCCCAAGCGACACACTCAACTTCGCTTATATCGGCACTGGAACCGAAGGGATCCGCGAAATGTTCCCCTTCCTGTCCACGCCCAATGTCCGCGTCGTAGCCATCTGCGACCCCCAAAAAGACGCCATCGGCTACAGGGATTGGTCGCCCAATGGCACCAAAAACCAGATCCGCATGATGACGAAAAAGGCGGATTGGGAACCCGGTGGCGACAACACCATCCCCGGCGGCCGCGAATGCGGCAAATCCATCGTAGAGACCTACTACGCCAACAACCACCCGGAATACAAATACAAAGAATGTAAAGCCTACGCCGATTTCCGGCAGCTCCTCGATAAAGAAAAAAACATCGACGCCGTCAAGATCATGACACCCGACCACCTTCATGGCGTCTTCTGCATGGCCGCGATGAAACGAGGCAAACACGCCATGGTCCACAAACCCCTCTCCAACCGCCTCCTCGAAGGAAAAAAGGTCATCGAATTTGCCCGGAACTCCAACGTCATTACCCACCTCACGCCCTGGGATGCCAATGGCTCGATGGACCAGGTGATGACCTGGATCAATGGCGGCGTCATCGGCAACCTCAAAGAGATCCACAACTGGACTAACAGACCCGTATGGCCGCAATACGACACCCTGCCCACCGATAACTCGCCGATCCCATTCGGATTCGACTGGGATCTCTGGCACGGCCCCAAAGCCGATCGCCCCTATAGCCCCAATTATACGAACATGGTCTTCCGCGGCTGGTACGACTTCGGCGGCGGCTCCATGGCGGACATGGGCCATTATAGTCTCTGGGTCGTCTTCAAGGCCCTCCAGCTGGAAAAACCCACCCTCATCGTCCCCAACCTCACTCATGTCACCGCCTTCAACGGCGTCGTGCCCTTCCAGATCAAAAACGATTTCTCCTTCCCTACGGCCTGCTCGGTCCGCTTCTCCTATCCGGCGAAAGGTTCCCGCCCGGCAGTCGATCTCATCTGGTACGACGGCGGCATCCGCCCGGCCATCCCCGATGAGCTGCTGGCACAGAATAAAGAGCTCGAACCGGAAGGCATGTTATTCGTCGGCGACAAAGGCAAGATCCTCGCAGGCTTCCACGTCGACAACCCGCAGATCCTCTCCGGCACCCGCATGGAAACCGCTACGCCGCCGCCCCGCCAGGACGAGGTCACGCGGTACACTGCCGCCATTCAGACCTTTTTCAATGCCATAAAAAGCGGTCAGCAATACACCGGCTCCTTCCGCGAAGCGGAAGACATCACCGAGGCTATCAACCTCTATTCCGTCGCCCTCCGCTCCCGATCCGCACTGCGATACGACCCCGCTACCCGAACCATTACCAATAACTCGGACGCGAATAAATACCTGTCCCGTGAATACCGTCCCGGATGGGACCTCGACACGATCTAAAACAACAACATGAATCGCAGACAATTCACAAAAACGACCATAACCGCCGCCACCGCGCTGGCCTTTTACAAAACCGCGGCCTTTGCAGCAACGAAATACAAGGACATCCCGCTAGGCTTCCAGTCCTGGCCCATCAAGGACATGCTTGGCAAAGACTTTCCCGGCACGCTAAAAACCATGTCCGGCATGGGCTATAAACTCATCGAGCTCTGCTCACCCGTAGGCTATAAAAACATCGGCTTCGGCTTCCTCTCGGGCATGCCTACGGCGGAGATCAAAAAGACCATCCGGGATGCAGGCCTCCATTGTCCCAGCTGCCATTTCGGTTTCGCCGAATTCTCGATGGACAACATCGACAAAAGCATCGAATTCGCGAAAGCCATGGGCCTTTCCCAAATGATCTGCAGCACCTTCGGCCTCCCCAATAACGCGACGCTCGGCGACTACCAGAAAGCGGTCGATACGCTCAATACCGCTGCCTATAAAGTAAAAGAAGCCGGCATGATCACCGGCTATCACAACCACGACATGGAATTCGCCCAGCTCGACAACGGCCTCATCTACGATGCACTCATGGCCCGGTTCAACAAAGAACTGGTCAAGATGCAGTTCCAAACCGAGGTTATCAACCTCGGCTATAAAGCGTCAACGTATTTCGAAAAATATCCCGGTCGGTTTATCTCGGCCCACCTATCCGACTGGACCGCGGACAAAAAACAGGTCCCCATCGGCCAGGGCGTCATAGACTGGCCGTCATTCTTCGCTGCCGCAAAAACCGGCGGAGTAAAAAACTATTTTGTAGAAATGAAATTCGACACCTTCGCCCCCAGCGAAAAATACATCGCGTCGTTGTAAGTATCTGTATTTATATCGCGCGCTCTTACAAAGGCTTTATTGCCGCGATCATTCGATCAGCCTCGGGCTGCTGAAAATTAGTCATCGTCCCATCATTACACGTGAGGACATACCAAACCAATCCCCCCTTCTGTCCTTGCTTCTTCACATCCATCCGCTTGATGGTATAATCCTTGAACTTGGCGATATCCCCCGTATTCCCTTTCGACAAGGCCTCCAGACCTTTCTCGAAATATTTAAGCTGCACACGATCGCCAAACTTCAGCGTCTCCATATTCACGCTCTGGGATTCTTGCTGATCGCGGAACGACAGCTCATAACAGGTATCCGACTCTCTGATGACCCGTTGAAGATCCAACGGCCAATTGCCGGTACGAGGGTCCATGAGACTCACAGTAGATGTGTTCGTGATCGTGAACTGCGCCTTGGCAAGGCTCGGAATACACGGTACCAAAAAGAATAAATAAAATAATCGCTTCATAGATCTGTGGTTTTCTTGAATAGGTATCGGAAATTTTAACGAAAAAACCAGGTTCTTATTATCCGGCCGGCGCCCTACTTATCCACACTACCAGGACGCGATGGTCTTGGTGATCATATCCGCCTCCGGTTGCTGAAATTTCGTCTCACCGTACTCCGGCCGCACGATATACCATGTCCCCACGAACTTCTGATCAGCACGGGTGATCGTATAATCTTTGAACCGCGCAATATCACCATTGCTCCCGGCCTTCAATGCCCCAAGCCCCTTACTGAAATACCGCAATTGCTCGGCATTCGCAAAGTCCAGCGTATCCAGCACATTCGCCTGCATCTCCGTTTGATCTCTGAAAATAAGGGAAAAACTCACCCCCGGCCTGTCCGTCGTACGTTCCAGACTGATCGGAAAGGAGCCCCCGCGTATCTCAACCGACGTAGTTCGCGGAGAACCAACGCCAAGGGCCAATAGTATTGAGCCTATTATTACTGTTTTCATAAAATATCAGCTTTTAGCAGCAACAATCTCGCCAAAATTACTTCTTGCTGAAATCGCCTACATATAAATAAGTTATCTTGTCAGGACTGATGTATTTCCGCAATGCCGCATTCACCTGGTCCAACGTCATCGCCCCCACCTGCTCCTCGTTATAGGTATAAAAATCAAGGTCTTTTCCATCGCTCATATACGCAGCCAACCGCCCCGCCAGCGCCTGATCCGTACCCAGTCCGATCTTTCGTTGCTGCACCCAGGCCGTAACCGCCTTCTTGAATTCATCTTCCTTGAACCCTTCCTGCAGGGTCTTCCTGATCACATCCCGGAACGCACTGTCGAGCCTGTCCTTATAGATCGGATTGAAGATGGCATAAGCGATCCATGAACACGAAGGATATTTGTAGTTGTACGACATAAAGCTGCCGGCTCCATAGCTCATCCCCTCCGATTCCCGCAGCCGGTTCGCGATCCGGTTCGAAAGGAACGCGCCACCACCCAGCATCTCATTGGCCATATCCAACGCCATATAATCCTTATCGCCTTGTTTCAGCGGCAGGTTGATGGCGCCGGCAAACACCGCATTCTTCTTGTCGGGGATATTGAGATCATCCAGACTGCCCTTGATGTCGAAATATTTTACTTCGACCTCCTTATACGGTTGCTTGCTCTTGAAGCTTCCAAAAGTCTTTTCCATGAAACCCTGGATCGACGCCGCATCGATTGCCCCCACGAACGCCGCATAGCCATGATCGACGCCATAAAAATCCCTATAGAACTGCTTGACATCCTCTACGGTGATCTTCTTTAGATCGGCAAGCTGGTCGTCGGGGGTTTCGGTCGCCAGCGGATGACCCGCGGCATAGGGCGCCATCTTCCGCGTCATTGTATTGAAGGCCATGTATTGCGGATCGGTCCGACCCTTGTCCAGCTCGCTGCCCGCATCGATCACCAGCTTGTCATATTCGTCCTTGTTAAAAGAAGGATGCAGCAGGATATCCCCCAGCAGATCCAACGCCGCGGCACAGTTATCCTTGTCGCTGACAAACTGAATGTTTACCGCGCAAGCATCATTCGGAGCAGCCGAGATCTCGATGCTCGTCTTCAATTTATCGAGCTCGTCATTGATCTGCTTCTTACTCCGCGTGGCCGTCCCGTTCTTCAACATCGCCGCGGTGAGCTCCGCAATACTGCCCTTGCCCATGAGACTTTGCTCGTCGCCGAATTTGAGGATCATACTACCATAGACCTTATCACCCTTCACGGGTTTCTTGAGCAACGCATATTTCATCCCATTGGATAGCTGCCCATATTCGGTATGTTTCTTGATATTCGGGATCGTCGCTTCAAAGCTCTCCGTGGAGACCGGCGCCGTCGTCTTTCCCTTATACCCTTTTACCAAAGCAGCTACATCGGGCCGCTCGGCCACCACTACCCGCGAGGGATTCTTATCAGGGATGAATACCCCCACCGTCCTGTTGCTCGTCAGATAATATTTCTTCAGACAGGCCTGTACATCCGCCAGCGTCAGCGCGTCTACCCGGTCGCGATAGATATAGAACAGCCGCCAGTCGCCTGCACCGATAATCTCGGCCAGGCCGACACAAAAATCGATCGTATTGTTCTTTTGATCGGAGATCTGCTTATCCAGCGCGTTCTTGGCCCGGTCCAGGTCCTCCTGGGTGACCGTATAATCTTTCAGATGATCGGCAGCGCCAAGGAAAGCACTCTTCGCGCTGTCCAGACTCTTGTCCGCCGGTACGCTACACTCGAAATACGTAAAACCCGGATCATAGAGGCTATAGCTAAACCCGTTAAGATTGGCAGCGAGCTTGCTCTCCACCATCGCCTTGTAGAAATAGCCGCTGGGATCGTTCAGCAGGATCTGTTGTACCGCGTCATTGGCCGGATAATCCTTGTCCGAATACGCAGGAGTGTGAAACGCCATACTGATATAAGACACATCCCCATTCCGCCGCAGTTCGACATACCGCTCGCCATCCTGCGCAGGCTCTACCGTATACGGTTGGGTCAATACCCGCGTTGGCTTGGGTATCTTCCCAAAATATCTGCCGATCAGCGCCAGCGTCTTCTTCTCATCGAACTTCCCGCCCACGATCAGCGTGGCATTGTCCGGCTGATAATATTTGCGATAAAAAGCCGCCAGGGCGTTGATAGGCACCCGCTCGATATCCTCCTTGCTCCCGATCGTCGATTTACCATAGTTATGCCATAGATACATGGTCGATAGCACCCGCTCGTTGAGGATACGGCTGGGGTTGTTCTCATCGGCCTCGAATTCATTCCGTACCACCGTGAATTCTTTTTGCAGGTCCTCGTTCCGCATCAGCGAATTCACCATCCGGTCCGATTCCATATCCAACGCCCAGTTCAGATTGCTGTCCGCCGCGGGCAGAACCTCATAATAGTCCGTCCGGTCGTACCAGGTCGTCCCATTCGCCTGAGCTCCTTTATTGGCAATCGTCTGCTTGATGCTGCTGAATTTTTTGGAGGGCTTGAATAGCATGTGTTCGAGCAGATGCGCCATCCCCGTCTCTCCATACCCTTCATACCGCGACCCTACATGATAGACGACATTGACCACTACATTGGCATTCGCTGCATCCGGCACAAGGAGGATCTGCAGACCATTCGAAAGCCGGTATTCCTGTACGCCCTCCACCGAGGTTACGAACACAGGTGCTGGCGCCGCTTGCTGTGCAGAAACCGCCTGCACGCAAACAGCCAATAAGGATAGCATGGTGATCTTTCTCATACGTTAAGATTTTAGCAACATTAAAATAGACAACTTCTACCGGCCGGTAAAACCGTCCATCCCTATTTGGCCGGCGTCAGCACGATATTCCGGTATTCGATCGCCCGGTGGTCGCCCTGCAAATAGATCGGCCCCGGCTCACCCTCACGACTGTCCAACGCCCCGCCGGTGATCCCCGGTATCTCGGAACGGCAGATCACGGTCTTCCCATTGAATACAATGGTCACCAATCTGCCCACCAGGGTGATGTCATACGTTTGCCATACACCCGGTCCCTTCGAAGCCTGCTCCACAGGCGGCAGGAATCCATACACGGCGCTAATCACGTCGTTCGGTGGCTCTACCCCGCCTTCCTCGTCCTCGATCTGTACCTCATAACGGCCACGCAGATAGACGCCGCTGTTGCTGCCCTTGGGATAACGGAATTCGATATGCAGCTTGAAATCGGTAAACTTGGCATCGGTGATGATATTCGAGCCGGCATGTGGACTGCGAAGGATACCATCTTCCGCCACCCACTGATTGGTCTTACCCGAAGCATGCCACCCGGAAAGGTCCTTTCCATTGAATAGCGTGATGGGCTTGCCCCATACCGGCTCACCCTGACGCTTCATCGCCGGCGCCCGGTAACCCACCCAGTTAAGCGTTTCGCCACTGGGCGTCGCCATCGTACCCACGAGGCTATCCCCCTGCATACTACCCTCGACATCTAAATTGCGATCCTCACTCTCCCACTGCGGCGGGATCGAAAAACTCATCTTCCCGTTTTCCAGGTTCACCCGCGAGATCGGCCGCGAACTGCCTCCGCCACCCACAAACCGTCCCACCATAAAACGCGAGCCGGACCTATAGACCTCCAGCCAGCTCGGGAAATCTCTCCCCGGCGCATGCACCGTGATATCCCATCGTCCCAATAAAGCTGTGGTGTCTCCCTGTGCCCGAACCGTAATCCCGCCGAGCCCGATCGAAAAGATCAAGAATATTTTCTTCATGTAAAGTATAATTATAGCCGAATGAATGTACGTAATTTTTGTATTTTTCAGTATGAGAAAACTACTGCTTTGCTGCGGCCTCTTCGTCGCGACCCAAACCCACGCCCAGCTGACATCGTCAGAAGAAAAACTCATCGCTTACGTCGACGCCCACCTGGACCCTGCCCTCCAGCTGCTCACCAATTCCGTCAACATCAATAGCGGCACCCTTAACATCGAAGGGGTAAAAAAAGTCGGCGCCCTCTACGCCGCCGAACTGGAAAAACTAGGCTTCACCATCGAATGGGTCAACGAACCCGACTCGCTCCATCGCGCCGGACATCTCGTAGCCACCCACATCGGCAAAAAAGGTAAAAAGCTCTTCCTCATCGGCCATCTCGACACCGTCTTCGAACCGGATATGCCCGCGGGACCATACACCGTCCTCAACGACTCCACGGCCACCGGTCAGGGTGTCAACGATATGAAAGGCGGTGACGTCGTCATGATCACAGCACTACAAGCGCTAAATGCCACGGGCCAACTCAAAGACATGAACGTCATCGCGTATTTCACCGGCGACGAGGAAAGATCAGGCACGCCGCATCAGCTAGCCAGGCGGGATTTCATCGCCCGCGCGAAAACCTGCGATATCGCCCTCGGCTTCGAATCCGCCGGCGGCCTCGATCATGTTGTCGCCGCTCGCCGGGGCGCCAGCTCCTGGGTCGTCGATATTACCGCGACCACCGGCCACTCCGCCATGATCTTCTCCGATAAATATGGTGATGGGGCCATCTACGAAGCCGCCCGCATCCTCAACACCTTCCGCGAACAGCTTAGCTCCGAACAATACCTGACCTTTAACCCCGGTCTCATCGTCGGTGGCTCCGAGATCAGCGTCGACCCGCAAGGTGCACACGGTAGCGCCAGCGGCAAAAGCAACATCATCTCCCCTGCTGCTAAAGTCTCAGAACTTCGTCGGAGCGTCGTTCCTAGCTCCTCCTCGTTCGCAACCTTCGCCTAAGGCTCGGTTGCCTTCGCTTCCTCCGCGAGCCACAAAAAGACTCCGCCCGCGATAAGATGCGCGCAATTGTCGCCCAAAGCCTCCCCGGCACCCAGGCAACGATCCGCTTCGCCGACGGCCTCCCCTCGATGGAACCTACTCCCGGCAACCTCCGCCTCCTCGCCGCTATCGACAAGACCTCCCGCGATATGGGCATCGGCCCCGTGGGGATGGACGACCCCGCCACCCGCGGCGCCGGCGACATCTCCGATATCGCTCATTATCTCGATTGCCTTGACGGCCTCGGCGCCTCCGGCGCCGGAGCCCACCGCGCCGGCGAGACCATCAACCTCAAACAATTTCCTTTACTCATTGCACGGGCAGCGATCCTCATGGAACGACTAAGCCATTAAAGCTCAGAACACCTCACCCACATTCACCGCCAACCCCTGCGACCCCTTCAACCCAAACCACAGTATCGCCATAGTAACTCCAACCTACTCCGGCATCTTCCTCTCCTGCGGCCATTGCAATTGCCGGTCGGCTCCGGTGAACTCCAGCATCCATCCCGGATATTCCACCGGCAGCTTGCTGACCTCATCCAACTTCTTGAGCTCATCCGCGGTAAAGGTCACATTCACCGATTTCAGATTATCCTCGAGCTGCTCCATCTTATTGGCGCCGATGATCACCGAACTCACCACAGGCTGATGCAGCAGCCAGGCCAGCGACAGCTGCGCAATAGACGCCCCCTTGGCCTTCGCCATCGGGTCCAGCGCATCGACAATAGTATACCCCCGCTCCTTGTCCACCGGCGGGAAATCAAAAGTCGTACGTCGCGTCCCCTCCGTAGGCTTGCTGTCCCGCCGGAACTTGCCGCTCAGGAAACCACCCGCCAGCGGGCTCCATACCATCAACCCGACCTTCTGATTCAGCAACAACGGCACGATCTCACGTTCCAGGTCCCTGTTGGCAATAGTATACAGCGCCTGCAACGAAACAAAAGGCGCCACACGGGTATAGTGCGCAAAATCCAACGCCTGCGCCAGCTGCCAGGCAGCCAGATTGGAGGCGCCGATATACCGCACCTTCCCACTCTTAACGAGATCATCCAAGGCCCACAACGTCTCTTGCCAGGGTGTCAACGGATCGAAACTGTGGATCTGGTACAAGTCGATATAATCCGTCTGCAGCCGCCGCAGACTTTCTTCCACCTGCCAAAGGATATGCTTCCGCGTCAACCCGCTGTCATTGGGCCCATCGCCCATCTGTCCCCGAACCTTCGTGGCCAGCACTAATTGATGTCGCCGCAAACCCAAATTTTTAATCGACTGCCCCGTGAGCTCTTCCGACCAGCCCTCAGAGTAAACATTAGCGGTATCGATGAAATTAATACCGGCGTCAATCGATCTCTTGATCACCGCATCCACCGCCTGCTGATCCAGCGTACCGATCATCTTGGCCCATCCCTTACCACCGAATGTCATGGTGCCCAAACAAAGCTCCGACACCCGAAGACCCGTGTTTCCCAATAATTTGTATTGCATAAATAGAATTTTTGCTGATCCAGAACTGGCCGCAATTTTCAAACCATCACCTTAATCCTCGATATACGAAAGCCTGGCGTGTTCATACACCGGCTTCTTCAATTCCGTCTGCAGATTCTTGAACGACTCGGAGGGTCCCTTGGTGACGAACAAATTGAAAAGCCAGGCCGGAAGATCGCCCCCGGGGTCCGTCCGCAACGTATACTTCAGATGAACATGACGCGGACCCACCGGCGTGATGATCCATTGCCCCATGGACCTCGTGACCCGCACGATCCCATCCTTCACCGGCACATAATCCGGAACCACGGGCCCGTCGATCGTCACGACCTTCGTCTTCGAATCTTGTGTAGCTTTCAGCCGAGCGATAAAATCCCGGTTGGCCATCGGCCAGGGAAGCCGGACCTCGGAATAATAAACCAATTCATTGGGAGAGATTTGCTTCAAAAGTACGGATGTTTTGGTCGCATAGACCCATTGCGTGCCCTCATTGACATCCATCAGCAGGGCGACGATCTGGGATAACGTAGCCCGCACGTCCAGGTCCACCCGGATAGCCTTGAACTTGCTGTCAGAAAAGGTCTTCGTATAAACTTTGATCCCGTTATTTTCCGTCTTTAATTCCCATCCCTCCTGTCCATATCCCCCGATCCAACACGAAAAAAGCAGGGTGATAACAAAAAAAGGTGTTTTTCGGCGCATAGATACACTTCGACTAATGAATAATTCCGACCGAAACAACAAAATGGTCGAAAAATGGTTCAATCCTCCCGCCGCAAAACTTCCAAAGGAGGTCGGTTTAGCACGCCCCTGCTGTTATATAGCCCAATTAACATCGTCAACCCCGTGATCGCCACAAAGATCTCGGCCACCGCGACCCAATGGATCATTAGCGGGGCTTCAAAACTCCACCGCGCCAGAGCCTTGGCGAACACAAGCGACAGCAGGATACCCGTGGCGGCCGCCAGCGCCCCCAAAAAGAAATATTCCAGGAGCAGGATGATTCTCACCTGGCGGCGCGTGGCCCCCAATGTCCGCAACAGCACACTCTCCCGGATGCGCTGATATTTGGAGATCAACACGCTCGTGATCAGCACAATAAGGCCCGTAAGGATACAAAAGCCCGCCATAAACCGGATCACGTCGCCGATCTTCCCCAACACCTCGTCGAGCACACTCAGCACGAGTTGTAGATCGATCACCGAGACATTCGGGAATTTCTCCACAATGGCCCGCTGAAACCTGGCCGACTCTTCCGGCGTGTTCACCCTCGTGATCATTACATCGAACTGCGGCGCCCGTTCCAGCACACCCCTGGGAAAGACCACAAAAAAGCTCAGCTCCAGCCGTTGCCATTGCACCTTCCGCAGGCTACCCACCACCGTGGCTATCCGCACCCCCTGTACATCGAAAACCACCGGGTCGCCCACGCGGATATTCCATCGTTTCGCAAAATCCTCTGCCAGCGAGATCGATATCGGGTCGTTTGGCCCACTCACCGGCGCCCCCAATTGCCCCGCCACCAATTTTTCCGACCCTATGAGCGAATCCCGGTACGTCACCCGCAATTCCTGCTCAAAGACCCACCGCCCCACTGCATTGGAATCCATCCGTTCGCCCAAGCCCTGCCCCCTCCGGTGTGACCCACCATTAGCCACCTGTCCCAAAACACTATCGCCTCGCTGGCCCCGCACCTCCACGATCCGCATGGTGACAATCGGTATCTCCTGTTTCACCGGCAGATGATATTGTCCCGCCAATCCCTCGATCCCTTTGACTTGATCCGGCTGAATGTCGAATAGCACCATATTCCCCCCTCCTCCCTTGGCGCTGGTCGTCACCTGGTCGATCAGGAACTGCTGCACAAAGAACAACGTCCCGATAAACGTGGTCCCCAAACCTATCGTCACGATCAGGATCACCGTCTGATTATCCGGCCTGAAAAGATTCGCAAACCCCTGTCTCCACAGATACGGCCAACGCTCCGGGAATGCCCGTCGGATAAGGATCAGAAACAACCGCGCTATACCCGTTAGCACAAGGAAAGCCCCCAACAGACTTGCCGTGAAGACCAGCGCCTGCCGCCCATTCTCCATTCGCAGATAAGAGAAAAACGCAATAAAACCCAGGATCAATATATAGACAAGCCATCGCAACGGATCGCGTCCACGCACCGGTTCCAGCGACACCCGCAACGTCAATAAAGGCGAGATCTTCCGGACGGATAGCAACGGCAACAGCGCAAACAACAGCGAGACGATAACCCCCACCGCTATCCCCTCGAAAAATGCCGGCCATACCACGCGAAACCTCGTCTCCAGTGGTAGGATATCTTTGAATACGCCCGGCAACAGCTGTTGCAGGGCCAGTCCCAACCCCGCGCCGAGCACCGACCCCAGCACTCCGACCACCAGCACCTGCACCAGATACACCAGAAAGGCCTGCCGTGCCTTCAGTCCAAGACAACGCAGGATCGCAATATCATTCACCTTCTCGCGGATATAGATATTCACGGAGCTCGCAACACCCACGGCGCCCAGCAAGAGCGCAATAAAGCTGATCAGCGTCATGAATTCCGTGAGATTTTGAAACGCATTGGTCATTCGGTTCTTACGCATGGCTATCGTCTCATAATGCAACCCCACCGCCTCCAGTCGTGGGCCTATTTGCTGGGCAAATTGCTCCGGATCACCCTGGAGATATTGATAGTAGTATTGATAGTTTACCCGGCTCCCCTTCTTCAACAATCCCGCAGGCTCCATATAACGCAATGGGATATACACCGGCGGCGCCACCGTCATGGAGATTTCGTTCCTCCCCGGCGCCTTGTCGAGACTCCCGGCAATCGCAAAGCTCAGCTCCCCGATCCGAGCGCTGTCACCGGGCTTCGCCCCATATTGCAGCAACAAGGTCTTATCGACCAGAGCCTCCTGTTTCTCTCGGAAATCCGTAGCCGCCGCGGCAGGCGTCGTCTCCAACTCGCCATAATAGGGATAGTCGCCCTCGATCGCCCGCACCTGTACCAGCCGGCTCTGACCATTCCGGACAAAATACACCATCGAGGCAAAACTGCATTCTTCAGAATGCCTGTTGGGCAAACTGTCGAGAAGCATCTCGTCGGCCTTTGAAAGCGGCCGGTTGCTATAGATCACCATGTCCGCGCCCAATAGCTCTTTGGCCTGGTCATCGATGTCTTCCCGTAAATTGCGGCCAAATGAAAGCGTCGACACAAGGGCCGCAATTCCCAGCACGATCGCGGCAATGAACAGCAACAGCCGGCTCTGGTCACGCCGGCTATCCCGCCATGCCATCAGGAAATACCATCTAACTTTTTTCATCCGTTCACAATGTCTTTTTTTTGTCGGATGGAACCTCCCGGAGGTCGGTTTCATCGGATACAATATGTCCTTTTCCTAATTTGATGATCCGGCCGGTACTGGCCGCCAAATCCAGGTTATGCGTCACCAGCACCAAGGTCGTTCCCGCCTGCCGGTTGAGATCGAAGATCATTCCCGCGACCAGCTCGCTCGTCTCCGTATCCAGGTTCCCCGTGGGTTCGTCGGCAAACAAGATCCGCGGCCGGTTGGCGAATGCCCTGGCCAGCGATACCCGCTGCTGCTCGCCACCGGATAACTGTGCCGGATAATGATGCAGCCTGTCCCCCAGCCCCACCTGTTCCAGCAGCTCCCGCGCCCGCGCGCGTGCGTGCTTCTCCCCCCGTAGATCTAAAGGCACCATCACATTCTCCAGCGCGGTCAACGTCGGCAACAGCTGAAAGTTCTGAAAGATAAATCCCACATATTGATTTCGTAACACGGCCCGCTCGTCTTCATCCAACGCTCCCAGCGAGACCCCATTCAACTCGATCGTCCCCGTAGAACTGCGATCCAGCCCGGCACTTAACCCCAGGAGCGTCGTCTTCCCGCTGCCCGACGGTCCCACGATGGATACCGTCTCGCCCTCGCCGACTTGAAAACTGATATTATCCAGAACGGTCAGCGTTCGACCGCCTGCGGTATAGGTTTTGCTAACCTTCTCTATCTTTAGCATGGTATAATTTACAACTATATGCCTAAAACAGTTTCGCCGTCTATATTATTCATCGTCATATTAGCCATTTCCTGCGACCAATCGCCAAAACCCCCGGCTACGACACCCACAACACCCGGCACATCAACTGCACAAACCAGGCCGCCCTCGACAAAAAAGACAATTCTCTTCTTCGGCAATAGCCTCACAGCCGGCTATGGCGTCAGCCCTGCCGAGGCCTTCCCTGCCCTCATCGGCAAAAAGATCGATAGCTTGCACCTATCCTACCAGGTCGTCAACGCAGGCCTCAGCGGCGAGACTTCGGCAGGTGGAAAAAGCCGCATCAGCTGGGTACTACAGCAGCCCGTGTCCATCTTCGTATTGGAGTTGGGTGGAAACGATGGGCTCCGTGGCATCCCGCTCCCCGGCACTACCGCCAATCTGCAGGCCATCATCGACAGCGTGAAGACCCATTACCCCGACGCGAAGATCGTTCTCGCCGGCATGCAGATCCCACCGAACATGGGCATAGACTATAGCACGGCCTTCCGCAACATCTTTCCCAAATTGGCTACGGCTAATCATGCCGCCCTGATCCCCTTCCTGCTACAGAATGTCGGCGGGATTCCCCAGCTCAACCAGGCCGATGGTATCCATCCCACTGCCGCCGGCCACAGGATCGTGGCGCAAAATGTCTGGCAGGTGCTCGGCCCTTTGCTGAAAAATTGAATATATTTGGCTAATCACCTAGCCCATGACACGATTTCCAATCGTCCCTGTCTCGGTCTTTTGCTGCTTGTAATAGCCATCCACCGGTTAAGCGCAGGTAAAGACGTCCCGATTCGTAAAGACAAGTCCGCCATAACCCTCGACGGCGTGCCTAATAACTGGGACGATATCTACGCAACCGTCATTCTCGAGAAGTACCGCAGTGTCTATCTCACGGTGGTCCTCCGAGCCTTCGACCTCTTCTTGCCCATCGCTCTCATTGGGGGGAAAGGAGATCATTGCAAAACGATCAGAAATCTCCTTATCGAAAGCTTTGGAGCTCAGGTCTACCTTGCTCCGGATGCTTTGAACGTCATAAAAGTCAACGACGCTGTTTATTATGCGACCTGGGAGGAATATTTTAATAGTGTCGTCCTGTCGTAACCCGCACTTCCACCCCCTCCGCCAGAAACCTCCCATACCGCCGCGCCTCCTTCTCAATTGCCGCCATAGCCGTCTTACTCACCTTCTCGAATAGCGTCAACTCCACCACCACCTTCCCCTTCACCACCACCCGCCGCCATATCCCCACGATCCGCCCATTGACGACAACCGCCGGCTTCAACCCCGAAAAACTCGCCTTCTCAAAGGCCGGAGGCAAAATAGCACTCCGATCTGTATACCCAACCGTCAATTCATCATACGCCGGCAACAACAAAGCGGCCGGCAGTGAAGCCGCAACACCCGAACCAGGTCGCGCCGCATTCACGTCAGTCCCAAACCAATACTCCACACCGTCAAAAACAGCAGCCGTCAACTCCCCCTTCACCACCTCCAACCCCCTCTTCGCCTGCCCCAACGTCATCCCACCCCACCACGCAAAGTCATTCACCGTAGCCGGCCCCCGGCTTAGAAAATACCGCCGCGCCAATTCCCCCAACGCGGCGTCACCGGACAAGTCCAAAGAAGCCGAGCCCCCCAAAGAGGCCGCCACCCTCGAGGCCAACAAAGCATACGTAAACTGCTTCCCCCTGCGAGGCCCCGAACAGACCAACCCCTCCAGCTCCGCATCCATCATCAAAAAATTCATCCGGATATCACCGGTATCGAGCTTCGCCCGCTTCAGCAAAGAAGCGATCTCCACCCGCGTCAAAAAACCTCCATCCTGTAATGCCGCCAGCATCACCTTCCTACTCTTCCGCAACACAGCCGCATCGATGCCAAGCTGACGATGATAAGGCACACAAAATCCCCGGATACGCGGCGCCGAAAGCCGCAGCATCCACCCTATATCCGCCGGCAAAACAAAATGCCAGGTCGGCCGCAACACATGCGTCCGCAAGATCGCGCCGGAGTTAAAAGCCGCATCGACCGCCGCATCGGTCACCCCACCGCCCCGCGACGAGCCGGCACCCAGTCTAAGACCCACCCCCCACTTCGCCATCGCAAAATCCTGCGCCTGCACACACCCCATCCACCCCACCAAAACCGCCGGATCGTGAAACGAGGCCCCAACAACCCCCTGTACAGCCATCCGCGTTGAAATAATATTCATACCCCAAAGATACCCCGCCAAGCGACAACCCTATGTCAGTAGCCGGGATTCTGCGTCAACGCCGCATCTTTATTCAAATAGATCTCATTCTGCGGAATCGGCAGCAACAGCGCCTTGGAAGTAATGTTGGTCTCCGGATTCACCACCGACGTACTGTTCAACGCCAAAACCCGGTTCACCAACGTACCCGTCCGCATAAGCGTCATCCGGCGATTCTCCTCGCCTATCAGCTCCCGGGCCCGTTCGTCGAGCACAAAATCAAGCGTCATCTCGGACGAAGTCACAGCGGGAGCACCGGCCCGCGTCCGCAACGCATTGATGGACGCCGCCGCATCGGCCAAATGCCCTTCCCCAACCTGGGCCTCTGCCTGCAGCAGGTACGTCTCACCCAATCGCATGATCATATAATCCTTGATCGTCGCATACCCAAAGACGTCATTGGGATCAAAACAATACCATTTGGTCGTATGCGGACAAAGGATATAAATGGTATCCGAATTGTCATAAGGAACAGGCTGACCATACAGCGTAGGATGCGTAGGATCATTATACCAGTAATGCCGCCGGATATTCCATTCGGAATTGCGCATATCCCCGCTGTCATAAAGATTATACAGTACCCAATTGCTCAGCCGCATCCTACCGATACCCCGTCCGCCAAGCGAGTCGCAGATCGCCATACCCGTCTCCTTATAATAGGCCGCACCCCAGTTCCGCCGCTGCTGCCCGCTACCCGAGCTGCCACCAGCCGTGGTGTTCGGATTCTGCTGCTCGAGGACCCAGATCGCCTCGGTATTGCCCTGACTCCGCCGCTGGTTGCCATAGACGAACATATCGGAGAAAGGATCACCGGGCAGGCTGGCATGCACTCCATATCGCGTATGCACCAGGCTGAACCGGCCACTGCCAATGATAGCCTGTGTCTCGGCCTCCGCCTGCGAAAACTCTTTCATCCGGATATAACATTCAGCCAAAAGCTGCATCGCCATATACTTATTGGCCCGTCCATATAGCTTCCCGGCAGAATTCGAAGGCACCGCCGTGATATCCGGCAAGGCGCCGGCGGCAAACTGTAAGTCGGAAGCGATTAAAGCATTCACAGAATCCAGCGAAGCCCGAACGAAATTGGTCTTAGGCCCCGTCAGCGGCTGGGTAACCAACGGAACACCGCCAAAACAGATCGCCAGCTGCTCATACGCATACCCACGCATAAAATGCGCCTCCCCATCGATGTCCGCCACCGTCGGGGTGCCAAGCCCCGTCAACCCCGGCTTCTCGACATTCGCGATGATATTGTTGGCATCGCTGATCAACTGATAGGCCCAGGTCCACTCCTCATCGGCCGCGACATCGGTCGAGATCAGTGTTGCGTAATTATAATACGGCACTTCGATCCCTTCCGGCTGCGTCGCAAAAGCCACATCGGTACCCACCTGCCAAACACTCGGCCAGCCTTGATGCGTGGAATAGGTATAATAAAGACTAACCTGGTAATACATGCCATCCACGGCGGCTTCAAAGCCCAGCGAATCGGTAAGAGTAGCAGGCGAATAAGAAGAATAGGGCGTCTCAGCAAGATAGCTTTTCTTGCACCCAAACAAAATAGCGACCCCACCCAGCACACTAAAAATATAGATCAATAGTTTCATATAAAGTAATTTTAACGGAGTTGAAGATTGACACCAATGATGATACTCCTGACCTCAGGATAATTGGTAAGCCAGGTCGTCGAACCACGCATGCCATAGTTGTTCTCCGGGTCCCAGCCGATCCATTTAGTCCACGTGTAAAGATTCAACGCCGTGCCATAAATGGTAAGTCCGCTGATATGAGCCTTCGCCAGATCCTTATCCGGGACAGTATAGCTCAGCGTCACATTCTTCAGCCGGGTAAAAGAAGCATTCGTCGCGTAGCCATACCCGCGGGTATTGAAATAGGATAGCGCCGGCCAGAAATTGCTTTTGTTCGCAGCCGTCCAGTAACCCACGGCGGCAGGTGTATTGCGCCTACCGGTTTCGTCCACATAGTTGAGGTCGTTATCATTCTTCATAATGCCTTGAACCGTCTGGATAAAGACGCTCAGATGAAAACCGCGATAATGAAAAGTATTCGTAATGCCGCCCGTCCATTTTGGCGAGGTCTGCCCCACGATCGTCTTATCGGCCGCCGTAACCTTGCCGTCATGATTGTTATCGGCGAATTTGAGATCTCCCGGCAGCGCCGTCGGGTCCTGTTTGGAAGGGTCTTCGCCTTGCTGCCATACGCCCTGCCGCACATAGTCATAGAGCACGCCTATAGGATGCCCGACAAACCACACGTTGCCGGTATCGCTTTTGTGGTCGCCATACAAGTCGACGATCTTATTTTTATTGGCGGAGAAATTGATCATTGTCTCCCAACGGAAATCATTCAGCACGATATTGCGGGTTGTCAAAGTAACCTCGATCCCTTGATTCGTTGTCTTACCCACATTGTCCAGGATGCTAGTATAACCGGTGATCGAAGGGATCTGCCGGCTCAGGATCAGCCCGCTGGTATTGCTGTGATAAACGTCGATATTACCCGTGATCCGGTTCTGAAAAAAACCGAAATCGAGCCCGATATTCGCCTGCGTCGTACTCTCCCAGTGCAGGTCGGCATTGCCCAAGGTCCCACCGACAACTCCGATAGTCGTTAATCCGTTCATCGTATTCTGAACCGAATTATCAGAAGTTATAGTGCCATAAGGGTCGATAGCCTGGTTACCGGTTTTCCCATAGGAACCACGCAGCTTCAGGTTACTCACAAAGCGTACATTGTTCATAAAGCTTTCCTGGGCGATATTCCAACCCACCGCGGCACTAGGGAACAGTCCGTACTTACTGGTTTTCGCGCCAAAAACCGACGACCCGTCACGACGCGCGGTAAGCGTCAGCAGATAACGATCATTATAGGAGTAGTTGATCCTCGCCATCTGCGAGAGCTTGTTATATTTGGATTGATAAGAACCTTTTGCGCCGGCATTGGGATTCCCCGGCGGCGGCGTCGCAGCATATTGCTCGTAAATACTGGTCGGCGTCAGGGTTGCAGCAGCGCCGATATTGTTATAGGTGAGCAGATCGTTCACGAAACCCGTAGCCGTATAGGCATCCACAAAATATTTCCGTTGCTCGGCGCTATAAAGCCCGGTAAAATCGATATGATGTTTATCGAAGTCCCGGGCATAGGTCAAAATGTTCTCTACCAGGTAGTGATTGGTCTCGGAGTTATACGTCGTCGCCTGCCCTAATAGATTATTGGCGTCACGACCCGTATAGGTGTAAATCGCTGCAGGCAGATAACTCGAACCCGCATTCAACCGGTATTTCAGCCCCTTGACCACGCCGCCGAACTTCACTTCGGCATATCCATTCCCGCTTAAGGTAGAAGTATGATTGACATTGGCGGTGTATAGCCCAAGCAGCGGATTGGTATACAGCAGCTCAGGATACATCGGATAGATATTGTACGTCCCATTGGGATTATACTCCACGCCGTAAGGGCTCATGGCGGTAGCGTTCAGGAGATTCGCCTGCCCGCCGTCATAATTATTATAGGCATAATACGT
>Ga0134128_10001282_pt1 | contig 32572 bp, 30 predicted proteins | sample KB31754_FD_96462 | JGI IMG/M metagenome (GOLD analysis project Ga0134128, IMG submission 96462) | Terrestrial soil microbial communities with excess Nitrogen fertilizer from Kellogg Biological Station, Michigan, USA - KB3-175-4 | ecosystem: Environmental > Terrestrial > Soil > Unclassified ... | reverse complement strand
CAACGATGTCCGCAGCCCCGGCCTTGACCATGTGGCTGGCCATGATGATGGCGCTCAGCCCGGAGGCGCACAGCCGGTTGACGGTGATGCCGGGAACGGTGTCCGGGTACCCGGCGAGCAGCCAAGCCATGCGGGCCACGTTGCGGTTGTCCTCGCCGGCGCCGTTGGCGTTGCCGAGGATGACCTCCTCCACCAGGGCCGGATCAATCCCGGCGCGTTCGACGGCGGCCCTGACGGTGAGTGCCGCGAGGTCGTCGGGACGGACGGAAGAGAGTGCCCCGCCATAGCGGCCCACGGGTGTGCGTGCGCCGCCAACCAAAAATGCCTCAGCCATGTCGTGTTTGTTCCTTTGCTCGTGTCACTGTCCGGCAAGCCGGATCAGGAGGTTTAGTTGAAGGCGGAGATGCCTGTGATGTCGCGGCCGACGATGAGTGCCTGCATCGAGTCCGTGCCCTCATAGGTGGAGACGACTTCCATGTCGGTCATGTGGCGGATCACGTGGTTTTCCAGAAGCAGCCCGTTGCCGCCCAGCAGGTCACGTGCTTCGTTGCAGATCCATTTGCCCTTCTGGGCGGTGGCCATCTTGACCATCGAGGCCTGGGCGTTGGTGAGCTGGCCCCGGTCGGCAAGTTCGGCCATGCGGGTGCACAGCAGTTGCATGGTGGTCAGCTCGCTGAGCATGTTGGCCAGCCGGGACTGCACCAGCTGGAACGAGGCGATGGGCTTGCCGAACTGGATTCGGGTCTGGGCGTAGTTCGCTGCAATGTCGAACACGGCCATGGCGTGGCCCACTGCCTCCCAAGCTGCGCCGCCCCGGGTTGCCTGCAGCACCCGGGAGACGTCGCGGAAGGAGTGGCACCCCACCAGCCGGCTGCTGGCGGGAAGGCGCACCCCCTCGATGGTGATGTCGGCCTGGAGGATGGCGCGCTTGCCCACCTTGCCCGTGATGACGGTGGGGGAGAAGCCCTCCGGGTAGTTTCCGTCGCTGTCTTTTTCCACCACGAAGGCGTTGACGTTTCCGTCTTCGACGTTCCGGGCAAAGAGGACGATGACGTCCGCGGCGTGGCCGTTGCCGATCCAGCGCTTGTGGCCGTTGAGGACCCAGTGGTCCCCGTTGCGCCGGGCAGAGGTCTCCAACGCGACGGAGTCCGAGCCATGGTCGGGTTCCGTCAGGGCGAAGGCGCCGGTTTTTTCGATCCGGGCCAGGGCCGGCAGCCAGCGTTCCTTTTGTTCGTCGCTGCCGAGGATGTTTAGCGCGCCCATGCACAGATTGGAATGGACGCCGAGGAAGGTGTTCAGGCTCCCGTCCGCACGGGCCATCTCACGGGCCACCATGCCGGCGGCCCTGCGGCTCATCCCGGGGCAGCCATATCCTTCGATAATGGTTCCGATGATGCCCAGCTCCGCCAAGGGGGCCAGGAGTTCCTGCGGAAACTCGGCCCTTTCCCAGTAGCCGTTGATGACCGGCAGGACGCGGTCTTCGGCGAAGGCGCGGACTTTGTCCCGGATCTGCGTCTCCTCGAGCGTGAGGTCGTCATCCAACCGGAAGTAGTCGGATGATGCTTTCTTCAATTCGGCTGTCGTGGTCATCGTTGACCCTTTCGTCATGGTGGGGTGGGGCCGCCTGGGCGGCTGGGCTGCTCAGCGGCGGATGGAGCCGCCGTCGACCACCAGCGTCTGCCCGGTCACAAACCCGGCGCCGGGGGAGAGGAAGAAGCGTGTGGGGCCCACGTAGTCCTCGACGACCGAGGCGCGCTTGATGGCGCGGCTTTCGATGTTCTTGGCCTCGCCGCCGGCCAGCTTGGCGGCCAAGGGGGTCATGACCAGGCCCGGAGCAATCACATTGACCGTGATGTTGCGTTCGCCCATTTCCATGGCGAAGCTGCGGGCAAAAGCAATGATGCCGGCCTTGGATGCGGCGTAGGCGGCAGTGCCGCCCGGGGCCTTGAACACGGTGCCCGAGGAGAACAGCACGATCCGGCCGCCGTCCTCAACGAGGTCCGCTGTTCCTTGAAGGAAGTTCAGCGTGCCATGCAGGTTCAGCAGCAGTGCGCGTTCCCAGTCGGCCTTGGGGGTGTCCAGGAATTTGCCGAACAAGCCAACACCTGCACAGAGGATCAGTGAGTGGATGGACTCGCGCCCCTGTTCCTTCAATGCTGCACGGACATTCTCCGCGGCGTCCCCTGCCACGTCCCCTGCCACGTAGTTGACCCCGTCCAGCGGGCTCTTGGGCAGCGAACGGGACACGGAGGTGACGTCCCAGTCCTTGCGCAGGTCGTTGACCAGGCCTTCGCCGATTCCCGAGGAACCGCCGGAAATGACCAGTGCTGGTGCGCTCATGCCTTGCCACCCTTCGTGATGTCGGTGAGGAATTCGTTGATGACGTCCCAGGTTGCAGCGGGCTGGCTGATGTTCGGGCTGTGCTTGGAATCCATCACCACGGCCTTGGCCTGCGGCAGGAACTCCTGCAGCTTGGTGCTCCAGCCGTTTTCGAACAGGGTGTCGTCCTTGCCCTCGATCAGCAGGGCAGGGGTGGTGACTCCGGTCAGGTTGCCCGGGTAGGGGTCCGCCGGACGCTCCACCTTCATGGCCTCGGGTACCGCGGTGTGCGGGGCCTTCATGGAGGCGAAGTGCCCGGGTGCCGTGGCCCAGCGCATGCGGGCCTCGAGCTGGGCGTCCTTGCCGTCGAATGGTTCGCACAGGTAGCCGACTATTTCCTCGAGGCGCTCTGGCGTGCCGTCGAAGTCGCCGATCTTGGCCAGGTCCGCCCCGCGCCAGGCGCCGCCGGTGCCGGCGATGCTGGTCACCGAGGCGATGCGCCCGCGTAATCCGGGGTTGGTCAGGGCGCGCAGGGTCAGGGAGCCGCCGAAGGAATTGCCCACCAGGTGCACCGGTTCGGTGATTCCCAGGTGGTCCAGCAGGGAGAACAGGTGCGTCAGCCGGAACGCGAAGGGTGAAACGTCCAGGCGGATTGACTTCGCGGACCCTCCGTAACCGAGCAGGTCCGGCGCAATGACGCGGAACTGCTCGGCGGCCAGCGGCAGGATGCCGCCCCATGTCACATCCGAGGCACCGCCCCAGGCGCCGTCGTGCAGGAAGACGACGACGGGGGCGGCGCCGCCCGGGCCTCCATTCAGGAAGCGGGTTTCAAGGTTGGCCACGAGGGTGGTCGTCTCAATAATCGTGGATGTCTCAGTGAGCAATTCAGTCTCCGGTGTTGTGGATCGGATGTTGGATGTTTGCGGCGGCGGATTAACCCAGCCGGTATTCCTCGGGGCGCACGTGGGCGGTTCGCTCGAAATAGTTCCGTGCGGCCAGCGGCCACATGATGGTCGAGCGTCCCTCCGCGTTCATGTACCAGGAGTGGGTCTTGGACCAGCCCCAGGTGCGCTTGGCGCTTTCGGACACGATCTCCTTGTCGTACGCGGCGAACACGTCCTCGCGCAGGTTCAACGACTTGTATCCGCCCTCCGCCAGGGTCTTGATCGCATCGAGCATGTAGACGGCCTGGCATTCCAGGAAGAAGACAAGGTTGCCGTGGATGACGGTGTTGGTGTTTGGCCCGTACATGCAGAAGAAGTTCGGGAAGCCTGGAAGTGTTGAACCCAGGTAGGCGCTGGCGTCGATGCCCCAGGTCTCATGCAGGTCCTTGCCGCCGATGCCGGCCACGGACATGGGAAGCAGGAAGTCCGCGGCCTTGAACCCGGTGCCCAGCAGGATGATGTCAGCGTCAATGTGCTCCCCGCCCAGCCACACGCCGGTCTCGTCGACACGGCTCACGCCCTGGGAAACCAGGCGGACGTTGTCGCGCTTGAGCGTCTTGACCCAGGTGCCGTCGTCGCAGATGATGCGCTTGGCGGCCGGCGGGTAGTTCGGGATGATCTGCTTGGCCAGCTCAGTGTCGTCGCCAGCCTGCTCGAGCAGGTAGGAGGTCAATTCGAGGCGCAGCGCCTCATTGGCCGCCGAAACCGAGACCTCCGTTGGCGGGAAGTTTTCATCCACCGTGGCGGCGGGCAGGTTGCCCACGACGCGCGGCAGGAAGATCGAGAAGCGGTAGTAGGCGCGGTACTGGTTCAGGTTGTTCAGCAGCCAGCGCTCGCCGGTCTCAATCTCCTGGCGGAGCACCGGGGTGGAACGAAGCCACGGGGCGCTGCGCTGGAAAATGGTGACCTGTTCGGCGACCTTGGCCACGGCCGGGGCAAACTGCAGGGCGCTGGCGCCGGTGCCGACGACGACGACCTTCTTGCCGGTGAAGTCCAGGCTGTGGTCCCACCGCGCGGAGTGCACGACCGGTCCCGTGAAGGTGTCAAGGCCTTCCAGGTTCGGGATTGAGGGGCGGTTGAGCTGGCCCACGGCGCTGACCACGATGCTGGACTCGAAGGTTTCCCCGATGCCGTCGGCAGTCTTAGTTTCCAGCGTCCAGGTGCTGCTTTCCTCGTTCCAGCGGGCCGCCGTCACCTCCGTGCCGTACACCATGTGCTCCATCAGGCCGTTGTCGGCGGCGAACTGGTGCAGGTACTCGTGGATTTTGTCCTGGCGCCCGAAGTGGGTTTCCCAGTCGTGCTGGGTGAAGGAATAGGTGTAGATATGGCTGCGCACGTCGGTGCGGCAGTCAGGGTAGGTGTTTTCCCACCAGGTGCCGCCGACGTCCTGGCTCTTCTCGATGATTTTGAAGGGCACGCCCGCCTGCTTCAGGCGCAGGCCGGCGAGCAGGCCGGAGAACCCGGCACCGATGACAACGGCGTTTAGGGCGGTGCCCGGCGCCACCTCCCCGAGCTTCCACCCGGGCTGGCGCGGGTCGGTCTTGTTGGGGATGAAGGCGACTTCCGACATGGCCAGGGCGTCCTCCACCGGTGCACCCATCAGCCACGTGCTCATGGCCAGGCGGAGTTCATCGCTGGGCAGGGAATCCCAGGTGTCCTGGGTTGACAGGAATGGGGCCAGCAGCTCAAAACAGAGGGCGCGGGCCGTGGCCTCTGTCTCGGCGTCCAGCCCGCTGTTCGGCAGGGCCCGCAAGTTTGGGCGCCACTCGTCGCGGAGCACGCTGGTGTCACCCGTGACGTGGGCGGTCAGCATGACGAGGGCGGGCACCTGGGCTGAACCCAGGTGGGCGAGCAGCGCTTCCTCGGTCATCCCTGACACGGTGCGGTCCAGTATTTTGTTCATGTCGTCTCCATAAGGCAGTTATAAGGAACAGTCTTCTCGCTGGGCGTCAGTGCGTCCAACAGTCCAAACTGTCGAGGAAGGGCAGCACCGTTGCGGCAACTTCCGCCGGGTTCTCAAAGGCCACCAAGTGCCCCCCGTGGGCAAATCGCAATTCGGCGCCGGGGATCGAGGCCGCGAGCTGCTCGATAACGGCCCGCGGGGTGCTGCGGTCATCGTCACCGCCGACAACAAGGGTTGGCGGCGGCGGGTCAGCGTGGAATGTGCCCACCTGGGTCATGGCTTGGAAATATTCGGCAATAGTCTCGCCGCCGGCCCCGAGATACTGGGCGCGGGCCCGGGTGACCAGGGGGTCGGCAGTATTTTGCGAACTGTTCCCGAACCATCGGTGCATCGTCACATCGGCGGACTGCACGAGCCCGTCAGGGGCCCGAACCTCAGCCGCGCGTGCCAGCACCCCCAGGGCAGCGGCGTCGTCGTAGGCGCCCCGCGTGGCCATCAGGATCTGGGCCGGGACGCGGTCCGGGAAACTGCCAGTCACGGCCTGGGCCACCATGCCGCCCAAGGAAATGCCGAGAATGACTGAACTCTCAATGTTTTCCGCATCCCACATGGCGGCGACGTCCTGGGCAATGAGCCCCAGTGTCGGGGTGGAATCCCCGCGGGCGCTGGCACCGTGCCCGCGAAAGTCGGGTGCAAGCAGGCAGTATCCCTCGCCCAGTGCATCGGCCAGGGGCTCATACCAGCTTCCATCCAGCGCCAGTGAGTGCAGGCAGGTGATCAGCCGGGGCCCGTGCCCGAACTGGCGGTACGCGACGGTGGCACCGCCGGCGCGGGGAACCATTTGCAGCGTCTCAGGCATGCTGGTTCTCATCCCGGATGCGTTGTTCGGCCAGTTCAACTTCCTGGCGGAGGCGGTCGGACATGTCGTGGAAATAGGACTTGAACAGATCTGAGTCCCGGCGCATCTCCTGGCGCCGCGGGCGCTCAAGCTCGATCTTCATGTCGACCACCATGCGGCCCGGCCGGCTGGCCATCAAAATGACCCGGTCACTGAGCAGAATGGCTTCCTCGAGGTCGTGGGTCACGAAAATCACCGTCGGACGCTCGGCCTCCCAGAGCTGGGTGAATTCCTCCTGTTGGATGGCGCGGGTCTGGGCATCCAGGGCGGCGAAGGGCTCGTCCATGAGCAGGACCTTGGGGTTCTGCACCAGGGTTCGTGCGATGGCCACGCGCTGGCGCATTCCCTGGGACAGGTGGAGCACATCGGAATCCGCAAACTCGTGCAACCGGACCCGGCGGAGCCAGGCTTCAGCGCGTTCACGTCGCTCCGCCTTGGGAACCCCACGGATTTCCATGCCGAGTTCAACGTTGCTGCGCACCCGCCGCCACGGCAGGAGGGCATCACGGGCGAAGAGGAAGGCTGCGTCGTTGCTGCCGGGGCGAACCTCGGCACCGTCAATGCGCACCGTGCCGCTGCGTGGTTTAAGGAGGTTCCCCAGCATGCCCAGGGCCGTGGTCTTGCCACACCCGGACGGTCCGACAATGCTGACGAACTCGGAGGGTTCGATGCGGAGGTTGAAGTCGTCCAGCACCCGTACCGGCCGTTTCCCGTGAAGGAAGCTGTGGTTCACGTGCTCGAACTCGACCGATACCCCGCTGGCAACGGTGGGCTGCTCCGTAGTTGCAGCTAGTCCATTCATGGGTCTCTCACTATTCCTGATTGGGCGGAGGGTGGTGATGGGCATTCTCGCTCCAGTTACTTGATTGCGGGATGCGACGAGCATGTGGTGCACATCACCCGCTGGTTCAAGAATCGTCGAACACGGGGGCGCGAGAGTCAAGATAAACAGGCCACTTCCGGGGCTATCGCCTCGATAGGGGTTCGGACATTGCACGGGGCCCGGAATGGAAGGAAGCTTTCACAAACGCACCGTTGCCATCGACGGCCCACCGTGCGTGAGCAAGCGAAACGCATGGTGCAATCAATCCAGGAGGACCCCAGATGACGAACACAGCCACTTCCAACAGCAGGAAGGTGGGCCAGGCCACCTTTGATTTTACGGACCAGGTCGTCATTGTGACGGGCGCCTCCGGCGGCATCGGATCGGCCCTTGCCCTCAAGTTCGCCGAAGCCGGCGCCGATGTGGTCCTGCACGGACGCAATGCTGAAGCGCTGGAGGCCAGGGCCCAGAGTGTCCGCGAGTTCGGCCGAAAGGCGGCCGTGGTGACCGGCAACATTCGGGAGCCCGAGACTGCCGAGGCGCTGGTGCGCACTGCACTTGAGCAATTTGGGCGGATCGATGTCCTGATCAACAACGCCGGCGGAAACTTTGCCGCGCGGCTGGAAGACCTTTCGGCCAATGCATGGAATGCCACGATCGGCACGAACCTGACCGGTGCATTTCACACCGCCGTTGCCTGCCTGCCGATTTTCGCGGCCCAGGGCGGCGGAAACATCATCAACGTCGGTTCCGGTTCTGCCAACTATGCGCACCCAATGCGAGGTGCCTATGCAGCCGCCAAGGCAGGCCTTGCTTCGCTGACAAAGACGATGTCCTGGGAATGGGCCGACCGAGGCGTCCGCGTCAATTGCGTCGAGCCCGGTGCAACCCTGACGCCTGCATCCCGCTTTGCCTCACCGGAGACGGAACGGAAGTTTGGTGAATTTCTGGCACTCGGGCGGGTGGGGCTGCCGGAAGAAGTCGCCGACGCCTGCCTGTACCTGTGCTCGGAGGCATCAAGCTTTATCACCGGAACCGTCCTGCAGGTTACGGGCGGTCCCCACACGTCGTCGCCCCTGGACTCAAAGCTGGTCCGGGAACCCCGCAATGCGTGAATCAGAGCGTTACCCAGAAGAGTGGAATGGAAGGGTTTGACATGGATACCATCGCCAAGGCCAAGGGTGCGGTTTCCGCAGCGGGCGTGCAGGCATATTCTGACGACACAATCCTCGTGGAGCGTCAGCGGTCCCGCCGCAAGCAATGGCTGACCGTTTGGGCGCTGAGGGTCGGCGTGCTTGCCGTCTTCGTGTTTGTCTGGGACTTTGTGACCAGCCAGGGCATCATGGACCCGACGCTCGTCTCCACGCCCGGTGACGTTGCGGTTTCGTTCGTCAAGCAATTGGCGGACGGCACATTCTGGACGGATGTGGCAGCCACGTTTAGTGGCGCCATGGCCGGCCTGGTCTCCGGTGCTGTCTTGGGCATCATTGCCGGTGTCATCTTCGCCCGCGTTGACGTGCTTCACATTGCCGCCCGGCCGTTCCTGACGCTCATGAACAGCCTCCCGCGCCCCGCCCTGGCGCCGATCTTCATCCTCTGGTTCGGTCTGGGGTTCGGACCGAAGGCCCTCGTTGCCTTCAGCGTCGTATTCTTCGTTCTGATGACCAGCACCATGGGCGCCCTGCAGAGCATCGACCATGACATCAGCCAGCTGACCAAGTCCCTGGGCATGACTCGTCTGCAGCGTTTTTTCAAAATCGAATTGCCCTCCGCGCTCCCGTCAATCGTTGGCGGCCTGCGGCTTGGTGCCGTCTACTCCGTGCTCGGTGCGGTGGTCTCGGAAATGGTTGGCGCCTACACCGGCCTGGGGCAGCGGCTGGTGGTGGTGACGAACAACTTCCAGGTCTCGGAGACTTTTGCCATCCTGTTGGCCATGGGACTTTTGTCGATGGTCCTTGACCTTTCCATCTCGGGCTTGCAGAAGCTCGTGACGAAGTGGACCCGGTAGCCCAGCCCGTTCCCGCCGACCAGATCGACCACACTGGCCTGTTCCGGTTGGACGGCAATTCCTATGTGGTTTTGGGTGCCGGAGGCGGCGTCGGCGAGCACGTCAGCCGGACGATCGCCGGCCTGGGCGGGCAAGTCCTCTGCATTGACATCAACGCAGCCGCGGTCGGCGAAGTCGCGGGCTCCCTGCGGATGCCCTCCCTGGTTGCCGACACCACGACGTCCGACGGCGCCGGGCGGATCGCGGCCGCCGCCGTCGCCGAGTTCGGGCGGATCAACGGATATGTCGACGTCATCGGACGGATGCACCGCAAGGAACTCCCCGATTACGGCCTGGCCGACTGGGAGCTGGACTTCAAGGTCAACCTCGGACACGCGTTCCTGGCCGCGCGCAGCCTAGCCCCGCTCGTCAGCGACGGGTCGATCGTGCACGTCTCCAGCGTGGTGGCCGCGCATGGCGGGCTGACGGCGCCCGGCTACGGCCCCAGCAAGGCCGCCCTGCAAGTGTGGGTCAAGCAGATGGCGGCCGAATTCGGGCCCCGCGGAGTCCGCGTAAACGCCGTAGCGCCAGGGCTTTTCCTCTCGCCGCGGTACGTGGCCAAGGAGCGCAGCGACGAAGATGCCCGGCTTTTGGCCTCCCGGCCCCTGCTCGGCCGGCTCGGCCAGCCGTACGAGATTGCGTCAGTGATCGCATTCCTGCTGTCTCCGGCCGCCGGCTACATCACAGGCACTACCATCCCCGTCGAAGGTGGCGCCCTGTCGCGGGACTCGACGGGGCTCGACGCCTTGCTGGGATGAGACCCGACTGTGGAAAACCGGCTTCTGTGACGCGGGGACGGCCGAAGGGATGCCAGGTGCCGTGTGTGATCGGGGTAACCTTGGTCTTCAGCGGCAACGAGGCCGCAACAGCAAGAGGAGACAAGTTCCCATGAGATTCGCACAGTTGCGCTACCTCGAGGCGGCATTGCGGACCGGCTCGTTCCGACAGGCCGCCAAGGAGCTGGACATCTCGCAGCCAACCATCACCAACCAGGTGCAGCGCCTTGAAGAAGACTTGGGCGTCATCCTGGTGACCCGCGGTGCCAAGGGCGTGCGCCCTACGTACGCAGCGGAAAGGATTCTGCCACACGTGGTCGCGGCAGTACAGGCCGAGCGGATGCTGCGCGAGGAAGCGAGCGCCATTGGGGGCCTGAAGCTCGGCACCGTCCGGCTGGGGACCGTGCCGGCCGGATCACAGACGATCCTCCCGAAGGCGGTCAAGCGCTTGCTGACCGAATTCCCCAATGTGCGCTTTGAGGTCGATGAGGGACCGTCCAAATTGGTGGTCCGCGGGGTACTGGGCGGCCAATTCGACGTCGGCCTGGTCACCCGCCTGCCCGGAATCGAACTGACCCCGGCCGAGGATGCCCTGCTGCACCACATCGACCTCATCGCGGGCAGGCTGGTCCTGGCCGTTCCCGAAGACCACAGGCTGGCCGACAAGGATGGCTTCGAACCAGGGGACCTTGAGGGTGAGGCGCTGATCTTTCCGGCGGAGTCAAGCATCCTGCGGGTGGCATTTGAACGGCTGCTGGAGGGAATCGAGGCCAAGATCGTCTACACCACGCCCAACGCGGAGGCGGCACAGGCCATGGTGCGCGCCGGCGTCGGAATTTGCATTGCCAACACACTGCTCGACTCGACCGTCAGCGGAAATGGCGTGTCGCTGGTGCCCCTCCCGTTTGAGTGGGCACACGCCAACACGTCCGCCATCGTGCGGAAGGACGAGGCCAGGTCCTCGGCCGTCCAGGCGTTCCTGCGGCTCCTGAGGGAAGCGGCCAAAACCGTCTAACACCAGCGCCATCATTGGGCCCCGCCACGTCCGTACAGACGTGGGGGGCCCTTTTGGCGTTCAGGGACGGCGTGGCGGCGCGCCTGCCGATAGCGCAGGCATATCACCCCGCCAGCGCCGTTGAGCTTCCCATGGGCATCTTTGCTGGCGAGACTGAGATCACAAAAGGGCTCGAAAGTGTGCAGCCCGTTTCCGACGTCCAGTGAGGTGCCCCAAGTTGCCAGTTGAAACAGCCCAGCCGCGTAGCTCTGACGCCATCGTCGAGTTGATCGCCCGGGCCAGAATCAGGGAATCGGCCATGTTCACCGAAGCAGAGGGAAAGTCCCTGCTCTCGGAATTTGGGATCGATACACCCCAAGGCATCGAAATTGCCGTGGGCCAGGAATTGCCAGCCCACCTGCGCGAACCGCTGGTCGTGAAGGCGATCTCGGCCACGCTCGTTCACAAGTCCGACGCCGGTGGCGTGCGGGTAGGCGTGACCCGCGCCGAACTCGTTGACGTGGCCGCCCAGATGCGCGACAGCCTCGCCGACTTCGGGCACGTCCTGGAGGGCCTGCTGGTGGAGGAGATGGTTCCTGCCGGCCACGAGATCATTGTGGGTGCCGTGAGGGCCCCAGGCCTGGGCTGGACCGTCATGGTGGGCCTGGGCGGCATCCTGGTGGAGGTCTTCGAGGATGTCGCATTTGGCCTGGCCCCGCTGTCCGAAAACCAGATCCGCGACATGCTCGCCGAGCTGCGCGGCATGAAGGTGCTCAACGGCGCCCGCGGCGGCGTCAAGGCGGACATCGACGCCCTGGTGGCCCTGATCTCCCGGCTCGCCGGGCCAGACGGCCTGCTCGCCTCGCTGCCGGAGGATGTCACGGAAATTGACCTCAACCCCGTCATTGTCTCCGACACCCGGGCCGTGGCAGTGGACGCCCGCTTCGTCGTCGGCACCGGTGACAGCACCGAAGCAACAGGAACCGAGCGGCGTGACGGGACGCCGACTGATTTTGGGCCGCTGTTCCGGCCCCGCAGGATCGCCGTCCTGGGAGCCAGCGGCAAGCGACCGAACCTGGCCAACCGATTCATCCGCAACCTCGTTGCCGGCGGCTTCGACGGCACCATAGTGCCGATCCACCCCGGCGAAGCGATCCTCGAAGGCCTTCCTGCCCTTGCGTCGCTGTCCGAGCTGGCCGAGCCGGTCGACTACGCCTTCGTGGCCCTGCCGGCGGCCCGGGTCAGCGAGGCCCTGCGCCACGGGGCGGGCAAGGTCCGCTTCGCCCAGGTGGTCTCCAGCGGTTTCGGCGAGGTCGAGGAAGGAAAAGAGCTCGAAGACACCCTCGTCGCGACCGTGCGGGAGGCCGGCATCCGGCTGATCGGCCCGAACTGCCTTGGCACGCATGCTTCTGCCGGACGGCTCTCCTTCGTCCCCGAGGCGCCTTTGACACCAGGGAACACCGCCGTCGTGTCCCAGAGCGGTGGTCTCAGCGTCGACATCCTCCGCGTCGGGGCATTCCGCGGCATCGACTTCCACAGTGTTGTCAGCATCGGCAACAGTGCCGATGTCAATGCCGCCGAACTGGTCGAGTCTTTCCTCCACAACGACGAGGTGCACGTCATAGGCCTGTACCTCGAGTCGCTGTCCGTGGCGCGTGAAGTTCTCAACGTGCTGGACCGGGCCGAAACACGCAAGCCGGTGGTGCTTCTTGCCGGGGGGCGGACGGCAGGGGGATCGCGGGCGGCCACCAGCCACACCGGCGCCCTTGCCGGCAACCACCGGCTGTGGCCGGCGATAGCGCGGCAGGCAGGCATGACCCTGGTTGATTCCCTGGATGACTTTGCGACGGCGCTGCACGCGCTGTCGACCCTGGACCTGCGCATCGAGCCCACCGGGCGTGGAGCGGTACTGTTTGGCAACGGCGGGGGGGCGAGCGTGCTGGGGGCCGATGCGCTTGACCGCGAGGGAGTGGCAACGTTGCCGCTGGACGATTCAGTCATCAGTGGCCTCGAAGCACTGGACCTGCCGCCGGGCAACGGCTTCCACAACCCCATCGACGTCCCCGCGGGGACGCTCGCCGTCAGGAGTGGCGCGGTCGCCGGGGACATCCTCAAACTGGTGCTCGCGGGCAGCGAGCCGGCGGTGCTGATCTCCCACCTCAACGTGGGCATCATCCAGCGCAACCTCGGTGCAACCCACGGGGACGTGACCGGGAACATCATCGACTCGATTGCCAGGGCGCGCGACGAATCAACCTCAAACACGCACCAGCTGCTGGTACTCAAGACAGACGGCAGCGCCGGAACCGAGGAGCTGATCAGGACGTATGCACAACGCGCCCGCCAGCAGGGAATCCCGGTCTTCCCGGCTTTTGAAGACGCAGCACTGGCCTCAAGGGCCGTGCTTGAACAAGGCAGGCAGACACATCAAGCGTCGCTTGGCGCAGACGGAAGGTAAGCAGACATGACAACCGAAGCAGTCAAGACCGACGCGGCCGAGGAAGCACCCCTCACCCGCGAGCAGGAGCACGAGAAGAAGCGCACCGCGGCCCTGGCCATGGGCGGGTCAAGGAAACTTGAGGCCCGCCGCGCCAAGGGCGAACTGAACGCCCGCGAGCGTATCGCCCTGCTGCTGGATCCCGGCACCTTCCGCGAGAGCGGCCTGTTCGTGACCTCTGCCGTCCCGGCGGACCGCGACAAGACGCCCGCCGACGGGAAGATCACGGGCACCGGCGAGGTTGACGGCCGCCGCGCCAGCGTCATCGCCTACGACTTCACAGTCAAGGGATCCTCTTCCTCGCCCATCAGCAACAAGAAGATGTCCCACTTCAAGGAACTCGTGGTCAAGACCGGCCAGCCCCTGGTCTACCTTTCCGAATCCACCGGCGTCCGCATGCCCGACGCCATGGGCGGCACCGGCATGGGCAGCGCCAACGGCAAGACCCGCTTCCTGCGCCAGCGTGAAAGCCCGTGGGTTTCGGCCGCGTTCGGCTATTGCTTTGGATCGGCCGCCTGGCACACCATGGCCTCCGACTTCGCGGTCTTCCGCAAGGGGGCAGTGCTCGCGGTGTCCAGCCCGAACCTGGTTGCCCGGGCCACCGGCCAGCAGGTGGATGCCCAGGAGCTGGGCGGCTGGAAGATGCACTCCGAGGTCACCGGATTTGCCGATGCCGTGGCCGATTCCGATGAAGAGGCGATCGAACTCGTCCGCCGTTTTCTCTCCTACCTGCCTTCGCACAACGGCGAGACCCCGCCCCTGGCGCCAGTCCCCAGCGGCTCGGGGGAGCGCGCGGAGGAAATCAAGGCCATCGTGCCCGAATCCCGCACCCAGACATACGACGTCCGGAAGGTCATCGACATCGTCGCCGACACCGGCTCGGTGTTCCCGATCAAGGCCCGGTACGGCAAGTCGCTCGTAACCTCACTGGCCCGAATTGGCGGCCAGTCCGTGGGCATCATCGCCAACAACCCCATGTTCAAGGGCGGTGCACTCGATGGTGCGGCATGCGACAAGGCAACCAGCTTCCTGGTCCTGTGCGACTCCTACAACATCCCCGTGGTCATGCTTGTCGACCAGCCGGGCTTCCTGATCGGCCTGGAGGCCGAACGGAGCAAGGTGGCCGGCAAGATCATCAACTGGATGAACGCGCTTTCGCTGGTCACCGTGCCCAAGATTGCCGTCACCATGCGCAAGAATTACGGCCAGGCCCTGATCAACATGGGCGGCGGCGGCACCGCCGACGCCACCGCAGGCTGGTGGACCTCCGAGGTCAGCTTCATGGACCCCACCTCCGCCGTCGCCGTGGTCCACGGCCTGGACCCCCAAACGGATCCGGAAATGTACGAGCTGCGCCTGGCGGAGATGTCCAAAGGCACAACCGCCTACGACACGGCCCAGGTCTTTGGGTTTGAGCAGGTCATCGATCCGTCCGAAACGCGCGAGTTCATACTCGGTGCCTTGAAGGACCACTACCGGGCCCGGAGCAACGGTGTTGGCGAACACCTGCTGCGCACCTGGCCGACGAGTTACTAAGGAGCGCCCCATGAGTTCATTCCCCGAGGTATTGCTTATTGCCAACCGCGGCGAAATCGCCCGGCGCATCATCAGGACCGCCAACCGGCTCGGAGTCCGCACCGTGGCCATTTACCACAAGGTCGATTCCGGCCTGCCATATGTGGATGAGGCGGACGAAGCCGTCCAGCTTGAAGGAGACATCCCCGTCAAGGCCTACCTTGACCGGGAGCAGATCATCGCGATCGCCAAGGAGGCCGGCGCCACGGCCATCCATCCCGGCTACGGGTTCCTGGCCGAAAACGCCGGCTTTGCCCGGGAGGTGGCCGACGCCGGACTGACCTGGGTGGGCCCGTCGGCCGAAGTCATCGAGGTCATGGGCGACAAGGTCGAGTCCCGCCGTGCCGTCGCGGCCGCCGGGGTTCCGATCAGCGGCGACGCGGGTGCAGCGCTGAAGACCGGCGACGAGGCCGTCGAGGAGGCCGCGCGCATCGGCTATCCGGTGATGGTCAAGGCGTCCGCCGGCGGCGGAGGCATCGGCATGGCCGTGGCCCACGACGACGACGAACTGCGCAAGGCGTTCGAAAACACCAAGTCGATGTCCGAACGCAGCTTTGGCTCGGACCGTGTATTCGTTGAACGCTTCGTGCAGTCCGCCCGCCACATTGAAATCCAGGTCCTGGGCCTTGACGACGGCACTGTGGTGGCCCTGGGGGAGCGCGACTGTTCCACGCAGCGGCGCCACCAGAAGCTGATCGAGGAATCCCCGGCGCCGAACCTGGATCCGGGCGTCCGCCAGCGTCTCATCGATTGTGCCATCGCCTCAGCCGCAGCTGTGGGCTACCGCAACGCCGGCACCGTCGAATTCCTGCTCGACACAGTCACCGGCGACTTTGTGTTTCTGGAGATGAACACCCGCATCCAGGTGGAACACCCCATCACCGAGCTGACCCACGGCGTCGACCTGGTCGAGCAGCAGCTGAGCATCGCCGCCTCGGGGACCACCACAGCCGATTTTGCCCCTGTGCAGCGCGGCCACGCGATCGAACTGCGCATCTGCGCCGAGGACCCGAAGAAGTTCTTCCCGCGCCCCGGCCCGATCGACGGTTGGACCGAGCCGACCGGTCCGGGCATCCGGGTCGATTCCGGTTACCGGGCCGGCACCGAGGTGACCCCGCACTTTGACTCGCTGATCGCCAAGGTTTGCGCCTTCGGGGCAACCCGTGAGGAAGCCCTTGTCCGGGCGGTCAAGGCCTGCGACGAGCTGGAAATCCAGGGGTTGGTGACCAACCAGCCGTTCCTTGAGGAAATCCTCGCGGACAGCGAATTCACCGCAGGACGCTACGACACCGGCCTGGTTGAGCGTGTCCAGCAACGACTTAAAGAGCAGGCCAAGCTGGCCAAAAGGAGTGCATGAAAATGGCAGAGACAATTGCGGCAGACATGGGCGCCAACGTGTGGAAGATCCTCGTTGCCCCGGGCGACCGCGTGGAGGAAGATGACGTCTTCATGATTCTGGAGGCCATGAAAATGGAAATCCCCGTCACGGCAGAGGATGCCGGCACCGTATTGTCGGTGGACGTGGCCGAAGGAGACGTGGTGGCCCCCGGCCAGGCCTTGATCCAGTTTGAGGCCGAGTAGCCATGACAGTCCCCAGCACCCTGAAGGCGTGGAGTGTCACGGAACTCGCCGAGCCTGTTGAGGCCCTGCAGCTTGTTGAGCGCGAAGTCCCCGTACCCGGTGAGGGGCAAGTACTGGTCCGTGTCCTGGCCTCGGCCGCCAATTTCCCGGACGTGTTGATGTGCCGCGGCATCTACCAGGTCAAGCCGGACTTGCCGTTCACCCCCGGCCGTGAAGTGTGCGCGGAGGTCGTCTCCGCGGGCCCGGGTGTGACCCGTGCCGCCGTGGGGGACCGGGTGCTCGGTTTGACCACCCTGCCGCACGGCGGATTTGCCGAGTATGCGCTGATGGACCAGGACAAGGTGCACCAGGCCCCCGGTTCCCTTGACGATGCCCAGGCGTCCTGCCTGTTCATCGGGTACCAGACCGGCTGGTTCGCGCTGCACCGGCTGGCGCGGATCCAACCTGGCGAGACCCTCCTGGTCCACGCCGCGGCCGGCGGCGTGGGCAGTGCAGCCATCCAGCTCGGAAAGGCGGCCGGAGCCACGGTCATCGGGGTGGTGGGGGGTGAAGCGAAGGCAGAATACGCCCGGGCCCTTGGCGCGGACGTCGTCATTGACCGACGCACCGAGGACTTCGTCCAGGTTGTCAACGATTTCACGGAGGGCCGCGGCGCCGACGTCATCTATGACCCCGTAGGTGGGGAAACCTACCACCGCTCCACCAAGTGCATCGCCTTCGAAGGACGGATCATCGTCGTCGGCTTCGCCGGGGGAGAGATCCAGTCCGCCAAGCTCAACCATGCGCTGGTCAAGAACTACTCGATCATGGGCATCCACTGGGGGCTCTACAACACGAAGAACCCGGGGGCCGTGGACAGCTGCCACCGGGAACTGTGCACCTTGGCAGACTCAGGGGCCATCAAGCCGTTCGTCAGCGAACGGTTTTCCCTGGACGGTGTTCCCGCCGGACTGCAGCGGCTCGCTGATGGAAAGACAGTCGGCCGGGTGGTCATGGAACATGCCGGCACCGGCCGGTAGCCAGTCACTATTGCACCAACTGCGGCCCAGGGTCGCCGGCAAGTAATGAACTACAAAGGAGTAGAAATGCACGAGTCACAAAATGGCGGATCACCCATCGGGGATCTGCGCGCAGTGGGGAACGGCGTCTCACGGCGTTCGCTGTTGAAGTACATGGGCCTTGGCACGGCCGGGCTCGCGTCGGCGTCACTGCTGGCGGCCTGCGGAAAGGGCGCAAATGCCTCCGCAGGACAACCCACGAAATTCGGCGTGGCCGCCTTCCCCGGCGACGCGTACTTCCTTGATGCCATCAACTTTGCCCACAAGGACTACGCCAAGCACAAGCTTGAGCTGCCCAAGCTCCTGACCCCGCAGAGCGGCGTCCAGGCGTTCCAGCTGCTGGTTGCCGGTGCCGTTGACGGCTACGCCGCAGACACCCTCCTGCTGATGGCAACCCACGCGAACAGCTCGAAGGGCAAGCGTCCGGTGATCGTCGGCTTCCGCACACTTGAAACGACGTATGGAATTGTTGGCAACAAGGGCGGCAACTGGCCCGGGGCCGGTGCCAGCTTCGAAGAGAAGATCAAGTCACTCAAGGGCAAGAGAATCGGCGTCTCCAGCATTGGCGCCGGTGGCGACCTGCAGTTGAAGCTGGCCCTGGAACTCGCCGGGATGCAGTATGGCGACGTCACGGCCCTCGCCGTCGGGCCCACCGCCCAAGCCATCCCGAACATGAAGGCCGGGCGCATCGACGCCTATGTCACAGTCCAATGGACCTCCACGCGCTTCGTTGCGCGGGAGACGGGCGGAACAGTCCTGATGGACTTTGCCGAAGCCGGCGCACCCGATCTGATGCGCAACCAGGCCGTCGTCGCCATCGGTGTGCGCGAGGACATGGCACAGCAGCAGCCGGAAGTGGTCAAGAACTGGCTGTCAGCCCAGGACGATGCCAACAAGTGGATTCTGGCGAACAAGGGTGCAGCGGCTGAGCTCCTCAACACCACCGGGCTCGGGGGCAAGGCACCGGAAATTGCCTCAGCCTATGTGGACCACTACATCTCCGAGGTGGCGCCCAAGCTCACCCCCATGTTCAAGGCAAAGAAGGAAACTGTCGACCACATGGCCGAACTGGCGCTGAAATTTGGAAATGTCAAGAAGGGCGACATCAGCTACGAGCAGCTGGTCCCGGAATTTGCGCGGGCATGAGCGGCATGGTGACTATCGCCAACGACGGCGGCGCCCTGGGAATGCGGACCGCATTGCCCACCGGGCTCGATTTGGGCCGCCTTGCGGATTGGCTGGCAGCTGAGCGTCCCGGACTTGTCTCCGGGGAACTCTCGGCCAGCCTGATTGAGGGAGGGAAATCAAACCTGACCTACCAGCTCAGCGACGGTGTCCGGCAGTGGATCGTGCGTCGTCCTCCGTTGGGCACAGTCATGGCAACGGCACATGACATGAGGCGCGAATACACGATGGCCCAGGCATTGGGGTCCACGGACGTGCCGGTTCCCGCCATGATTGCCTACTGTGGTGACAAGGACGTCCTGGGTGCCGACTTTTACCTCATGGAGCGGATTGACGGGGTGCCCTACCGGTACAGGGATGAGATCGCCCCTCTCGGGGAGGCACGGACCCGGTCCATAGGGACGGAACTGGTGCGCACCCTGGCAACGCTGCACCGGGTGGATCCGGTCAAGGCAGGCCTGGGCGGCTTCGGCCGGCCCGAGGGTTTCCTGGGCCGGCAGGTGAAACGGTGGAAGACACAGCTCGACGCGTCGTTCACCCGCGAGCTTCCCGGGGTGGACGAACTCTACGAAAAGCTCGTTGCCGCGGTCCCGCCGGAGTCCGCCTCCGGCATTGTGCACGGCGACTTTCGCCTTGACAACGTACTGATGGGTGCCGACGACATGCCGGCAGCCGTCATTGACTGGGAGATGGCGACGCTGGGGGACCCCCTGCTCGACCTGGCCCTGATGCTCATCTACCAGCGCCGCGCCAGGATCGTGGCGGCGCGGGAAACGACGGATCCGGCGAGCTACGACGTGACGCTGGCGCCGGGCTACCCGTCGGAAGAGGAGATCATGGCCCTCTACGAGGCCGAAAGCGGCCGTTCCCTGCAAGGATTTGGATTCCACCTGGCCCTGGCGTGCTTCAAGCTCGCCGGCATTTCCGAGGGCGTCCGCTACAGGCACATCAATCGCCAAACGGTTGGCGCGGGTTTCGAGGACAGCGGCAGCACGGTGCCTTTGCTGATCGGACTCGGGCTCGAATCACTAAAGGAGCACAAGTAAATTGGAATTCTCGATCGATGAGCGGACGGAGCTCCTGAAGAAGGAACTCGTCGACTTCATGTACTCGCACGTCTACCCGAACGAGCAGGCCTTCGCCGAGGAACTGAAGGCCATGCCGGACCCTTACGCCTGGTCCGAGTCCAAGATCCTGAACCAGCTGCGTGCCGAGGCCCGCAGCCGCGGACTGTGGAACCTGTTCCTTCCGGGCGAGGGCGGCGCGGGGTTGAGCAATGTGCAGTACGCGGCGCTGTCCGAGATCACCGGCCGGGCCCGCACGCTGGCCCCTGCCGCGCTGAACTGCGCTGCCCCGGACACCGGGAACATGGAGTTGCTGAACGAGTTCGGCACCGAGGAGCAGAAGGAAAAATGGCTCAAGCCGCTCCTCAATGGCGAGATCCGTTCGGCCTTCGCCATGACGGAACCGGCAGTTGCCTCCTCTGATGCCACCAACATCGAAACGAGCATTGTGCGCGATGGCGACGACTATGTGATCAACGGCAGGAAGTGGTTCATCACCGGTGCGATGAATCCCAACGCCAAAATCTTCATTGTCATGGGCAAGACAGACCCCACCGCGGAAAGGCACCGCCAGCAGAGCCAAATCCTGGTTCCGCGCGACACCCCCGGGGTCACCGTCAGGCGCGGCATGACCATCTTCGGCTACGAAGACCACTACAACGGCGGCCACGGCGAGCTGGTATTCGAGAACGTGCGGGTTCCGGTGGCCAACCTCATTGGCGGGGAGGGCGACGGCTTCGCCATCGCCCAGGCCCGCCTTGGCCCCGGCCGCATCCACCACTGCATGCGCGCCATAGGCATGGCCGAGCGCGCCATCTCGATGATGTGCGAGCGTGCTGATGACCGCGTCGCATTTGGCAAGCCGCTGAGTGAGCAGGGCGTAATCCGTACCTGGATCGCCGAGTCGCGTGTGAAGATCGAACAGTTGCGCCTGATGGTCCTCAAGACTGCCTGGCTCATGGATACGGTGGGCAACAAGGCCGCCCACACCGAGATCCAGGCCATCAAGATCGCCACCCCGGCGGCCGTGGAGTGGATTCTTGACAAGGCCATCCAGGTTCACGGTGCAGCCGGGCTTTCGCAGGACTTTTTTCTGGCCTCCTCCTTCGCCTACGCGCGCACCATCCGGTTTGCCGACGGCCCGGACGAGGTGCACAAGAACTCGATGGCCCGCAATGAGCTCAAACGCCAACGCGCCCGCCGCGAGGCACGCGCCCAGGCCCAGGCCCAGGCCTAAGCCCAGGCCTGCCCCGTTTGTCCCCCACCGCGATTCGCGGTGGGGGACTTTGGCATGTGCGCACCAGGGGCGGGCGGTTGCTGTCAAGCTTCCACTCATTCCTGCGCGGCTATCGCGTTGATAAGTCCTGTGAGATTGATTACAGCAGTGCATTGCGCGGATGATCTTGATATGCCTATTAATGTTGCCTCGCCCACAGTCGACGCATCGTCGACGCCACGAACCGCGGCCGGCCGCCCGGGAATCCAGTCCCTGAGGGTTGCCAGCAAGGATGTGCTGGCCGAAGGCGTTGTGCGCCTCAGGCTGGAAGAAGCACACGGGGCCCGGGTGCCGGACTGGACCCCGGGATCGCACATTGAGCTCGTCCTGCCGACAGCCGACGCCGGAACCCTCTCACGCCACTACTCGCTGTGCGGGGACCGCAAGGACCCCCACGCCTATGAGGTGGCCGTGCTCAACGAGCCGCGCTCCAAGGGGGGCTCGCGCTACATCCACGAGAGCATGGCCGTGGGCGACATGGTCACTGTGGGAACCCCGCGCAACAACTTCTCCCTCACGCAGGCCAAGCGCTTCGAGTTCATAGCCGGGGGAATCGGGATCACCCCGATCATGACCATGATCGCTGCCGCCGAGGAACTGGGCGTCGACTGGCGCCTTCACTACGGCGGCCGTACGCGGGCCTCGATGGCCTTCCTGGACGAACTGGCAAAGTACGGTGACAAGGTGGTTCGCTGGCCGCAGGAAGAAATGGGCCACCTGAACCTGACATTCCTCAAGGACCCGCAGGAGGACGCGCGCGTCTACTGCTGCGGACCGGAGCCGCTGTTGAACGCGGTGGCCGCCAATGCATCGGCCTGGCCCTCCTGGGCTGTGCGCTTTGAGCGCTTTGTGCCCGCCACCCAGCCGGAACCGGTGCGCACCGAACCATTCACGCTGGAACTGGCCATGTCCAAGAAGTGCGTCACCGTCGGCACGGACGAGACTGTCCTTTCAGCATTGGCCGATGCCGGCGTCGCTGTCCTTTCCTCGTGCAACGAAGGGGTGTGCGGCACCTGCGAGGTCAGCGTCCTGCGGGGAACCCCCGAACACCGCGACTCGCTGCTCAACGATGCGGAGCGGGCCAAGAACGACCGAATGTTTGTCTGTGTTTCACGCGCGATCTCCGATCGCCTAGTGCTGGATCTTTAGGAGCTGTGACCATGTCGACTGTGACAAAGTGCCCCGTCAACCACGGAACCATCCCGGTCCTTGACGACGATCCGTTCTCCGCGGAAATGCTGGAAGATCCGCTGCCGTTCCAGCAGCGCCTGCGCGACGCCGGGCCGGTGGCGTACCTCTCCAAGTACAACGCCTATGCCATCGGGCGCTACGAGGACCTTTCGGAGGCCGTCGCCAACTGGCAGCAGCTCTCCTCAGGGTCCGGCGTGGGCCTCAACGAGCCCTGGCGGGCACGGGGCCTGCTGCAGATGGATCCGCCCCAGCACGACGCGCCGCGCGAGGTGCTCCAGTCCATCCTCTCCTCACGGGTGCTGCGCTCCATGAAGGAGGCGTGCATGGACGTTGCCGGGGGCATTGTCGACGGACTCCTGGCAGGCACCCCTTCCGGCGGGCAGGTCGAGATCGACGGTTTTGCCGACCTCGGCTCCAAGCTCCCGGTGAACTTCTTTCCCGAGGCATCCGGCATAGATGAGGACGGCCGCGAAAACCTGGTTCCCTACGCCGACCACATCTTCAACGCGCTGGGTCCGGACAATGAACTGGCAGAGCAGGGCAAGTGCAAGGCCGCGGAGTATTCCGAATGGGCCACGGCCAAGTGCCAGCGGGATGCGCTCAAGCCCGAGGGCTTCGGCGCCGACATCTGGGCCGCCGCCGACCGGGGCGACATCCTGCACGAGCAGGCCCCGCTGCTGACCCGCTCCCTGCTTTCGGCCGGCGTCGACACAACGGTTTACGGGATCACGGGCATGCTGTACGCCTTTGCCGCAAACCCTGGCCAGTGGGAGGCCCTGCGCCACAACATTCACCTGGCGCGCGTGGCCTTTGACGAGTCCCTGCGCTGGGAATCCCCTGTCCAGCAGCTGTTCCGCAAGACCAGCAGCGAGGTCACCATTGGCGGGACCGTCATCCCGGCCGGCAGCAGGGTCATGCTGTGCTTCGCGGCGGCGAACCGCGATCCGAGGCGCTGGGAGAACCCCGACCAGTTCGACCTGTCCCGTGACCCGTCCGGGCACCTCGCCTTTGGCATGGGCGTCCACCAGTGCGTGGGCCAGCATGCGGCGCGCCTCCAGGCAGCATCCCTCCTGGAGCAGCTTGTACCGCGGGTCAAGGCCATTGAGCTGGCCGCGCCGATCGAGCGCCACCACAACAACACGCTCCGCGGCTGGAATTCGGTGCCGCTGCGCTTGACGCTGGCCTAGGACCACCACCGCCGCCGCCGGCACCGGGGCCCCCGGTGCCGGCGACAGCCGCGGGCCCTGCCCCACTCTGCCATGCGGCGATCCACAAACCGGGATGAGAACTTGAAGGAGCCGTGTTGACAGGTGCTGCCGTCGAGGCCGATGACATTCACTGGCTGACCGTTGCCCAGGCCGCGGACCTCATCTCTTCCCGCAGGCTCTCACCCGTTGACTACGTGCAGGCGCTCATCGCACGCGCCGAGGCCGTCGACGGCCAGGTGCAGGCCTATGTGACACGCACCTTTGACATGGCGCTGGACGGCGCGCGGCGGGCCGCCGCAGAAATTGCAGCAGGCCGCTACCGAGGCCCGCTGCACGGGATTCCCTATGCGCTCAAGGACTGCTTCAACACCGCCGGCATTCTGACCACCGGGCAGTCCCGGATACTTGACGGCAATGTTCCCCGCACGGATGCGGCCGTGGTTTCCCGGATTCGGGATGCCGGCGGCCTGTTGATGGGGAAAGTTGCACTGCACGAATTCGCCCATGGTGGACCGTCATTCGATGTGCCGTGGCCCCCGCCTCGGAACCCCTGGAACCTGGAACGCGTTACGGGGGGATCCTCGAGCGGCTCGGCGGCTGCGATCGCAGGCGGGCTCGTGCCGGCAAGCATGGGCACCGACACCGGCGGGTCGATCCGGGTGCCGGCATCACGCTGCGGCGTTACCGGCTTGATGCCCACTCCCGGCCTGGTGGGCAGGACGGGCGTGATCCCGCACTCCCACACCTTTGACCGCCCAGGACCCATGGCACGCACAGCGGAGGACTGTGCCATCCTCCTCCAGGCCACGGCCGGCCACGACCCGGGGGATCCTGCCAGCCTTTCCCGGGCCGTGCCCGACTACCGTGCAGGGCTGAGCGGGGAACTGCGGGGCCTGCGGATCGGGGTCCTGCGGCAGAACTGGGAAGAGGTTCCCGTCGGTGCCGACGAACGGCATGCCATGGAGGAGGCACTGGCAGTCCTGGCGGATCTTGGCGCCACGCTGGAGGACTGCCGCATCCGGCCGATGCAGAGCTACACCGACATCAAGACCATCATCGCCGAGTCGGAAGTGTTCAACGTCCACCAGCGCGAGTTGATCTCCCGGCCGGCGGACTTTGGCTCCGACATACTGGCCCGCATGCTCCCTGCGGTGATGTTCAGCGCCAACGACCTGATCCGGGCGGGGCGCGAGCACCGGCGGGCGATCTCCGAGATGGAGCCCCTGTACCAACGCTTCGATGCCTTCGTCACCATTTGTTCGGGTGAGGCACCGGAATTCCGCGCGCACGACTCCCGCGGGTTCTGGCGGCAGGCCAACCACTTCACGGCGGCAAACGTCACGGGCCAGCCTGTCCTGGCCCTGCCCACCGGCTTTGGCCCGTCCGGGCTGCCGCTGGGCATGCAGGTTCTTGGACAGCCGTTTGGGGAAGCCGTAATCCTGCGGATCGGGCATGCCTACCAAAGCGCCACGGAATGGCACCTGCGGCACCCGGGGCTGGTTCCCCACGCAGCGGCACCGCCCGTCGAAGAACCGGAGACCCTCACGGAACCGCACGGGGAGGCGGTGGCGGCCCTGCGTGCCGAATGCCTGGCGGCGGCCGGACGGGCTGGCCTGGACTTGGACAGGCGGATGCTTGCCCAATTGCTCGACGGGGCGCCGTTCGCCCTCGCCATGGCCGATCGCATGCCGCGCGACCACGGCTACGCCGAAGCGCCGGCCAATGTTCTCACCCTGCAGTCCCCATGACTGCCACCCTGTACCGCGTCAACTCCCCGGACCTGCCGCAGTCACCGGCATGGCAGTCCGCCGGCCCCAAATTATTCACTCCCAACGAAAGGCAGTCCATGTCAGTCACCCTCGCCCAGGCCAAGCAGGCCATTGCAGCCGCCATCGGGAAGGCGCACGCCTTGGGCATCACAATCAGCGTCTCTGTCTGTGACCCGGGGGGCAGGCTGGTGGCCTTCGCCCGGATGGACGGCAGCCATTGGGGCGCCGGCTACGGCTCACAGGGCAAGGCGGCCGCCTCCGCAGGGTTCGCCAGACCCAGCGGACTGCTGGCCGAACGGGCGGCGGCGCCCATCATGACCGGCATCGCCCAGGCCGAGGGCGGGCACATGTTCTATGCCAAGGGAGCGGTGCCGATCTTCATCGACGGCGCCCTGGCAGGGGCATGCGGCGTGGGCGGCGGCACAGGCGAGCAGGACGAGGAATGCGCCGCCGCCGGGTCAGCAGCCGTGGTGGCGTGAAGCACCCTCTCCACCAGGTCCCGGCCGGGCAACCGGCCAAACCATCCAGAGCAAGGAAAAACCGATGATTTACGAATTCCGCTCCTACCAGGTGGAGCCGGAGAATGTCCCCGAGTTTGAGCGGCGGTTCGGGCAGTCCTACCCCGACAGGGAGGCCTTCTCGCCCCTGGCCGGATTTTGGCGGACCACGGACGGGCCGTGCAGCGAAGTGGTCCACGTCTGGCCGTACCGGGACCTGGCTGAACGCACCCGCCTTCGGGCCCTCGCGGCCCAGCACCCCAACTGGCCGCCGGCAACCGGCAGCTTCGTCAACCGGATGATGGTTGAACTGATCCTTCCGTTCGACTTTGTCCAGAGTCCGCCGCCCGGCAGCCCGGGGCCGTTCTATGAGATCAGGTACGACTACTTCAGGGTCTGCGACCTTCGTGCTGCAGGGGAGGCCTGGTCCACGGCGATCCAGGAGCGCAGCCAGACGGAGTCCCTGGTGCTTGCCGGGCGCCTGGAGTTTGGCCAGAGCAACGGGATCGTCCAAATATGGGCACGTCCGCAAGCAGGCACGGGCCCCGCGGAAGGATCAAACCCGGCGGGTGCCTATGACGGCCCGGTTCCAACGTCCACCGTGACCAAGCAACTGGCCCCGGCGGTGTTTTCACCCCTGCAATAGCGTGCCGCCCGCCGGGCAGCCGGTGGAACAGGGGGCGCCGCCGCGGCTTTCAGGCCGACGGCGTCGCCCCCGGGGCCTCGTAGAGCCGGGAGACCACCTCGGCGACACAGCCGGGCTTCTTCGCCTCCCCGTTGAATTCCTGCTCAACCGTGACCCGGACGGTTGATTGGGCCCAGTTTTCCTGGCGGTCAAGGGCCACCAGCTTGATCCGGCCGCGCACGCGCGAGCCGACCAGGACCGGGGCCGGGTAGCGGACCTTGTTCGATCCGTAGTTCACTCCCATGGACAGCCCGTCCACCCGGTAGGTGTCAAACATGAACCCTGACACCAGCGAAAGGGTCAGGTAGCCGTGCACCAGCGTGGTGCCGAACGGCCCCGCTGCCGCCCTTTCCGTGTCGACATGGATCCACTGGTGGTCGCGGGTTACGTCGGCGAAGGCATTGATGTCCTCCTGGGAGATGGTGCGCCATTCCGTGACGCCGATTTCCTCGCCCACGTGACTGGCGAAGTCTTCAATGCCATTGAAGATCCTCACGCCTTGGGCCCGCCCGCCACATAGAGCACCTGGCCGGAGACAAACCCGGCATTCTCGGAGGCGAAGAAGGAGACTGCATTGGCGATGTCGGCGGGCTTGCCGGTGCGGCGCACGGGGATGGCCGCAGCCGCCTTGGCCGTGAATTCCTCGAAGGTGATGCCCATCCGCTGCGCCGTGGAGGCTGTCATCTCGGTTTCGATGAAGCCCGGGGCAATCGCATTGGCTGTCACGCCGAAGGGCCCCAGTTCCAGGGCCAGGGTTTTGGTGAAGCCCTGGAGGCCGGCCTTGGCCGCGGAGTAGTTGGCCTGGCCGCGGTTGCCCAGCGCCGAGGTGCTGGAGAGGTTGATGATGCGCCCCCATTTTGCCTCGACCATGTGCTTTTGTGCGGCGCGGGACACCAGGAAGGAGCCGCGCAGGTGCACGTTCATGACCAGGTCCCAGTCGGTGACGGACATCTTGAAGAGCAGGTTGTCCCGGATGATGCCCGCGTTGTTGACTACCACCACCGGTGCGCCGAGTTCGCTGGCGGTCCGGGCGACGGCAGCGTCCACGGCGGCTTCGTCGGAGATGTCGGCCACGATCCCGATGGCCCGGTGCCCGGCGGCCGTCAACTCGGTGGTGAGGGCGTCCAGTCCCTTTTGGTCGAGGTCGATTGCGGCAACCTGGAAACCGTCGGAGGCCAGGCGCCGGGCAATGTCGGCGCCGATCCCGCGTCCTGCACCCGTGATGATGGCCGTGCGCTGCTGTTCAGTCATGTAGAAACCCGATTCCCTTGTCTGCTGTGACGCTGTTTTAACGGTAGGTGATCCACGAATGTGGAAGGTGGGCGTGGTCGTTGAATGTCACCATTGTCTGCCCCGATGAACCGGAGACAATCTTGGTAACGCCGGAATTGACCGTGACCCGGTTGAGCGCCAGCCATTGCGGGAATCCGCCGTCGAGGAGCCGGGCGGCTGCCCAGGCGATGGCGCCGGAGCTGGAGACAACCAGCGCGCTCTGCCCCGATGCGAGCCCGTCAAGGGCGCTGGTGAGTGCCGCGTCGACGCGGCTGGTGAAAGCGGAGTACGTCTCACGGTAGTCGCCGTCGTGCTCGCCGGAGGCCCAGCGGGCGGAAGCCTTCTCAAGCAGCCGTTGGAAGGCGCGCGAGTCAGTCCGGGCCTGCGGATCGTCCGCGGGGCAGGCGTCGATCAGCTCGGTGGCGTTGAATTCGTCCCAGCGCGGGTCGATGCCGGCCGGGGTGGTCCAGCCGGCTGCTTCGACGAGCCCTTGTGCCGTTTGGCGCTGCCGCAGCATGGCGCCGGTGACAATGCGCACCGGGGAGGCGCCTGCCTGCATGAGGGCGCTTCCGAGGGCCTGGCTCTGTTCCCTGCCGCGCGGCGACAGGCGGTCATAGTCTTCGGTGCCGAAGGAAGCCTGTCCGTGCCGGACCAAGTAGAGAACGCTCACATGCATGACCCTAACCAACAGCGGGTCCAGGAGATACCCTCTCGCCCCTATCGGGGTGAAACGGAGGGGCAATCCCTTTGCCCCAATCCGGCAGCCGAACTATTCCCCGGCAGCCTCGGCCGAAACCAGGGGGTCGGGCCCGCGAGGGGGCAAGGGGCCGGCAGCTTCCACCGGGAATTGGTTCCGCACCCAGTATTCGTAACCGCCGATCATTTCGCGGACGTCCAGGCCCGCGGCGATCAGCCGGCGTGCCGCGTGGGTTGCCCCGTTGCAGCCGGGGCCCCAACCGTAGACAATGTAGCGCCGCTCCCGGGGCAGCAGGGCCAGTGCCTCCTCGAGACCCGCCACGGGCAGGTGCAGTGCACCTGCCACGTGGCCGTGGTCCCAGGAAAGCTGTTTGCGGGTGTCGACGATGACGGCGGCCCCGCTGGCCTGTGCTGCGGCGGCGGCGACCACGTCAATTTCGTAGGCCAGCCTTGCATCGACGAAGGCGAGCAGCTCACTTTGGGTCACCATGGGGCGCCTGCCCGCCGCAGGCCCATGCCTGGTTTTCCGGAGGCGACGGAGCCGTGGCGCAGCACTGCCTGCCCTGCCACCAGGACGTCGTCAATTCCCACCGATTCGCCCAGCGGATCGTCATAGGTGGCCTGATCGGCGACGGCGAGCGGGTCGACAACCATGAGGTCCGCCACCCAGCCGGGGGAGACCCTGCCGCGCCGGCCGAGGCCGAAGCGGGCTGCGGGCGCCGTTGAAAGGTGGGCTGCTGCCTGCGGCCATGACCATGTGCCGGTTTCACGCACGTATTGGCGCAGGTACCGGGCGAAGGTGCCGCGGGCCCGCGGATGCGGGTGCGCGCCGATGAAGATGCCGTCGGAACCGCCCATGTGGCCCTCGTGGGAGAAGATGGCAGCCAATTCGGAGACGGGGCGCCGGTGCCGCACGGCCATGACGGCATTGACCACCAGGCGTGACGCGGCCAGCACATCCAGGCTGAAGTCGATGGGGTCGGTGCCGGCGCGCGCGGCGGCTGCCTCGAGTGTCAGCCCGTGCGCCCAGGCATAGCCGGCGGCGCCGATGTGGGCGAGGGTGATCATGGACGGCCAGTCCGGCCCCAGGCTGGCATTGCGCTCAATGGAGGGGAACCAGTCGCGGCGCAGGCGGGCCCGTTCGGCGGGGTCGTTCAGTGCCTTCACCACCGTTTCGGCAGGCTGCACGGAGAGTTCGTGGGGCAGCAGCGGCATGGCCAGCAGGGTGCAGCCGCGGGTGTAGGGGTACGCGTCAAAGGTGGCATCCACGCCCGCGTCCCGGAGGTACCGCAGCTGGGCATCGATGATGTGCGCCTGTGCGTGGAAGTGCGATATGTGGATGCGGGCGCCGGACACGGACGCGATGTGGGCGATCTCGGAAATGCCCGCGGCCGAATTGGCCTCGTAGCCGCCCCTCATGTGCGTGACATACACGGCCCCGGCATCAGCCACCGGGGCACAGAGTGCGGCGATTTCATCCGCGGTGGCAAAGATTCCGGGCACGTAGTCCAGCCCCGTGGACAGGCCGACGGCGCCCTCCTGGAGCCCCTGCCTGACCAGGGCGGCCATGGCGGCCGTTTGGGATGGGGTCGCGGGTCCGTTGGACCGCCCGCACACTTCCGCCCGGACGGTGCCCGCGGGAACAAGGTAGGCATAGTTCAGCCGCGACCGTCCGCCAACGGCGCCGAGGAATTCAGCCACACCGCCGCCGCGGTAGTGCGGGTGCGCTCCGTTGATGGCCGCAAAATACCCGCTGGCGTAGCTGCCGTCGCCGGGTGCGTAGGAGACCCCGTCCTGCCCGGCAACCACCGTCGTCACCCCCTGTTTCAGGAGGGCCCGCTGGACTGCCTCGTCCTCGATGAAGCCGTCGGCGTGTGAGTGGACGTCAACAAATCCGGGCAGCACGTACCGTCCGCGGCAGTCGATGGCGTCATCGCCTGCCTGCGGGGGCAGGTCACCGACCTCTGTAATGGTCCCGCCGGCAATGCCGACGTCGGCCTTTCGCATTCCCTGGTCGTCTACGACGGTTCCGCCGCGCAGCACCAAACGCATGGTGGGTTCCTTTCGGGGGTCGACTCTTAGAAAAAGGTGCGGACCAGTTCGACGACGAGGTCGCTGTCCGGTGAGGCGGTCATGGGCAGGTAGTGCCACTTGTCGAACGTCGTGCAGGGATGCGACAGCCCCAGGGAGACCACCGAACCAAGCCCCACGTCCCGGCCGCTGTGCACCAGAAAACTGTGCTGGTCGTTCATGGCGGGAATGCTTGAGCCGGCCAGCGGCGTCCAGGGGCCTTGCAGGTCCGGCGCCTGCCGGCGGGGGATGGGCAGCCCCTCGTCGAAGGGGAAGTCGCGCTTGCCGCCGTCGAGCAGGGAAAGGCCCGGCTCCGGGTGTGACACCACGCGGGCCATGCCGCGCATGGCCGGGAGCAGGCGGCCCGCCCCGGCCTCGTCCGCCCCGGCCTGGCCCGCCGGGCGTCCCTCGTCGAGCGGGGAAATCCGCCGGTAGAAGCCGTCGTCGTGCGTGATGTAGGCGCCGCTGCGCAACGTCCAGCGGGTGTGCGGGTCCGCAGCAATGGCGTCCGCGTACACCTCGGCGACAACGTCGAAGTAGGCGCTGCCGCCGGCGGTGACGAAAATGTCGCCGTCGTCGTACAGCCCGCCCAGCGCCCGGTGCAGCTCGAGCTGTTGCCGCAGGTATTGCCGGACGTTCGCCAGTGTGTCCTCCGAGCGGTCGTGCCCGAGGGAACCTTCGTAACCGCCGACGCCGGCCAGGCGGAGCACGTCCGAGGCGGCGGCGCGCCGGGCCACCTCAAGGGCTTCGGCGACAGACCGGGCACCGGTGCGCCCGCCTGCCGCACCCAGTTCGACGCACACATCCACCGGCCGGGGCAGCTCAACGCCGCGCAGGCCGTGTTCCATGGCCGCGATGGTGGCCACGGAGTCTGCCCAGCAGACAAACCGGAACTGCGGATCGGCCAGTTCACCGGCAAGGTAGCGCAGGGAGCGGCCGTCGACGACGGCGTTGGCCAGCATGATGGAGTCCAGCCCGAAACTGCGTGCGGTGCGCACCTGCCCCATGGTGGCCAGCGTGATGCCGGTGCTGCCCGCGTCGAGCTGCCGCTGCCACAGCTGCGGGGCCATGGTGGTCTTGCCGTGCGGCATGAGTTGCAGCCCTCGGGACGAACACCACCTGGCCATGACGTCAACGTTGTTGTCAATGGCTGACTGGTCCAAGGCAACCAACGGCGTCCAGAATTCGGGGAGCCGGGGCCGGGTGGCCAAAAATTCCGTCACGGTCATGCCAAACGCGCGTTCGGGTATCCCCTTGTCGCGCGGGGAAAGGCGTGCTTCCCCGAGTTCCTCCAGCCGCAGCTTCCTGGTTGCCATCCCTGCCCTGTCCCTAGTTGCTTTCCGGAACGGCGGCGACCACGTCGATTTCCACCAGAATGTCCGCCAACTGCGACCCCACCGTGGTGCGCACGGGATAGGGCTCGGAGAAGAATTCCTGGTAGGCGTCGTTGAACTCGGCAAAGTCGGCCAGGTCGGCGAGGTGCACCGTGGTCTTGACGCAGTGGTCCATGGTCAGCCCGCGTTCCTTGAGGATGGCCTGCACATTGCGCAACACCTGCCGCGTCTGCTCGCCCACGGAATCGGGGACGGCTCCGGTGGCGGGGTCCTGCGGCCCGAAGCCTGCCGTGTAGAAGAATCCGTTGGCCTCAATGCCCTGGCTGTAGGGGCCGGCGGGCTGCGGGGCGTTGGTGGTGTGGTACGCGGTCTTCGGGGTGAAGTTCATGGATGGTCCATTTCTGTGGGTGGTGCGGGGTGGTGCGACTGGCGTTCCTTGCAGGCAAGGCTACGAGTGCAGCCGGCCTGCGTTCTCGACGTCGGGCCGGAACGAAGCGTAGGCGGTTGCAACAATGCCGATGACACAGATGACGGCGGCGTAGACGATGACCGGCCACACGCTCCCGAACGCAGCGGCGAGGGCTGTTGCGATCAGGGGCGCAAAGCCGCCGCCGATGGTGTTGGAAATCTGGTATCCGATGTTGACGCCGGTGGTGCGTGCCTCGACGTCGAACATTTCAACGAGCATCGTCTGAAGGGTGCCCTGCATGGCCACGCCGGGAATGACGAAGCCAATGATCATGCCCAGCCAGATGAGTATGGCGACCTCGGTTCCGTAGAGCACGAAGGCGGGGTAAATAAGCAGGGCAAAGCCAATGCAGCCGCCAATGTAGGTCTTGCGGCGGCCGATCTTGTCCGACAGGGCTCCCCACAACGGGGCTGCGAAGATTTGGAGCACTCCCACGATCAT
>Ga0134128_10001281_pt1 | contig 32575 bp, 30 predicted proteins | sample KB31754_FD_96462 | JGI IMG/M metagenome (GOLD analysis project Ga0134128, IMG submission 96462) | Terrestrial soil microbial communities with excess Nitrogen fertilizer from Kellogg Biological Station, Michigan, USA - KB3-175-4 | ecosystem: Environmental > Terrestrial > Soil > Unclassified ... | reverse complement strand
TACCGCACGAATTATTGGGCAGCATTTCAAAGAATGTACCGTTTACGGTAGCCAGAAATGCATTTCCTATGGTAGCGCTCCTGTCTATTTCAATATATTTTGCCCACAGCAGTTCATTTGTGCCTGGGTTATTTGTAAACGGTGCGTTGCCTGTATATGGCCCATCTATAAGAATATCAGCATCCACGAAAAGACCTCCCGATGAAAAGGGGGCATGGCTAGTAGGGTCAACTGATGAAATGGAAGTGATTCTGTAACTATTTTGCGAGCACTGGTTGCATAACGACACATCTACGGAAGAAATGCTCAAATTTAAGCCGTATGGTTCTTGATCGTTTGGATCCCCCCCATATGTGTATGCTTCGGGTGTTCCTTGGTTAACATAAATGTATAGCTGATTTTGATTGGCAGGCAAGGTGGACGAGGCGCAAAAATAATAAGATGCCGCTGGTATGGAAGAGTTGGTACCGGGTTGCCACGGAGGAAATATTGCAGATGTAGCAGCTGGTGTTTCCACATAATAAGACGGGCCGGTGGGAGCTTCAGAAAGCCCGGAAGTTGCAACAACATTAATACTTGCATTGTTGGCAGTAAGGCATTGATTGAACCCCGAGGCTACATTTAACGTAACCTGGTAAAGGCCATGCGCAAGAAAGGGATAATTAGCAGCGATACCCTGGCTGCCAGTGCTGCCGCAATGATATCCCCCTGTAGGGCCATCGGTTTTCAGGGTTACAAAATTAGTAGGGGGAGAAGAAGAATTAATTTGGGGAGTTCCATTTATTCTATACCAGTTGGGCAGATAGCTATTACGTAAAGTTGAAACCGTAGGAATACTTGAAGTACCCCAGCCGGTCCCAATCACATCCGTGCAACTCCAGGTGTATGGATCACTGTTACCATTCCACTGACTAAAGTCATTATCTAATAAAGGGATAACGGACGTACAGGTGCCGCATTGCCCAAAAGTATTTGCCCGTGCAAATGCCAGAAGGCATAGTAAGAGAATTATTTTTTTCATAAAAAGAAATTTTTAGAGTTAAGAAAGTTGTTGCAGTTATATTTAATTTGCCCCTTTCTTCAGCGCATCAATTTCCTTTTGTTGTGTTTCTATTTGTTTTTGTTGCTGTATTGCATATAGTGTAAGCTCCTCTATTTTTTGTAATAATTTAGCATCCATGCTGGCCACATCGATGCCATCTTTTGCTACATCTTTTGCTGATGGTATTTCCGGCAAATGTTTATTGGCAGTAACATAGTCCTCAACTTTAGCTAAAGGCATAAGCGTGTAGTCTTTGGCAAAAACAAAGTCTGACCAATTTGCAGGATCGCTATGCATCGCCACTTTTAGTTTATCTGTTAAGATACCGTGTGAAACATAAAGCCTATAATCTCCCGGAGTCATTCCGGTACTATTTTCCACCCATGCGTCAAGCTCAGTTCCTATAGTAACTTTTCCATCGTTCCAGATATGCATCAGGTTATTCCAATTTGTACCATCAAAATAATAGTACATAATACCTGTAGGGCTAGTAGAGGATGTCGATGGGCCTGCAGAGGTAAGTCCGATTGTCCCTGGTCTGTCTGAGCATGAACTTGCTCTCATTCCTATACCTGCACCGTTTGTCCCAACCGAAATTGTCAGACCCTGAGTAGAAGAATTGGCATTTATATTACGAAAAGCGCCATCACCTGGGATAGTCAGATCAATCTGCCCACTCTGTATTGCAACATTGTCGGGAGTAGTTGTAGTAGAGCCAGAGGTAGTCCACTGAGCATGTGCACTTGTTGCCAGCAATATTGTTGCTCCTAAAAATAGTGTTACTTTTTTCATAAGTTTTAGCTTTTGTTTTTATAAAAATATATGGCAGCCTATAAGCACAACAAAAAACTTTCGCATCGGGCAATATTCTTTCTTAACGGAAATAATCGAGTGAAGGCATGCATAATTTTTGTTTGTTTCGGATAGTATTTTAAACTTCCCCTTTATCTAATTGTCGAATTTATCCCATTACTTTGCCTCATTAATAATGTTTATGCAGAAAAGCTATTGCGTTCTTTTATTCATTAGTCTCGCTTTCATCACATCATGTGGCTCTTCCAAACATGCCTCTTCCTCTAAAAAATTGCAGGGAACATGGCAATCAACGCCTATTGTAGTAGATGGTAATAGCAACGACTGGCCATCTCCATACCCGGCTTACGATGCAAAAGCAATGATAGGCTATGCAATGTCTAACGATAAAAGCTATTTATATCTCACCGTTGAAACTGGCGATGAAAAAACTCAAATGAAAATATTGAGAGGTGGTCTTATTGTATGGATAGACACAACTGACGGTAAAAATCAGGATATTTCTATTGCCTTCCCGTTGCAAAGTACTGGCGAACCAATGAACTATGAAAAGCAACAAGGGCAACAACAGGATATACAATTGCAGGGACAAAACCGAAGTACAGCGCGGATAAAAAGAGCCTTAGATGAAGCTACGCAGCTTACATTACAGGGTTTTAAAGGTTGCCAGGGGGGATATTCTGTGATACAAAAAAATGATTGTGGCATCATGGTAAAAATAGGTATAGATGAATACAACGAGCTAATATGGGAGGCTGCAATTCCATTCAAGGCATTGTATGGAAAAGATTCCATTGATAAAGCAGATATAGGAAAGCCTGTTAGTATATGTTATGCAATTAAAGGCTTAAAAAAGCCTGCAGGTGCAAATAGTAACAATGGTAATCATAGTGGCGGCGCAGACATTGGCAGTCATGGTATGGGTGGTGGCGGCATGGGCGAAGGTGGTGGAATGCATAGGGGAGGAAGTATGTCTCGTGGTGGTAGTAATTCGCAGTCAGACAATCTTTTTGAGAGTACCAAAACCTGGAGACAGTTCGGGTTGGCTTATCAATAGATTTTTTAATGTGTATATGTATGCGGAGTTTATATTTCATTAGTGAAATATAAATTCTTAATGATTTCTAATTTTTACCCAACCAAATTTCAAAAAAGGGGGTCTTTTCATTGGAGCTTTTTATTAAGCGATTTTTAAAACGCCTTGCTGAACAAGCCCCTGTGTACCCCATCAGGCTTTGAGCGTTGATTTTACTTGAAGTCTCTTTCGTTAAATGTTTTTGCACTTTGAGTCTCCATCAAAGGATGGCTTTAACCTTTATCCTAAAAATTAAACGCCGCTTTATGCGGCGTTTAAAGTTATATGTAAGTGTTGTTTTAATTAATGATGGTGGTGTTCTGAAGCCTGTGATGATATTTTGAAAAACTCTTCTTCACTCACTTCTTTTTCTTCAACATTAAATTGTGTTTCGAGGAATTGGAACAATTTTCCGAATAAAAGGGTACGATAAGTTTCATCCAGTGTTTTTTCATCTTTGGCAACCTTTGCCATGTAGCTATCCATCCATGGGGCCTCATCACCTGGCTGCATGCCGAAATATGCCAGCACTCGTGTTTTTATATCCTGATCTACTTCTTCGCGGCTTACTTTTATTTGATTATCAGAAATCAGTTTGTCAGATATAAGTGTCCAGCGTAGCTGATGATCGAATGAAGGGAATTCTTTTTCTACTTCAGCTTCTGATTTTGGTTTTTCGCCGCCTTCTTTTAGCCAACGCTTTAAGAATGGTATAGGAAGCTGCAGAGGTGTATTGTGCACCAGGAATTCATATATTTCATTCTGCAGACGTTCGCGGGTAATACGTTCGTATTCCCTGCTTAGCTCTTTACTAATAAGCTCTTTAAATTCTGCTTCATCTTTTACTTCCTGATTCTGGAATACCTGCGCAAATAATTCTTCATTTAAATCATGAGGTATTAACAGACCAACTTTGGTAATGGTTAATTTATAATACTGGTCTGCTGCTTCGGCGCCTTGTTTAATAGGATCCTTAAGGAATGATTGCAGATCATCACCTTCGGCAATGTCAGACGGACGGAAAACGACAGTATCTTCTGCTTTCTTGCCCATCAGCATCTCCTGCAATTTTGCCGGCAACTTATCCAGCACTACAGTATCGTCTACTTTATATGCGTCTTCAGTCACATTTCCTTCCGCATCACTTGCATGATAAGTACAATACAAAATATCGTCTTTGCTATTTATAGCTTCCTGATCTTCTACTTTTCCATATCTGCGACGAATGCGATCCAGCTCGTCTTCCAGCATTTTATCTGAAATAGCAATTTTATAACGAGTCAGGTGTGCCTTGTCTTTTATAGAGGAAATCTCAAAATCCGGTTTTAAACCAACTTCGAAAGAAAAATCAACCTCTGAAGGATTATTTACATCCAGATGTAGCGCTTGTTCGTTTGGCAACACCATTGGCTGTGCGAATATTGCCATCTTTTCAGTATTGAGGTAGTCTTCCAGTTTGCGGCTGGCAGTACGGAGCACCTCGTCGCCAAAAATTGACTGGCCATACATTTTGCGTATCATGCCTGTTGGTACCATGCCCTTACGGAAACCAGGTACATTGGCAGATTTTGCATACTGCTTTAAGCTTTTTTCGAAAGAAGGCCAATAGTCTTCCTTGGCCAGTTTTACGGTGATCTTATCGTGCAGGGTACCTATATTCTCGCGCGTTACCGTAGCCATATTCTATATTTTTTAAGTTGAAAAAACAGCCGATGTAAACACCGGCTGATTATGTTGTGCGGGTGGAGGGACTCGAACCCCCAAGCCTCGCAGCACTAGATCCTAAGTCTAGCGTGTCTACCAATTTCACCACACCCGCGTTTAACGGACGGCAAAGGTAGTATTTTTTATTTATTAGACAATTGATGAAGTGGTACGATTTTAGGATGCTATACATATTTTAGGTTTAGCTAATAATATCTTGTTACAGGTATTAGTCTGGACGGCTACAGATTTTATCTTTAAATTTAACCTATGGCAAAAGAGAAAAGATCATCTATACTGGTAGTTGAGGATGAGGAGAGCCTGCGTGAAGCACTAAAGCTAAACCTGGAACTGGAAGGATATGAGGTAACGACTGCTGATAATGGCCCTATAGTTCTGAAAATGGTGAAGAATGAATATTTTGATCTTATCATATTGGACATAATGTTGCCGGATATGGATGGGATAACTGTGTGCGAAACCATACGTATGCAGCATAATGATGTGCCTATACTTTTTCTCTCGGCAAGGAACTCTGGAGCAGATAGGGTAGAGGGGTTAAAGAAAGGTGGTGATGATTATCTAACCAAGCCTTTTAATCTCGAAGAGCTATTGTTAAGAGTAAACAAGCTGATAGTAAAGAATAAAAAAATACGTGAGCCACAATCAGTACCTGATGTTTATGAATTTGATGGGTGTAAGATAGATTTTGATGCTCATGAGTGTATAGATAAAAACGGGCAAGCACAAGAGCTAAGCAAAAAGGAAGCTGCTCTTTTAAAATTACTGGTAGAACACGAAGGAGAGGTGGTATCGCGGGAACAAATATTACAGATAGTATGGGGCTATAATGTATATCCTACCACCAGGACGATAGACAACTTTATTCTCAACTTTCGTAAATACTTTGAAGAAGACAGCAGGAACCCAAAGCATTTTCATTCTGTAAGAGGGATAGGGTATAAGTTTACGGCTTAATTACCATTCCAGGTCCGGATCTGTTGAAGAGGCTTGTTCTTTATTTGCTTTTCTGCTTTGTATCTTTTGCAACTGACGATCGTAAATTAATCGTGCAATACGATAGGCAACATCTTCTTCATTCATCACAGCGTTTAATTTTTTCTCTGAGATATCTAAACGATACATTAATTGAAAAAATTCTTCAGGGCCTTTTTCTAATAACTCTATTACCCTGTTTGCCAATTGCTTTAATATTGCCTCTTCTGAAATTATATCAGGCAACTGAATACTCCAATCGTTTTGTAATGTTTGTGCTGCTTCCTGTATTTCAATATCCCCTGCCATAAGAATTGGCTTATTATGGACATCAATTTACACAATTTCTAAAAAAGGCCGTTAGAAGACTTGTATTTTATCCAATACTATTTTCTTTACCTGGTCGAGTGGCACACGCTCCTGTAACATGCTATCTCTATGACGGATGGTTACTGTATTGTCTTCTTTTGTCTGATGATCTATAGTGACACAGAATGGTGTACCAATTGCGTCTTGCCGGCGATACCGCTTGCCTATAGTATCTTTCTCTTCGTAAAAACATTTAAACGCAGGCTTGCATTGATCCATTAACTGGCGCGCTATTTCCGGAAGACCATCTTTTTTTACAAGTGGTAGAATAGCCAATTTGTTAGGCGCAAGAAATGCAGGTAATTTTAGAACTACCCGGCTATCTTTTTTATCTGCGGTGCTAAGATCTTCGTCCACATAGGCTTCGCTGAGTACCATCATCACTGTACGGTCTACACCTATAGAAGTTTCTACAACGTATGGTATGTAGTGCTGGTTCAATTCCGTATCGAAATAGGTAAGCTTCTTCCCACTGTATTGCTGGTGATTCTTTAAATCGAAATCTGTACGGCTATGGATGCCTTCTACCTCTTTGAAACCAATAGGGAAGTCATATTCAATATCACAAGCAGCATCTGCATAGTGCGCAAGTTTAGTGTGATCATGGAACTTATATTTTTCCTGCGGTATGGCAAGGCTAAGGTGCCATTTCATGCGTGTTTCCTTCCAATACTCATACCATTCCTTTTGTGTGCCGGGACGTACAAAGAACTGCATTTCCATTTGCTCAAACTCACGCATGCGAAATATGAACTGGCGGGCAACAATTTCGTTACGGAAAGCCTTTCCCATCTGCGCGATACCAAAAGGTATTTTCATCCTTCCTGTTTTCTGTACATTCAGGAAATTGACAAATATACCTTGCGCAGTTTCCGGACGTAGGTATATTTCATTTGCTTCCTCAGCAAGAGAACCTAATTGTGTGGCAAACATCAAATTGAACTGGCGTACGTCCGTCCAATTGCTTGTGCCACTTATACTACAAGTGATCTTATTTTCTTCTATCAATTGTTTTAAGCTGGTAAAATCATTTGCTGCCAGCAACTGATCCATTTTCTGGAGTAATGCTTCTCCGGCATCTTTTGGCAAAGTTTCAGCATACCCTTCAATGAGGTGATCCACACGGTAACGCTTTTTACTATCCTTGTTATCGATCATTGGGTCGCTGAAGTTATCTATATGGCCGCTTGCCTTCCAAACCGTGGGGTGCATAAAAATAGCAGCATCAATGCCAACAATATTTTCATGCATCTGGGTCATGCTTTTCCACCAATAGTCCTTTATATTCTTTTTCAGCTCGGCCCCATTCTGACCATAGTCGTACACAGCGCTTAATCCATCATATATTTCGCTGGAAGGGAATATAAATCCATATTCCTTGCAATGGGCTATAATATCCTGAAGTCGATTGTCATTTGCCATAGGTTCGCAAAAATAATGTAAAACCATCTCACACCCTAAAGCATGATTTTTCACTGTAAAACATTACAAAATGTATTTTAGCATTGCTTAATGATCTAATTATGAAATATTTATTACTATTCATAACCTGTTTTGCTATAATCAATACCGGTTATGGCCAAAATAAAGACGAACAAGCTATCCGGTCTCTTTTATCCAGGCAGGTAAATGAGTGGAACAACGGTAATATAGCCGGATACATGAAAGGGTATTGGGAGAATGACAGTTTGCTATTTATTGGCCAGAAGGGGCCAAGGTATGGCTACCAAAACACACTTGCAAGGTATCAACAAGCCTACCCGGATACAGCACATATGGGAAAACTTACTTCCGTAATTACAAGTATGAAGAAGCTTGCGTCTGACTATTATTTTATTGTAGGAACCTGGGCATTGAAAAGAAGTATCGGTGATCTATCAGGATATTACACATTGCTATTTAGAAAAATAAACGGACAATGGGTTATTGTGGTGGATCATAGCTCTTGACAATTCCGCAATTCTTCAGTTGAAGATCGGGCAGTGATTTTGGGATAATGATAAAAAAATGTTTATGACCGAGGATTTGCCCCTATGTTTGTATTCGCACAGTGCCTTGCTCCGCGGAATGAAATAATTTCTACACTTTAGCTAATACAAAATCATTTGTGTTACTTGTCCTTAGCTTTTGTTTAAGCCTGTGTATTTTTTTATAAGTTTTCTCTGCTGTAAAGAAGAATTTTAATGAGTAGATAAGCCGGTATTTGTGATAATTATGTTCAAATAGGAATGGAAGATTTTCAGCTTTGTCTTTTGACAGGCGACTGGGCTTTAGGGAAGATATGAATAAGCTTTTGCTATGATGAAGAATGGCATAGATTAAATTGAAGTAAAAATATAGCCTGCTGCTTGCTTTCCGTTTAATGAAATACAAATACGTATCTAATACATTAAAGGCCCCGGTACTTTCTCTTATAAATTGTAGAACATAATTAGGGCTAAATCTTTCCGAAGGCAGAAAGTGTGTGAAATTCAAGCTATTGTCATACCACAATTTATATCCTGCTAAACGAACTGCATAGCCCAATTCGTAGTCGCCACCTGAGGTTAAAATGTTTCTTTTCCTGTCAGACAATATGAATTTATATCCTGCATTCTTAAGCTTATTGAAGACAGATCTTCGCAATATCACTCCTGCACCATATAATGCTTTTGCTTCCCCAATAGCCTCAGCCTGTTCGCCGCAACCATATATTTTAAATTGATTGCTCCATGCTGGCATTTCCATTTCAGAAAACCCTCTTCCAAATCCTCCCAGCATTCCTATAGATGGATTGGGCTCTATTATCTTTAATGCTTCGGCTAAATAATTTTTACTCAGCCAGTTGTCGTCGTCACAGAATAGTAGATATTCATATTCAGCATTTAATATGCCTAACATTCTGGCATTAGATAAACCCGAATTAGGTTCCGATAAGATTCGCAATATAAAGGGAGCTGAAAGAGATTGCCAGATGCTTTGTGCAATTATAGCTGTGTCATCTGTAGACCCGTTATCAATTACAATTAATTCAACATCAGTATTATCCGGAACGTTTAGTTGAGAGACATGATGCAACGTGGTTTCCAGGCGTATGGCACTGTTGTAGCAGCATATTATGATAGAGAATCCGGTTTTCATGATATATTCAGCATCATTTTTATTTTCAGTTTCAAGATCTCTTTGTTTATCCATGCGTTTTTATACATCTTACCGGCTTCCTTTATCTGGGCTCTCACAGCCTGATGGTCTTTGTATTTGCTCCATAGCATTCTCGCTGTACCGATAGCATATTTTGAATAAAATTCCTCAGCTTCTTTGCGCAGTGTTTTTCGCTCGGAGAGGGGAATATATTTTTCTGTTAAATCCATTACTGTTTTTAGGTCGCGAATATTTTGCCCACTTAAAAAATATTGCCCACTTATCGACATTGGATGTTGTCTGTAAGAAGCCAGAATTTCCGGCGTATAGGCAAATGGGTAATGGGCGGCTATTCTTAGCCACATTTCCCAGTCCTCTCCATAATGCACGGCATAAAAGCTTCCTAAATTTTCGTAAACAGATCGCTTTACAACAATAGAAGGAGTCTGTATCCTTTGGTGTTGGTATAAGCGTGTAAGCCAGTTATCAAGTATCCCATCTTCCTGTTTTTCAATATCCGATGGGTATAATATCCCGCTTTTTTCATTGATATATTGATAACGACAAAACGCTGCACCCGCTTCGGGGAAATCTTTAAAAAGCTCTTGCATTTTTGTATAAAACCCGGGTAATACTATGTCATCTCCATGCAAAAGATGAATTAATTTCCCCTTTGAGCGGAGGATACAAGTTTCAAAATTTCTAAGACTGCCTACATTTTCTTCCTGGCGGAAATAGGTTATTCTTCCTTTACCTATCTCTTCTACAATTTGTGCTACATCACTATCTGTACTACTGTCATCCACCACCTCTATTTGCATATCCGTCCTGTTAGCTGCTTGAAGCATAACACTTTCCAATGCTTCTCGCAGATAGCCAAAACAGTTATAAACAGGTATCATCACAGACCACAGTGGCCGTTCTATACCTGTTGTTTCATGTAGTGCCGGGATTATGGGCGGTGTGTCAGGAATACGATCCAATAGGCAAAATTCTTTTTATTTGGTTAATCAAAGATATTTTCATTTTATGTACAGATAGAAGCGTTTTTCTATCATACTTCCATAATAATAGTATTTTTTGCTTTATTGGCAAGCGCTTGGCAAGATCCCTAACTATAAAGCTTTTTTTAAATTGCCACATAAAGTTAATGTCCTCTTTACAATTGTTTGGATTAGAAGTGTCCAATATACAGATAGAAATTGTATCCAGAAGTTTAAGACAGTTATATATACCTGCTACATTTTTTTTCTTTAGTAAATCATAATTATATCGATAACATTCCAGGTATTCAATAGGCAACTTATTATTTCCTAAGCAGTTAGCGAGGTTGTCTTGTAATACTTTTAGGCTAAAATCGTCATATTCCTCCTTCCTTTTAACCGTATTGGTATTCGCATCGTGTATGCGATAATCAAGCAGTGGCTCATCAATACCACCTATTCTAAAATGTTTGCTTATCCTTTGAAAAAGTTCAAGATCCTCAGCATATGCCAATAGATAGTTACCAATTTTTGCCAATAGTTCCTTTCTGAACATCACAGTTGGATGGAAAATACAGCACTCAAAAAAGAGGTTATAATACAGGTATTTGCTTTTCGTCCCTTCCGTTTTGATATAATTTCCTTTTTCGTCAATAAGCCTTACCCATGAAGACACCATTGCATAGTCCTGGTTTTCCTGCATATAGGCCACTTGTTTTTCAAGTCGCAGCGGATGGCAAATATCATCAGCATCCATCCTGGCTATCAATTCGCACTTAGATAAAGCGATCCCTTTATTTAAGGAAGCTGTAATGCCTTCGTTCTTTTCATTCTGATACAATTGTATGCGTGGATCATAAAACGACTGGATGATCTCAATGGATCTATCAGTTGAGCTATCATCGATTATCAATAATTCAAAATGTTGGAAAGTCTGGCCAAGTATGCTATATATTGCTTCTGCAATGTACTTTTCGGCATTATACACGGGCATTATAATGCTTACGCGTGGAGCTTCATATGTGTTAGGCCTATTTTGCACTATTCTGTTATTTTGACAACCACTGTATGCCTTTATGTAATAAAGGATATTTGCATTCAAATATAGCACTGTTCAACGCCTTCCATATAGCCGGAGTATTTACCTTTTGCTCTTTCAAATAATTTTGTAACCATTTCAAAAAAAATAATCTTACCATCCGGTAGCTCTGTTTGTCTTTAATATTGCCCACAAGGCTTGCATTTCGCTGACGATATTTATCCAGCCATTGCGAAGACATATAACATTGCTCATTTAAATATAATTTGGATAGGAATGCCTGGTCTTCATATGCCTGAAAAATTCCTGAAAATTGTTCTTCAAAGCCTTTATGTTTTTTTATAGCGTCGGTTTTTATTAAAAGGCTGCAAGGGCAGGGTGCCGCTCCTTTACCAAGTGGGTATAATATAGTGTTTAGCTGCGCAGAATAAATAATTTCATCTGCCTTACATCCTACTTGTATTACCACATCCTCCTTTGTGCTATCCTGCCAGCTATACCAATATAAGGATGCTCCGCCGATCAATGCACACTCCGGGTGAGCTTCGGCAATTGCCACCTGTGTTGATAATTTTTCAGGAAGCCAGTAATCATCTGCGTCAAGTAATGCAATGTACTCCCCACATGATTGTTGTAGCCCCAGGTTGCGTGAAGCTGTTAATCCCCTGTTCTTATGCTGTTCATGCATTAGGTATTTTATCTTATTGGCGTATTGTTCAGCATATTGTTTGGCTATTTGTGTCCCACTATCTGTAGAGCCATCATCAATCAACAATAATTCCCAGTTGTCATATGTTTGTTGCAATACACTTTCAATAGCCTCTGTCAGATAGGCTTCTGTGTTGTAAAAAGGTATAATGATAGAAATGAATTGACTCTCCATTAACGCTCGATTTAGTTTTGCAACCATTTTTTTATTTCGTTTGCAAATTGGTCCTTCTCCCAATCCTTTATCCATATTCGTGGCAGTATCAATGGGTCATTATAGCCATCAAAAGAATTTTCTTCAGTAGTGCAGGCCATTGTAAAACCTGCCTCTTCGACCAGGCTTTTTGTCAATTCATTATAATGTCCATGTGGATAGGCAAAAGAATTTACCATAGCCTGCAATAAAGTTTCTAATTGTTTTTTACTTTCTTTTATTTCCTTTAGCTGTGCCTCTTCAGGTAAATTACCCAATGCGGGATGATTTACAGTGTGTGCGCCGATTTCTATCAGTCCTGATTGCTGCACTTCAATTAATTGTTTTGCGCTCATTTTATTTGCTGCGCTGCTCAGTGAAAATTTTTTTCCGACCCAGGATAATAGTTGGTTAGTGACTTTTGTTTGAATATCAGGTGGAAGCTCTTTTATTTTAGCTGCTAATTCGAGATAAATGTCCTGACGTTGATTTTCGGCTATTCCTTTCCACGCAGACCAGCGATCAGTAGTTGTTTCAATTGGTTTAATATCGCATTGATAGAGTAGATCACCTTGCAGTGTCAAGGTCAATTTTTCTGGAAGTTGTATATTTCCTAATAGCAGCTCTTCCAACACTTCCCACCAGAATGCGTGACCGTTTTTCAATATTTTAGTCGCTACAAAAAAGGTGGCGGGTAGCTGTAGCTTTTTTAATAATGGGAACGCATTCCTATAATTATCTTCATAAGCATCATCAAAAGTCAGGGATATTGTTGTCTGAGGATAAGAATCTTTTTGCTGGGATAGAGCAGATAGAGGCTGAATGTTATAGTCATTTGCTAAAACGTCGAGGTGATCTTCAAAATGTTTTGATGTTACTGCCATTTCCCATGGATCAATAGGTATCTCTGCTATGTGATGATAGAGTAGTATTAAGCTTTTAAAATGTTTTCCTGAAAAAAGCTTCCTTCTAAGATCTTTCAACTGTTTCATGGCTTCTCCTTTTTAGTTGCAATGGCAGCAATAATAACAGGATAATGAGGGTCGTAAACATCTTTTTCCTCATTGCTGATTTCATTCACACCTGCGCCGTATAGGAATGCTGTTGCTGACAAGATATTGCCGTAACAGCTTAATTGAATATTTTGCTCACCAAAAACATCTGTCAGCATTCTTTTCATCGAAGTCTCAGTGAATGACCAATACCACGTTTTTCCCCATTCTCCCTGGTCTATATTGGTAATGCCGGGTACGGTAATTAACAATACTCCATTTTCTGATAATATTCTGTGGCAGGTTTGTAGTGCTGCATTGTGGTCGTAAATAAGATGTAAAGTCTGAGTAAGAATAATACAATCAAAGCTGTTGTCAGCTATATGTGAAAGATCACTAAGGTCTCCGGTAATGGTAGCTGCCGGATTGTTTTTATCAATGTGTAAAACATCAGATTTTGTAACGTGTTCTTTGCCAAATTGCCGCGTATAATAATTGTCTCCTATTTCCAATGCTCTGCCCTTTACGTAAAGACTATTTCTTTTCAGGAAATCTTCAATGTAATAGCGATCTACAGGGCCACCTCTGTCATAACCGAATTCTGTATTGATGGGTGATGTCCGTTTCAGATCACCCCATGAAATTTCCCCTTGTGATGGTATGTAATGCTTAATAATGCCATTTCTATATAGCATTCGCATCAGAGATTGGGGCAATATTTTTTTTAAAATTTTTCTCATTTTTTTCTCGCCTCAGAGATATAATATCTTTCCCAGATCATTATACCTTTCTTGTAATAAGGGTACTTTGATTTTATTGGTAAGGTATCATATTGTTTTTGCAATACTTTTTTCACCTGCTGTAGCATTAAGTTTATATCTGTCGACATATTGTTGCCGTGTATTCTGTACGCTGCTATTTTACGCGAATGAGCAGCTATTTTAAAAAGCCTTGCAACACGCAGGTAAAAATCATAATCCTCGCACGCTTTTAATCTTGTATCAAACAAAAAATAGTCAAAGATCTCCTTGCGATACATCACTGCTGCATGCATGCCAATGAAATTGCCATGTAATAAGGCAGTATAAGGATCATCAGGTAATGGTGATTCTTCAAATGACAAAATAGATCTCTGGTCATTTATTTTATCATGGCTGCCAGCTACAAAAGCTGCATCTGGATGTTGAGAAAAGGCCCTTAACTGTGTGGCTGCAGCATCAGGGTATAAATAGTCGTCTGCATCTAGAAATATGATAAACTCACCCTTGCAAACAGTAGCTCCTTTATTCCTTGCAGCCGCTAATCCACTGTTCTCCTGGTAAATGTAGTTTGCATTATTATACCGTTGCATCAGGGCGCGTGTATTATCTGTAGAACCATCATCTACTACTATACACTCTATATTTTTATAAGTTTGCCCAAAGACACTGTTAAGAGCTTCCGGCAGATAGTGGGCATGATTGTAAGAAGTGATAACAATAGATATTAATGGTTGCTCTTCTTTATTTATAGATAAAAATTGTTTATTATAATTTAGATCAAAAGGCTGTTTGTTTTTATTCTTTTGATAATAAGTCAATCCTGCTATATATCCTTTTATTTCCTGCCATAGGGTGATATTCTCTTCTTTGAAAATATGTCGTAGCCTTTTCAGATAATATATTGGCAACGTTCTGAATAAATGATTTAATTCTCCTTTGTTCTTATAACGTTTATGCTCAATTAATACAGCCGTGGTAAAACCGCGCATGTATTGATGTATCTGTATTTTAAATGCTCTGATATCGGAGCGATGGGTATGATGAGCAATGACAAGTGGGTTGTATTTTATTGTCCAGTCTTCGGCCAAAATGCGGTACCACATTTCAGAATCGCCGTTGCAGCCGGCTGCTCCCATATCTAATCGCACGTCAAACCCACCAAGCGTTTCAAAAATGCTTCGCCTGAAGGCCATGCTTGCCCCTGCTCCGATCTCCCAAACTGGCACACCTTTCTCTGCATTTGAATCAAAATAGGCTTTGTCAAAACATACGGGTCTATACCCTCTGTTAAAACTCCAGTATTTCTCAAAATAATATTGTGATTTTGTATCGAGCGCTTTCGCAAATACTATTCCGGTAACTGCCTGCACTTTATAGTCAGCAAAGCTTTCAGCAAACCGCCAAACCCAATCAGGATGGAGGTCAACATCATCGTCAGTGAAGGCAACAATATCAAATTTGGCTACATTCACTCCGCAGTTTCTCGCATAGTCAAGCCCCTTTCGCTCTTCTTTCACATAGCGCACTTCAGGATAATTTGCTACAAGCTTTTTAGTGCTATCATCATCGGGTGCATTATCTACAACTATTATTTCCGATGCCTTATAGTTTAGTTGAGATAATGAATTAAGACATTTCTCTAATAGATTAGCCCTGTTACGTGTACAAATAACTAAAGAAACAGAAGGAAGATTATTTTCAGGTTTAATGGTATAGGAGTAGAATAAATTATTAAATGCTGATTGAATACTTTTCTGGTCTTTTTCTAAAAAGATTTCCTGCAGAATTAAAATATCAATTCTTTGCTTACTGCAGTAGTATTCAATGGTAGGTTTTATTGTTTTCCAAACTAAACGTTCCCATTCATCTGTATTTGTGGATGAGTCTTCTTTATAATAATGTCCAAGAGGTATTTCATTCCACCAAAAAACAAAATATTGTTTTTCAGAGGATGGGTAAGTTAGCGATTGGCGCAAGTTTATATGTTGTACACGGTATAGTGGTTGTAAAGACATATACTGCCTTATTATAAAAGTTTTATCGTACTTATATTCACCGGGAAAGCCGGGCGTACATGTCCCATCCATTTTCCAAACCAGGCAAAGTTTTCCCTAAAATCTTCTACTTCAAAGGAAAGACATTCTTCAAGATAAAATAATTGTATAGAAGTGTCTTTTACAAAAATTAATGAGATATAATAAGCTCCGTCGTTTAAAAAATGTCCTGGTATTGTGCATTCTCCCTTGTATACACCGACAGCATATTGTTGTGGTAAAGAACAAACATCAAAAATGCAATCGCCAGATATTGTAAACAAATGAACACCAACACATAAATTAATATCTGAAAAACTGGAAAAAGAAAATGAAATATGCAGTGGAGTTCTGATGTCTATTATAGATTGATCATTCTCCAACTCCGGCTTTATTTCTATTTTATCTACCCTGATATATTCATTGCCGGGAGCTTCATTTTCTGTATCCCAGCTTTTTACGAAATTATAGCTACGGCTTTGTCTTATGTAACTGCTGATGACCTGCGATGGATTTCCCTGGCTGCTTATAGCACCTTCTTTTATCAAAATAGCTTTTGTGCAAAGGCTTTGTATAGCCTGCATGTTATGACTTACAAAAACAACTGTGCAGCCATCCCTTTTTGAGATGTCATTCATTTTGCCCAGGCATCGTTTTTGAAATTCCGCATCTCCTACAGCCAGCACTTCATCTACTATCAATATTTCAGGTTCCAGGTGCGCAGCTACTGCAAACGCCAGACGTACGTACATACCCGATGAATATCGTTTTACGGGTGTATCGATAAATTTCTCCACTCCCGAAAATTCAATAATCTGATCAAGCTTTTCACGTATCTCACGGTTTGTCATCCCAAGTATGTTTCCATTCAAAAATATATTTTCCATGCCGCTTAGTTCTTCATGAAAACCTGTGCCTACTTCCAGCAGGCTAGCCACTCTTCCTTGTCCCCTGATGCTACCCTTGGTAGGTTTTGTCACTCTCGATAATATCTTTAATAACGTAGATTTCCCTGCTCCGTTTTTTCCTATTATTCCCAGTACCTCACCTTTATTCACTTCAAAATTTATATTCTGTAATGCCCAGAATGTTTTTGAATGAATATTGTCTTCATCTCCAATGCCTTGCGAAACAGATTGAATATCTCCTTTGCGCAACACTGTTGTTTGCCACCAGCGATTAAGTTCCTCTTTGAATGTGTTGGAATTAATAGTTCCAAGCCGGTATTGTTTCCATATATTTTCGGCAGTTATTACAGTTTGGCTCATAGCTGTTATTTATATCACATCCATTATTCTTCCATCCCTTCTATTAAACAATACGATACCTGTTGCCAATACAGCAATAGTGAACACTGTACTATAAACCAGGTAAAGAAGGTCATGATAACCACTCCCTAAAAAGCCATAACGGCTGAATTCAATTAACAATGTCAGTGGATTAATTAGAAACAATGTCTTAAATTTCTCAGGCACAATAGCAAGAGGATAAATAACTGGGGAGATAAACATCAGGATACGCAGCAGAAACGAAAGCAGGTTTTGTATATCCCTGTATTTTGCAGTAAGGGAAGCAAATATTAGCCCGGCGCCCAGGCTTATTCCTGATATTAGCAATAAGCAAACCGGTACCAATAATATGTACCAGTTAGGCGCCACATTGGCATCGCGGATCAGGAAAAAGAAAAACAGAAGCAGAAAAAGAATAAACTGTATCCCTAATCTTATAAGATTTACGAGCAGGTAAGAAACCGGCACAATGATCCGGGCAAAATATACTTTATTAAAAACAGAAGCATACGCGGTATAAGTGTATGATATATTGAGTATGGAATCTGAAAAATAATTCCATATTATTATACCAAGCAGATAAAACAATGGTGAAGGAGAGTTGCCCGTAGGGATGCCAATTATTGACTTGAAGACAGCAATATAGGTGAGGGTAATTAACAAAGGTTGTAAAAATATCCAGATAGGACCTAAAATAGTTTGTTGGTACGATGCGAGGAAGTCTTTTCTTACCAATCGGAATAGGAGATCCTTATGCAAAAATATCTCCCGGAAAGGTAAACGAAGCCATTTAGATTTTGCATTAATTTCCCATTGTACAGCTACTTCCAAATCGTTTTGTATTTAGGATACTATGGCTATAAAGATATTAATTATTCCACGCAAACGACTAATCACTACAGAAACCCTCCTGCCAATTGTCATATTGCAGAATTGCCAAATTATCGAATTACAGTAACATCTCCCTTTACCGATTCCTCCGGTGACCCTGTAATGTTCCGGGTATATTTTATGAAGTAATAATAAGTCCCTATTTCAACAGGTACACCTCCTTGTGTTCCATCCCATTTATTATTCAGGTTATAGCTTAAAAAGACTACTTGTCCGAACCTGTTCACAATTTCAAGCTGGTAGCTTTTTAATGGGCAACGGTTTACTACGTCAAACTTATCATTTTTACCATCTCCATTTGGTGTAAAGGCAGAAGGAACCCAGATACAGCTATCGCATGGATAGGCATATATATTTATGCTGTCTGCCACAGATATGATACATCGATTAAACTGATGTAGAATATATTTACCGGTTTGGCTTACTTCTATACAGCATGACGTGTCTCCGGTGTTCCACAAAAAGGTTACGCTATCGGTTGGCACTCCTAATTGTTCCGGTACTCCGATACATATTAATGTATCCCCAACCAGCTTAAAAGGAACTGGGTCTGGGATAATGGCTATACTCACAGAGCTTGAGCTATCCTTGCATCCCGGGTAAGAGGCAGTCATGGTATAAGTAATATTGCTATCCGGTCGTGCTATTGGGTTAATGATATTCGGATTACTCAATCCGGCCACAGGCGTCCATTTATATTGAAAATGTGCATCTCCCGAAACCCGCATTTGAACTGCAGTATTCGGGCATATCGAGGTGTCAGGATTATTAAACTGATACCACTCCAGCACTTTCACATGCTCGGTATCGGTAGCTATACACGAATTGCTAGCCACATTATAGGTAAGAGTTGCTACATAGTCAGTGCTATTCTTTGGCGTTGCTTTGGGGTTTGGTATAGTATCATTACTTATAAACGAATTAGGTGCCCATCGGATTTTTACGCTTGTATCAACATTAAGAGATATGTGCAGTTTAACAGTATCTCCATTACAAATTGTCGTATCGCTGCTCGCCCCGCTTGGCGGTCTTATGGTAAATACTATCGAGTCATGGGTCGATTGCTCATTCACGCAATTGTCTATCAGTGTATTGGTATCGTGCCCTACCTGGCTATGCAAACTATACGTTCCAGGTGGTAATGCTTCTGATAGTACAAGTTGGTAGTTGGTAGTAATTGTTGCACCCGCCTGGCAAACAGAGCTAAAAGCTTGGTTTATCGTTACCCCGGGTACTGAAGGACTGAGATGGAAATCTGAGCCATCCGGATCAAGCGTACTGCAAAGCACGGGCACGCTCATGGTTACGTATAGGGTATCGTTAGGATAGTTACATGCGCCTGCACTTATCGATTTAAAAGTAGGTCTCACAGTATCATATATAGACGCCGTAGAGTTAGAAAAGTCCAGTGTATATCCAAATTTTGATTCTGTCCAGTTGATAACACATAAAGCAAATGTCTGGCCGGCAATTACAGGCAATGCTGAACTCATCGGAGGTGTTGATCCCGGCCCTTCTTTCGGACTGGCTGCGAAGAATGAAAGTCCTGTAACAGGCACTTCACCGGAAGAGTTGCAGCGTACTGATGGATAATTAAGCGGCGTATTAGTGGTATAATTATAGATCGCCGAACATCCGGAGTCTGTTATGTCCCACATGCTCCAATCATAATCATCTACAGAATCATTAGGGGTAATGGTAAAAACTATTTTGCCGGGGGTGATCACATGTATAATATACCATACCGAATTTCGTTCGCCGCCAAGTCCCGCATCTGCAGTAGGGATACAATCATAATTTCCTGTGGTAAGTTCCGAATCCGTGCCAACACCCAGGTATGAATTGGCCTGATGGTATACTGGTTTGCAGACAGGGATGCCTCCTATGCAGTTCTGTTCAGGAGCATCTGATAAAGTTTGTGCGCTAAGATTTACAAAACTGAATAAAGTTATTACTATAGCGAATAGGCATTTAAGATTTTTCATTGCTTTTTATTGAAAATTTACTTTTCAGGGGTAATCAAATCAGCAACTTCTAAACGCTATTAAATATACATATTTATTACCAATAAGTTAATTTATTTTACGATAAATATACCTTTTCAATTTTTGTGACTCAATGTATGGTTTCCCCATTTCTTTTTGTTCATATTTATAACTGAGATATTTTTGTAATGCCGTAAAAATGCTCTTTTTAAATGCATGGTTTATTGCAATAGCATATGACAGAACAGCTTAAAAATGAATTTGAGCTATCTCAGGGACAGCTTAAGTCTTACATCTTGCGTATCACGGCAAGTGTTGCAGATGCGGAAGATATTGTCCACGATACATTTATAAAAGCAACAGAGAAGCTTCATACATTTAGAGGGCAGTCTTCTCTCAAAACATGGCTGTTTGCAATTGCATCAAACCTGGCCAAAGACAATTTGAGGGCAAAAAAGCGCTGGGTAGCGAATGTTACGGATATTGCAAGAGAATCAGCCCATTCCAGCCCTGAATTTTTCAATGAGGCTGCGAATATTATAGAAAACTCCCCCCATGCACAATTTGAAATTAAAGAGCATATTGCTTTCTGCTTTACATGTATCGCAAAATCATTGCCACTGGAGCAGCAGATCTGCATTTTATTAAAAGATGTCTACGAATTTAAGGTCGGTGAAATTGCCCAGATCCTAGATATTACGGAGCCCATGACTAAATATTACTTACATGCAGGTAGGTCCAAAATGATAGAAATCTTTGAGGGCAGGTGTGCTTTGATAAACAAGCAGGGCGTTTGCCATCAGTGTTCTGAATTGAATGGAATATACAACCCCAAGCAGAAATTTCAGGAAGAAGCAGTAAAAATAGAAATGGTGCGCAATGCTGAAAAGGCAGACAAAGAGCATTTATTTGACCTACGAATGAAAGTTATCAGAGGGGTAGACCCGTTTAAATCCAGGGCTTCCGATCTGCAACTCCATCATTTAGAGTACAATAGGAAGACAATGGAAAAATATTTAGAAAAAATTGCGGAATAGGCTATCGTTTTGTTTTGCTCAAACGTCAAAATTAAAATGGTAACAAAAATGAAAATCGTAAAAGTAGTGTACACAGCAAAGCCAGACTTTACTGAGCAGAACAAAAAGAATATTCAAACAGTAATGAATGATTTACAGCAATTAAATAATCCGGGGATATTTTACAGCGCATGTTTAAGCCCCGATAACAAAACATTTATTCATACTGCATTTTTCAGATCAGAAGAAGATCATAAAATGTTCAGTGACCTTCCCTCATTTCTTGATTTTCAGAAACAGCTTAATGCAGCAGGCTTTGAAGCATCTCCCAAACAGGAATTACTAACATTAGTAGGGTCGTCAAAGGCTATTTTTTAATAACGCAAATTTTAATGCACAAAAGCTAATGAAAAATAAAATTGGAACAAAAGAAAAGCCAATGGTCTTAAAGACACCACCATTAAGTTCAGAATATACTATGCATGCAGATGTAAAAGATGGCAAGGAGGTACTGGTATGTACAGTTGGCAAAACTGTTTTATTATACGACTATCGTTGCCTGGCAGACCTTCATACTATGCTCAAAAAGCATGGTGACTGGATGGAGCTGGGAAGCGCCGATGAGCAAAAGCCTGCAAAAGACGGCACCGTTGAAGCATGGGGACGTTCAGAAACAAATCCTGTTAGTGGATGGTACGGGCTTAAAAAGGGTCTTCGCGGACGATTTGGAATGTACATCCCGCCCCTGATGGAAGCGCTGAGCCTCGCTGAAGTTACACACGAGACAAAAGGAAATAAAATGCGTGCGAAATAGGTGGTAATTCTTATGGAATAATTTTTGAGTCTTTGTAAAGTCTTTCCATTAAATATATAAACCATGAAGACTACGAACAATTATAAGCATGAGGCAGACCAGGCGGCGCAGAAACACAGGAAGATCCAGGAACAGGTAGCAAAAGCGGATAAGAAAAATCCTAAAAAAGAAGTTAAGCACGCAATGCAGGCCGGCGCTAGGAAATATCCGGAGCCTAAGATGCCTGCAAAGCATTTAAAAAAACCTGGTATCGAAGCTAATCTTGATTTGAAACCAATGTGCGACGCTCCTTATTATAAAGGTTCCGATAAGCTAAAGGACAAAATAGCTATTATTACGGGTGGTGATTCTGGCATAGGCAGAGCGGTAGCTATTTTATTTGCTCGTGAAGGAGCTGATATTGCCATTGTGTATCTCAACGAACATAAGGATGCTGAAGATACGAAGAAAATGGTTGAAAAAGAAGGTAGAAGATGTTTGCTCATTCCCGGAGATGTGTCCAACAGGGACTTTTGCCAATATGCTGTAAAGCAAACCGTCGATGAGTTTGGTAAGCTTGATGTGCTTGTAAATAATTCTGCTTTCCAACTCCATGTTTCCAATTTTGAGGACTTGACGGAAGAACATTTCGATACTACCCTAAAGACAAACCTTTATGGATATTTCCATATGGCACAGTCCGTTGTTCCCCATATGAAACAGGGTAGTGCAATAATTAATACTGGCTCTGTTACAGGGTTGTTGGGTAACGAAAATATACTCGATTATTCACTAACAAAAGGCGGCATCCATTCTTTTACCCGTTCGTTAGGAACGCATCTCATTCCAAAAGGCATAAGGGTAAATGCTGTCGCCCCTGGTCCTGTATGGACACCATTAAATCCATCCGATAGGGAAGGTGAAGAACTGGAGCAATTTGGATCAAAAACACCAATGAAACGTGCTGCCCAACCAGAAGAAATAGCTCCTGCCTATGTTTTTCTCGCATCTCCGCAATGTTCCAGTTTTATTACAGGCGAGATTTTGCCGATCATCGGCGGTTATATTGGTGGCTAAAGTCTGTGCTCAGACTTACTATTTTATACTTCATTAAAGATTTATTATCTTTTATACGTCTATTGTAGTAGTTATTATTTCCGGAATAAACCTATGGGTAGTAGGTTGTTTTAATATGCATTCTATGAGATTAAAATTTTTACTACCGGTATTTTTATTGGTACCAATCCTAAGCATTGCCCAATACAACTGGCAGGCATTACCTGAAGCTCCCAAAAGTTGGAGATGCGACGATTTCTTTTTTTTAAACGCTAATCTTGGATGGGCAATAAATCCCGTATATAGTTATGTGTATCCTTCACAGTATGGACGGATTTTCAAAACTACTGATGGTGGAAACACCTGGCAATTACTTAAAGATAGCTCCGCAACATTTTATCGTTCTATTGGTTTTGCGGACTCTCTTACAGGCTGGGTAGGCAATCTTGGCTATTTTTCAGCTGTTAGTAGGGATACAAATGTTTTATATCAAACTAGTGATGGCGGTATAACATGGATGCCCGCAAAAATACCCTATCCTCATCCTGTCGGTATATGTGGTATATCAGTAGTTAATAGCTATGTCGTTTATGCTTATGGACCTTATTATGGTCCCGCGGGGTATTTAAAAACAACTGATAAAGGAGTTACATGGACTTATAAAGATATGAGCGCTTATGCTGGAGGTCTTGTAGATGGTTATTTTTTTAGTCCGGATACAGGCTTCATCTCGGGGACAGGGAATGATGGAAAAGCTTTGATATTGCATACTACCGATGGAGGTATCACCTGGAATGCATGTTATCATGCCACCCGTACCGGAACAGAAATAGTATGGAAATTATCTTTCCCCAGTAAAAATATAGCCTATGCTAGTATTGAAAATTTAAGTTCAACATCACGTAACGATTTTTTTCTGAAAAGTGTGGATGGTGGTATTACATGGGTTGAACACTCGTTTGTATATGATTATGACGAGGAGGGTATTGGTTTTATAAATGATAGTGTGGGCTGGATAGGCGGAGATAATACAAAACCTACCTATGGAACTATTGATGGTGGTGAAACATGGTTTAGCGACTCTACCTTTGGCGTACTCACGCCTCCATATCAGGACTATATTCCTGAAGGGTACTTACCTGGATTTGCTATCAACCGTTTCAGACGATTTGGAGATACACTAATGTACGCAAGTGGTAATACTGTATACAAGTTAAATACCCGTGTAAAGCCTACCGAAGCAAATCTGTTGCAAAATGAAGCTTTTACCGTTGGCAATTATCCTAACCCATTTGATAGACAAACTACCATCAGTTTTCAAATGCCTCGTCCTGATGTAAATGTAATGCTGGATATATTCGATATTTCCGGGCGTAGGATTTTTTCAGAAAATCTGGGGCCATTGAACAAAGGAGGTCATCATATTATTTACAACACCAACCTGCAGAACGGAATATATTTTTATTCTATTAGTACCGCCAATTTCAAAATATCAAAAGCGATGATAGTCAGTCATTAAAAATTATTATGAAACAGTGTTTTTTATTGATAGTAGTCATTATTATCGCTGTAGTATGCTTCTCATTGCGTTGCATAGCTCAGGCTGGGATAATAACTACTATAGCTGGTACCGATTCAGCAGGTTTGAGCGGAGATTCCGGTCCTGCGATCTTGGCTCAGTTAAATGTTCCCGGTTTTATAACGTTAGATACCGCAGGCAACCTTTATGTTTCAGATCAGGATAATAATGTCGTAAGAAAAATAGATAGAAGTACAGGTATTATTACATCAATTGTAAGTATCAGTAGTGGCCCTCGGGGAATAGCAATAGATAAAAAGGGAAACTTATATATATCCAATAGACAATTTGATCGGGTAATGAGAAAAACCGCTTCCGGTGGCTATGGTATCTACGCAGGTGAAGGATATCCTGGTTATAGTGGGGATAGTGGGTTAGCTTATGTGGCAAGGATGAATACTCCTGAAGGACTATGTCTTGATACGTCGGGCAATTTATACATCGCCGATGAAGGTAACAGCCGTATACGAGTGGTAAATATCGCGACCAATATTATTACTACTATAGCTGGCACTGGAGCTTTAGGCTATAGCGGTGATGGTGGTCTCGCTACCAAAGCGCAGTTAAACTATCCTACTGGAGTAATCGTCGATAGATCAGGAAATATTTACATTGCTGATAACGACAATAATTGTATCAGAATAGTAAATGCTTCAGGTATTATTACAACGTATGCAGGTACTGGCATTCCGGGATACAATGGCGATGGCGGCATAGCGACCGACACCCAGCTATATAATCCTAATAGCGTGGCATTGGATGCTTATGGCGACCTTTATATAGCCGATCAGAATAATCATTGTATCAGAAGAGTAGATAAAACAACGCGCATCATTACAACTGTAGCTGGTAATGGTAAGCCGGGTTTTAGCGGAGATGGTGGCAGCGCTTTGGCAGCGCGATTATATTTTCCTGCGAGCATTGCAATAAATTCATCAGGCGATCTATACATCTCAGATCAAAATAATAACAGGATTCGCAAAGTTGCTGATGTGGCAAATGCCATTGCAGAAGTCAATAAAAGTGATAACATTGATATTTATCCCAATCCTGTAATTGATAAGCTGATTATTAAAACACTAACAAAAGATAATACACTCACTATCACCAATATTATAGGTAGAATAATGTTACAACGACAGTTGACCGAAACGCAAACAACAATAGATATAACAACGTTTCCTTCAGGGGTTTATAATGTGTGTATGAGAAATAATAATGGTATTGCTTTCAAAAAGCTGGTTAAGCTGTAATACATAACCGATAAGAAGTATAAAAACTAAAAAGAAACTTAAACAATTTTCTTATTGGGTAAAAAAATACGCTTTTCGAAAGAATGGGATATTCTACCTTTTATTTCCGTTTATTTTTTTACCCGCTTCATAATCCTCTTTTCCCATTTCAACATTGTTTTCCTGCCGGCCCATACTTGACGGTGCAATTTTATTTTATACCGTTATTGTAAAACACACAAACAGTATAAATAGGAGGCATGAAAAAACTATTACCTATTGCATGCGCTTTGTTAACGCTTGTTAGTTGTTATAACGATAATTACAATGAAGCTTATCCAGGCGCTACCACTTGCGACACAACTACTGTTAGTTATTCAGCAGATATTGTCCCTATTCTCAATACCAACTGTGCAATAAGCGGCGGTTGTCACGATGCTGCAGGTGCTTCAGTGAGCGGACATAATTATACAAACTATGCAGGGATCAAAGCTGTGGCCTCTTACGATTTTCTTATTACAGATATTACTGGAAATCCTATGCCGGGACATAATAGTATGCCCAAAAATGGAAATAAGCTATCTGAATGTGATATTGATAAAATGATACGTTGGGTTAATGAAGGTGCACCTGATAACTAATTTATCTTAATCAAAAACTATCAATTATATGGGTAAAAGAATTTTACTTCTCCTGTTGCTTTGCTCCCTTTTCTTAGGGGCATTTGGTCAGGTCGAAAACACTGATGATACTGTAGATGCTGCCCCTAATGCTCTTAGCAGCATTAAGCCTGTAAAGAATGAGGCTGTAAAAGTTTTTACATCTACAAGGATTATCAATGGCAGTAGTGTCACAAATCTCCCTGATGGTGTGCTCGACTTCCGTATATCACACCGTTTTGGTCAATTAAACCAGGGAGCACAGAATTTTTATGGGCTTGATGATGCAACCACAAGACTTGGGCTTGACTATGGAATTACTAAATGGCTGATGGTAGGAATAGGACATAGTGTTTTCAATAAAGAGGACGATGGATTTTTAAAATTAAGATTGCTCCGGCAAAAGCATGGTGCCTCACCAATTGCGTTAGATTATTATGGTGCTATATCCGTGCAGACCACACCAGCCCCCTCTTTGCCTCAGGGAGAAACATTTCAGTTTAAAGACAGGTTGTATTACGTTAATCAGTTGCTGATAGCGAGAAAATTCGGTGATTACCTTTCCCTGCAATTGATGCCAACTATAATACATTATAATATTATTGACAGTTCTAAATTTTTGAACAATACAATAGCATTAGGAATAGGAGGTAAAATAAGGATTACTAAACGCCTTTCTATAACAGGGGAATACTATTACAGGCTCACTAATACCGACCTTACATATAATGGTGCTCCTACGCATAATTCATTATCAGTTGGTTTAGAGATCGAAAGTGGTGGACATGTGTTTCAACTAATGTTTACTAATTCACAGGGAATAACGGATCGCACATTTATGGGACAGACCACCGACAGCTGGAGTAAGGGTCAAATACACTTCGGATTCAATATATCCAGGTCATTTGCTATAGTAAAATCAAAAGAGTTTAAATATAAATAAGTTGATAAAAGAAATTTTAAAACAAACCAAAATCTATCTTATGAAAAAAGTATTGTTGAGCTTAATGGCTATCTCTCTTTCCACATTAATGGCTTTCAGTCAGACTAAATGGACTCAAACTTCGGCCAATGTATCTTTTACTATAAAAAATAGAGGATCAGATGTAACGGGTCATTTTGGGGGTATCGCAACATCTCTGGTTTTTAGTCCCGATAAGCTGGGGTCATCTTCATTAAAAGGGTCTCTTAATGTGGGTACGATAAACACAGGAATAGATAAAAGAAACAAAGACCTGCAGGGCGAAAACTATTTCGATGCTGCTAAGTACAAAACTATTCAGATGTCATCTACAAAGTTTGCAAAAAAGGGAGCGCAATACATTGGCACATTCAATGTTACCATCAAGGGAAAAACAAAAGCAATCGAAGTTCCCTTTACATTCATAGAAAATGGGAATACTGCTGAGTTTAAAGGGACTTTTCCCATCAATCGCAGGGATTTTGGTGTCGGTGGAAAAGGCGGATTGGCAATGTTTATGTCTGATAATGCTAATGTTACTATCGATATAAAAGCAAAGAAATAAACACAAGTTTTCAATAACCTGAAACGAAGGTTCAATGAAAAAAATATTTTTTATCCTTGTTTTGGTCATCGCGGGACATTCTGTTTTTGCGCAGAACGATTCCTGCTTTGCCGGAGTATACCTTACAAAAAACGATTTGGTCAACGATCATCTTTCTTACAAGGTAAATCTTTCCGAAAATGGTAATAAACTGAAATTTCCTCCTGTTGCTGACTGGAAGCTCGAGGTTAAGATTGTTACTCCCACACAAACATATAAATTTCCCGCAGGAACAATTTATGGTTATTCTCAGTGCGGGAGGGTATATCGATATTCTCCGGGAGGTAGCCTATATTCAATCGAAGATTTTTATCGTATAGAAGAAGTAGGCAGTTTGGTTATCTACACATCAGTCTTTAACAGTGGTTCCGAATATTTTTATAGTAAAGATCTTAGTTCTCCTGTCAGGAGATTGAACCTGTGGAATTTAAAGGGAGATTTTCCAGGGCAGCACAGTTTTATCCACCACGCAAAAAAATTAAAAAGAGACGGGGTGCACGGAGGGCTTGCCATGCAAAATTCGCAAGGGAAATTTATCATAAACAATATTTACATCTCTACAATAAAGGAATAGGCAAAGGCATATCAATAACTTTTTAGGCAGCCATCGTACTGATATTCATACAAAAAAGCATGAAAAGTTACCTAAGTTTCATTATATTAGTAATGAATTAGATACCCATGCCTAAAACCTGCTATATTATTTTGTTGGCGCTGTTAATAAGCTTTACTGATTATGGCCAGACATGCGTAATAGATTCTTTTGATTTAAATGCAGGTATTCCTAATGCTTCACGTTATATTATGCAGCCAGGAGGCATAGTTTATGCTAACGGCGCTTTATGGATATCAGGAGTTAGGCTATCCTGGTATGATACACTCCCAAGTAAAGGCTATATTTATAAATACGATCTTTCAGGCAATAAACTGGATTCAATATCTTACCCTGTTTGGAATTTTCATTTTATGGGGCCAATGGCAGTGGATAGCCAGTATTTATGGACTAAAGATTATGAAGATACTATTTACAAATTCAGTCTTGCAACAAAGTCTTTGGTAGCAGCAATTCCCGGACATGGCCATATAGGAGATTATTTTTCATCTATTGCCGAAAATAACGATACACTTTATTTTATTGATGACGCTCACAACACATGCTTCAAGTTTGTAAAAAGCACCTCCACATTTATAGATTATGGCCCATTCCCAAGATACAAAACACAAACTCCCACTGGGTATTATTACTTGGGTAATAAAATAATAACGCTATTTGATACTTCTAATTTTAATTCTGTAGCTGTATTAGTTGACCCTGCAACTATGAAAGAAGATACAACTACCTTGCAGCCCTGGTGTCTTAATGATGCTTTCGACCTGACTTATGGTAACGGATATTTTTGGCAGTGGTCTCCTCGTTCAGGAAGAGATTATTACATTTATAAAATAGGTTCGCGTCTATCTTCTCTTGCTCCATTGTCTTTTGTTGTCAATACAACAAATACAAAGTGTCATAATGATTCCACTGGCGCTATAAAAATTACAGTCACCGATGGCAGCGGAAAATATGACTATAGCTGGAGTAATGGTAGCGCCGCTGATTCGATAAGCGGACTACCCGCAGGCAAATATTATGTTACTGTTAATGATACTATCAGTGGTAGAAAAGCAATTGATTCAGTTATCGTCAGCGAACCATTATCGGTTGCTATTGAATATAATGTTGACAATGAAACCTGCGCAGGAGCAGATGGTAAAATTACATTGAATGTCACGGGAGGTACTACTCCTTATACATATGCATGGTCCGGTAATTTTTCAGGTAATTATGTCCAGGGACTTAGTGCAGGTAATTATGCGGTTCGTATAACCGATAGTAATAATTGTGAGACATCAACTGTCATATCTGTTGGTAAGGAAGATTGTGATGCCCCTATCAATATCCATAATGTAATTACACCCAATGGTGATGGGATAAATGATGTATTTACTATCGAGGGGATCAGCAATTACCCATCTAATTCTTTATCTATCATTGATAAGTGGGGCGATGTGGTTTACCAGCAGAACGATTATAAAAATACTTGGGCAGGCACAGCCCAAAATGGGCGCCCGTTGTCATCAGGTACTTATTATTACGTATTAAAGCTGAATTTACAAAAGGGTCAATTAATAAAGAGCTCCTACACAGGCTATATTATGATCGAGCGATAACACCTAAAGATATTTTATGAAAAAAGCCACTTTGGTTTTCGCAATAATTGTTGTGCCTTTGTTTAGCAATGCACAAAGCTATCCTCATATCACAATGTTCATGTTCAACAAGCTTTTATATGACCCAGCTTATGCAGGGGAGAAAGGTGTAACTACTGTGAATGCCTTTTATAGAACTCAGTGGACGGGTATAGATGGAGCACCCAAAACATTTAATATGTCTATTGATGGGTCGGTTGGCAATCCCAATTCATCATTCAGGCATGTTGCCTTAGGGGTAAACGTAAATTATGAACAGCTTGGCATTACAACCACTACAAACGCGATGGCTTATTATGCATACCGTATCCTTACAGGAAAATCAATATTGTCTTTTGGATTACAGGCTGGAGCGGCCTTATATTCTGCGCGTTATAACGATTTAAACCCTTACCAGCAAAATGACCCTTCCCTTGTAAATAACTTTAATAATATTTTTCTACCCAATGTAGGTGCAGGGGTTTATTGGTCAGGCGATAATTTTTATGCAGGAGCCGCAGTACCTAACCTTCTTCAGAATTATTACGATAAGAATATTAATACTAATGATGAAGGAAGCAAGCAGCTCAGGAGTTATTACGCATGTGGAGGTTATGTATTCGCAATTGGTGAAAAGGTAAAATTACTGGAGCAGATGCTATGCCGCTATGCAGGCAATAGGCTATACAATCTTCCTTTCAGCTCAGATTTTAATGTTTCTGAAATATTTTATGATAGAATAATGTTCGGAATAACATATCGCACTGATAAATCATTTGAAGGAATTGTACACGTGCAGGTAACAAATAATGTTAACATAGGTTATGCATACGATTACTATGCATCGGTACTACAGCCATATACCAAGGGATCGCATGAAGTAACTGTAGGGTTTGATTTTATAAAAGACAGAAATAAAGCTTCCTCTCCCAGGTTCGTAAAATTGTTTTAGAATTTATCGTAAGGCGGATGTCCTTGGAATTTATAGAATATATCAGGTATTATGACAATTTTTCTAAGGATAAACTACATTCTATGTTGTATGGATTTGACAATCATTTTTTTAATTTTATTAAAAATATTGTCTATGAAACACTCATTACTCCTTTTTGTTGTAATTAATTTATTTGTAGCAGGCTCTTACGCCCAGACTACGTATAGCTACAATTTTAATGGCAATTTACATGAGTCCTCCGGAGTTGGCCCGGATCTCATATCTGCTTGTAGCGGCTCGTATACTATGACGGCACTGCCTGGTGGTGTCACAAAAGATGTATATAGTTTCGGAAGCGGTTGTGGCATTACCTTTAACGACGCGGCTAATTTCCTTTCATCTGGCAGTTACACTATTGAAATGCTGGTTGAGTTAGATACAGTTCAGGGGTATAAAAAGCTAATAGATTATAATCACCGCAGCAGTGATAACGGTTTTTATAATCAGAGCGGTACGGTTGTCCTTTATCCCAATTTTAATGCAGATAGTGTATCATTATACGATAGCCAATATGAATACATTGCTATATCAAGGGATGCAACTACTGGTAACATGTTTATTTTTGTAAATAATGTCAATCAGGGCGGCTATGCAGATACCGCTAATGATTATGTGTACGACAGTGTAAAGACGCTTGTCTTTTTTGAGGACGATTCCGAAACAAATCATGAAGAAACAAGCGGTAATGTTGCCATGATCCATATCTCTAATTATGCTATGGACACCAGCTCAATTAAGAACGACTATACTAATCTCGAAACTACATTGAACATTCAAAAAACAGTAGCTCATAGCAGTCAAATAAATATTTACCCGAATCCTGCACAGAATTATATAAATGTAGCCTCACCTGATGAATACAGCTATCATATATCAGATATTACTGGCAAAGTATTGCAGAATGGAAGTCTTATAAAAGGAAACGCTACGATTAGCATATCAGGCTTGCAGCCTGGAATGTATTTCATTACGATGACAAACGCTGACACAGAGACTCAAACCTACAAGATCATTAAGCAGTAATTGAAATATATCTGGCTTCTGTTGTAACACATTTTCAAAAATGTGAGCATCTGTTTTTGCTCATAAAATTCCAGTGTAGTATTTTTGTTAGGGCTGTTAATATAGGCCCTTATGGATAGCATATATTAATTTCAGTCATCCCAATCCCAAATGTCATACTGAAAAGGAATGGTGTAGCCAGGTGCGAAAGTGTGGAGTGAAGCATCTCACAAACTAAGGCGTGAATTTATTTCAGGATGAGGCAATTCTCACACTGTGGCATATATGGGGTATGAATGGGAAATTTTTGAGGCATGTTCGGGAAACATTTTGATTGTAAGTTATTGATTATAAATTATTTAATGAATTAATTAATATTCTTTTATTCAATGGGAAATACAGCCACTTAATATATAAATATCAACTGAAACTGATATGTTACGCGATAGAGTATCGT
>Ga0134128_10001280_pt1 | contig 32587 bp, 28 predicted proteins | sample KB31754_FD_96462 | JGI IMG/M metagenome (GOLD analysis project Ga0134128, IMG submission 96462) | Terrestrial soil microbial communities with excess Nitrogen fertilizer from Kellogg Biological Station, Michigan, USA - KB3-175-4 | ecosystem: Environmental > Terrestrial > Soil > Unclassified ... | reverse complement strand
GCGACTCGCCAAGGAAGGGACCTATACCACCGTCCCCATCGGCGTACTGGACGTGACCATCCTGCAAAAGAACATACTCGACAAATTGCTGGCCATAAAAGCCCCCCGTACGGACAAACGGATCGACTTTGTAGGCGGAATCCGTGGACTTGGCGAACTCGAACGCCGCGTCGACAGTGGAGAGATGAAGGCTGCATTTAGCCTTTATCCCGTGAGCCTGGAACAGTTATTCGATATAGCGGATTCCGGAGAGATCATGCCGCCGAAAAGCACCTGGTTCGAACCAAAATTGCGCGATGGGCTGCTGACGCATCTGATCTAAACATCAAAAACGCGAAACAAAATGAACAGGCTTCTCGCAGCATTACCCCTGGCGTTGCTAATGCTCTCTGCGTCCGCACAATCGCAGCCGGCCGATAACAAGACGCCGCAGGAGACTGCCCGGGCATTCACCCGGCAGGGAGACTATACCAATGCCATCATAGTACTCAACAGCGCCCTCAAAAGCGACCCTCAGAACCTGGAGCTGTTGAAAGATCTCGCGTTCAATTATTATCTCAACAGGGAATATCCCAAGAGTGAAGAGATCGCCAAACCGCTGATCGATCGCCAGGACGCCGACGTACAAACGGTTCAGCTCCTGGCCATGAGCTATAAGGCCACCGGCGAGCTTAAAGATTGCGAAAAGCTATACAAAGATGCCTTGAAACGGTGGCCCCGCAGCGGTGTGCTCTACAGCGAATACGGCGAGGTCATGGGCGCCAAAGACTCCTATCTGGCGATCTCCCAATGGGAAAAAGGCATCGAGACCGATCCCAACTATTCGGGCAACTATTACAATGCCGCCCGGTATTATTTCTACTACGGCGACAAATTATGGACCCTGATCTACGGCGAGATCTTCGTCAACCTGGAAAGCTATAGTAAACGTACCGCCGAGATCAAACAGCTGTTGCTGGATAGCTATAAAAAGCTTTTCGTGAATTCGGACGATCTGACCAAGAATCCCGACATTCAAAAGAACGCTTTCATGATGGCCTGGCTGCATGTGATGCTGCCCCTGGCCCCGCTGGTGAGCAGCGGCGTTACCACCGAATCTGTAACGGTATTGCGCACCAGATTCATTATCAACTGGTTCAATACATATCCCGGGAATTACCCCTTTAAACTTTTCGACTACCAGCGGCAGTTGCTAAAAGATGGGATGTTCGATGCCTACAATCAATGGATCTTCGGAGCCGCTGGAAATCTGCCGGCATTCCAGGCCTGGACAAATTCCCATACCGACGATTATAACCGCTTTATCAACTACCAAAAAGGCCGCATCTTCAAATTGCCCGAAGGGCAGTATTATCAAAACGAAGCCAAATAAATGGCCGATCTGTCGGGCCGGCTTCGCAGGCTTGTTGGTTCCTCGTTTTTTCCCTAATTTGATCCAAACTATGACTATGACCGACCCCAAACGATTGTTCGATTGCCTGGAGCTGAACCTGGATAGAGAACATCTGCCGGACATGCTCGCCGGCAAGGAAGATGGTAAGTACCGGGCTTTCCCGACTGCCGAAGTGGCCGAAACGATCGAAAAGCTGAGCACGGGTCTGCTGAAGCTCGGTGTCTCGGGTGGGGAGCGCACCATCGAGGGGATCGAAAAGGTAGCCGTCGTAGCCAAGAACCGGCCGGAATGGATCATGCTGGATCTGGCCGTACAACGCTCCGGCGCCGTTCTCGCCCCCATTTATCCCACCATCTCCGTCAACGAGCTGGAGTTCATCCTGAATGATTCCCAGGTAAAGATCATCTTTGTCAACGATGAAGAGCTGTTCCATAAGGTCCTGAGCATTAAAGATCGCGTACCCAGCCTGCGCGACATCTTTACATTCGAACATGTCGTGGGCGCGCGGCATTGGAAAGAGCTGCTTTGTAAGCCTGCCGCGGAAGACACGGAGAAGCTGGCAAAGATCCGCCAGTCCATCGCGCCGGATGACCTGGCCACGATCATCTATACTTCCGGTACTACCGGCACACCCAAAGGGGTGATGCTTTCGCACCATAATATCCTCAGCAATGTTAAGAGCTGTCAACCTTGTCTTCCCCAGGGGAAACTACGGGTGCTGAGCTTTTTACCGCTGAACCATATCTACGAGCGGATGCTCACCTATCTTTATCTGTACAACGGATGTGCGATCTACTACGCGGAAAGCATGGACACGATCGGTGACAATCTCAAAGAGGTCAAACCGCATATGTTCGTGACCGTGCCGCGGCTGCTGGAGAAAGTATACGACCGGATCATGCACAAGGGAGCCGAGCTCACGGGGGTGAAGAAAAAGCTGTTCTTCTGGGCGCATGACCTGGCAGCCCGTTTCGAGATCAATAAATCCATGGGTGCCTGGTATAATTTTCAACTGGCGCTGGCTAATAAACTCATCTTCAGTAAATGGCGCGAGGCGCTTGGCAACAATATCGAATGTATCGCCAGCGGCGGCGCGGCATGCCAGGTGCGGCTGATCCGCATCTTTACCGCGGCAGGCATCCCCATCCTGGAGGGCTATGGCCTCACCGAGACCTCCCCTGTGATCAGCGTGAACCGGCTGCAGCTGGAAGACCGCCATTTCGGTACCGTGGGTCCGCTGATCCCCGGCATCGAGGTAAAGATCGCGGAAGACGGCGAGATCCTCGCCAAAGGTCCCAATGTGATGATGGGTTATTACAAACGTCCCGATCTTACCACCGAGGCCATCACGGACGGATGGTTTCACACCGGTGACATCGGGGAATTCGTAGACGGGAAATATCTCAAGATCACAGATAGGAAAAAAGAACTCTTCAAGACCAGCGGAGGAAAATATGTGGCGCCGCTGGCGATCGAAAGCAAGCTCACCGAATCCCCCTATATCGAACAGATCATGGTCGTCGGTCCGGAACGCAAGTTTGTCGGTGCGCTAATCGTCCCGGCATTTCCGCGCTTAAAGGAGTGGGCGGCCCAACACAGTGTTACGGCCACAGCTAATGAAGATCTTATCCTCGATCCAAAAGTCCTCGCCTTCTACAGGGATGTCATCGACAGTTATAACAAATACTTTGGTCACACCGAGCAGGTAAAACGTTTCGAATTGCTGCCGGCCGAGTGGACGGTTGCTACAGGCGAGATGACACCCAAACTTAGCCTTCGGCGCAAGGTGGTCGCGGAAAAATTTCACAAGGCAATCGAAAAGATCTATCACGAATGATTTCGAAAACTTACTTCCTGCTGGCAGCCATGACCCTGTGTGCGCTGACTGCCAGCAGTCAACCTATTACCGATGCTCAGGCGCTGGCAGCAGGACATGCTCTCGAAACGGCTGTCAATAGTGGGACCGGCTATGCCATAGACCATTTTTTATACCCGGATAGCTTATTGGAAAGGCTAAGGCAGAAGAGCCAGTACCTGAAAGATCCGGAGGCATTGAAGGGCTTTAGTTCAACTTTTGTTCCCGCTTTAAGCAAAGGCGGCATCGGCAAACAGGTCCTGACCGTGATCCACAACGGGAACTATCGCTTGCTGCGGGAATATGATCAGGGCGGAAGAAAACATCTGCTCTTCCGGATGTTTGGCGACGGCGGTCTGTGTTATCAGGATTTTATCCTGATCCGTGTAGGCGATTCTATCGAGGCCGCGGATATCTTCAATTATTCATCAGATGAATGGACAAGCAGCTCGATCGCCAGGGTCACGGATATGTTCGGCTTAAACAGTACCCCAATGGGCGATGTGGGTATTCTGAAAAAAATGACGGAGCAGCTCAACAACGCGCAATATATGGATCTAAAGGCTACTTTCGAGGCGTTGGCTCCCCAATATAAAAAGAGTAAGTCGATCCAGATGATCTATATTTCGGCTTGTCATCACATCGATCTCGGGCTTTATGAGCAAGCCCTCGAAGACTATGCAAAGACCTTTCCCGACGCGGCCGGCTCGTATCTGATGATGCTCGACCTTTATTATCTCAGGAAGGAATACGACAAGGGGCTCGAATGCCTCGATAAGCTGGATAAAGTAGTAGGCGGCGATACACTCCTGGATTACTACCGTGCGAATTTTTATACCGCTATGAACAAAAAGGCCGAGGCCCTCAGCTGCTACGAAAATGTGTACCGCTATGACCCCACGCTAAAGGCCAACGTCCTGCGGCTCACGGCCGCTTATGCCGCCGCGGATCAAAAGGACAAGGCCAGGAAGGTGATCGCGGCATACATGCAGACCCCCGGCTACCATATCGGTGATCTCAATCCCCTATACGAACGATATCCCGATCTTAAATAGTGTCGCTTCTTTCGCCTTCCGGGAACTTCAACATCTGGAAAGGACCATTGCCGACAACCAGGAAAGCGATCAGCAAGAGCAGTACGACAATCGATAACAGCACTTCGGAAAAAGGCCGGTAAAAAGTGGTATTGATAAAGAGTACCGCACCCAGCAAGATCGGGATCTGGATAAGACACGCGAAACGCGTAAGTACTCCCATAATGAGCAGGATGCCGCCAAGCATGTGAGCGAAGGCCACATAGTTGCTCATCAGCATCAACGAAAAAGAGCCGAAAGACATTCTGCTTCCGAGCAGGCCGAGCATAGTCCCCATGTTCATCAGGAAATCGACTCCTTTGTAGCAAAGAAATGCGCCGAAGAGGATGCGCACTATATCGAGCCATGCGGGGTGATGCGTGTCACCCCAATGTTCTACACGTTGTACCAGGTTCATATAGCATCGTTTAAGGGATGAGTAAAAGAACTTCCTATTAAATATACAAATTTTTCGCCATTTAACGAACGGCCCGGATGCGGGTTTGCGCGGCCACCAGCTTGCCTATCAGCCGGAGCCCCTCCTCCACTTCCTTGTCCCAGGGACGCGCGTAGCTGATCCGCAGACAATTGCCAAACTGGCCCTGCGCGGAAAAAAGCGCTCCCGGCGCGACGGAAACATCGTGTTTCAGCGCCTCCTGGTAAAGCCGGTAAGCATCCAGCTGTTTGTCCAGTTCCACCCACAGCACAAGCCCTCCCTGTGGTCTGGAGACCTTGACGCCTGCCGGAAAGTATTGCAGGATACTCTGCATGTAGCGCAGACATTGGGTATGCAATGCCTTCCGCAGTTTCCGGAGGTGAAAATCAAATCTGCCAATGCTTAGAAAATGGGCGATGGCCTGCTGTGTGATCGTGGTGCTTGAAATATTGTGCATCATTTTGACCTGCACTACCTCCTCCATGAACCGCCCCGGCAGAGCCCAGCCGATCCGGTAGCCCGGCGCCAGCGATTTGGAGAGCGAGCTGCAATACAGTACCCAGCCTTCTTTGTCAAACGATTTACATGTCCTTGGACGCGATCTTCCAAAATATAGTTCTCCATAGATATCGTCTTCGATGAGCGGGATCTGGTGCCGGGTGAGCAGCTGCACGAGCGCGCGTTTCTTTTCATCAGGCATACAGGCGCCAAGCGGATTGCTGAAGTTGGTAACAAAAACGCAGGCCTTGATGGGAAATTTTTTGATGAGCCCCGCCAGATGATCGGGATCGATACCCGTGAGCGGATCGGCCGCCACTTCGAGCGCCTTGAGGCCCAGGACTTCGATGACCTGGAAAATTCCAAAAAAGGTCGGGTTTTCGATGGCCACCGTATCACCCGGCCGGGTCACGGCTTTCAAACACATCGCCACGGCTTCCATACAACCGGCCATGACCACGACATCGGCGGCCGAATTTTTTCCACTCCAGTTGAAGGACAGTAAAGCCAGCTGCCGCCGCAATTCGGCATTACCTTGTGCTTCTTCATAGGGCAGCCCCTGCTGTGGTGTCGAGCGCAGGGCATGTACCATCGATTTGGCAAGCTTGGCGGTGGGAAGCAGTGAAGGTGGCGGCGCAGAGACCGAAAAATTTACGATATCTTCTTTGCCCAATTTGCCAAATACCGTTCGGATCATCTCCCGCACACTCACCTCGCTGGCTACCGACTCCGGCTCCGAGATACGCGGCAGCGCCGGCATCCGGCGCATACTAAAGCGTACATAATAGCCGGACTTGGGCCGTGATTCGATAAGCCCCTTGCCTTCCAGGTGATAATAGGCCTGGAACGCCGTGCCCATGCTGATGCCATATTCTTCGCTGAGCATCCGCACCGAAGGCAGCTTGTCGCCGATCTTCAGTGTCTCGTCGCCGATGAGTTTCTCCAACCCTGTGGCTACCTGCAGATAAATGGGTTCTGCGCCCGAGAATTTCTTTTTCATAACGAGTCAATTATTTTCCAGTGGAGTTATGCAGTCGGCTATGCCTCGTGTCATATTAAGCGCTGCGTTATGCAATCTGATCTAGTCAAAATTACTAAAACTGCATCTGTTTTAAATGGTTCTTATTTAGGAATTTTATCCTAAAAAAAATATGGAAACTGTAGCCTTACCTTATATCCCGGTGCGCCGGGCTTATGAGACCCGCTTGTACGATGTAGACTGGGACAACCTGGAGATGGGCCGTTATACTTCGGACCACATGCTTGTATGCGATTTCTCGGACGGAGGCTGGCAGCAGCTTCAGATCGTCCCCTTTGGCGCCTTTTCGCTGCTGCCTACCTCGCTGGTATTCCACTATGGCCAGGCGATCTTCGAAGGAATGAAGGCCTTCCGCACGGAGAATGACGCGATCCATCTCTTCCGTCCCGATAAACACTATGAGCGTTTTGCAAAAACGGCGGAGCGGCTTTGCATGCCCGTGTTGCCTGCCGACCTGTTTCGCGAAGGTTTGCGCAGGCTCGTAGAGCTGGAACAGAACTGGGTGCCGGGACAAACCGGCGGCGCGCTGTACATCAGGCCCTTCCAGATAGCCACCGATACAAAGCTCAGCGTGAAGGTATCGGACTCCTATAAATTTGCCGTGATCTGCTCGCCCGCCGGCGCGTATTTTGCCCGGCCGGTACGGGTAAAAGTGGAACGGGAATATACCCGGGCGGCAAAGGGTGGCACCGGTTATGCCAAATGCTCCGGAAACTATGGCGGCGCCCTGTACCCCACGGCTATGGCAAAAGCGGAGGGTTACGATCAGGTCTTATGGACCGACGGCCGCAACCACGAATACATCGAAGAATCGGGCATGATGAACGTCTTTTTTGTGATCGGCAATACCCTCGTGACGCCGCCGCTGAGTGATTCCATCCTCGACGGGGTGACGCGCGACAGCCTGCTGGTGCTCGCCGCGGCCCGTGGCATGAAGATCGAAGAGCGTCCGGTGAGCGTCAAAGAGCTGGAACACGTCCTCGAAACCGGCGGGATCAGCGAAGCGTTTGGGGCCGGAACTGCAGCGGTAGTATCGCCGATCCGGTCGATAGGCGTCGATGGCCGGGACTATGCGCTACCCATCGTAGGCGAAAAAGGGAGCGTGGCCATTACGTTGAAGGACGCCCTCGACGATATCCGTTATGGCCGGACACCCGACCGGTACGGCTGGAATTATTTCATTTGATCTTAATGTCTCCATGGCTCGGTGGTTGCGGTGATTGCCTAAATTCAAACAACAAATCAAGCAAGCCATGGAACAAAAATTGCAAGGGCAGGTTGCCATCATCACCGGTGCATCTTCGGGCATCGGCGCGGGTTGTGCAAAAGCGCTGGCCGCAGCAGGCGTAAGCGTAGTCGTCAATCATCCGGTGGAAGCCACGAAGGCGGCGGCACAGGCCGTGCTGGACGAGATCACCGCGGGCGGCGGTAAAGGGATGATCTACCAATGTGATGTGAGTAAAGAAGACGAGGTACAGCGGATGTTCGCCGACACTGTAAAACAATACGGCGTACTCGACATCCTCATCAATAACGCAGGTCTGCAGCGCGACTCGCCCTTCCAGGAGATGACGCTCGAAAAGTGGAATTTTGTCATCGGCGTCAATCTCACCGGGCAGTTCCTTTGCGCCCGCGAAGCAATCCGAATCTTTTTAAAACAGGGTATCATCAAAGGCAGGTCGCGTGCGGCCGGAAAGATCATCTGCATGAGCAGCGTGCATGAAATGATCCCCTGGGCCGGTCACGCCAACTATGCGGCCAGCAAGGGCGGCATCATGATGCTCATGAAAAGCATCGCCCAGGAGTTCGCGCCTTCGAAGATCAGGATCAATGCCATCGGGCCGGGAGCTATCAAGACCCCCATTAACCATAGCGCCTGGGAAACTCCGGCCGCGGAAAAGATACTTCTCGAATTAATTCCTTATAATCGCGTAGGAGTAGTCGAGGACATCGGCTCGGTAGCCGTATGGCTGGCCAGCGATGAATCGGATTATATCACCGGTCAAACGATCTTTGTCGACGGCGGTATGACGCTATTCCCTGGTTTTAGCACAAATGGATAATTATGGAAGAAAAAGAACGGCTGAAGATTCCCGACTGGAAAAAATGGGGACCCTATCTCAGTGACCGGTCGTGGGGGACAGTACGCGAAGACTATAGCGCCGATGGCCAGGCCTGGACCTATACCACGCACGACATGGCTTACAGCAAAGCCTGGCGTTGGGGTGAGGAAGGCATCGGCGGCATCGCCGACAAACGCCAGCATCTCTGTTTTGCGCCGGCCTTCTGGAATAAAAAAGATCCGATACTCAAAGAACGGCTTTTCGGGGTCAGCGGCTTAGAGGGCAACCACGGAGAAGACGTCAAGGAGCTGTACTACTATCTGGACTCCTCTCCGACGCATAGCTATATGAAGACGCTCTATAAATATCCGCAGGCGGCCTTTCCCTACGACCACCTGGTAAAGGAGAACCGGCGCCGCACCCGCGAGCAGCCCGAGTACGAGCTGATAGACACGGGCATCTTCGACGAAGACAAGTATTTCGACATCTTTATCGAGTATGCCAAGGCGGGCATGGAAGACATCCTTATCCGCATAACGGTGCACAACCGGGGAAAAGAGGCCGCACCACTGCATGTTCTTCCAACCGTTTGGTTTCGGAATACCTGGAGCTGGGGGACCGACGACTACAAACCAAACATGGTGGTTTCCAACGAAGGCGACATCCTGATCGAACATCGCGAACTCGGCGAATGGAGTCTCTATGGCGAGACGGACCAGAATATCTTTTGCGACAATGAAACGAACGGCCGTAGGTTTTATGGTGAGAACAAACCCGGCTATTTCAAGGACGGCATTCAGGAATTCCTGGTCCATGGCAATGAACACGCCATCAACTATTCACAGGGTACAAAGGCGTGTCAGAATTATGAGTGCATGATCCCGGGCGGCGGCTCGACGACCATCCGTCTGCGGCTCGCCAATACCCGATTTTATAATCCCTTTGCCGATTTCGACCAGATCTTCGCCGACCGTATCAGGGAGACGGATGAGTTCTACGCGGATCTGCAGAAAGACATGAAAAGTGAGGACGAGAAACAGGTGCAACGCCAGGGTTTCGCCGGTATGCTGTGGAATAAGCAGTTGTACATGTATAACGTCGAAGAATGGTTGAGGGGGGACCCCGGGCAGCCGCCACCGCCGCCCGAACGCTGGAAAGGCCGGAATCATAAATGGGTGCATCTGAAGAACAGCAATATCATTTCCATGCCGGACAAATGGGAATATCCCTGGTATGCTTCGTGGGACCTGGCTTTCCACTGTATGATCTTCGCGCTGATAGACGCCGATTTCGCCAAACACCAGCTGTTGCTGCTGACGCACGACTGGTATATGCATCCCAGTGGCATCCTCCCCGCCTACGAATGGTCGTTTGATGATACGAACCCGCCGGTACATGCCTGGGCGGCCTTCCGCGTTTACGAGATCGAAAAGAACGCCAACGGAGGAAAAGGCGACAGGGCCTTTCTGGAGACCGTCTTTCATAAGCTGTTGCTGAATTTTACGTGGTGGGTAAACCGAAAGGACGAAGAAGGCAACAACATCTTCGAAGGCGGATTCCTTGGGATGGACAACATCGGGCTTTTTGACCGCAGCAATACCCGGCTGCCGGATGGCGGTCAGCTCGAGCAGGCGGATGGAACGAGCTGGATGGCCGCTTTTTGTCTGAACTTGATGCGTATCGCGCTCGAGCTGGCCATGGAAAATCCGGTGTACCAGGACATGGCCAATAAATTCTTCGAACATTTTCTGACCATTGCCCAGGCCATGTCGAATATGGGAACCGGCAACCACGGGCTCTGGGATGAACAAGACGAGTTCTATTACGATACGGTGCGGATGCCCGGCGACGTGAGCATCCGGCTCAAGATCCGGAGCATGGTAGGGCTGCTGCCCTTGTTTGCCGTGGAGGTGATCGACGACGAGATAATGCATAAACTGCCGGATTTCGCCAAACGGCTGAACTGGCTTTTCGATAACCGACCGGGTATGGCGGCGCTGGTATCGCGCTGGCACGAAAAGAACCCCGATCAGAAACACCTGCTTTCCCTGCTGCGCGGACACCGGATAAAGCGCATCTTGTACCGGATGCTGGATGAAACGGAATTCCTGAGTCCTTATGGGGTTCGGTCGCTTTCGAAATTCCATGGGCAGCACCCCTATCAATTCAAGATCGACGGTCAGCTGCTGACTGTCCAGTATACTCCGGCGGAATCGAATATCCCGCTTTTCGGCGGCAACAGCAACTGGCGGGGACCCATTTGGTTTGCGCCGAATTTTCTGCTCATCGAAGGGCTGCAGCGTTTCCACCACTATTATGGTGATGACTTCAAGGTCGAATATCCTACGAATTCCGGGAAGTTCCTGACGCTGGAGCAGATCAGCGAAGAGTTGTCGAAGCGTTTGTCGAGTGTCTTTTTGCGGGATGAAAAGGGCCGGCGTGCGGTATTTGGCAAGAACGAGAAGATGCAAAACGATCCCCATTTCAAAGATCATATCCTCTTCTACGAATACTTCGACGGCGACACGGGCAACGGTCTTGGTGCGTCGCATCAGACGGGGTGGACGGGGCTGGTATGCAAGCTGCTTATACCGCGGCGGCAAGCTTAGGGACGCGGGTGGGCGCGTGCGTGGGCGACTGGGTGGGGCGACTGGCTTGCTTGGGCGCCGCGGGTGGGTGTTTTGAGCGGCGCGTGCAGGCTGGCGGTGGCTGGCTCAAACCCCGGCCAGGGCGAGCAGATTGCCGACGGCCCGGGCGGTGGCGGTGAGGTTGGCGCCGGTATAGGGCAGCGCATCCCCGAGTGGCGCTGCCTCATGGTTGATCGGCAACAGCACATCGAAATAGTTTTCCAGCGACGCGCTTTTTTCCCGCGGGAGTCGTCCGGCCAGCCCGATCACGGGAAGACCCCTGCCTTTCGCCGCGCTGGCCACGCCAAACGGTCCTTTACCCTTGAGCGTCTGTTCGTCGAGACTGCCCTCTCCCGTGATGACCCAATCCGCGCGTTCGAGTGCTTTTTCGAATCCCGACACCTTTAAAAAATACGCTATCCCGCCCGCCAGCCGGGCGCCCAGCACGCCATGGAGACCTGCGGCGGCACCACCTGCCGTGCCCCCTTTTCTGAGATCGGTGAGCGAGACACCGAGCTGATGTCGGACGATGGCGGCAAATTGTTGTAGCGCTTGTTCCAGCTTTTCCACGTCTTGCGGGCTCGCCCCCTTTTGCGGCCCGAAGACGGCGGCGGCGCCTTGTGGTCCCAACAGCGGATTGTCGACATCACAAAGCACCGAGAGTTCCACGTTTTTCAGGCGGGGATCGAGACCTTTTAGATCTATGGCCGCGAGATGCGTAAGCCCCGCCGGCAGATCGGTGATTTCGCGGCCATCGCTGTCGACGAAACGGGCCCCCAGTGCTACAAGGATGCCTGTACCGCCATCTACCGTCGCCGAGCCGCCCATCCCCACCAGGATGCGGTCTACGCCTTTTTCGAGAGCCGACCGGATAAGATCGCCCGTACCCCATGAGGCAGAATGCAGGGGCGTCAGCTCCTGCGGGGCCAACAGACGCAGGCCCGAGGCATTGGCCATTTCGATGATGGCGGTGGATAGACCGGACTGGTCTGGCGAGTGGGTGGTGATGGAGGCGGCGGCTGTGGCGGGGTGAGAGGCGGCTGTGGCGGGGTGAGAGGCGAGGCCCCAGTAGGTGGTCCGTTCGCGGCCGAGGGGATCACGCGCAGAGACGCTGATCCTTTTTGCGCCGAGCCGCGTCATCAGGAGATCGCCCGTCCCATCGCCGCCATCACCTACGGGAAAACATTCGGCGGTAAATCGCAGCCGGCTTTGTTCCAGTCCCAGCAGGATGGCGTCCGCGGCAGCTTCCGCGCTCAGGCTGTTCTTGAAGGCATTGGGTGCGATGAGGATATGCATCGGGACTAATTGACTTTATTGATGGGGTTGCCCGCCGCGAAGGCTGCGAGGTTGGCCAGGGAGCCCTTCATCAACCGGGCGCGGGCCTCCTGCGTTGCCCAGGAGATATGCGGGGTGATGATGCAATTCTTTGCGCCAATGAGCGGGCTTCCATCCACCGGTGGTTCGGTCGAAAGGACATCGATACCGGCGCCGGCGATGCGTCCTTCATCGAGGGCTTCGGCCAGATCCTCCTCTGCTATTATCGGTCCGCGTGAGGTATTGAGGAGGAAGGCTGTGGGTTTCATCCGGGCGAGGTTTTCCTTGTTGATAAGTCCGAGCGTCTCGGGAAAAAGGGGACAGTGGATGGTCACGACATCGGACCGTTCGAGCAGTTCCGGGATCGTAACCCAGGTAAAATCGCGGCGGTGCGACTGGTCTGTCCGCGTCCGGCTGTTCCCGATCACCGTCATGCCAAAAGCTGTAGCGACATCGGCGACCTTGCCACCGATATTGCCCATGCCGATGATGCCCATGGTCTTCCCCGCCAGCTCTACCAGCGGATAATCCCAGAAACAAAAATCCGGCGATCGCGACCATTTGCCGTCGGTGACCGCGTCGCTGTGCCGTTGAACCCGAAGCGTCAGCTCCAGCAACAGCGCGAAAGTCATCTGGACCACCGAAGCCGTGCCATAGCTGGGTACATTTGAAACGACGACACCCTGATTTCTCGCGGCGGCGATATCGACAATATTGTAACCGGTGGCGGTAACGCCGATATATTTTAGCGAGGGTAACGCCGCTATTGTCGCGGCGGTGAGCGGAAATTTATTGGTGATCAGGGCATCGGCGCCGGCGCAGCGCTCCAGGATAGTCGCGGCATCGGCCGGAGTCCGCGGATAAACTATGACCTCGCCATATTCACGCCATTGGTCCCAGGAAAGATCGCCGGGATTCAGTGTATGGCCATCGAGGATTACGATTTTGAATTTCATATAGGGATCATCCATTTGAACAAATAAGCCTGCGCCAAAACTAAGCAACAGACGATAAAAAGCAGGATCAAACTATGCCGGACCGTAAACCGAAAGAGGTCCGACTCACGTCCGACGAGCCCGCCGGCTGCCGCAGCCACCGCAATGGACTGTGGCGAGATCATCTTGCCGATCACTCCGCCCGAGACATTGCCCCCCACCGTGACTAGCGGGTCCACCCCGATGGATGTCGCCGTTGCCGATTGCAGCTTGCCGAACAAGGCATTGCTGGAAGTATCGGAGCCGGTGATGAATACCCCCAGCCAGCCCAGCACCGGCGCAAAAAATGGAAAAAGGACACCGGTATCCGCCAGGGCATGGGCGATGGTGGCTGTGATGCCGGAGTCGTTCATCAGGTAGGCGAAGGCCAGCACGACGGCGATGCTGAGTATCGGGTAAGCCAGCTGTTTACATGTTGCTACCAGTACCTGCAGCCCCTGCCTGGCGCTCAGGCCGGATAGCGGCAACGAGATGACCGCCGCCAGCAGGATGGCCGTACCCGCCGCGGAAAGATAATTGAGCTTGAAGAGATGCGCGGGAAAGGCGAACTCCACCGTTGCATGGTTCGTGAGCCAGTCTTTCACCGGCGCCAGTCCCCAGGTGATGACCATCAGCGTAAGGGCGATAAAAGGGCTGAATGCCCAGAGGAGGCGGTTGCCGGCGGCCCGGGCGGGTGGCGGCGCCTGGGGTCCGGCGGGGTGGACGAGCAGTGGCGCCCGGGATCCGTCGGGGTGCGCGGCCCGGGCGGGTGCGTGACTGCTTGCAAAGGCGGCCTCGCCCGGAAATTTCCACACCGAACGCGGCTTCCAGAACCGCAGCAGGACGAGCAGGCTGAAGATAGAGCCGATGCCCGCCAGGATATCCGGCAATGCAGGGCCCAGATAGTTGGAAGTCGCGAACTGAATGAGGGCAAAGGATAATCCCGAAACCAGCGCCGCCGGGGCTACCTCCCGCATCCTCCTGAACCCGGCCATCAATATCACCAGGTAGAAGGGCAGCAATGCGGAGAGAAAAGGCAGTGTACGACCGACCATCTGCGAGATGAGGTGTTCGGGTAATGAGGTCACCTGCGCGACAACGGTTATGGGGATGCCTATAGAACCAAAGGCTACGGGTGCGGTATTGGCGATGAGACAAAGCCCGGCGGCATAGAGCGGGTTAAACCCCAGCCCCGGTGTTTGTGCCTCCGGGCTCTGAGGTGAATTTAGCCCTTCGGCGCAAACAGCGGATGATTGGCCTTCGGCCGGCGCGGACCAGGTCCGCGCTAGCATGGCAGCGGTGATCGCCACGGGTGCGCCAAAACCCGCCGTCCCTTCCAGAAAAGACCCGAAGGAGAAGGCGATGAGCAGTGCCTGTATCCGACTGTCCGCCGTGATGCCGGCCAAAAAGCCGCGGATGAGCTCGAACTGCCCGCTGCGAATGGTGATGTTGAAAAGGAAGACGGCCGTGAAGACGATCCAGCAGATAGGAAATAATCCGTACAAGGCCCCATTCGCCGCCGAAAGCAGGGCCAGGTTGACCGGCATCCGGTATATGACGACGGCAATAAGCAGCGCCGTGGCTGTGGCGAGCATGCTGGCGTGATAACCCTTCATCTTCCGGACGACCAGCGCCCAAAAGATAACCGCGACCGGAACGAGGGCCATGGCACATGATACCGGCATGTTATGACAGGGGTTCACGGGTTGAGTCCAGGCCATGTGTTAGTTGAATATCTTGATTGCGGGAAGTTCGATCGTAAAGTTAGTGCCATTGGTCCTATCCGAGGTGACATAAATGGTCCCCTTGTGTAGGGCGATGATCCGCTGAGCCAGGGCCAGACCCAGTCCGAAACCGCGGATATTCGATGTCTCCGCCCCACGGTAGAACGGCTGAAAGATCTGGGTGATCTCCTCCACGGGGATCACGGTCCCCTGGTTGACCACTTTTACATAGATCTTATGAAAGGCAAAGCTCAGGTCTACCACCGACCGTTTGTCTTGGGAATATTTGCAGCCGTTTTCGACAATATTTTTGATGGCGATATAGAGCAGCTCGCTGTTGCCAAAAACCACGAAGTCTTTCTCGTCCTCGGGGAATTCGCCGAAATCCAATTCCACGCTGTATTCGGAATTGAGCTTTTTGACATCGCCGACCACCTTCATGAGGACCTCGTCGACCCGGACCTCGTTGAGCTCGAGGCCGCCCTGCGAACCCGTCTTGGCGATCTCCAGCAGGCTCTTGGTCAGCAGCCGCATCTGCTGCACGTCCTCGCGTACCGAGAACAATACCTGTTTATATTCATCGGCGCTGCGGTCCTTCTGCAAGACCACCTCCACCTGGCTGGACACCGATGTCAGCGGGGTAGACAGCTCATGGGAGGCATTGGAGATGAAACGGCGCTGGATCGCAAATGACTCCTGTAGCCGGCTGAGCAGATCGTTGAACGTATTACCAAGCTGGCTCATCTCGTCCTGACCCATGCCGGCCCGGATACGCTGGGAAAGATCATAGGAGGAGATATCCTTAACCTCGCGGATGATCTGTGTAATGGGGTATAGAAGCTGCCGGGCAAAAAGAAAGCTCACCAGGGCCGTAACGAATACCCCCAGGACAAGACTGATGACCAGGATCTTATTCAGGGTCTCGACCCTTTCCAGTCCATCGTCGTCGTGTCCCGCCACCGCCATGATGAAATCCCGTTTTTTCGTTTCCCGGTGCAGCGCGACGACCTCCAGGTTTTTGTGGGAAAAAAAGATCTCCCCCGTTCGCTTGACATCTGTGAGCTGTTCCGGGGTAAGGGTCATGTCGCTCGATCCGGGTATATCGAACCGGTAAAGCGACCTGCCGTCGTCGGAAAAGATCGCGATACTCCGCGAGGGCACCGTCCCTACCACTGAGGCCGAGTCCATGCGCCGAAGAAAACGGAAAGCGGAGTCCCCAAGGGCGGTATAAACCTGCATATTGTACGTTGCCCGGGCCTTTAGCCTTTTTTCAAACACCTGCTTGCGCTCCAGCTTGGCAAAATAATACACCGATCCGGTGAGCAGCGAGATGATCGCCGTCACCAGGAGCGTGAACAACAGCATTATTTTATAGCGGATCTTCACATTAAGTAGCGGGGCTAAGCTAAGGGTTTTTTCCTTCCGGGGTTTCTTTTAGTACATACCCCATCCCCACCTGGGTATAAATGAGTTTGGAGGAAAAGTCTTTCTCTATCTTCTTCCGGAGAAAATTCACGTAGACATCGATGACGTTCGTCTTAGTATCGAAATCGATATCCCACACATTGATGGCGATATCGATCCGGGAGACCACCTTGTTCTTATTCCGGATAAAGTATTCCAGGAGCTGAAATTCCTTTGCCGTCAGCGGTATATTCCGCCCATCCCGGGTGACCTCTTTGCTGTCCAGGTTCATCATCAGGTCCGCGACCTTGAGGATATTCGCCCCCGCCGCCGGCTGATGATGAAGACGCTTCAGCAGGGCCCTGATCCTCACCAGCAATTCCTGGAAATCGAAGGGTTTCACGATATAATCGTCGGCGCCGGCCTCGAAACCCTCGATCTTGTCCTCGGTGGTATTCATGGCCGTCAGCATGATGACCAGGATGTCCTCGTTGTAGCTGCGGATGTAACGGGCCAGCTCATAACCGTTCATGAGCGGCAGGTTGATATCCAGGATCGCCAGATCATACGCATTGTTGTCGAAAAGCTTCCGCCCGATGAGCCCGTCATAGGCTACATCGACCTCATAGTGCTGCTCGGAAAGCCCCTTACGGAGCGATTCCGCTATCTTTTTCTCATCCTCAACCAATAAAATCTTTGTATCTGCCATGTGCCTATAAATATAGCATTCCCTTTTAATTCTCGGTTCCGGCCTGGATTAAAAACAAATTAAACCGATTTAGCAAAAAAACTTGAATTCCTATTGCAATATGCCAAAAAAAAATGTAAATTTTGTACACTCTTCCTAAACAACCATTCCGCTAGAATCCCGATTGTAGGCCATTGTAGAAGAAGTATCCTACGCAAAAAGCTATTTTTTAAAATCTAAAAAAGGGGGGTTGCTATGAAACTTCATGAATCGCCGTACATCAACCGGCGTAAAAAAACTATCGAGTTTTACGTTCACCACCTGAATGCGACATCCGCAGCCCACATCAGTCTTGCAGGCTCTTTCAATCATTGGTCACCGGACGAACTTCAGATGAAGCCGGCTAAAGATGGTTGCTGGAAGATCTCCATCCCGATGCTGCCGAAAGGCAAGTATTTTTACAAGTTTCGCATCGACGACAAAATGTGGATGGAGGACATCGAAAACCGACTCCGCGAACCGGATGGTGTAGCTGGATGGAACAGCGTACTGACAGTATGAAATAAAAATGCGGGTCCGACGACCCGCTTTTTTATGCGTTGTTGTAGACCTTGTATACCGGCTCGCGTATCGTATCTCCCTTGTCGCTGCAAATAAACTCCAGTACATCGGCAATACTCTCCGGCTTCACCCATGTTGCAAAATCCGCATCGGGCATGCTTTGCCGGTTGAGCCCCGTATCGATGGTCGATGGCGCCACCACCGACGCCACAACATTCTTCCCTTTCGCGCTTGCGTTGAGCAGCTGCGCCAGTTCGAAAAGCATATTTTTTGTAAGTGCATAGGCCAGCGCACCCTTACCCTGCTCGGGCCGCAAGGCCGGCCGTGCGCCCATGAATACCAGGCGGCCATAGCCATTGGCAAGCATATGCCCGAATAACGGCCGGGCAAAGAAATAAGCCGTTTCGAAATTTAGCGCATACATTTTACGCAGCTCCTCTCCGCCGGTGGCATGGACATCGCCCATCGCAAAACCACCCACCAGCAACAGCGCGCCATCCACGCGGCCATTGAGCTCGATGACCTCTTCGACGAACGTCGCAACGGCCTGTTCGTCGCCTGCGTCGACGGACTTCAATTCGAAGTTATCGTGGTCTGCCGCAAAGCCCAGATGCGTACCGCTCTGGTCGATGCCGATGACCTTATATCCTTCGGCAAGGAATTTTTTCACGGCGGCGACACCGAGATTGCCGTTGGCCCCTGTGATAAGAATGGTTTTAGGCATGGCTATTTATTTAAAAGCACTTCAAGCATTTTGTCGGCTACAAATTGGTTGCCCGTCTCGTTGAGATGGACCCTATCCACTGTGAGGATGCCGGATTCTTTGTTACCGGGGTTGTGCTGCAGCTCATAGGTGTGGAAGACCTCGCGCAGATCGACAAGACCGCAATGGAATTTCTGTGCGAGGTTACGGATGACCTGCGAGTAGGCATTCAGATCGCCATCCTGCTGGTTCGTGAAATCCGTTTTTTCGCCGATCACCGCGGGTGTGACAAGGATCGTTCGGATATGCCGGTCGAGTAATTTGTTGATGATGGCGGTATAGAATTTCTCGAATTTGTCGATATCGGTTCCTGTGCCGAACATGGTCTTATGCCAAACATCATTTACGCCGACCCAGATGAAGACAATATCGGGGTTTTGCGCTAATACGTCGTCGTCCATACGCAGATAGAGATCATAGACTTTGTTGCCGCCGACTCCGGCGCCGATGAGTTCATAGTCGGAAGAAAGATTCTTCTGGGCCAGCGCTTCCGTCATTTTTACGATATATCCTCCCGGCTTCGCGCCCATCTGGGTGATGGAGTCGCCGAAAAAGACGACTTTCTGAGATCTTCTGGTAGTAAGGGAGCTGAAGAAGGTAAAACCGGCAAACAGGGCGAGTAGGATCGATGAGCGGGAGAGCAGACGCATAGCTTTTTTCTTTGCCCAAACCTACGACAAACCTTCGATTTTACCCTCCCAGCGTTCGCATAATTTCGAGACAGGCCCTGCTGTTATGATAAGGACATTTCCAAAACCCGGCCTTGTCTTCGCCCGGCATCGGCTTGTGATCGCCGGTTACGCCCCAGTACCACTCCCCACCCTGCGCATCCCGGAGATATTTTTTGACAAAATCCCATGCGGCCGTCGACCGCTGCCACCAGCGAGGATCATCACTGATCTGCCAGGCATGCAGATAGCCCACCATCGCCTCTGCCTGCGGCCACCAGTGCTTCTCACGGATAAGCTGCCCATCGGCATGCTCATACCAGAGCCCGCCGTCCACATCCACCCCCTCTTCGACAACAGCGGCCAGCTGCAAGGCAAGCTGCGCAAGGTGATGCGCTCTTTGTCCATCCTCTATGACCAGCGCCGCTTCGTGTAATAACCAGCCCGCTTCGATATCGTGTCCATAGGAAACCAACGTCGATCTCGGCTCCCAGCATTCGGTAAAAAAAAGCCCCAGGTGGCCGGTGTCCTTGTCTACGATATGGAGGAGGAACACATCCAGCAGTTGCCGGATACGCTCGCGCAAGTCTTCATTCGGCCAGACCCGGTATAGATTGGTGTAAGCCTCCAGGACGTGCAAATGAGTGTTCATCGTCTTTTTCTCATTGACATCCTTTTCACTCAGCCGGAGATCTTCCACGGGTGTCCAGTCCCGGTCGAATGCTTCGAAATATCCGCCAAAGCGGGGATCGAGGCTATGTGTCTCTATAAGCCGGTAAAATCGGATTGCCTGATCCAGCACGCGTTGATCGCCGATGGCCTTGTAATATTCGCTGAGACCGTAAAGGGCAAAGGCCTGGCCATAGATCTGTTTACGCGTATTCAACGGCTCGCCGGAAGCCGTCACCGACCAATAGGCGCCACCGTATTCTTTGTCGAAGAAAAAGGCGGTAAGATATTCGTAGGCCCGGGTAGCCACCGGCTGGTAGATCCATTGGCCTGTGGCGCGCCAGGCAGCGCTAAAAGCCCATAGGATGCGGGCATTTAGGACCAGTCCCCTGGCCGCCTCCGCGTCGGGCTTGTCATGCTCATCTACCCTGCCGATAAATCCGCCCCGCCGTTCGTCCGGCGTATTCAACATCCAATATTCGAGGATGGATTGTAATTCGCGTGTGACTTCATCCCGGTAGGCGGCCGCGGTCATATCGTATGGAGATAAGGTTGGTTTCCATCGATGATCCGTTGCAAGGTCTTCACGGAACCGGATGAATTGCCCTCGTCCTCCGGCGTATTGACGACATAATCGAGCAACTGTTCGATAGTCGTGGTCGCTACGTGCATCCGGGTGTCGGAAGAGGCATAATAGATGAAGACACGTCCATCTTCATCGGCGATCCAGCCGTTACTGAACACGACATTAGAAACATCGCCTACCCGCTCCTCGCCTTTAGGAGCGATAAAATAACCGCCGGGTTTGTAGATCACCCTGGTGAGATCCCGGAGATCGGTCATGAAAAGATAAAGGGTGTAGCGAAGTCCCGCCGCGGTATTCCGCACGCCATGGGCCAGATGCAGCCAGCCCAGCCGGGTCTTGATCGGCCCCGGCCCGAGACCGTTCTTGGCTTCATTGATCGTATGATAGAGCCGCGGGTCGATGATCGTTTCTTTTTCTACGACGGCATTGGTGATCGAGGTGGAAAGCCCGAATCCGACGCCGCCGCCGGTGCCGGCACTGATGAACCCGTCCTGCGGCCGGGTATAAAAGGCATATTTGCCTGCTACGAATTCGGGATGCAACACCACATTGCGTTGTTGCGGTGAGCCGGTCTGCAGATCGGCCAGCCGTTCCCAGTTGACAAGATCATGCGTACGGGCGATCCCGCATTGTGCGACCGCGGCGCTCTGATCCGCCGGTGGGGCGTCCGGGTCTTTTTTCTCGGTACAGAAGAGTCCGTAGATCCAGCCGTCTTCATGATGGGTAAGCCGGATATCATAGATATTCGTTTCGGGCACTCCGGTATCCGGCATATAGATGGGGGCATCCCAGAACCGGAAATTGTCGATCCCATTCGGGCTTTCGGCAATGGCAAAAAAGGATTTGCGGTCCCAGCCCTCGACCCTGACCATCAATATATAGTTGTTGTTCCATTTGATGGCGCCGGCATTGAAGACCCCGTTGATACCAAACCGTTCCATCAAAAAGGGGTTCGACTGCTCGTCGAGATCATAGCGCCAGAAAAGAGGTGTATGCGCCGCCGTGAGGATGGGATGCAGATAACGGAGATAGATGCCGTTGCCCGGACCGCGGGGTTCATTGGCCCGGCCGATGAGCTGGGAGTAATGTTCGCTTAGCTGCGATAGCCGTTCCTTAAAAGTCTTCTTCATCATGGCAAGTTTAAGTTTTGAATGGTCAATGGTCGATGATCGGTGGCCGATGATCAGTATTCGTTGAGCCGGTCCCACCAGGTTTTCTTCATGATAAGAATAATACCGAGTAAAAGAGCCGTGTTGATCAGCAGCGGCATCTTAAGACCCAATACGATATACATGGGCAGCAGTGTCAAACACAGCTGCGCTATTATTCCGAGCACGATGTTCAGCATATCCCGCCGGAAATTCCTGTTGCCGGCAAACCCGGGATCTTCCTCTATCACCAGCCGGTGAACGGGTTTCCACCAACCCCAGGGGCGGACGGTCCGGTAAAATGTTTTTAGGGTATCGGTGTCCGTGGGTGGGGTCGCATAGGAGCCGACGATCGAACCGGCCAGCGACAATATAAAGATCACCGGCCAGTAGTAGAGATCGAGCCCATGTAAGTCGCCCCTGTATTTCAAAAAAGCGAGGGCAATGGCAGGCAGGATGCCGGCAAGCATGCCCCAGAAATAGCCGCTGGCATTGAACCGCCACCAATGCCATTTCAAAAGATTTGCCGCGGCGTAACCGCCATAAAGACCGGATACGATCCATTGCAGGATGGTATTCACATCCTGGATGAACAGTCCGAGGACGATACCCGTGATGACGACGACCAGCCCGGCGAGATAGTTCATCGAGATCGTTTTCCGGTTAGATGCGTCGGGGTTGATATACTTCAGATAGATATCGTTGACGATATAGGCCTGCGCGGCATTGAGTGTACCGGAAAACGTTCCCATGAATGCTCCCAGCAAACCCGTAAGCACCAGCCCCAGCAGCCCCACCGGCAAAAAACTATTGATGGTGGCTGGCAGGATCTTTTCAAAGTCGGTACCGGCGAGCGTTTGAAGATCGCCGCTGATATTGCCGTAATACAACAGCGCCAATACGGTGAGCCCGATGATCAACGAGTACCTTATCGGCAAAAGAATGATCGAAACAAATCCACTCATCTTGGAGGCCTCTTCGGGGCTGCGGGTACTCAACACTTTTTGCATATCATAGTTGGGCGCCGGCCCGGCAAGACTCGCCATGATACCCTTGAACAACATCGTCATAAAGAAGATGCCGAAAAGCGAGAAGCCGTCGCTTTGGATCTTTTTGTTGGCATCGGTCACGATCCCCCGCCAATCGAGATTGAGCCGCCAGCCAAAAAACGGATCCAGCCAACCCTTGGGAACATGCAGCGCCATCCCCGGCTGATGCAATCGATGGATGGCGATCCCCGCGATGCTGATACAGGCTACCGACATGATCACATATTTGATGACATCGCCAAGCACGATGCTATGCATACCACCAAGGATCGAATAGAACATGGCGATCAGGGTAAAGATGATGCCATAGAAATGCGGAATATAAGCCGTAGGCACAGGGAACGGAACATAACGCCGGATGGACTCCCAGGGAATAAAGATCTGCATGAACTTACCCAGACCCACGAAGCCATAGGCCATAAAACCCAGACAGCTCAGCAGGGCGAAGGCCACAACGATATTATGCGAAGCACGCACGCCGGGGCCGCTGCGGCCAAAACGTGTGGCCAGCCATTCGGCCCCCGTGATCGCATTGGACCGCCGCAACCACCGCGAAAGATAGACCATCATAAATACCTGGTTGAAAACCGGCCAGAGCCAGGGGATCCAGATACTCTTGAGTCCATAGATAAAACATAGACTCACCATCCACATGGTACCGGAGATATCGAACATATCGGAAGCGTCGCTCAGCCCCAGCATATACCAGGGCAGCGATTTTCCTCCCATAAGATAGTTAACCTTGTTTTGGCGCGCTTTCTTGCGCAGGACCCAGCCTATCACAACCATGGTGACCAGATAGGCGGCGATGATGGCAAGATCCGCTGGTTGTAATTTCATTACAGTAAGTTAAAAATAGCACTTTAAACTACTACTATTTTATCCCTTTATTGTGTTTTTCCTATCCGTACTGCGACAGCTAAAATACACTATACTGATTGTCAATAAATTGATCCTTGTGCTAAACCAATCCTACGAGTTATACTTTTTTATCCCATCTTTGTTGGAACAAGACGATTGCTACCATGAGTACGAACATTATCCGGGAAATAACGCCATTGACCCAAAATGACTGCTTCACTATCTTCTCCAGGGTCAAAAAAGAGTTTAGCTTTCCTTTACACTATCACGAAGAACTCGAGCTGAATTTAATCCTAAATGCGAAAGGAGCCAGACGGATCGTAGGAGATCATATCGATACCATCGATGATCTGGAGCTGGTATTGGTGGGTCCGAACCTTTATCATGCCTGGTTTACGCATCAGTGCAAAAGCGATGAGATCCGGGAGGTGACCATCCAATGGCATAAAGACCTTTTCGAGGAGAAATTACTTCGCCGCAACCAGCTGAGCTTTATCCGGGATATGATCGACCGGTCGCAGAAAGGCATCCTTTTCTCCCGCGATGCGGCAGCCGCTCTGACCCCCCGCATCCTTGCGCTTAACCAAAGAAAGGGTTTCGACGGCGTGCTGGAACTGCTGGCTATCCTCAACGATCTCAGCACCTCATCGCATATGCGGACCCTGAGCGACGCTTCATTCACCAATCAGCACTTTACCTATAATAGCCGGCGGATCGAGAAGGCATTCGAATTCATGAACAACAATTACGACAAGCCGATAACGCTGGGAGAAGTGGCAAGGCTGGTAAGCATGACGGAAGTGTCTTTCAGCCGCTTTATCAAAAAACGCACGGGCAATACGTTTATCGACAGTCTCAATGAGATAAGACTGGGACATGCGTCGAGGATGCTCATCGATACCACGCATTCGATCTCCGAGATCTCCTACCACTGCGGGTTCAACAATATCTCCAATTTCAATCGCATTTTCAAGAAGAAAAAAACCTGCACGCCCAAGGAGTTCAGGGAAAATTTCGCTTCGGGGACAAGAGTATTTGTTTAGAGGGCTGCCGCCTTGGCCGACGGCTTTTGACCATTCGGCTGATGCCCGTTTTGTGCTACGAGATCCATGTCCGGCCGGGATTCATCGGTGAGCGCGACCTTGCCTCTATCCTTGCGTATGACGCGGTGATAAAGCGAGATCTCCTTGTCGAAAAGGAAACGGAAGAAAAGCCGCGTCCAGGATTTATGCGAGACCAGGCTATCGTAATAGCGGGGAGCGGTTTTCTTTATCTGCGGGAGCTTGTTCCAGGGAATGGAAGGAAAATCGTGGTGCTCGTTGTGATAGCCCACGTTAAACGCGACATGATTCAGCACTCCGTAATAGCTGAAGGTCTCCTGCTGCTCATCATAGGTAAGATAGTGTTCCTGGATCCAGCGGGCGCCAAGGGGATGCAGTCCTACCGAAAAGAAAAAGCTAAGCAAGAGGTATAAAATGGCCTTGGGACCAAAGGCGACCCAGATGCCCGTGATAAAAGCGGCTTCGGCGATCCAGTTGAGCGCAACCCATTTGTCAAAGGGTTTTATCTCCCGGAGCCGGTTGATCCTGAAGACCTGGAACAAGGGATAGAACAGCAGCCAGATCACCTTCCCGATGAAGTAATTATTGATCAGCTTAGCCTCCCAGCGATTGGGCAGGTCGGCATCGAGTTCATGGATGCCCTGGAAGCTATGATGCTTGATATGATAACGCTCGAATGAAACGGAGCTCGGGAAAAGCTGGGGTAGATTGGCCAGGATACCCGACAGCCGGTTAGCCGCCCGGTTCTTGAACAACAGATGATGCGCGCACTCGTGGATCATCACAAAAAGCGAATGATCTGCGAATGCCCCCAGCAAATAGGCTGCACCCGCCACGATCCACCAGGAGCGGTCTTTTACTACCCAGGCCATGGCGACCTGGAACAAAACCAAACCAAGTACAGCAAAGAACGTATACTTGTTTTTTCCTATGAGTTTTCTCACCTCCGGATGCTCCTGCAGGATCTGTTTCGTGCGGAGCCTGTGCGGCTCCTGTTTCTCGGAATGAACAAAATCAGTTCTCTTTGACATAGTGTATCAGAAGTTATTTTCGAATCTTGAAGGTACTAAAAAAGCTCGGGAACATCTTGAAGTTCCAGGATTCATTCATTATCTTGGGGTCTGAACCAATAATCTATACCCAATGAAAAATCGGACTATCTTATCCGCATTGTTCGTCTGTCCTTTCCTCCTCATGATCACCCTGGCCGGCAATGCCCAGGATACCGCCAGGATCACCAAAAATGCCTTAAAATTCGCCGACGACCTCGTAAAAGCCGATGCCTATGGGGCTACCTATGCCGATTGGTCGGCTTACGCCGACCTGGCGCCGGCAAGCGTCCTCAAATTCTATGGCGGCAAGGAAGGATATATCAAACGCGTCTCTCTGGGCAGGCTGAGGACCACCAGCGCCATCCAGGAGGCCAACCCGGACCTGAAAATGCTTCTCCTGGAGGCGAAAAACGATCAATGGCAATGCGTTATCCGGCTTTCACGCTATTTCCACAAGCCGGACCAGAGCGAATATCACCTGGTAACCTACCTGATCGGCCAGTCGAAAGACGACGGGGAAACCTGGAAGCTTTTTGACGTCAACTACAATAGCGTCGCCAACATCATTTATATTTTCCCGGAGATCATAGACGATATTCCCCTCCAGGAATCCGTGGTCAGCGCCCAATAACCCAATAAGGTTCAATGACCCAGGAAGTTTTTAAGTAGTTTACCAAGACTTTTTTAAAGGAACTGACTAAAGAATTCAACAACCATAGAATCAATTCCCGAAATGCCAAATAGCCTACGTATTTTTGGCCTTTCATAGGATAAGGTTTAATGGTTAAAACACTTTGATTAGTACGTCCCCGGTATTCTTACCGGGGACAATTTTTTTCTTCAACATTCTGATTTTCAATTATTTTATTGTTTATCCAGCAAATGCATATCGGCCAGCCAGTTAGCCATCAGCATGGGAAAAGCCTTTACGGCCTTTAGATTGGAGCGGTAACCCATGTTGAAGCCGTGGTTTCCCCCGTTGAGGATATGTGCTTCTACAGGGACTTTTGCTGCCCTGTACTTTTCCAGCAGGCTCACTACAGGCGCGGAACAGCAGGGATCGTCATCGGCAGCGATGAGAAATGCCGGCGGCGCATCGGCAGGGATCACGTCCGGAACGCCTAACGGTCCCGGGTAGACTAGTAATTGAAAATTGGGTTTACCATCCTGGCGGTCGATAGGATCGGGCGCCTGCGGGTCGCCCTTCCCTGAAGCATAAGCGATAAGTTCGGCCACCTCTCCTCCGGCCGAAAAGCTCAGCGTCCCTACCCTGTGAGGATCGATACCCCACTGTGCCGCCCTGCCGCGCACCAGCCGCATAGCGCGATAAGCGTCCTGCTTTACTTCTTTATCCAGACTATACAAATTGGAGTCTTCACGGAAGAGACGGTACTTTACTATAAAGCAGGCGACGCCGATGCTGTTGAGAAAACGGGCCGGATCGCGTCCCTCGTGATCGAAGACCAGCAACCGGTGACCTCCACCCGGAAAGATCACCACGGCTGTGCCCGTCGCTTTCTCTTTTGGCGGTAAATAGATGGTGATGCTGGGGTTATGAATGTTCTTTACATAATAGTCCTTGGCTATTTCGGGCTCATTACGTTTGCTTTCGAAGCCCGGTGCGCCGTTTGGCCAGAGAGGGATCTGGACGGCCGTATCCTGGGCTATGCCGGACAACCCGGCCATCAGCGCGAGGAGGAGAAAAATAAACCGATGCATTGGAGTGATTTAATTTTCCTGAATATACGCCTATTTTGCAACTACGTATCAAATCGACCGCCTAACAACTTATATTACCAGTCGTCACAAGAGGCGGACCGCCATTCATCGAAACCGAACGTTCCTACCGGATGTACTAACAGGGAGGCCTAAAGTCGCATTACCTTTACTTCATCAAAACAAACGGAGCCCAGTCTCCCTACTAAAATGAAACATCTTCCACGGGGTTGACGACAATGTAAAAGTCAACTCTTCTTTCTCTCCAACTTCCCAACACAGAAGCAACAGAACCTTTACAGTCCTAACTAAAACTGATATGAAAAAACTTATCGGTGTGGCCGTCATCGTGCTCACACTCATTCTAACCGTCATCTACCGGCAGCTTATGGCCAGACCGGCCAGAGAAAAAGCTACACGGGGAGCCATAACCGCTTCGTTGCGGGAAGGGATGGCGCTTTCCTGCTTGCTGCTCCAATAGCACAGCATTCCTAACCATTTAAAATAAACAACCATGGCATCTTTTGGTAAAAAGATCCTGTCCGCCTTCATGGAGGTGGACGGAGAGAAAAAAGACGCGTCACAGACTAACGTCAATGCAGAACCGAAGTTTTCTTATGTGGCGCCTGCAATACCGGCAGCGGGCGGTTCCTCCGCCGGCGGCAGCCCCGGCAGCGGCGGGGGGGCCGGCAACAGTAGCCCCGGCAGCGCCTCGACGGCCGGCGACCAGCGGTTCAGCGAGTACTTCGACAACCTGTTCAGGGAAGCCAACATCCCCGGGCCCGACTACTATGAGTTCGCCAGGATGATCTCCGCCATGCAGGCGATACCCGACGAACGGTCGCGCTACGCGGCTGCCTTTGCCGGCCTGCAGGTGCAGGGTCTCGAAAAAGAAAAGCTGCTGTCTACCGCCGGCGAATACCTGCGGGTATTGGCGGGTGACGCGGACCGCTTTGGCAGTACGGTAGAAACGGCGCTGCAGGAAAAGGTCCATAGCCGCACCGCGCAAGCCGAAGAAAAAAATAAGCGCATACAAGTGCTATCGCAAGAGATCGTGGAGCTGCAAAATCAGATAGCCACGATGCGAAGCGAAGTCAGGGAAGCGAAGGCCAAGCTGGAGGCCAATAGCAACGCCTACGCTGCCGAAAGCGAAAGACGCAAACAGCAGATACAGGGCGATATCGAAAAGATCAACAACTATATACACTAATCAAAAACAACAACCATGAACACGCTAATGCAAAAAACAAAGACTCCCGGCTGGTGGAGCGAACCGCGCAACGTCGCAACTGCGCTCATCGGCCTGGCCTTCGCAGGGGGGCTGGCATATGTGGTACTCACTTATGTGCTGCCCTGGCTGGTCGGGGTGACCTGGAACCTGGTCAATCTCATCATCGGCGGCATCGTATGCGGATTCCTCCTTCTTACAGTATCCAACCGGAAGTTCTGGCGGGCGCTGAAATATCTTTCGGAGTTCATCGCCAATTACTCTATAGGGCTCGCTATCGAGCTGAACCCCTTTAATATCCTCCAGGCCAAGATCGACCAGGGTTATAAGGACCGGGATACGCTGTATAAGCAATCCGCACGGCTAAAGGGCAAACAAAGCGAGCTGCTGGAAAAGCTCACCGAAAAGGACAAAGAGCTCCAGCTCAATATCCGCAAGGTGAAGATCCTGCAACAGGAAGGCGGCACGAACGGGCAGGTGAATCTGTATTCGAACAACGTAATGCGCTGCCGCGAATACATCGATAACGTGACGCCCATCGTGAGCGACCTGAACAAGCTGATCCAGTTTGCGGATGCCGCTTATGAAGAGAGCGGGATCATGCTCGAGGATGCCAAATTAGACCTCGAAGCTAAAAAAGATCTCTATTATTCCGTGACCACGGGTCTCTCTGCCGTAACCAGCGCCATGAAGGCGTTCCGCGGCGACGACGAGCTCAACAAGGATGCGGAGAAGGCCCTGGCACTCCTGAAGCTGAGGATCGGCGAAAAGATCGGTGCGATCAAATCGGCCATCGACGTCACCTCGAAGTTCATGGACGACCAGGTATTGGAAGACAAGGCCAAGTCCGCGGAAGCGATCGAGCTGATCAACCGCTTCGACATGGGCAGCGATTTCCACTATGCCGGATCGGCCCTGGCCGGTGAAGACAAAGGCCGGCTGAAGGACGTATCCACCGACCGCTACAAAAAATTATTGGATTAAACACTCTTAAAAACCTACATATATGGCACTCAAATTAAAACCCGCTGGAAAATTATTAGTCATCGCCGTCATCGTTACGGCCGGTATCCTCGCAGTAAAATGGTATCAGGGAAGACCTAAAGACGCTAACAAAGCCGTCGAACTGGGTAAGGTCGTATTACCCGATGCCCCCGAGGCCTCGCTGAATGCTCAGGCCACATTACTGCCACTTCCTTCTTCGACGGAAGCCGTGAACGGCGGGACCAGGATCACCTGGGAACGCATGGCCTGGAATGCACAGTTTTCGGGTATGTATGCTAACGGTGGCGTAAGGACCACTAAAGGTTCTTTGTTCGATAAGGCCAATCTCGATATCACCTACGTGCGGCAGGATGACTGTAACAGGCAGATGGCGGACCTGGTGAAATTCGCCGGTGAGTTCAAGACCAACCCCAATGCTCCCGGGGTACTGGTGAGCTTTATGGGTGACGGCATGCCGGCCTTCATGACCGCGTTGTCAAAAGAGTTGGAACCGCTGGGTCCCGAGTACCAGCCGATCATCCTGCCCATCGCGCACGGTAAATCGTTTGGCGAAGACAAGATCATGGGCCCCGTGTCCTGGACACAGGACCCGCATAATGCCGTCGGGAAATGCGTGGCCGGTGTGCTGCGCGACGGCGACGTCAACATCCTGTTGAAATGGGCCGGTGACAACGGGATCAAGGTGAACCCGGATGAAACGACCTATGACCCCAATGCCGTGAACCTTATCGCCGCCAGCGACTTCCTGGATGCTCCCAACAAATATATCACCGGATATACAGAGAGCAGGAAGGTCATTGCGAACGGTAAGACCACGGGCAGGGATACTACGGTAGGTGTCGACGCAGTAGCCACCTGGACGCCGGGTGATGTCAACGTGGCCACGAAAAAGGGCGGCCTGGTAACGATCGCGAGTACGCGGCAATATGCATCGCAGATGCCCGTACAGACTATCGCCATCAAGAAATGGTCGTATGACCACCGTACCGATATCGAGAACATGATCATCGCCCTGAGCCAGGCCGGCGACCAAGTAAAAAGTTTTACCGAGGCCCGGAAGTTCGCCGCACAGGTAAGCGCCGAGGTATACCAGGAGAAGGACGCCGCCTACTGGGAAAAGTATTTCAACGGCGTGGACGAGCAGGATATTCAGGGGCTCAAGGTGCACCTCGGTGGCTCTGCCGTCTTTAACCTGGCGGATATGGCTAACACCTTTGGCCTGGGCACCGACAAAATAGACCGCTATAAAGCTGTTTACAATACGTTCGGTAACCTCATGGTGAAGATGTACCCTGCGATCATGCCGAGTTTTATACCCTATGAAAAAGCGGTGGATAAATCCTTCCTGCTGAGTGTGATCTCGAATCACCCCGAGCTGCTCGAAGGAAAACCCATCGAAACGCAATATGCTGCCGAGATCACCCAAACGGTGTCTTCGAGGTCTTATCATATCGAGTTTCAAACGGGTTCCGCCGTTATCCGGCCCGAATCGTATAAGACCCTCGACTCCATCTTCGAGTCGGCCGTTGTCGCCGAAGGGTTGAAGATCGGGGTGTTCGGTCACACCGATAACAACGGTAGTGACGATGTGAACCTGCCGTTGAGCGAGCGTCGTGCCGCCAGTGTAAAGGATTATCTGGCAGCCAAAGGTCTCAAGGACCAGCGCATCGAAACCAAGGGTTTTGGTTCGTCCAAACCCGTGGCCGACAACAATACGGAAGCCGGCAGAAGCCGTAACCGTCGTGTAGAAATAGTTCTTGGAAACTAATCAGAGGGGGCCCTTGACGGGCCCCCTTATAAAAAAAATTTTATGTTCAAGCCATTTGCCACATTAAACCGAACGACCTTTTTGATCATGGTGATAGCACAGGCCGTCTTTACCCTAACCGTATGGCAACTGACTCCGGCCGGCCTGATCCCTCACCCTTCCCGTATCCTGGAGGCCCTGGGCGAGCTGCTAACGAGCAAGTTGCTGATCGATAATCTGCTCGTGAGCTTGCTCCTGACGGTCAAGGCCATGTTCTACTCGGTGCTGATCACCTTGGTTTTCTCGTACCTGAGCGTGATCCCCTTTTTTAATTCCATCGCCCAGCTCATCGTGAAATGCCGCTATCTGACCCTCACGGGTCTGATCTTCATCTTCACCTTGCTTACCCGCGACGGCGGTGCGTTGAAGCTCTCCCTGCTGATGTTCGGCATCGTGCCTTTCTTCACGACCTCGTTCCTCTCGGTGCTCGTGCGTATCCCAGCCCAGGAATTCGAGCTCTGCCAGACCCTGGGTTACAACCGGTGGCAAACCCTTTATGAGGTGATCATCGTGGGGAAGGCGGACCAGGTATTCGAGATCGTCAGACAGAATTTCGCCATCGCCTGGATGATGATCACCATGGTCGAAGGCCTGAATATGAGCGAGGGGGGTATCGGGGCGTTGTTGATAAAATACAACAAATACAACGACCTCCCCCATGTGCTGGCCTTACAGGGCGTGATCTTCGGTCTCGGGCTTTGCTTCGACTATGCGCTGGGCTCGCTGCGCCGCTGGTTCTTTCCATATACGAGACTTTAACAACCAGGATACAAAACTTTAAAACTATGACAACTTATAGCAAAAAAGAGATCTTACTGCAAACGGAAAATGTTTCTTTAGCCTACGATGGCAGAAGCATCCTGCGTGACATCAATTTCTGTATCCGGGATATCGTCCGGCCGGGTCTGCAACAGGGTCAGGTGGTCTCGCTCATCGGACGGAGCGGTATCGGGAAGACGCAACTCTTCCGCATCCTTTCCGGGTTGCGCAAACCCGACCGGGGCAAGGTCGTCATCCGCGAAAGAAAACCGGCGGAAACGGGCGGCGGCGCCATTGAAATATGGCAGCAGCGGGTCGTGGAACCGGGTGATATGGGTGTCATCTTTCAAAACTATTACCAGTTTGGCTGGCGCACCGTGCGGCAATCGTTGATGCTGGCAGCCAGGCAGAATAAGTGTCTCGCCGGTAAGGAAGAATCGGCGATCCTCGACTATGCCGCCCGTTTTGACATTAGCGACGTACTCAACCACTACCCCGCCCAGCTGTCCGGCGGCCAGCAACAACGGGTAAGCATCATCCAGCAATTGCTCAAGGGCGCAGATTTC
>Ga0134128_10001278_pt1 | contig 32614 bp, 28 predicted proteins | sample KB31754_FD_96462 | JGI IMG/M metagenome (GOLD analysis project Ga0134128, IMG submission 96462) | Terrestrial soil microbial communities with excess Nitrogen fertilizer from Kellogg Biological Station, Michigan, USA - KB3-175-4 | ecosystem: Environmental > Terrestrial > Soil > Unclassified ... | reverse complement strand
AGCCTTGACGTTTAGCACGGATCAAGGCCGAGACGCCATCACGGAACGCACATACAAAACCACCGACCGTCACATGCAGACGGTCGGTGGTGTGAAACAGAACTACGTGGTGGACGATACTGGGATTGAACCAGTGACCTCTTCCGTGTCAGGGAAGCGCTCTCCCGCTGAGCTAATCGTCCTCGGGAACCGGCGAGACCGGTTGCGAGCGGACGACGGGATTCGAACCCGCGACCCTCACCTTGGCAAGGTGATGCTCTACCAACTGAGCCACGTCCGCATGTTGCCGGGTTGGTTACCACTTGGCTTCCGGGGCCCGGCGACGGGTAGAACTGTACCTGATCGCGGGGGCGCTTCGCACATTCAATGCCCGGCGGACGGCGGGTCGCAGGGCATGGGGCCGAACGGGTGAGGGCTGCGGCGCGGTGGGGCGGGGGTGCTCGCTGGCTGATCACGGGCGTCCTAGGCTCCCCGGACGTGACGACAGTGACTCCTTCGGACCGGGCGGACGCGATCTCCTCTTCGAAGCGGCCCGCCGCGATTCCAACGCAGCGTTCCGACCGCGCTTTGCGGCTGCTGGTTCTCGGTACCGGCGACGACGCGGTCGCCTTCCGAGAGCGGGCCACGCAGGCGGGGGCCGAACTCGCGCAGCGCTTCTCCGTGCGGGTTACGCACGTCGTGGTTGAGGACGGCGTCGGCGAGCAGGACGCGCGGGTCGTGCGGGCACGGACGGCCGGCGTTCCGGTGCTGGGCTTGGCGGATGGCGATGAGCTGCTCGCGGGGGACGGGGATGGCGATGAAGCTGAGGCTGAGATGGGGGCGGGGGTGGAAAGCGCTCAGGCTGAGATGGAGGCTGAGGACGTCGGCCATGTCGCGGGTGGAGGGGAAGCGGCGGTCGTGGCCGCGGCCGGGGATGACGTTGAGGCTGCCGCACAGTGGGACGGCTTGTCGCAGTCGGGCGTGGAAGAGCCGGCGGTCGAGGACGATCCGCACCGGCGCGTGGTTTCGCTGATCCGTCCGCGCGCTGAGCTCGCGCCCGAGCCGACTGACGTGCGGCCCTCGGACGTGTTCACCGACTCGGCGCTTGAGGCGGTCCTTCACTTTCCTGCGCTGCGCGACGGGGAGGACGAGGCGAAGCCGGGTGATCAGGCACCTGCCGATACCGAGCGATCAGTGCTGACGGAAGTGGCGACGGAGAGCTGCGGGTGCGAGGAAGAGGCGGCGGGAACGGGAGGGGAAGGGGCGGGAGATCTCGAGGTTGCAGAGGCGGCAGGGAACGCGATCGGGTCCGGGCGAGGGCGAACCTCGCGGGCGGCTGCGTCCGTCGCGTGGGCGCTGCTGCCGTTCGTGAGCATCGGGCTCCTTACGCCGATTGGCATGGCGTACGCCGCGTACCGGTTGCGGTCGCGGGTGTTGTCCATCGCAACCGCGTGCTACACGATCGCTGTCGGCGCCGCCTTCGCCGTGTCGGCTGCTTCGCCCGTGCGGACGGGAACGCACGCTGCGGCCGGTGAGCTACTGCTGGCGTGCCTTGGAGCGTCGTGGCTTGGCGGTACGGTCCACAGCTTCCTGATCCGGCGGCGGGTGTTCGGGCACGCGCATTGATGTTCTGACGGTTTCGCCGATCTTGTAGCGCGCTCGATGGCCCTCTGGGATGATGCGCGGCATGGACGGCACCCACACCTTCGCCGCCAGAATGCTGACACTCCAGGTCCTGCCCGCCGGCTCGGAGCGGTACTTCGACGGGTCGCGGCCGATCACCATCGGCCGTGACGCGGCCGCCGACGTGGTCGTTCTCGACACCGCCGCCTCCCGGCAGCACGCGGTGCTGCGGGTGGACGTCGGTGGCGGTTGGGTGTTCGAGGACCAGTCGAGTAACGGTACGTATCTGGACGGTTCACGCGTCGCACGGATGTCCGTGGATCGGCCGATGACCTTGACCCTCGGCGCGTCTAACGGTGCGGCGCGCCTACGGCTGGTGCCGCCTGTGCCCTATGGCGCGCCGGATCCGCATACGCCCGACCCGCCGATGTATGCGCCCGGTGAGAGCGCACCGGGCGTTTTCACGGGTACGTACCGCACGTCGGGATCGCGGATACGCATCGGGCGCGCGCTCGACAACGACATCGTGGTCGATGACCTGCTCACCTCGCGGCACCATGCGGAGCTGCGTACCGCGCAGGACGGCGGGTTGGAGATCGTCGATCTCGACAGTCACAACGGCACGTTCGTCGATGGCCGCTTGGTCTCCGGGCGTGCGCGGGTCAGCGAGGGTTCGCTCGTCGCGATCGGGCACACGTTGCTGCGGTTGCGGCACGGGACGCTGGAAGAGTACGTCGATACGGGCGTTTCCGCGTTTGCCGCGCTTGATCTGAGCGTGCACGCGGGGCGTCGCAAGCTGCTGAGCGGGGTTAGTTTCGCGCTGGAAGGCGGGCAGCTGCTGGCGGTGCTCGGACCGACGGGGGCGGGGAAGTCCACGTTGTTGAAGGCGCTGACGGGTGAGCGTCCGGCGGATCGCGGCTCGGTGCTTTACAACGGCCGCGATGTGTATGGGGCATTCGCGGAGCTGCGTAATCGGATTGGGTACGTGCCGCAGGACGACATCCTGCATCCGCAGCTGAGCGTGCGTGCGGCGCTCGACTATGCCGCGCGGCTGCGCTTTCCTCCGGACGTGCCGCGCAGCGAGCGCTCTGCACGCGTTGACGCGGTGATGCGCGAGCTGGGGCTTGAGCACCGCGCCGGGATGCGGGTGGAGAAACTGTCCGGCGGGCAGCGCAAGCGGACCTCGGTGGCGATTGAGCTGTTGACTCGGCCGTCGCTGCTGATCCTCGACGAGCCGACCTCCGGCCTCGATCCGGGCTACGAGAAAAGCGTCATGGAGCTGCTGCGGGAGCTGGCCGACGGCGGGCGCACGGTACTCACGGTCACCCATTCGATACAAAGCCTTGATTTGTGCGACCGTCTGTTATTCCTTGCGCCTGGAGGACAGACCGCGTATTTCGGTCCGCCGTCGGACGCCCTCTCGTTCTTCGCGCAGCCTGGCTATCCAGAGGTTTTCCAGCATCTCGACCGTGCGGCGCCCAGCACGGTGCGCGAGGCGTTCGCCGGGACCGCGATTGAGCGGCGCTACGTCACCGAGCCGCTGGAGGCGCAGCGCGGACGGTTGAAGCTGGCCACCGCCCAGCCGCACGCCCCTGGGCGTAGCCCGCATGCGCTGCGTCAACTGGTCACCCTGATCCGCCGGTACACGGCGCTCATCTCGGCGGATCGCCGCAATACGCTGTTGCTGATGGCGCAGGCGCCGATCCTCGGACTGCTGATGCTCGGCTCCTTCGGCACCGGGAACCTGAAGCCGGGCACGCTCGCCGCAGCGCAGAACGCGACGACGGTGCTGCTCTCGCTGATCCTGGCGGCCAGCTATCTGGGGGCGTCGAACGCGATCCGCGAGATCGTGAAGGAGCGCGCGATCTTGGCGCGCGAACGCTCGGTCGGCCTTTCGGTGTGGGCGTATGTCATGAGCAAGACCCTGGTACTCGGCGCGATCACCGTCATCGAGTCCTTCGTTCTGACGTATATCGCACTATTGCGTCAAGGTGGCCTAGCGCGTGGGGTCGTGCTGCACAACGGCCGAATAGAGATCGCCCTGGTGGTCAGTCTCACCGGGCTGGCCGCGATGACCCTTGGACTGCTGGTCTCTGCGCGCGCGAGCAACGCGGACAAGGTGCTGACAATTCTCCCAGTGATTCTGTTTGCTCAGTTTGTGCTCATTGGCTCGGCGTTTCCGGTGCGCGGTACGCCGGGGCTGAACGCGGTCGCGTACGTCTCCGGTGCGCGCTGGGGTTATTCGGCGGCGGCGAGTACCGCGGCACTCGATCAGTTACTCGGCGACGGCTGTAACGGCGCGGAGACGATGGGGCCGATGCCGAACGGCGGCATGGGAATGGTGAACTGCGATCCGGCGCACGCACCGACGGTCATGGCGTGGAGCCAGGACATGGCGTTGCTGGGCGCGCTGGCCATCGTTTCGCTGGCCGGAGCCGGGCTGGCGGTGCGGAAGGTCGGACGGCCGGCGCGGCGGTAACGCGGGTGGACAGGTGGACGGGGCGAGATCAGCTGATCGGGAAATCGGGCTGGGCGGCCTGGAAGCGGGCTTCCACGCTCGCGTAGACGTTCTGCTGCTGCGGTTCGAGATCAAGCACCGGAGGTTCCGGAGCGGACGCGGCCATGGAGCGTGCGCCGAAGACAAATCCCCCGGCGGCTGGCGAAATTGACGCGACCGCGGAAGTGGTCAGGCCGGTGTCGGCGAGCTCGATCAATCCGGTTATTCGACTGCCGACCGCTTCCGCGTAGTCGCGGGCCCGCGTCACGGCCTCGGCGACCGCACGCCCACGCGCCTCGCGATACACCGGAGACAAGCGCCGCAGCCGCCAATGCGGCCCTTCGATCGTGGCGGCCTCGAATTCGGCGAGCCGCGCGACCAGCTCGCCGAGTATCGCCAAATCCGCGACGGTCACTCGGATGCGTACCGCGCCCGAGTACGAGCGGATCTTCTCGTCTTTACCCTTACGCAGCTCCGGTGCGACTGACACGCCGGTGGATTCGACGCGCTCGACCGAGTCCCCGTAGGAGCGCATCAGGCTCAAAACCTCGTCGTTGCGTTTGACCAGCCGCTCGAACGCCTCGCGCCGGTCGCGCGCGTGGGCGATGATCACAACCGTCAGGTCCGCGACTTCCGGATCGACGAGCAGTGTGGCTTCTCCGCGCACACTGATCACCGCGGGCGATGTGGAGACGGGCAGCCGGGATTCAGGCGGCGCCGATTCGCGCGGTGCGGATGCAGGTCCTGCCCCGGGTATGGATTCGTGGTTCGCTGCTTCGTAAGGCGCTCGCTGCATCGCGGCCGGCTCCTCGCGTGGCATGTGACGGCGCGCGGCGGCGGGCAGTGCAGACGGTCGCAGCATCTGCCCTCACCGCTGGTCACCTCCGACGCTACCGGGCAGCGACCTCCTGTCATACCTCCGGCAAACGCAGCAGGCTAATCGTGCTCGAAATGAAACGCTGATGCCTGGTCGGCTGTCTAAGACAGCACGTCAAACGGTCGCATCATCTCATTGTCTTCGTGGTCGATGATGTGGCAGTGATAGACGTAGCGGCCCGGAATGTCGAAGTACGCGCGCAGCTTCGTGGTTTCGCCGGGGAAGGCGAGGACGGTGTCCTTCGTCCCGGTCTCCCACGGCTGCGGCGGCCGTACCTTGCCGTCCGAACCGGTGCGGCTGACCACCTGGAACTGGGTCTGGTGAATGTGGATCGGGTGCCCGTCCACGGTGAAGTTCACCAGGTCGAACTCGACGACATTGCCCGCGACCGGCTTGACGTCGACGGCGTCGTCCCAGAACCGGGAATTTGCGCTGCCGTCCGCGTTGAGCGTGCCGAGCGTGCCGTAAATCGGCGCTCCGTCGTAGAACGCCGAGTCGATCTCGTTGAGGGAGACTCCGAACGTCTGGGACGGTGCCGCCAGCCGCGCGACCGAAGGCAGGTGTAGCTGGGCGGGCGGGACGGACACGTCCGCAATTCCCTCTGCGCTCGCGCTGCTGCCGACCACGATCTTCAGCACCTGGCCGGTGGTGAAGTAGTCACTGGCCATGAAGTCGGTGTTCGGTACGCCGCCGTGGTAAGGCTCATCCGGGCCCTCGTTTATCAGATAGAGCACCGTGCCGGCCGGGAGATTGGTGAAGTCGAGGACAAGGTCAGCCCGTTCGGCCGGTGCGATGATCGCCTCATCTATCTGCGCGGGTGCGGGCAGGAAGCCGCCGTCCGAGCCGATCTGCCAGATCGGCAGTGCCGCGCTCACCGGCCGGTCGGCGAGTGGGTTGGTGACCAGCTTCAGCAGGTACGTACGGGCGTTGGACGAGTTGAGCACCCGTAGCCGGTAGCGGCATCGCGCGACATGCCATACCGGCCATACCGCGCCGTTCACGAGCACGGTGTTCGCGAAATACTCCGGGTTCCAGTAGGGCGGCGTGTCGGTCGTCGGGATCCACGGACCGCCCGCCGTCGTGTCGCCGAAGAACGTGCGGCTGTCGGGGAAGAACAGCGAGCCGTCCTTGTTGAAGCTGCGGTCTTGCAGCACCATCGCGACCTCCTGCGCTCCGGAGGGCAGGACGCCGCGCGGCAGGTCGGCGGGGCCGCCGCGCAGCAGGTAGAAGCCCGCGAGGCCGGACTGCACGTTGACCCGGGTCATGCCGAGCACGTGGTCGTGGTACCACAGCGCAGTGGCACGTTGGTCGTTCGGGTACTGATAGGTGGACGTCCCCGGCTGCCAGGTCACTCCGAATCGCTCGGCGGCCTCGGTGCGGTACCGGTCGTAGAAAGTGCCGACGGTCGCGTATCCGGCCGGGATGTTGCTCGCGGCGGGCAGTGTCCACGCCTCGGGGTAGCCGTCGCTTTCCTCGGAGACGTGCGCGCCGTGCAGGTGGGTCACCATCGGGACGGGTCCAGAATACGGCGGCGGCGTCGAGGTGAACACGGTGTGCGAGTCGCGGCCGCTGAGTCCGCCGGGCGGATTCGCCCAGTGCAGCGTGGGGTCGACGGTGAACAGGTGCGGCAGATACTTTCCGCTGCTGTCGACGAGCTGGTTGGCCCAGGTGACGCGGACCGGCCGGTTGTACGTGGCCTCGATGGTGAGCGCTGGGGCGTGGAAGGTACCGCTCGCGGACGGCGAGCCATAGCCCCACACGGTGGTGCGTGGATATCCGGAGGGCAGCATTTGCTGCCTGAACTGTCGGCTGGCGATGAAGTAGGTGTCGATCGGCGCGCCGTTGAAGCTGCCAACACCCGTGGAGGGCATCACGCCCAGGCGCGGAAGCTCGGTGGCGTACTTGGGAATGCTAAGTGGGTCGAGACTGCCGCCTGGAACGGGGTTCGGTGTCGCCATGGGCATCGCCGCACGGCGTACCGCAGCGTTGCGCACGGTTACGGGCGCGGCGGTATGTCCGCGGGGCAGCGCGAAAGCGGTGCCGCCAGCTACGATCATCCCGCCGACGCCGAGCACAGCTCGCCGGGAGAGAAGCGCGGGTGGGCGCGTGGATTCGGTTGCCGTGCCTTCGTCGGGAGCGCCGTCGGTGTCGGGGGTGTCTGACATCAGGTGTTCTCCTGGTCCGCCAGAGAGCTGCTGGAGGCAGCGTCAGGTCCGCGAGCGTTCTGGGCGCGACTTCTTACACACGGCCCTCGGAGCGACTACGAACTCTGCTGTCCCCGGCAGTCCACCTGCGGAGAGGGCGCGCGCCAAGAGGCTTAGTACTCCACGCGGCAGGGCGGACCGGCCCCGGGGTCATCGACCTAGGGCCTGTCTCGTAGGGCCTAGCGGCGCCTACCGCTCGTGGCCCTCTTCGGGTCGGCGCGCGACCGCGGAATGGGCAACGGGGCCCTGATGTTGGCAGACTGTTAGCCGGTGTGCCATTCGGCGGGCGATCGCGCGGGCGGCGACAGCGGGACGAGATGACGGATGGGACGGAACCGACCGTGGGAGAGCCACTCTACGAGCTGGACCAGGCTGGGCTGGACGCGATGGCCGAGGCGCGGGCGGTCTCCTCCGGGGGTTCGGGCCAGGGCGGCGACCTGGTCCTGCTGTATCACTTCGAGGGTTTCATGGACGCCGGGCACGCCGCCGAGCAGGTCGTCGACCACGTGCTGAGCGCGAAGTTCCAGTTCGAGGGCGCCGGTGAGGAAGGGCAGCCGGGCAACCCGGTGGTGGCCAGGTTCGATACGGACCGGTTGGTGGACTACCGCGCGCAGCGCCCGACGATGACCTTCGACACCGATCACTGGTCCGAATACGACGCGCCGACGCTGGACGTGAGGCTGGCGCGCGACGCGATCGGCACGCCGTTCCTGGTCATGTACGGCCCGGAGCCGGACACCGAGTGGGAGCGTTTCTCCAAGGCCATGATCGAGATGGTCGGCAAGCTGGGCGTGACGCTGTCGGTCAACTTCCACGGCATCCCGTTCGCGGTGCCGCACACCCGCCCCACCACGCTGATCCCGCACGGCAACCGCCAGGACTTGCTGGCCGGGTACACCGCGTGGTTCGACCGCGCGCAAGTGCCGGGCTCCGCGATGGCGCTGACCGAGTTCCGGCTGAGCGAGCAGGGGCACGCGGTGCTCGGGCTGGCCGCGCAGATCCCGCACTACATTTCGCGCTCGCCGTACCCGGCGGCGGCGGTGCGGATCCTGGAGGCGGTCACCTCGGCGACCGGACTGGTGTTGCCGGTGCAGGAACTGCACGCGGAGGCACAGCGGGTCGACGCGGAGATCGAGTCGCAGGTGGCTCAAGGCGATGACGATCTGCGTTCGATGATCCACGGGCTCGAGGTGCAGTACGACAGTGTGGCCGGGTCGGACGCGCAGACGAACCTGCTGGCCGATCAGGCGGCGCGGATCCCGACCGCGGAGGAGCTGGCGCGGCAGTTCGAGCAGTTCTTGGCCGAGCAGGATCGCGACACGGATCACTGACCGCTGCGGCGGCCCCGGCCCGGCATCGCGGATAATCCGTGGTGGGCACCTCAGCGTGCGCCTAGGCTGCCTGCCGTGACGACGGATCAAGATTGGCTCGCCTGGCACGAGCGTTACGACGAACCCGGCTCGCGGCTGGCGCGGCGGCTGGTCGTGGTGCAGGACCGCATCACGCGCGCTCTGGACACTGCGCCGCCGGGGCAGATCAGAGCACTGTCGATGTGCGCGGGCCAGGGCCGGGATCTGCTCGGCGTGCTCGAGCGTCACGCGCGCCGCGATGACGTAACGGGCGTGTTGGTCGAACTGGACGCGCGCAACGCGGACGCGGCCCGGCAGCGGGTGCGCGAGCTCGGTCTGAGCGGCATCGACGTCATTACCGGCGACGCGGCGTTAACAGACCACTACCTCGCGTACGCCCCGGCCGATCTGGTGCTCGCCTGTGGCATCTTCGGCAACCTTAGCGACGCCGACGTGCGCCGCACGGTCGGCTTCTGCGAGGCGCTGTGCGCTCCCGGCGGCACCACGGTGTGGACCCGGCATCGCGGCGAGCCGGACCTCGTCCCGCGGATCTGCGACTGGTTCGTGCAGGACGGATTCGAGCTCGAATTCGTCACCGATCCGGGCGACTTCGGTGTGGGCGCGCACCGCCGCCGCGCCGACGCCGAACGACGAGCGTTACCGCCCGGCGAGATCATGTTCACCTTCATCGGCTACCTGACCATGGCCCAGCGCGGCTGCGAGTAACTGCACTGCACTGCACTGCACTGCACCGCACCGCCGGCCGACAGATGACCGTCGGCCGGAACGCTCTGGCAGAAGCGCTCTGACGGAAGTGCTATGGCAGACGCACTGCGTCAGGGCGCTGGGACGAAAGTCACCCGCTGCGACCCGAGGCCGGAGATGCCGAGCTCGACGACGTCGCCGGGCTTGAGGTAGTCCTCGGCGCGGCCGGTGGCCAGCGCGACGCCGCCGGGCGTGCCGGTGTTGATCATGTCGCCGGGTTCGAGAACCATGAACCTGCTGACGTACCGGACGATCTCGCCGATGCCGAAGATCAGATTCTTGGTATTCGAGCTCTGCCTGCGCCGGCCGTTCACATCGAGCCACAGTTCAAGCGCGCCGGGATCGGGCACCTCGTCCGCGGTCACCAGATAGGGGCCGGCCGGGTTGAAGGTCGCGCAGCTCTTGCCCTTGTCCCAGGTGCCGCCGCGCTCCAGCTGGAATTCGCGCTCTGATACGTCGTTACAGGCCAGGTAGCCGGCGACGGCGGCCAGGCCCTCCTGCGCCGATTCCAGGTAGTGCGCCCTGCTGCCGATCAGCACGCCGAGCTCGACCTCGTAGTCGGTCTTCGTCGAGCCGCGCGGGATGTGCACCTGGTCGTTCGGCCCGACCATGGTGTCGGGGGCCTTCATGAAGACGACCGGTTCCTTGGGGATCTCGGCCCCGGTCTCGGCGGCGTGGTCGGCGTAGTTCAGGCCGATGCAGACGATCTTTCCCGGGCGCGGGACGGGAGCGCCGATGCGCACGCCCTGCGGCATCGGGACGGCGTCGGCGGCGCGTTCGGCGACCGCGGCGCGCAGCCGGTCGAGTCCGCCGCCGGCCAGGAAGTGCGGGGTGAAGTCGGCGGTCAGGTCGGAGACGTCGAGGACCAGGTTTCCGTCGAGGGCCACGTAGGGGCGTTCGCCGCCGGGCTCGCCGATGCGCAGTAGCTTCATGCAGCGGACTCTACGGCAGCGTGGGACATCCGACCATTCTCGCACGCGCGAAACGCATCATACCGGGACGCTCTAGCCCGGTTCTTGAACACTTACCGGTTCGACACTGGACAACGCCGAAAGCGCTGGCGTATACATCGGATGACTGCTGCTGGACGATCGGTCTCCGCGCGCGGGGATCGCCGAAGGGGTTACGCCGCATGGCCCGCGCCGCCCTCATCACCACGCTCGACTGCCTCGACCTGCGCTTTCCGACCTCGGCGACGCTGGACGGCTCGGACGCGATGAATCCGGACCCTGACTATTCCGCCGCTTATGTCATCCTGCGCTCCGATGACATGGACGGCTTGGAGGGACACGCTTTCTGCTTCACCATAGGCCGCGGCAACGACGTGGTGACCGCCGCGATCGGCGCGCTGCGCCCCTTCGTGGTGGGCCGGCCGCTCGACGAGGTGCTCGATCATCTCGGCCGGTTCAGCGCGGAGCTGGTCGGCGACAGTCAGCTGCGCTGGCTCGGCCCGGAGAAGGGCGTCATGCACATGGCGATCGGCGCCGTGGTCAACGCCGCCTGGGATCTGGCCGCCAAGCGCGCCGGCAAGCCAGTGTGGAAGCTGCTCAGTGACCTCACGCCGAAGCAACTGGTCGACTTGGTCGACTTCCGCTACCTCGTCGACGCGCTCTCCCCGGAGGAGGCGCTTGACCTGCTGGAGGCGGCGGAACCGGGCCGCGCCGAGCGCGAGAAGATGCTGCTGCGAGACGGGTACCCGGCCTACACCACCTCGCCCGGCTGGCTCGGCTACGACGACGCGAAGGTGACCCGCCTGGCCCGGCAGGCGGTGGCCGACGGTTTCACCCAGATCAAGCTGAAGGTCGGCGCCTCGCTGGCCGATGACGTGCGCCGGTTCCGCGCCGCGCGCGAGGCGGTCGGTCCGGCCGTGCGCATCGCGGTCGATGCGAATCAGCGCTGGAACGTGCCCGAGGCGATCGCCTGGATGGGCGCGCTCGCCGAGTTCGATCCGTACTGGATCGAGGAGCCGACCAGCCCGGATGACGTGCTCGGGCACGCCGCGATCCGCCGCGGGGTCGCCCCGGTGAAGGTGGCGACCGGCGAGCACGTGCAGAACCGGGTCGTGTTCAAGCAGCTGCTTCAGGCCGGCGCGGTGGATATCGTGCAGATCGACGCGGCGCGCGTCGGCGGGGTCAACGAGAACGTGGCGATCCTGCTGCTGGCGGCCAAATTCGGTGTCCCGGTGTGCCCGCATGCCGGCGGCGTCGGGTTGTGCGAGCTGGTGCAGCATCTGTCGATGTTCGACTTCGTGGCGGTGACCGGGCGGATGGACGACCGGGTGATCGAATACGTGGATCATCTGCACGAGCACTTCAGCGATCCGGTGCGGATCAAGGGCGGGCGGTATCAGGCACCGACCCGGCCGGGTTTCGGCGCCGAGATATTGCCGGCCAGCCGCGCGCGGTATCTCTTTCCCGACGGTCCGGTGTGGCAGGAGCGGCTGGAAGCGGTGCAGTAGATGACGAGGAGCGAGGACGTGCGCAACGACGACGAGTGCGCGATGTCTGCGGGTGACGCGACCGGGGCGGTCCTGCGCGATTTCGCCGGGTTGGCCGCCGTGGTCACCGGCGGCGCGTCGGGGATCGGTGCCGCGACGGCCGCGCTGCTGGCCGAGCGGGGTGCCCGGGTCGCGGTGCTGGACCGGGCGATCGGCGAGGCCGAGCGGAAGAACGACTCGCTGTCGTGGATCTGCGTGCAGGCGGACGTGACGGACGATGAGGCGGTACGCGCGGCGATCGCAGCGGTCGTGGACGCGTTCGGCGGGATCGACGTGCTGGTCAACAACGCGGGCATCGGGGCGATCGGCACCATCGAGGAGAACGACGACGCCGAGTGGCAGCGCGTCTTCGACGTGAACGTCTTAGGCATCGTCCGCACCTCGCGCGCGGCGCTCCCCCACCTGCGCCGATCGTCGCGCGCTGCGATCGTCAACACCTGTTCAATCGCCGCGACCGCGGGATTGCCGCAGCGCGCGGCGTATTCGGCGGCCAAGGGCGCGGTGTTCTCCCTGACGCTGGCGATGGCGGCGGACCACGTGCGCGAGGGCGTGCGGGTGAACTGTGTGAACCCGGGCACCGCGGACACGCCCTGGGTCAGCCGGCTGCTCGACCAGTCACCGGACCCGGCGCTGGAGCGCGCGGCGCTGGAGGCCCGCCAGCCGATCGGCCGCCTGGTCTCCGCCGCGGAGGTCGCGCGCGCGATCGCGTATCTGGCCAGTCCGCTGTCCGGATCCACGACCGGCACCTCGCTCGCCGTGGACGGCGGCGTGGCGGGGCTGCGGGTGCGCCCGCCGGGAGCCGCGACTCGGTGAGAGCTGAGCAGCGACTTTCGCTGTGCCGAGTGACGGTGACAAGTGACCGTGCCCACTCGGGCCAGACGCGCGAGTGCTCCGATCTCCGCCTGGCGCAGCGGCTGGACGGAACCTGCGCATGCGCCATCGAATGATCATCGAACAACCACCTCAGCGGCACCACCAGCATCACCGCCGAACTTCGTATCGCTTTCATCTCGACCGTTGACTGACTAATTCATCCGACCTATGTTGCAGTCCGAGTAAGCGAGCAAGCGATTGCTCGGCCCCGGTTCCATTCGATTCTCAGCGCCGAGACTCCAGGAGAAACCGTTGGACCGTCACCCCGCGTCGCGCCGAGCGCGGCACACATCCCGGATCGCAGCGGTCGCGGCGGCGCTGACCCTCGCCGCCGCAGGCTGCGGATCCCACACGACCAACAACAGCACCGGCTCATCCGGCACCGGGCCGATCAAGATCGGTGTCGCGCTGACGTACAACAACACAGCGTTCTGGGCCGCCTACATCAACTACGAGAAGCAGTACGCGGACCAGGACAAGGTCCAGCTGATCGGCCCGCTGCTGGCCCAAGCCGACGCCTCGCTGCAGAACCAGCAGATCGAGGAGCTGGTGAATCAGGGCGCGCAGGCGATCATCGTCAACCCGGAGACCGCGACCAGCCTCGGCCCGGCGATCAACTACGCCACGGCGCACCACGTGCAGCTCGTGTCCGTGGACACGATCGTGGGCGTCGGCCACGTGTACATGGTCGTGCGCGCCTCCAACACCCTCTACGGTCAAGACGCCTGCGGGTACATCACCAGCAAGGTGCAGTCCGGCTACGTACTCGACCTCGAGGGCGATCTGGCCTCCTCCAACGGAGGCGACCGCTCGACCGCGTTCGAGAACTGCATCACGCAGAACGCCCCGAACGTCAAGCTATTGAAAGAGCCGACGAACTGGACCGAGGCGACCGCGGTCAGCGACGCGCAGAACGCGGTCAACGCCTACGGCTCGCAGCTCAAGGCGATCTACGCGCAGTGGAGCAGCCCTGACACCGGCATCATCCCGCTGCTCAAGTCCAAGGGATACGGCAAGGTCGGCGCGGCCAACCACGTGATCCTGGTGAGCGACGACGGCGTGCCGTTCGAGATGTGCGACATCCAGAACGGAACGCTCGACGCCGCACAGTCCCAGCCCGCGAACCTGTACGCGCAGTACGCGCTGCAGTACGCGATCGACGCGGCCAAGGGCGTGACGCACAAGGAAGGCGACCCGGGCGGCGGCGCGCCGACGCTGCAGAACGTCACCTACAACGGTGACACCAACCTCGCCGACCCGATCGTCGCGCCGTTCGTCACCTCGGCGCAGCAGACGATCAACATCGCCAAGCCCGTCGACAGCCTGCCGAACACGTTGACGACAACCCCCGTGACGGATTCCACGTTGTGGGGCAACGTGTACGGCGCGGCGCACGGCGGCGTGTGCGCGGGTTCCTGACCGCGCGCGGCTGACCCCGGTTTCCCGCTGGACGCGGCGCGAGCGACGCGCCGAGAGAGGAAAGGACCACGGCGATGACTGCGGTCGAGGCAGTGGGCATCCACAAGAGCTTCGGGCCGACCCGGGCGCTGCGCGGGATCGACCTGGCGCTCGAACCGGGCCGCTGCCTCGGCCTGGTCGGACGCAACGGGGCCGGCAAGTCGACCCTGATCTCGATTCTCAGCGGCCTGCTCGCGCCGGACGCGGGCGAGGTGCGGTTCGGCGGCGAACCGGCCCCGCCCGCGGGCGCGGTGCACGCCTGGCGCGAGCGGATCGCGACGGTTCATCAGCACTCGATGGTGGTGCCTGATCTGACCGTGGCCGAGAACGTGTTTCTCGGCCGGTTGCCGCAGCGCGGCCTGGGGCCGGGCCTGCGCCCGGTCTCCTGGCGTACGGTCAAGGCGGACGCGCGGCGCACGCTGGCGGACTGGGGCCTGGACATCGACGCGGGCGCGCCTTGCCGCGGGCTGACGATCGAGCAGCGGCAGTTGGTGGAGATCGCGCGCGCCGTGGCCTCCGGGACCCGCTGCCTGCTGCTGGACGAGCCGACCGCGGCCCTCGAGCACGACGCGGTGGCCCGGCTCTTCGAACGGGTCAAGCAGCTGACCGCGTCCGGAGTGGCAGTGCTCTACATCTCGCATCACCTGGAAGAGGTGTTCGAGATCTGCGATGACGTGGCGGTGCTGCGCGACGGCGAGCTCGTGCTCTCCTCCCCCACCGCGCAGCTGAGCCGGGAGCGGCTGGTGGCCGCGATGGTCGGCCCGGTGCCGGTGCGGGAGATCGAACAGCGGCTCTCCCGGCTGGACCTGTCCGGCGGGCAGGCTCAGCAGGACGCTGACAACCTGCTCGACGTCAAGGACCTGGCTGCGTCGTCGGCCCACGGCGGGCTGCGCGGCGTCTCGCTGCGGGTCGCGGCTGGCGAACAGGTCGGCGTCGTCGGGCTGATCAGCTCGGGCGTGATCACGCTCGGCCGGATCGTCGCCGGGGCGGATCGCGCGGACGACGGCGCGGTGACGCTGGCCGGAAAGCGGCTGCCGAACGGGAGACGCGAGGCGGCGCTGCGGGCCGGTGTCGGCTACATCCCGGAGGATCGGCGCGCCGAGGGCTTCGTGGGCCTGATGTCGATCGCCGAGAACGTCACGATGACGGTCACCGACCGGCTCGCGCGCGCCGGGCGCGGGGTGCTGGCGCCGAGGGCGCTGGAGCGCGCGGCAGCGCCGCTGGCCGGGGCGCTGAGCGTCGCGGCGGCCTCGCTCAAGCAGCCGGTGGCCGAGCTGTCCGGCGGCAATCAGCAGAAGGTGACCGTGGCGCGGGCGCTGATCCGCGACCCGAAACTGGTCGTCGCGATCACCCCGACCCGCGGCGTGGACGTGGCCTCCAAGGAGCTGCTGCTCGGCGCCTTGCGCGCGGCGGCGGAGCGGGGCGCGGGGGTGCTGCTGGCCACGGACGACCTTGACGACATCGAGCACTGCGACCGCGTAGTCGTACTGGTGCGCGGCAAGGTCGCCGCCGAGTTCCCGCGCGCGGCGGGGTCGCAGCCGTTCGACCGCGAGGCACTGATCGCCGCGACCGAGGGTCTGCGCACGCAGGGGGCGGACCCAGCGGACGCCGACACAGCAGACGCAGACGCGGCGGAACGCAGCGGCGCGGGTACCGCAGAACGCGTGACAGGCACCGTGCGGGCGCATGAGGCAACTGATCGGAAGGACGACGGAGCGTGAGCGAGATCCAGGACCGCACGGCCGCCACGGGGGCCACGAACGCAGCGGGAGCGGGTGCGGGCCGAGGCTCCGACGCGCTGCCGCCCGACGCAGGCGGTACGGCCGCGGTGCCCGTCGAGGGCGGTCTGGTGGCGCGCATCGCCACGCGCACCGGCCAGCGAAGCCCGGCCGCCGTGTCCTGGATCCGCCAGGCCGCGCTGCTGCCGGTGCTGGTGGTGATCCTCATCGTCGGCGCGAGTCAGAGCGCTGCGTTCTTCACCGTGAGCAACCTGGTATCCGGCGTCGGGCAGCAGGTCTCCGCGCTCGGCGTGACCGTCGTCGGCGAAAGCCTGATCCTGTTGATCGGCGGCATGGACCTGTCGCTGGAGGCGACCTACGGCCTGGCGCCGATGATCGCCGCGTGGCTGATCGTGCCGAAGCTCGCCTTCGGTTCCGGAGCCGAACTGAGCCCTTATCTCGGCATCCTGATCCTGCTCGCGATCGGCGCGGCGGTCGGTCTCGTCAATGGCCTGCTGATCGTCAAAGCACGACTGAACGGCTTCATCGTCACACTCGGCATGACCGTGCTTTTGGCCGGCGTGCAGAACGGCGTGGTGCACGGCCAGTCGCCGTACGAACTGCCGGGCGCGTTCTCGTATCTGGGCAGCGCGTTCGTGGGACAGGTCCCGGTGTCGCTTCTCGTCGCGGGGGCGATCTTCGTGCTGACCGGGTTGTTCCTGCGCTACCACCGCACCGGCCGGTCGATCTACGCCATCGGCGGGAACCCGGAAGCGGCGCGCGCGGCCGGGATCAAGGTGGACCGGATCAAGATCGGCGTCTACATCGCCGGATCGGTGTTCGCCGCGGTCGGCGGCCTGATGGAGGCCGGAAAGGTATCGTCGGTCACCGTGCAGCAGGGCTACCAGGAAGGCATCATTTTCACCGTGTTCGCGGCGGCGGTCATCGGCGGGGTGTCACTGCGCGGCGGGCGCGGCAGCATGGTCGGCGCGGCCAGCGGCGTGATCCTGCTCGGCTTGGTACAGAACGTGATCGATCTGGCGCAGGTGTCCAACTACTGGCAGCTGGCGATCAGCGGCGCGGTCATCCTGTTCGCCCTGGCGTTGGCCCGCGTGGTCGGCGGTGAAGCGAGCGCCGACTAGCCGTGAGCGACAACCCTCCTCTCTCCGTTTCGGCGCGCAGGCCACTCGGGCGCAGCGCGGTCACGGTGACCGCGCTCTCCCTCGGCACCGCTCCACTGGGCAACCTGTTCGCAGCGGTGCCGGACGAGCACGCCGCGGACGTGGTCGACGCGGCGTTCGACGTCGGCATCGGCTACTTCGACACCGCGCCGCACTATGGCGTCGGTTTGGCGGAGGAACGCCTCGGGCGCGCACTGGCGAGGCGGGACCGCGGCAGCTTCACCCTGTCGACGAAGGTGGGCCGGCTGCTGCGTCCGCTGCGGGACGGGGAGCGCACCGACGCGGAGGGCTTCGTCGACACGCCGCCGCGCGCACGGGAGTGGGACTTCAGCGCGGCCGCAATCCGCTCCTGCCTCGAAGCATCGCTGGACCGCCTCGGCATGGACCGGATCGACATCGCGCTGCTGCATGACCCGGACGAGCACGAGCGCGAGGTATACGAGGCCGGATACGCCACGCTCGCGCAGTTGCGCGAGGAGGGCGTCGTCGGGGCGATCGGCGCGGGTATGAACCAGTCGGCGATGCTGACGCGGTTCGTGCGCGACTTCGATCTCGATGTGGTGCTGTGCGCCGGACGCTACAGCTTGCTGGACCAGTCGGCGCTGGCGGATCTGCTGCCCGAATGCGAGCGGCGCGGCACGTCCGTGGTGATCGGCGGCGTGTACAACTCCGGTCTGCTGGCGAACCCGAAGCCGGGCGCGACCTTCGACTACGCCCCGGCGGACGCCGCCGCGCTCAAGCGCGCGCAGGCCATGGCAGAGCTCTGTGATGGTTTCGGAGTGCCGCTCAAAGCCGCCGCCGTGCAGTTCCCGCTGCGCCAGCCGGTCGTGGCGAGCGTGCTGGTGGGCTGCCGGAACGAGGCTGAGGTACGCGAAAACGCCGCCGCGTTCGAGCAGCCGATCCCGGAGGAGCTGTGGACCGCCCTGGCCGCCTGCGGTCTGCTCGCTGGCTAGGCAGTCGCGAACCGGATCGCGGTCGGGCGTCGCGTCCGCGTCTCGCCCACGGCGCCCGCTTCTTAGTGCCGCTCTAGAGCACCGAGCCGAGCCACTGCTCCACGCTGGCGATGTGCACCGTCGCCCAGGAGCGCGCCGCCTCGGGGTCGCGGGCCTTGAGCGCGTCGAGGATCGCGCGGTGCTCGGCGAGGGTACGCGCCGCCGCGCCTTCCTGAGTCAGGCCCCGCCAGACCCGCGCCCGCGCGGTGGGCGCCGAGAGCGTGTCGAGTAGCGAGCAGAGCACCGAGTTGCCGGACGCGGCTGAGATCCTGCGGTGGAACTCCAGGTCGCTGGCGACCAGCTTGTCTATGTCCGGCGTCTCGCCGAGGTCGTCCAGCGCGGCGCGCAGCGCGGCGATCTCGTCCTCGGCGATCCGGGTCGAGGCCATCGCGGCGGCCGCGGGCTCCAGGATGCGGCGCACGGCGAGAAACTCCAGCACCGTGTTGTCCTGGTGGAAGTCGACGATGAAGTTGAGCGCCTCGAGTAGCAGCGGCGGCTCAAGGCTGGTGACGTACGTGCCGTCGCCTTGACGCACGTCCAGGATGTTGATCAGCGAGAGCGCCTTGACCGCTTCACGCAGCGAGTTGCGCGACAGGCCGAGATCGGCGGCCAGGTCGGCCTCCTTCGGCAGCCGGTCGCCCGGGCGCAGCGCCCCGGTCACGATCATGCCCTTGATCTTCTCGATCGCCTCGTCGGTGACCGCCACGTACCACTCCCGTCGACCCTGCCGCGCCCGCCGGGACTTCCCCGGCGGACCTTGACGCCAGAACTCAGTATCGCGGTCGCCGCGCACGGAGAACAGCGGGCACGGCGCGAATTCGGCGGCGGCATTGTGGCGATGAGCAGGCAGGACCGCCTGACGGATCAGGCGTTCTGCGCAGCCAGGCGAACCCGACTTACCTCAGCGGCTTGACCCAGCGTCGCCAATGGTCTTCGCGCCGGTATCCGGCGGCCGCCCAGGCGCCGTGAGCGGTCTCGTTGCGTTCCAGGACCATCGCGTCCACGCGCCGCCCGCCCAGGGCCGCGAAACGCTGTTCCGCAGCTCCGATGAGCAGTCGGCCGATGCCTTGCCTGCGGCGGTCAGGCGCGACCGCGAGCCGGTAGAGATGGCACCGCCAGCCATCGAACCCTGCGACGACGCTACCCACGATCCGGCCGCCGCGCTCGGCTGCGAGGCCGTCTTCGATCGCAAGGATGAGCGCGTCGGGGTCGCGCTCGATCAAGCCGCGCACGCCCACCGGGTCATCGCTCACGCTGACGCCTTCGGCCGCCTGCGCCCAGAACGCGAGCACCGCGTCGACTTCGCCCAGATGCGCAGGCCGGACCTCAAGATCGCTCATACGCCGATCCCACCACGAGAATTCGCCCGTGGGCCATTGGTTATCTGGTTATCAGGCCGGACCGGCGGCACGGCGGAAAGACGGCGGCTAGGCTGACGGTCATGATCGAGCAGGTCGCCAGCCGAGTGGTGTACGAGAACGCGTGGATGACGGTTCGCGAGGACGACATCATCCGCGCCGACGGGACTGCGGGCATCTACGGGGTCGTCGACAAGCCGCCGTCGGCGCTCATCCTCCCGCTTGAGGACGACGGCTTCTGGCTGGTGGAGCAGTACCGGTACCCGATCGGCGGCCGGTTCTGGGAGTTCCCGCAGGGCACCCTGCCGGATCGCGGCGACGGCGATCCGGCCGAGGTCGCGCGGCATGAGCTGGCGCAGGAGACCGGATTGCGCGCCGGGAAACTCACGCCGCTCGGCCGGTTCTTCCACGCCTACGGGATGTCGAGCCAAGCCTGCAACGCCTGGCTCGCCACCGAGCTGCGCCCGGATCCGGCGGCCGCGCCGCCGGATCCGGAAGAGGCCGATCTGGTCGCCAAGTGGTTCCCGCGCGCGCAGTTCGAGGCGATGCTGCGCGACGGCCGCATCGTGGACCTGGCGACCATCGCCGGGTACGGCCTGCTGATGCTGGAGGAACGCGCCAGGTAGAGCCCTGCTACAGGCCCCTACAGGCCGAGCGACTTCGCGACGATCGTCCGCATGATCTCGGACGTACCGCCGTAGAGGCGCGAGACGCGAGTGTCGGCGTACAGGCGGGCGATCGGGTACTCGTTGATGTAGCCGTAGCCGCCGTGCAGCTGGAGGCACTTGTCGATGATCCGGCCGGCCGCCTCGGTGGTGAACAGCTTGGCGGCCGCCGCGTCCGCCGGGGTCAGCTTGCCCTCGTCGAACAGCTCGACCGCCTTGTCGGTCATCGCCAGCGCCGCCTGGTACTCGGCCTCGCAGTCGGCCAGCACGAATTTGGTGTTCTGGAACGCGGCCACCGGCTGCCCGAACGCCTTGCGCTCCTTGACGTACTGGATCGCGAAGCGGATCGCGGCGGCGGCCGTCGCCGTGGCGCCCACCACGATGGACAGGCGCTCCTCGACCAGGTTGTGGGTCAGGTACTTGAAGCCCTGGCCCTCCTCGCCGAGCAGGTCCTCGACCGGGACCTTGACGTCCTGGAACGCCAGTTCCGCGGTGTCCGAGGTCTTCAGGCCGATCTTCTCCAGCTTCTTGCCGACCGAGTAGCCCGCGGACTTGGTGTCCACGAACAGGATCGACAGGCCGCCGCGCCGGTCCTCCGGCGTGGACGGGGAGGTGCGCGCGACCACGAGCACGCGGTCGGCCAGCACGCCGCCGGAGATGAAGGTCTTGGCGCCGTTGAGCACGTAGTGTGTGCCGTCGGCGGACAGCTTCGCGGTGGTGGCGATGCCCGCGAGGTCGGAGCCGGTGCCCGGCTCGGTCATCGCCAGCGCGCCCATCATCTCGCCGGAGACGAACCCGGGCATCCAGCGCTGCTTCTGCTCCTCGCTGGCGAAGGCCAGCAGGTAGGGGCGCACCAGATTGGTGTGGATGGCGTAGGCGCCGAAGGAGACGCCGGCGCGGGCCACCTCCTCGGCGATCACCATGTTGAACTTGTAGCTCGTCTCGCCGGCGCCGCCGTACTCCTCCGGCACGTTGATCCCGTGCAGGCCGAGCTCGCCCAGCCGCACGTAGAACTCGCGCGGGACGTGCCCCTGCTTCTCCCACTCGCCGTGGTACGGCACGACCTCGGTTTCGATGAAGTCCCGGATCATCGACCGGAACGCCTCGTGGTCCTCGTTGTAGATGCTGCGGAGCACGGGGTATGCCTCCTCGCGAGTACAGTTGAACGCTCGTTAAGCTACTCGTCAGTAGCCCGGCCTGTCCAGAGCCGTCGCATCGGGCCCGGCCGGGCCGCCAGGGTGAGTGGAAGGAGCCCGTCCATGGCCGGACGCCCCGCTGGGCACCAGGCACTGCTCGACGCCGCGTCGGCGGAGTTCGCCGGGCGCGGCTACTACGCCACCTCGATCCGGGACATCGCGGCCCGTGCCGGGGTCAGCCTGTCCGCGCTGTACCACTATTACCCGGGCAAGCAGGCACTTCTCGCGGCGTTGCTCCACGAGGGCATGGACGCCTACTTCGCCTTGTGCGACGACGCGCTGGCGCAGGCCGGTCGGGATCCGGCCGGCCGACTGGCCGCGGTCGTCGGCGCGACGGTGCGGTACCGCGCTGAACGTTCGGTAGCGAGCCTGATTCTGATTAACGAAGCTAGAGCGCTGCCTGAGAACCTGGCTGCGGCGTACCGCGAGCGGGAGCGTCAGGCCACGGACCTGTTCCGTTCGGCGATCAACGCGGGGATCGCGACCGGGATTTTCACCACACCGTACCCAGACGACGCGCGGCGCACGATCATCGCCGCGTGTAACGCCGTCGCGCAGTGGTACCGGCCAGACGGTCCGGTGCCGCTGGAGGTGCTGGCGGAGCGGTACGTGACACTCGCGTACACGTTGCTCGGGTACCGGCGCCGCACGCCGCTGGCGCGGTCAAGCTCGGCGGCTGCCGCCGCACAGCATTGACAACCTGCCGGGCGCGCGAATAGACCCGTTACCGTGATCACCGACGAGCTCGCGAAGCAACTGCCGCCAGGGCGGATCATCACCGATCCCGACCAGATCGGCGCGTATTGCAACGACGAGCACTCGTATGTGACGCCCGGTCGGCCGTGCGGCGTCGTGGTCGCACACGAGCGCGACGATGTCGTGGCGGCGGTGCGTTGGGCCGAGCGCAACCGGGTGCCGGTCATCCCGCGCGGTGGCGGCACGGGCATCGTCGGCGGTACAGCCGCGGTCGACGGTTGTCTCGTCGTTTCCCTCGCCAAGATGACCGCGATCCGCGAACTGTCGGCGGAGGACGAGTTGGCCGTCGTCGAGCCGGGCGTCATCAACGCCGACCTCGACCAGGAGGCGCGCAAACACGGGCTGATGTACGCGCCGGACCCCTCCAGCTTCGAGACTTGCACGATCGGCGGAAACATCGCCACCAACGCGGGCGGGCTGCGCTGCGTGAAGTACGGGGTGACACGCGAGTCGGTGCTCGGGCTCGAGGCGGTGCTGGCCGACGGGACCGTCATCCGCACCGGCCGCCGGACCATCAAGGGCGTCGTCGGCTACGACTTGACCGCGCTGATGATCGGCTCGGAGGGCACGCTGGGCATCGTCACGGAGGCGACGCTTCGGCTGCGCCCCGCACCGAAGCAGCCGCCGGTGACCGTGGCCGCCGAGTTCCCGACGATCCGTCAGGCCGCGGAGGCGGTGTGGGCGATCATCCGCTCCGCGGTCGGCCCGAGCCTGCTGGAGCTGATGGACCGCGCGACACTCGTCGCGCTGGACAACTGGCGCAACATCGGCCTGGACGCGGCGACCGGCGCGATGCTGCTGGGCCAGGCGGACGGATCCGACGCGCAGACGGCGGCAGCCGCCATGGCAGCGTGCTGCGAAAACGCCGGGGCGTCGGTCGTAGCCGTCTCGGCGGACGAAGCGGAGGCCGCGCAGCTGCTCACCGTGCGCCGCACCGCGTTCAACGCGATCGCGCGCCTGGGATCGTGCCTTATCGAGGACGTGTGCGTACCGCGCTCGAAGCTGCCGGAGATGTTCGATGCGGTAACACGCATCGCGCAAGAGCGCGGAGTGCTCGTACCTACGGTCGCGCACGCGGGAGACGGAAATCTGCACCCGGTATTCGTCTTCGACCGTTCACTCTCTGAGATTCCCGCCGAGGTGTGGGCGGCGGCGGACGAGGTGTTCCGCGCCGCGCTCGCACTCGGCGGCACGTTGACCGGGGAGCACGGCGTCGGCACGCTCAAGCGGCACTGGCTCGGCGAGGAGCTGGGCGCGGAGACGCTCGCCGCGAATCTCGCCATCAAACGCGCGCTCGATCCGCTGGGAATCCTCAATCCAGGCAAGGCAATCTGACAAGCTGAGGACGGCCGGGCGCGCCTCAAGCCGAGGCGCGCGCGCCGAACGGGCGTTACTCCGAGGCGAAGAACGACGAGGTCGCCGCGTCCGGGAGTGTGCCGTCGAGACTGCGGCGTCGCGCGCGGCGCAGGGATTCGAGTCCGGCGAGGTCGAGTGTGCGCGTCTCGATCGCGGCGGCGGTCGGGCTGATGCTGCCGTCGGCCGACAGCGTGGCTTCGGCCTTGGCAGGCGAAGCAATCGTCGAGGTCGTGGCGACCGGTTCGGTCGCCGCGGCGGTGGCGCGGCGCACCGAATAGCCGATCGCCGCGGTGACGCCCGGCAGCCAGCCGAGCGCGGCACCGAGCACGGCCGTGGTGGCCGCCTGGAGCGTCAGTACGTCACCGATCGGTGCGTTGGCGGTCATACCGAGATCCATCGCGCGCATGCCCGGCGCGACGGCGTGATCGACGAGCCCCGCGATCAGTCCGATCACCGCGGCGCTCAACGTGGTGAGACTCCATACGCCGACCAGAAGCGAGAGCCGGGCCCTGCGCAGCGCCAAGCCCCCGGCCAGCAGCCGCGCGCCGATCAGCACGAACAGCGGCCAGCCCAGGTCCAGTACGAGCCCTGCGATCCAGTGCCCGGTGGTCTGCCCGGCCGGGGCGCTCAAGCCGTGCGGGCCGAGCGTCCAGTGGAAAACGGACAGCGACCCGGCCAGCATCGGCACACTGTTACCGACCGGCCGCCGGTCCAGCGCACCCATCGTCGACCACGTCCATGGGTTGCCGATGGCGGCGGTCAACACCAGCACGGCGCCCGCGGCGCAGCCGGCGATCCCCCAGCGGCGGCGCGGTGAGAGGGTCGACAGGTATGTACGTGCCATGGCAAGCAAGCTTCGCCGGGGCGCTCAGCGAATTCAAGCCCCGAATCGGTAGTTGCCTGGTTACCGATTCGTAACAGTCCGTCCGGCCGGTATGCCTGGCCTGGGACCATGCCGGGAGCAAAACCCCCAGAGTGTTGTCGGTACGTTATGCCAGGATTGCGACCATGACGATCACCATGGACGCACAGAGCCGCCACGAGCCGCCCGGCGTGGCCGACGAGCGCACGCTGCTGACCGGGTTTCTCGACTACCATCGCGACACCCTCGCCTGGAAGTGTTCCGGCCTGAGCGAGGAGCAGTTGAAGCTGCGCTCGACCGAGCCGTCCAACATGTCGCTGCTGGGACTGCTGCGGCATCTGACCGAGGTTGAGCGCGGCTGGTTCAACAAGGGCATCGCCGGCGAAGAGACCGCGCCGATGTACTACGACGACGAGGACCAGGACGGGGACTGGAACCGGCTCGACGCGAACACCCCGACGCAGGTCTTCGAGGCCTGGCAGGAGGCCTGCGCCCGCTCCCGCGAGATCACGGCCGCGCACGATCTCGACTTCGAGGCCTCCCGCGGCGACTGGACCTTCTCGCTGCGCTGGGTGCTGCTGCACATGATCGAGGAGTACGCGCGGCACAACGGGCACGCCGACCTGCTGCGGGAACGCATCGACGGCGGCGCCATCGGCGAGTGAAGAGGTAGGGCCTGCTCCCGCCCTGTTGAATCCTGGGCTGTGGCGGGAGCAGACGAGGGTGCGCGGCGGTGGCGCCGCCCGGGGGCACAGAAAGTCGGGGCCAGGTCCGGGAGACGTGGAGTCAGGCCCGGGAGAGTCAGACGCAGGCCAGTCCGTTCACCGCGAAGGAAGCCGGCGGGGCGTCACTGGTGTGCCACGTGCCGAGGAAGCCGATGCCGCTGAGCGTCGCCCCCGGCGCGATCGTCATGTTCGACGCCGTGCCGGAGATCTTCACCGCTTCGCCGGTCTGGGTGAACTGCCCGTTCCACAGGTTGCCGATCTGCTGGTCGCCGCCGAAGGTGAAGCTCAGCACCCAGCTGGACATCGTCACGGTGCCGGTGTTCGTGATGGAGATCGCCGCCACGAAGCCGCCCTGCCATTCGCTCTGCTTCAGGTACGTGACATGGCAGGAGGAAGTCGCGCCACCCTGGACCGCCACCGTCGCGGTGGCCGAGGCCACGGTCGTGCCGCCGATCGAGAAGTTGACGTACTCCGTGTACGACGTGGCGGTGCAGCCCGAGAAGGTCGAGGTGCCGAAGGTGTTCGTGTACTGGCCGTTCGGCGCGAAAGTCACGTACAGCGCGATCGGGTCGACCACCGGGCAGCCGGGCGGCAGGGCGTTGCCGGTCGGGCCGAAGAACCGGCCGTAGGCCTCGACCATCGCGTTGACCGGCTGCGCGGTGCAGTTGGTGGCGGTCAGCTTCGCCGAGGCGACCTGACCCGCCGTCACCACCGGCGTGCTGAACGCGAACGAGTCGATCTGGATCGTTCCGGCGCACGATGCGGCGGGGTGCACCGCCGCGGCCGCCGGGCCGGCGCCGGCGAGCACGAGCGCGGACAAAGCCAGAATCGGCAGGGCGGCCAGGCGCAGGATGCGTCGCATGACTCTGCTCCCTTCCCGGCCGCGACCGGCCGGCGAGAAGTGGATTATCAGCCTTCGATCTCGCAGGTTCCCGTGCTCTTAATACACCCGCGCCGATCCACCGCAAAGGCCGCCCTCACCGGCATGAATCAGGTCTCCGGCTCGCTGCGCACGTCATCCGGCGAGCCACGGGCGCAGTCGCCACGGCCCCGTCGTGAAAGCGTCACGGCCGCCGACCGCTCCATTGCGCCCGGCTGGATTGTGCCGACCGGTACCCGCGAGCGCCGAGCGGCGACTACGCTTTGCGACCATGGAGATCGAGTCCCTGGCCGCCTTCGACAACCACTTGAGATCGCATCAGGGCAGCCTCGCGGGCTGCCGGGTGCAGGCGGTCGATCTCGTGGATCGCGGCTGGGAGCTGCGCACCGCGGATGTCGCGGACTCGGTGTTCCTCGGCTGCTCGCTGACCGAGTCGGTGGCCGCTGACCTGCGCCAACGCGGCGCGATGGTCTTCTCCCCGGCGCCGAACCTGCCATTCGATCCCTACCGCACCACGTTGTACACCGCGGACGAGCTCTACGACGGAATCGCGCAGAAACCATATGAGCAGACTCCTGACGCCCTCACCTACGCCTGGGAGTCAGGGCCACGCGACCGCGAGGACGTGCTCGGGATCGTGCTGCGCGGCCTGCACGACGACTCGATCACCGACGCGCTCGGCGACTACCTGACGGACCGCAAGACCGTGGCGGTGCTCGGCGGACACGCCGTCAGCCGCGACTCCTCCGCCTACGAGGCGGCCGCGCATCTCGGCAGGACCCTGACGCGCGCCGGATTCACCGTGGCGACCGGCGGCGGCCCGGGCGCGATGGAGGCGGCGAATCTGGGCGCGTACTTGGCGCCGTTCGGCGAAGGAGCCGTGGACGAGGCGGTCGCGGCGCTCGGCGAGGCCCGCGACTTGCGGCCGGACCCGACCGCCTGGGCGCGCGCCGCGTTCGGGGTGCGGGCGGCGTTCCCGGCGGAGCGGGCGGGCGAGTCGCTTTCCGTGCCGACCTGGTTCTACGGACACGAGCCGCCCAACGCCTTCGCGGGCGCGATCGCGAAGTACTTCTCCAACGCGGCGCGCGAGGACTGGCTGCTGGCCCGCGCCTCGGCCGGACTGGTGTTCCTGCCCGGCGCGGCCGGCACGGTCCAGGAGATCTTCCAGGCCGCGACACCCGCGTACTACACGCCGGTCGGCGAGGTGCCGCGGCGGCTGATCCTCGTCGGCATCAACCACTGGACAAACACGTTGCCGGCCTGGCCGCTGCTGCGCGCGCTGGCCTATTCGCGCCCGATGGCGACCTCGATCCACCTGGTGGACACGGCAGCCGAGGCCGGGATACTGCTCACGCGCGTGCACTGAGCCACCCCGGCAGGATGAGCGGCATGGAACACGTGCTTGGCATCGGTGGGTACTTCCTGCGCGCCGCCGACCCGGCGGCCCTCAACGCCTGGTATCGCGATTGCCTTGGCCTGGACGCCGACGAGCACGGCCTGTGGAACCAGGACACCGGGCCGACCGTGTTCGCGACCTTCGAGCCCGAATCCGACTACTTCGGCTCCCGCACCCAGCAGACCATGCTCAACTTCCGGGTTCGCGACCTGGACGCGATGCTCGCGCAGTTGCGCGCCAAGGGCGCGAACGTCGAGGAGGAAACCCAGGAGATGGCAGGGGTCGGCCGATTCGGCTGGGTCACCGATCCCGAGGGCAATCGCATCGAGCTGTGGCAGCCGGCCTGACCGCGGTTCCGGCGGCCCGGTGACGTGCCGGGCGCGACCCTAACCTGTTGCTTTCACCAGCGCGGTGAACAGCGCCGGGTCGTCGCGCACCTCCGGATGCCATTGCACGCCCACCAGGAACCGGCGGTGCGGCACCCAGGCGGCCTCGATCGTGCCGTCCTGCGCCCACGCGCTGGCCACCATGCCGTTGCCGAGCCGGTCGATCGCCTGGTGGTGATGACAGGGCACGTCGACGCCCTCGCCGAGCAGTGAGCCCGGCAGCGCGTCCGTGTCCAGCCGGATTCGCACCGTGCCGTACACGCCGGGCGCCGGGCGGTGCCGCTCTCCCCCGGCCAGGTCCGGTAGGTGCTGGTGCAGCGTGCCGCCGAGGCAAACGTTGATCAGCTGCATGCCGCGGCAGATCCCGAGCACCGGCAGGTCGGCCTGGAGCGCGGCCATCAGCAGCGCGGTCTCCCAGGTGTCCCGGTCCGCCTGCGAACGCTCCGCGAACGGATCCGGAGCCGCTCCATACCGCACCGGTTCGATGTCCGGGCCGCCACTGAGAATGAGCCCGTCCAGCCGGCTGATCACGGCCTGGGCGGCGTCGTCCGCGCCGATCGGGAGCAGCACCGGCACACCGCCGGCCGCCGTGACGTGGTCGGCGTAGGCATGCGGAAGCAACGCCGCTGGGGTGTGCCACACGCCCCAGGCGGCGTGAGTCCGGTAGGCGGTCAAGCCAATCAGAGGCCGCACATCACTCATCATGGCAGTGATGCCCACGTGGCGGCGTGGTTATCCCGTGATTTCTCCGTCATCCAGCGGTTTGCGTGTCTTCGGCCATCGCGTCCGGCTTCGCGTCGAACCCGCCGCGGGCGTGTTTGAAATGTAGCGTCGGATAAGGCCGCGGTGTCTGGCGCGTGCGATCGCAAGGCGGAGGGTCGTCCTCGTACCGGGCGTCCGGCAGCGCCCAACAGGTGCCTGGCGGCACCGGGGATCCGACAACGCAGCGAGCGTGCGTGGCAGGCGCCGCGGCCCCGGCGATACTTTTCAAACACGCCCGAGCGCGGCGGCACGGGCCAGACCGAGCGGGAGGCTGCCGGACCCGGCGATCGTGTCGTGGAACTCGCGCCGCGAACCGAGGCCACGCGCCAGGTACTCGTCCCGGATACTCTCGATCTCCAGGCATCCGGTCAGATACGACGGCGCCTGCGTCGGCCAGGCGCAGTACCGCGACACCTCGCCCTTCGCGGTACCCGCGGACAGCGCGGTCTTCTCCACCAGGAACGCCTCGGCCTGTTCGACTGTCATCTCCCCGCAGTGCAGCGCGGTGTCGACGACGATGCGGGCGGCGCGGAAGGCGCGCGCCTCCACGTGCGCGAGTTCGTGGCGCGTATCGGTGAAGTAGCCCTCATCACGCATCACCGTCTCGACGTAAAGCGCCCAGCCCTCGGAGAAGTACGGCGTGCGGTGCACCTTGCGCAGGGTGCGCGTCGAGTTCGCGGACCAGGACAGATGCCAGTGGTGGCCCGGGTAGGCCTCGTGCACGGAGATGGTCGGGATCTGCGCGCGGGAGTTGGTCTCCAGACGCTGGCGCACCTGATCCTCGGTGAAGTCGGCCGGGGCGTAGGGCACGAAGAAATGGCCGACGCGGTTGGCGGTCAGCGGTGGCGGCGGCATGTACGACGCGACGGAGAGGATCGGGCGCTGGAACTCGGGCGAAGGCACGACGCGGCACTCCTCACCCTGCGCGAAGGTGACGATGCCGCGCTCGCGGGCGAACCGCCGGGCGCGCTCGGTCTCGGCCTCGTACTCCGCGCGCATCGCCTCGAGCGTCGGCGGATGGTCGTCCTGGAGCGACTCGATCAGCGCGTGCCAGTCCGCTGATTCCCCGGTGGCCGAGTCGCGGGAAATGGCGCGGGTCAGCTCGCCCAGTTCGGCGTCCAGGGAGGCGTACGCACGCTCGCCGCGCTCGTGCAGTTCGGCGGCGCCGTAGCCGAGCAGTTCGCGTTCGGTCAGCAGCGCGGAGTAGAGCCGGTCGCCCATCCGCCAGTCGCCGCGGGCCTTGTGCTGGAAGTCCTGCAGGAAGGCCGAGGTCTCGTCGAACGCGGCGGCAGCCGGCTCAGCGGCCTCGCGCACGCGGGCGGCCAGCCGCTCGTCGCCGATCATGCCGGGCAGGGAGGCGGTGACGAAGGCGCGTCCGGTGCGGGCCTGGCCGAGGCCGCGGCCGACGATGAGCGGCGCGGCGAGTTCGGCATCGAGGTTGTCGCGGCACGCGGCCAGCACGTCGGGAAGCTGCGCGAGCTTGCCGAGGGTGTCCTCGACCAGGTACTCCTCCGGGTGCAGCCGGTGCACATACGGCATCAGCAGGCTGAAGAAGGTGATGGAGAGGTACGCCGCGGGATCGCGCCGCCAGGTCGGCCACTCAGCGAGCAGCTGCTGGCCGCGTAGCTGAGCTACTGCGAGCCGCCGGTCGATCTCATCGTCGAGGTCGGCGGCGGGTGGCAGCGCGTCGAAGCGCTCCAGCCAGGCGGTCGCCTCCCGGTCCCGCCGCTGCATGGCTTCGGCCGAATGGTCGCCGAGCTGTCCGTCGAAACGCTCGGCTCCGAGCAGCTGAGCGTGGGCCGGATTCTCGGCGAAATACCAGGTCAGGTACTCATCGACGAGCTGCGGGACGGCGGCGGGCGCATTCATGGGGTGATCCTCGCCGCAGCGGGCCAGGTTCGCAACCCCCTTGCGCCCCTGACTCAGGCTTCTTCGTCAAATGTAGGGTAGGGAACAGGGTGCGGAAGGGTCGCGGCGACCCCTCCCTGGACTGGTGTGCGAGCGCATACAATTCCACCTCCAAAGGGAGGGGTGGCGGCGTGGTAGCCGAGGACAGTGAGGCCGCAGGGCGGGCCGACCGGGTAAGTACGGTCGGGGCGGATCAAGACGCCGGGGCGACGGTCGCGCAGGCGCCGGATGCGGGCCTGCGATCCGATCCCGACGCTGGTCAAGCGCTAGAGACTGGTCCCGAGGCGGCGGATGACGAGGGCGCCGCGCCCGACCCTGAGGAAGATGCCGAGAGCGACGCCGACTGCGCGGCCAACCTCGACGCCGACCTCGAAGCGGAGCAGACCGCCGGCAAAGGCAGGCCGGTCAGCAGCGGTATAGGGTGCGCCGCGCTGCTGCTTCCGCTGGTCGCGGTCGCCGGGGCGATCCTTTGCTTCGCGGCCGGGATCCTGTCCACAGTCACCGGCTGCACCCCGAATGGCTCAGCGCTGTGCTCGGCGAACGGCGCCTGGTTCGAGTTCGCGCTGCCGCTGTTCGTCTCCCCGATCATCGCCGCGGGTACGGCGATTGGAGCGGTGACGGTACGCCGCCATCGCTCCACTTGGCTCGCCGTGGGCTACGGGATCGTGTTCATCAGCATCATCGTCGGCCTCGCCTCGGCCTCCACCGGATCGAACTGAGCCCGCTCGGCGCTCGCTGCTTGCCACTCGCGTTGGATCAGCGGCGGATCGGCGACGCTCGCTGTTCACGGCAGCAGCAGGTTCACGTCTCCGAACTCGTGCCACAGGTACCGCTCGCGAATGGCCTCGGCATAGCAGAGGTCGAGCAGCGGGCGGCCGGCGACGGCTTCCAGCATCAGCAGGTGCGACGCGCGCGGCTCGTGCCATCCGGTCAGCAGACCGTCGACCGCGCGCACGCCACGCTCCGGCGTGATGATCAGATCCGTCCAGCCGTCGGCAGCGCGGACCTTCCCGTCGGGGTCGGCCGCTGATTCGAGCGCGCGCACGGCCGTCGTGCCCACCGCTATGACCCGCCCGCCGGACGCCCGCACGTGGTTGACCAACCTCGCGGTGCTCTCCGGGACGCGGTACCGCTCGGCGTATGGAGCCTCGTGCAGTTCAGGCGAGGCCACGCCGGTGTGCAGCGTGATCGGCGCGATGAGCACGCCGCGCGAGACGAGCGCCGCGACAAGTTCGAGCGTGAACGGCCTCGCGGCACTCGGCATCTCGCTACTGCCCGGCTCGGCCGCGAAGACGGTCTGATAAGCGGACAGCGGCCAGTCCCGGTCTACGTACGAGTAGCGGATCGGCTTGCCGTGACGGCCGAGGTAGTCCGCGACGGTATCGACTGCGGTCCTCGTCGGCGCGCTCTGGTCGCGCTCGCGCACTGACGGCTCGCCGCCCCCGCTCGGGAGCCGGAAGCGCGCGTACCAGAGCCGCTTGGTGAACGCCGCGGTCAGCCGGAGCGAGGCGCCTGCGGGCAGCGTGATCTCCAAGCCGGGCCGGGCAGGAGACGGCACGGTCAGTACGCCCTTGCCCGCCCGGCTCGGGTGTCGCCTCGCCGCCGCGTAAGGCACCGTGCTGCCCGCGTGCGGCCTGCGCAGCTCGACCAAGTGCTCCCCTCCCGCACCAGGTTCGGCGCTGGACACGTGCACCGCGACCGGCGTGCCGTCCGGCAGCGTTCCGCTCAGCGCAGCGGGAAGCGTCCCCGAGTTGTTGACCACGAGCAGGTCGCCGGGACGCAACACCTGCGGCAGGTCAGCGGCGGTGTGGTGCGCTAGTTCCAGGCCATCGCGCCGCCCGACCAGCATCCGCACCGCGTCCCGGCGCAGGCCGCGCGCTTCCGCGGGCGCGTGAGCGGACAGCTCGTCCGGCACGGAGAAGTCGAAGCCGCCGCCGAACGCGTCGAGCGCCGGGAAAGCCCCATCCTGCTCGAACCCTGATTCCCCGGTTCCCCGGGTGCTGGCGCCCGATCCGGCGGCGATCTGCGCCAGTTGCGCGATGTCGCGAATCAGCATCATCAGACTTCCTCCTTCGTGGTGCGCAGCAGTTCGGCGGCGGCATACCGGCCCGAGACCGGCCAGTCGCGCAGTAGCGCGCGGAACGCGGGCACCACCGTCTCGGGCAGCGGCCGATCCGAGATGTCCTCGCCGGGGAACGCCTCCTGGTGCATCCGCGTGCGCATGTCGCCCGGGTCCACAGCCCACACGCGCAGCTCGGGTTCCTCCTGCGCGAGGATCGCGCAGGCGTGGTCAAGCGCCGCCTTGCTCGCGCCGTAACCTCCCCAGCCCGCGTACGGCTCGACGGCCGCGT
>Ga0134128_10001277_pt1 | contig 32628 bp, 29 predicted proteins | sample KB31754_FD_96462 | JGI IMG/M metagenome (GOLD analysis project Ga0134128, IMG submission 96462) | Terrestrial soil microbial communities with excess Nitrogen fertilizer from Kellogg Biological Station, Michigan, USA - KB3-175-4 | ecosystem: Environmental > Terrestrial > Soil > Unclassified ... | reverse complement strand
GCATGCGCAAGCTGCTGGCCCTGCTCAACGCCATGGTCCGCGAGGGCCTGAGCTGGGATGAACTTAACGTCGTTAAAAAACTCTCCGCTTCTCATTGACACCCAACACAGTCGCTCCGTGGTGGATCTTTCTCCGATTCACCGCGCCTACAATCGCCCCGTCCATGTTAAAAAGGCGGGACCATCGTGACTTCCCAGGAAATCTCCAGCTTCGTCAAAGACCGAATTCTCGCTAACAATCCCGAGCAAGCCTGGGTCTGGGACAATCTCCTCTTTCTCCACCTGGCCGGCTCGCGCCTCTACGGCACTTCCAGCGATTCCAGCGACTGGGACGTGCGCGGCGTCACCCTCGCCCCAAAACGCTTCTGGGTCGGTGCCCACACCTTCGAGCAGATGGAAATCCAACTCCCCGAAAGCGGCATGGACATAGTCATCTACGATTTCCGCAAATGGCTGCACCTGACCGTCAACTGCAACCCCAACGTCATCGAAACGCTCTACGTCACCAGGCCAGAGCACATTCTGCATTCCCGCGAGCCCTGGCCCAGTCTCGTGCCGCGCATCAAGAAGCTGATCAGCCGGCGCGCTCACACCGGTTTTCATGGCTACGCGACCAGTCAGCTCAAGAAGATGATGACCAAGCAGGCCAACAAGACCGGCCGGCGTGAAATCGCCGACGCGTTTGGCTTCGATACCAAGTTCGCCATGCATGGCTTTCGCCTGGCCGCCCAAGGTCGCGAATTACTGCTGACCGGAGAAATTCAATTCCCCCGCCCCGATGCCGCCTGGCTCCGCGCCGTCCGCGATGGCCAAGTCTATGGCGCCCACGAAGCCGATCGCTGCATCGCCGACTGGGAAGAAGCTGCATCAAAGCTCGATGCCGCGCTGAACGAAAGCATCCTGCCCGCCAAGGCCGACATGGATGCATATGACGATCTGCTGATCGAGGTGTTTGATCGGTGGGTAGCGGGGGTGGCGCAGCCCTGAAGGAGTCGCGCGTATACCCACTTTTAGCCGCTCCGCCTGCGGAGCGCGTCCAACGGCGCTGTTCGCAGTCCCAGTCTAAGAGCGCCGAGAAACGCGACAACGGATTCGAATATCTCTCCAGCACGGGACGCAGACCAGACGCGCCCCGCAGGCTCCAGACGGCTAAAAATAATCAGGGCTCGACCAATATCGCCGCGACGAATGATCTCGCGATGATCAAGCCGACTCGGGATCTTCCAAAAGCACCGCCTTCAACGGATGGATTGGCATCCATTGACAGCGGCGGCTTTGTGTCGGCGGCGCAGCAGCAGGACGGCAGTCATTCCGAATACGACACCGGCTGCGGTGGCAATCAGCAGTGATTTCACTGGCTTGGCGCGAATCTGATCTTCGAAAGCGGTCTCGCAGGCGCCGACCGCCTGCCGGCCGCGGGCGATGGTTTCCTTAGCGCGAAGTTCCGCCGCCTCAAATTTCGCGGCGACGTTGCCGACAACCTGGTGCGCCTTTTGAGACGTTTCCTCAACGACCTCCCGGACCTTCTGGCCCGCAAAGCGCGCCACACTGGACGCATGGCAGGTGTTATCGCCCGCGACTTCCTTTTGACCTGGATAAACCCGTTCCGTTTGAACAGCCATGACAGCTCCTTTCGAAAAGAATTGAGTGCAACTTACCTCATCGCGCCCGCGAGCCAAATCGGGCAGGAGCCGCGCTTTGACCTAGGATTTATGTCTCCCCGATTGGCAGGATGAACCTGAATCGCCAATAGGGAATTTCCCGGTTGCCGACATCGATGCGTAGGACGATTTGCTGATCGAGATGTTTGATCGGTGTAGCAGCCGATTCGCGGTGAAGCGTGCAGATAGTTTGCATCCGACTCGCCCCGCAGGTGGTGGTGGCTCAAGAGCCCAGCTCGCCCGCTCGATCCGCGATGAGGGCAAGAATCTCTAGTTTCAAGCCTCTAGTTTCCAACCCCTGGAATCCCGCGGCCAAATGATGCTAAAACCCGGCATCCTCCCATTTATCGGCCGGGGGGTGGAGGGGATTTAGATGAGGGGAGATTGCCGGGATGGCGCGAGGGGCCCTGCCAAATGCTGCCAGGCACGTTCGCGCCACCATGCCTTGACACAGCCCGCCTACATCCGGGTAAATGTGTGCGATCAACGGAGTTCTGATTGGCCCGGGCAAAAATTAACGCTGATAAACCTCACCTTTGGAAAGCTGACATCGCCGCGTCCGTTGATCAATTCAACGAGTGGTTCATGATGTTTGCTCCGCAGGCGTTTCGCTCAACGCGCTCCAGAACCACGCAACATGTCAAGGCTGCCTTGCTTGCGACCGAAGACCTTCGCAAGTTGGATCCAGAAACGCTGAGGGAAAATCCCGAAGCGCTGCCAACGCTCAGAATGTGCACTGCGCCACCTCTGGCCGTCGATCGGCTGATCGGGCTGGCAAGGGCAAACAAGTCGCTGATCTGTTGTATGGAAGAGGGCAAACTGGCGACTCGCATGCAACCGGATGTCCTGGCTGCGAACCTTTGCTCGGTATGTGGTGTTTTAACAAGACTTCTGGATCGAGACATATTTCCATGGTTAGACGCTGGGATTTCACCGACTGACCACGAACGCGACAGGGCTTCGACCATCGTTGCGGATCGTTTGTGCAGCGCGGTGGCAAATCCGATTGTGCGCAACGCGCAGGAGCAACGGCAACTCGCACTGCTCGCCAATTTTCTCGACAAACGTGGTTACCGGAAGCAAATGCATCCCTCCGATCAACCTTTGAAGCAAATGGAAGCTGGAACGTACTGGCTCCGGATGAACTTACTCGTGGGCAAGGCGATCAAGGTAAAAATCCCGGTGGACGTCGTGATTCAACCCATCCGTCCGCGCAAGAGTCGATTACCGATTCTTATCGAAGCCAAGTCAGCTGGAGATTTCACGAACACCAACAAGCGGCGCAAGGAGGAGGCGACGAAGATTCATCAGCTCCAAGCCACGTATGGGCAAGACATAACTTTTGTTCTTTTCCTTTGCGGCTACTTTGGCAGTGACTATCTTGGATATGAAGCCGCCGAAGGCATCGATTGGGTCTGGGAACATCGGATTAACGATTTGCTGAAGCTCGGAGTCTAGTCAGCATGATTGCGCAGCGACAAAGCTCTATCGAAAAGCGCCGTCAATCCGAACAGGTCCGCCTGGACGCGCGCCGTTCCGACGCGGAGCGAAATCGGCTGGGACAGTTTGCAACGCCCAACGGCCTAGCGATCGAAATCGTGAAATGCTTGAAGGAGATCGTCGGAAATGCCCCGCCACAAATTCGTTTCGCCGATCCGGCGGTTGGCACCGGCAGTTTCTTTTCTGCCGCTTTGGAAGTGTACGGACCGGAAAAACTTGCAAGCGCAGTTGGCATCGAGCTCGATCCGGCATTCTGCGCGATTGCTCGGAGCCTGTGGGAGCCGGCGGGGCTTAAGATCGTCCAAGGTGATTTCACTCGCATCGTTGCTGAAAACGATGGCGCACTCGCTCCAAATTTGATTCTGGCAAATCCCCCATATGTCCGGCACCAGCACCTTTCCCGCGAGGACAAGCAACGGCTGCAGGCGCTGGTAAAAAAAATGACGGGCGTTGAAGTAAATGGCCTCGCCGGGCTGTACGTCTACTTTCTATTGCTCGCGACCGCCTGGATGCAAAGTGGAGGGTATGCTGCCTGGCTCGTCCCATCGGAATTCATGGATGTGAATTATGGTTTAGCGGTCAAGAAATTTCTGACTAGCCATGTGACGCTCAGGCGTATTCATCGTTTCGATCCTGACGATGTTCAGTTTGGAGATGCGCTCGTTTCCTCAGCGGTAGTTTTCCTGCAAAAGACCCCGGTCCCCTCAAACCTCAGCGTCGAGTTCACGTTCGGAGGAACGCTTGCGCATCCGCATGTAAGCAGCTTGGTCACGCTGAATCGGCTTCGAGAGTCGCGGAAATGGACCAGTTTCCCCAGCAATGGAAACAATCAGCGATACGAAGTAAGGCCTGATCGCGGCCCGATGCTCGCCGATTTCTTCCGCATCCAACGCGGTATCGCCACTGGCGGAAACAAGTTTTTTATTCTCACTTGCGCTGCCGCTGCTCAACGAGGACTTCCGCGAAAATACCTTCGCCCGATTCTCCCGAGTCCGCGCGATTTACGCATCTCGGTCATCGAGCGCGATGCGGACGGCTTTCCAATTCTCGATCCACGGCTGTGTGTCATCGACTGCGATTTGTCGGAGCAGGCAGTGCAATCGCGCTACCCCGCACTTTGGGATTATTTGAAAACGGCTCAAATCCTCGGGATTCGCGACGGCTACCTTGTCGGTAAAAGATCTCCCTGGTACAGGCAGGAGCAACGCGAGCCAGCGCCATTTCTTTGTACATACATGGGGCGCGGCTCAAATGAAAAGCAGCCGTTCCGGTTCGTCTGGAACAAATCGGATGCGATCGGAACGAATCTGTATCTGATGTTATATCCACTCAATGGACTGGCCGCGATGCTTCGGCGCAGTCCCGAACGAGCATCCGAGCTATTCAGTTTACTGGGTCAAGTCACCGGTCATGAGCTACGTCGCGAGGGCCGTGTTTACGGCGGCGGCCTTCACAAGATTGAGCCAAGCGAATTAGGACGCATATCTGCTGCTCCCATTGTCGAGCGTTGGCCTGAATTGGCGGAGAACACACGGAGAATTGAGACGGCAAGCCTCTTCGAATGAGTTCTCCGCGACCGAGATTTGCCGCAGTCCCTTCAGCGTCTATACGATCCACCTGATGACAGACATTCCCAGCTCGAACGATCTGTCCATAACCCGCCGCGAGTTTGAGGATCGCTTTCGGCGGGTTCGATGGCTCATCCGCGGGTGGTTTCTAATCTGGTTGGCGCTATTCTTTCTCGGGCTGGCACGGATCATCGGGCCATTGGAGCGGGGAGGATTGTGGTCAATCATCTGCGCAGTGATTCTTGTGTTCGTCTCGATTCCCATTGCGTTCTACTATGGGCATCGCATGGAGCGGCGATTTGGATTGGCCTGTCCATATTGCCATTCCGGTCTGTTGGTCCTTAGGCGACTCCGCCACTCGCCTCATCGGTCGAATCCTTTCACGAATGGGGGAATTTGCTGCGATTGCGGACAGCGCATGTTCCGGGATGAATAAAGATCATCGTTCTTGATTGGTCTTGGCCTCAATGCGCTGATGTAGCCGGATGGAAGCGCCGAGCGCATCGGTCACGTGCTCTCTGGCCTGCCAGATTCGCTCGGTCGAAATTTGCTTTCGCGTCGGATCATCCATCTGGCGCCAGAGGATGTGGACGGCGGGGCCGTGGGGCTCGCCGCGGGAGCGGTGGACTAGTTCGCATGCCCAAGTCCAGAGGACCAGCTCGCGACGAATGCTCGGCTCCGTGATCAGTTCCCGCGCGCAATCCCAGAAGCCCGGCGTGCTTTCATCCGCCAGGTAGGTCAGCGCGCGGTATTTCAGATGGGTGGCTTCGTCTTTTCGTTTGCGGACGAGGCCGCGCGGGACTTTGCGCGAAGACAAGCGGTCGCGGCCCGCAGCCTCATCGCGATTCCTCGTGATTCGGTAGTCCTGCTCGCGGGTGCGAAGTCGCCTTTCGATGCGGAACGAGGTCTGGAAGAAGCTGGCGAACAGCCGGGCGAATGCCTGGACGTCATCCGGCGAGGGGCGCACCCGCGCGAGGAAATCCAGAATGTGCGCGGAAACCCAGTCCACGCACGCGTCGGCTTTCTGCAGCACGGCCGCCGATTCGCTCGTGAGCATCTGCGGCCGCGCGTAGGAGATGTTGCTCAGCCAGATGAGCGCCTCGTAGGCGCGCTCGTGCAGCTCCAGTGCGGTTGCGATTTCGTCGCGAGTGATGGTCTGCATACTCATGGTCAACACTCCAACCATGCGGCGACAATCGGTGGAGAAACGATTCCGGTGCTCTGTTGTTGAGCTACGCCTTTCGCGGCGGGACTCGCACCCGCAACCGCCGGGTTAATGTAGTTCCTCCGGCATTCGCCACATTCGGTTTGCTCGGATTCGAAATGCACTAAGGCATTAGGTGTACCAAGGCGATAAATTAATCAATTGATGCGGGTGTAAGTCTTGATGTGAAAAGCGATTGAAGATTGCTGATCGGTTCCGCAGAGCGCTCTGGCCGCAGGTCGGTCGCGGAGAGTTCTTATATTTTAGAATAGGAGGTTATATTTTTGGCGCAGCGATTAGACGACTCGCAATTCATGCGTGAATCTATCACTGGGGTGATTTTGCTTTCAGTTGCTCAAGCGCTGAACGAAGAATTGGCTTGAGCATCGAGTCATCACTCCTGGCCGGTCCGTTAAGGCTGCGCGACAGGGCACGGAAGACGCCGACGGGCGAATCAGCGAGCGGCTCGTTCAACTTGTGGCGCAACGAGACGATTTCCTTTTCCAGCCATTTGAATCGCATTTGGTTGCGTTGCCAAAAGCGGCCAAGATACGGGAGAAAAATTGCTCGGTGCAACATCATTGAAAAGCCGTCAGTTATCCACCGGCGCAGCTCGCCAGCGATCATTTGGCTGTACTCAGACTCCAGCGCATCGAGGCGATCATAAAGCTTCTCGGCGCGACTCATGGTTTCCTTGTTTGCGCGCACCACAGGGTCTCGCGATTGAGTGACGCGGCTCCCTTGGGATTCTAATTGGGACCCCGGGCGCATCACATCCCGAATCCGTGTCTATCAGCGCGTATCTGTGGCGGTCATCATTGTATTTAAAGTTGTACATATGAGACAAATGGGACACTTGTCCCACCGAGCTCATCAATAACGCGATAACCGTAAATATTTTATGGTTAATGGCTTACAGCATAAAATCTGCTGCGATGGGACAAATGGGACACGCAAAATGTGTCCCACTGTCCCATTTGTCCCATTCCAGGAGTCACGAAGCTGGAGGGTGCGGACTGAATCGTACCGCGCATCGCGCGACGGGAACGCGCAGCACAAGTGCTTGCGGCTAAGCGGCACCGGACGCGGTTACGCGGCGGATGGGAGATGGTGTGCTTCACGAACGGTGCAAACGTCGCATCCCGATCGCGAATCTGGGTGAATGACACGCCCGGCATGGTGCCGTATGATCGCGGCATGTCATCGCGACGGTTGTACTTGGATAACGCAGCGACCAGTTTTCCCAAGCCAAAGTCGGTTCACGAGGCGATGGCTCGGTATGCGACCGAGCTGGGGGCGAGTGCCGGGCGGGGGGCTTACCATGAGGCGATCGAGACGGGCCGGCTAATCGACGAGTGCCGGCGGCGGATCAATCGGCTCATCAATGGCCAGCGGCCCGAGCATGTTGTCTTCACACTCAATTGCTCCGATGGGCTGAACATGGCGATCAAGGGGTTGATCGACCCGCGCGAAAAGGCCCACGCGATCTGCACCCATATCGATCATAATTCCATCCTTCGCCCGCTTCGGGCGCTCGAAGAGCGCGGCGGGTTGAAGGTGACGCGGGTGCCGGTGGATGGGGGCACGGGGCTGGTGGATCCGGATGAGATTCGCAAGGCGATTCGTTGCGATACGAAGCTGATTGCCATCACGCACGTCAGCAACGTCACCGGCACGGTGCAGCCGATCCGGCAGATCGGACAGATCGCGCGCGAGGCGCAGATTCCGTTGATCGTCGATGCGGCGCAGTCGGCGGGGCATTTGCCGATCGATGTGCAGGCGGATGGAATCGATCTGCTGGCCGCGCCGGGACATAAGGGGCTTCTTGGGCCGCTGGGCACCGGCTTTCTTTACATTCGGCCGGGCATCGAAGAGGTGCTCGAGACGTTCAAAGAGGGCGGCACCGGATCGGTCAGCGAAGTGGATCGCCAGCCCGATTTTCTCCCCGACAAATACGAGCCCGGGAGCCACAATGCGATCGGAATTATCGGTTTATCTGAAGGCGTGAAATGGATTGCGGAGCAGGGCATCGGAAAGCTGCACGCTCATGATGCTGCGCTGGTGCGCGATTTCATTGCGGGCATCGAGAATATCGAGGGGCTGACGTATTACGGCCCGCAGGAGGCGCAGAACCGAGTGGGGGTTTTTTCGGTGCGGATTGACGGATATGAGCCGCACGAACTTTCGGCGGCGCTGGAATCGAGCTTCGGGATTCTCACGCGGTCGGGAATTCATTGCGCGCCGCTGGCGCATGAAGCGATTGGGACAGCATCGCTGGGCGGGACGACGCGATTCAGCTTTGGGCCATTCGTTTCGCGGGAGGATATCGCGTTTGCGATCGATGCGCTCGCGGAGCTTTCAAGATCGCGGGTAGCTTCGTAGTTGGCGCGGACAAAAGGGGTTGGCGCTTGTCGGGCGCTTCTTCGATCGCAAATGCAGGGGAGCGCACCGCAAGCGGTAGCGGCTAAACTCGGGTACCCAAGCTACGTTTCAGATTGACGCTTCTCATGGGACTTACGACGTCAACCCGATTCACGAGTTCCATTTTTTGCACAATTTTGGCGCGCATCGGTATAACATGGCGCCATGAAACCACTTCTCTCCATCATCGTGACTCTCGGACTTATGGGCAGCGCATGGGCGGCAGCGCCGGGTGAGCCGGGCGGAACTCCGCCTAATGAGCAGACGGCTCGTGAGGTGCTCAATAAATCGCCGCGACATGGGGAATGGGTGGAGATCAAAGTCGAGGGCGCGGAAGCGCCGCTCAAATCGTACATCGTTTATCCCGAGCGCAAGGACAAGGCGCCGGTGGTGATCGTCATTCATGAGATTTTTGGCGAGAGCGATTGGGTGCGATCGGTGGCCGATCAACTGGCGGCCGATGGATTTATCGCGATTGCGCCGGACATGCTTTCCGGCCACGGCCCCAACGGAGGTGGCACCGATTCACTAGGCGACCGGCAGGGTGTCACGCGGGCCGTCATGGGATTGAAGCGCGATGAAGTGATGCGCGATATCAATGCCGTGCGCGATTATGGGTTGAAGCTTTCTGCCGCCAGCGGTAAGTCGGCGACGATCGGCTTCTGTTGGGGCGGCGGGCAGAGCTTCGCTTACGCGACGGTTCAGCCGGGATTGAATGCGGCCGTCGTTTATTATGGCACGCCGCCTTCCAAGCAGGCGATGGAGCAGATCAAGTGCCCGGTGCTGGGTTGCTATGGCGGCAATGATAACCGCGTCTCTTCGACCGTCCCTGCTGCTACTGCGCAGATGAAGGAACTGGGCAAATCGTATGATCCCCATATATTCGATGGCGCCGGTCACGGCTTCCTCCGGGGACAGGAGCAGTCGAAAGCGAATGCCAAAGCCGCGCAGGAAGCATGGACGTTGACGATCGCGTTTTTGAAGGAACATACGAAGTAAGAACTTTGTACTATCGCGCGAGGGGCGCGGGACGAGATAGGATCGAAATGAGCCCAGGTTGGCCGCGACGCGATAGCGGAGCGCTTCTCCAAGTGGGCACAAAGCGCTCCGCTATCGCGTCGCGGCTAAACTTGGCTGCTAAAAGCATCTTTTAATTCTGCGGCGCGTGCGAGCGCGTACTCACGACCCAGCTTTTTCGGCCTTGATCGTGAGCTTGAACGGCTTGCTATCTCGCTGACCTTCGATCGTAATGTCCTGCCCCTGCTTCGACAGCGCGGTGCGCATTTCATGCACCGTGTGCAGCGGCTGGCCATTCACCTTTTCGATGATGTCCGATTCCTGCAGGCCAAGGCGCTGCGCCCGGCTGCCGGGAAGGATGTGGCGGACCAGCAGGCCATCGGCAAGTTCGTTAACGCTGACGCCGAGTCTTTCATTGGCCGGCGGAGGAAGTGCGTCGCCCGGATCGGGAAGCTTCAGGGCCTGCAACTGCTTTCGCAGAAGATCGCTTCGTCGATTGTACTCGGCCATCAGCCGATCCTGATTCGCCCCGGCAGGCGTCTGAACCGCGCGAAGCTGGCGTAGCAGGTCGAGCACCTGATTGCGCTGCAGGCCCGACACATGCGCATTGTTCATTTCGTCGACCAGTTGCTTCTGCAGCCGATCCAGATCGGGATTTGGCTCAGGGGGCAGGATCATCGGATTGATCAGCGCGCCCGGCGGCACAATAAAAGGCTGCCCCGGAAGCAGCGGGAGTCCCTGTAAATTCTGCGCGCCGTTGAGCATCTGATTCATCGCGCTACGCATGCATTCGCGATAGAGCTGGTAGGCCTCCGGATTGCCCTCCTGCAGCTCGCGGAGGTTGGCGACTCGATACTCGCGAATCGCAGGCTGGCCATTGATCTGCCCGCGGACCATCATGTGCAGGCCGGCAGCGCCTTCTTCGATATGAACTGCGCGGCCATTGTCGTTGGCGTCGATGATCCGAGTGCCGCCGCGGATCTGCGTGCGCACCCAGTTGGAATAGAAGCCGCCGTTTCCCGGCCGGGGCGGCTCGGGTAGATCGCGTGGAATCGGCCCAATCTGCAGCTCGCCCAGCAATTCGCCCACGCGTTCGCGAATCTCGGTTTCTTTGCTGAAGCGCGCATCCCGAAGAGCCGGCAGCGCCTTGTCGCCAAGCTCGCGAAGATGCAGAAATGCGGATTGACGAACCTGAAAATTGTCGTCGCCGAGTTGATGGATCAGGCTCGAAATGTCCGGCGAAGGCTGCGTCGTCGGCACCGCCAGCGCAGCGGTGGGGGCGGCAATGCAGAGAGTGCCGTAGAGGAGGGTTTTGCCAATTCGCATGTGAGTCCTCCGCATCGTTCGCCCCGAGCCATTATTGTGCCACCAGCCGTCGCGCAGGCAAGGGTGATTCTTCGGCAAATGTCTCAAGCAATCTCAAACGGATCGCGGTCCACTTTGCTCAGGACAAGCTCCAATCCCGGCAGATCCTTCTTCAAACGCTCGGCAAATTTGCGAAGCGTGGCGCGCTCGCTGTTGGAATGGAGCGTGCAGACGACGGTCATGCCAGCCGATGCAGCGCGAATTGCATCGTGATGTCGCATCTCGCCGGTGAGATAGAGCTCCGCTTTTTGTGCGAGGGCATCGTTGAGCAGATCTCCGCATGCGCCGGCACAGACTGCGGCGCGGCTGACTTTCCCGCTCTGAGGACCTGCGATTAGAAGGTGATCGATCCCGAGCCCGCGTTTAGTGCGATCAAATAATTCGCTCCGATCGACCGGCTTGGGGAATGTGCCGATGCGACCGATCCCAATGCCTTCCGGCGGCGCAGCCAGTTGCTGTAAATCAAACGCCGGCTCCTCGTATGGATGTGCTTTTTTCAATGCCGCCACAACCGTGCTGACATTTTTAATATCGAGCACCGTCTCCAGCCGGACTTCATCGGCTTGCTCGAGATGTCCGCTTTTTCCAAGAGTAGGATTTGTGCCGGGCTGTCCAAAGAAGGTGCCGGTGCCGCGCGAGCGGAAGCTGCATGAGGTGTAATCGCCAATTCGTCCTGCACCGGCTTCGAACAAAGCCGTGCTGACTCGTTCCAAATGCTCCTGCGGCACAAACGTCACCAGCTTGTATTGCGATGCTTTGGTTTCCGATAGCTTCAGCGGCGAAACTTCCGATAGCCCCAGCACTTCGCACAGCACGTCGTTCGTTCCACCCGCGGCAACATCGAGAGCCGTGTGCGGGCTGTAGATCGCGACGCCTCGCCGCAGGGCGTCGAAGACGACGCTGCCCGCGGTGATGCGCTTCATAGGAGAGAAGATCGTCGGGTGATAGGCGATGATCGCGTCGCAATTGAGACCCTTGGCCTCGGCGGCGACCGGCTCGGTGTAGTCGATCGTCAGCAGCACGCGCGAAATCGATTGTGTCGGATCACCCACCAGCAGCCCGACGTTGTCCCACGACTCTGCATAACGAGTCGGCGCAATGCGCTCCATGGCGTCGATCAGTTCCTTGAGCTTCATGGGGCGTATTGTACGCGACTTCCGGCAAAGGGCAGGGGATCGTAAAAGGCGCATTGGCCCCGTAAGCAAATAGGAGGGCGTCGCTCCTGCGCCCCCGAGATCGCTGTTCGATCGAAAAGAGCCGCGCACGAAGTAAGCGGATTCGGCGCGCCATTGAGCGAACTTCGCCGACTTGCAAGCAATCCGCTTACGTCGTGCGCGGCTCTTTTAAGTCATCCACCATCCGTGCGTGTCGGTTATCGTGAAGCCGCGGCGGCAGCGGACTGCCGCCCTCCAAAACGGATTTGACCCACCGATCGCCTTTTATAATCGCGGATCGACCGGCTCGCTCTCGAGGGCGAGCACGCCGAAGACGCATTCGTGCACGCGGTGCAAAGGCTCGCGCTCGACAAAGCGTTCGAGTGATTCGACTCCGAGAGCAAATTCGCGCATCGCCAGCGATCGCTTTGCGGCGAGCCCTCGCTCGTGCAGGCGATTTAGATTTTCCGGCAACGTGTAGTGTGGGCCATAGATGAGGCGGAGATATTCTTTTCCGCGGCATTTAACCGCCGGCTGAACCAATCCGCGCGGGCCACGCGAGATAAATGACATCGGCTTGACGACCATGCCTTCGCCGCCGCGCGCGGTCAGTTCTTCCCACCATAAAACCGCGGCTGCGACGGAAGCTGGATCGTTCAGATCGACCTGGCGATGTGCAGTCGCCATCAATACGGGTGCGCCACCATCGGCCAAACGCGCCAGGGTCTGCATGTGCCAGAGATGATCGCGATCCAGATAAACATGGTTCTCGCCGGCCAGAATGTGGAACGGAGCGAGACGCAAATCCTGAACGCTGGTGACGGGCCAGCAATATCGGCGATAAGCCTGCACAAATTGCCCGGCAAGCTCCAGGCGTTCACCCATCTCTTTGGCCAATTCAGCGACGGCTGGCGAATCAGGAGAATTTTCAGCGGCGCGATGAATGACCTGCGATGATTCGGTAAGCGCTGCGCGGGATGCCGCGCCGACGGCGGCATATTGCTGCTTCAAAAGATCCTGCGCCTTGGCCGACCAGGGCATCAATTCGCAATCGAGGCAAAGCCAGTCGGTTTGCAGTTCGCGCCACAAGTCTGCGGATTCGATCGATCGGCGGAGCAGATCCAGGATCCGCGCTTCGGTTTCGCGATCTTCGAAAAACCGCCGGCCAGTGCGCGTGTAGACGATGCCGATCGAGTCTTCCTCGACGCCAAAGCGGGCGCGGGCGGCGGCGTTGTCTTTGCAGACGATCGCGACGGCGCGCGAGCCCATATGCTTTTCCTCGCAGATCACCGACTCGCAGCCGTTCTGGCGGAAGTAATCGAACGCGCCATCCGGATGTTCCAGCAGCCCCGGCTCGCGCGAAGTCTGGCCAGGCGACATGGTCGGCGGCAGGTAAATCAGCCAGCGCGGATCGACCGCGAATCGGCTCATCACCTCCAGGGCGGCTGCCGAGTTCTCCTGTGGCACCGTGACGGTCGGCCCAAGTCGCGTCTGAATGATGCGCTTTCCCAAGACGTCATTGATGTCCAGAACATCATCGTTCTTCTGCAGCGTTTGCGGCTTCTGGCGAGCGAGCATCCAGGCCTGCACCGCCCATTTCTGAGCCTCGTGCTTGAGCTCCTGGATCGCCTCGTCAGGTGATAGCCAAAGTAGTTGATGATCCGCTTCCACGGCGCCTTCGAGAGTGTCGGTGAAGACCGCTTCGTAATAGATGCCGCGCTTGGCGATGCAGCGATCGGGCCGGGAAATCAATTGCGTGGCTTCGCCGAGCCGGCGGATGATTCGCGCACCCCGCGCGCACTCTTCGCGCAGCTCGCGGTTCAGCGTCTGCGTTGGCGATTCGTCCGGCTCAGCGCCGCCGCCGGGCAGGAAGCAGAAGCTGCCGAGCTTCATGACCGCGACGCGATCCTGGTCATCGCTAATGACCGCGTAGCTGCCGGGGCGCGGATGATAGGTCTTGTCTGATTCACGCACGCCAAATTCGCGATGCTCGCCCATCGCGGGAAGCGGAAGAAACGGCCGTCCAGAGCGCGCCCAGGTCTGATGCGACTGCACGCTCACCAATGTCTTTTCCGGCCAGCGAAGCGCCGTGAGCTGGCCGCCAAAGACGCAGCCGGTGTCGATGTTAATCGTGTTGTTGTGCCAGCGTGGCTGATCGACGGGCGTGTGACCATAAACTATCGCGGCATCGCCACGATAGTCGGCGGCCCAGTCGAGCCGGACGGGAAGCCCGGCATCATCCATTTCGCCGGTCGTATCGCCAAAAAGCGCAAACGATCGCACGCGCCCGGAAGCCCGGCCAATGTATTGCTGCTTCATTCCCGCATGCGCGACAACGAGTCTGCCATCATCCAGCACATAATGGCTGACGAGCGAGTCGATGAAATCGCCGACATCGCGTATAAAGTCCGCCGGCTCGCGGCTCAACTGCTCGAGCGTCTCCGCCATTCCATAGGCAACTTTCACGTCGCGTCCCTGCAGCTTGTGGAGCAGCTTCACGTCATGATTGCCCGGCACACATAGCGCGGCGCCGGCCTTCACCATTCCCATCACCAGCCGCAGGACTTGCGGCGATCGTGGGCCGCGATCCACGAGATCGCCGAGGAAGATCGCCTTGCGACCATTCGGTGGCGTGACATAAATCTCCTGTGCATCGGAACGAACGACGTAGCCTAATGCCGAAAGCAGCTCGACCAATTCCGCATAGCAGCCGTGCACGTCTCCGATAATGTCGAAGGGACCGTGGTCGGATTTGCGATCGGTCCATAGCGGCTGGCGCTCGAAGGTGGCCGACTCGATTTCCTCCAGGGAGGACAAAACGTATTGATACCGAAACCCTTCGCGTCGTAGCCCGCGGATGGAACGCCGAAGCTGCAAACATTGGTTGCGAATGACATGCGATCCAAAATCGCGATCGGGCCGGCTTTTGTTGCGCTCCCGGCACATTTCTTCCGGAATTTTCAGCACCACCGCCACACAGAGCACATCATGCTCGCGCGCAAGCTTCAGCAGCGGCGCGCGAGCCTCGGGCTGAACATTGGTAGCATCGATGACGGTCAGCCGCCCGCGCGCCAGCCGCTTGCCGGCGATGTAGTTGAGTACATCAAACGCGTCGTTCGTCGCCTCCATCGAGTTAGGGTCGTCGGCGACAATGCCCCGGCATTCATCTGATGAGACAATCTCCGTCGGCAGAAAATGCTTGCGCGCAAAAGTAGATTTCCCCGCCCCCGACGGACCCATCAAAACAACCAGGCAAAGCTCGGGAATGGTCAATTTCATGGAACCAGCGTCAGATTCCCGAACTCCAGGAAATGGCAATCAAAATTCATTGGGGTCCAAATAAACGACTCGATCGTGATCGTCGGAAGTAAGCCCATCAACAGGTGGCAATTCGGGAATAGCGGCAATCTCCAGCAATGCCTGAAGTACAACCTGCGCGGAAGGATATGTCCTCTCATCTGGCACCTTAATCTCCACGCTCTGGCCTTCCGCCAATGCAATAGGCTCAACAGGTCTGAACACGCCATGCTCGAAGACGGCTCTAATTCTGCGCGTCACGGATGAACCTCTTACAATACTGCTCTTCGCAATCGCTCCTGTGTAAATTGTAGCATCAAGTCGTTCGGAACGCTGACGTCCTCGTCGGCTCTTTGGCCAGACGTTGCCGACGAGGACGTCAGCGTTCCCAGTGCGTAGATCCTGAACATCAGTTCCGCGTGAACACCGCCATCTGCGTGGGCGAACCTAATTCCGCATCCTCCGGCCCGATGGAATGGTGGCTCACCTCATATCCAAACCGCATCGCGAGTGGCTGCGCCCAACTCTGAAACTGCTTGCGGGTCCATTCAAATCGGTGGTCGCGGTGGCGGAATTTGCCGGCGGGGAGCGTGGGAAACTTCACGTTGTATTCGACATTCGGAGTCGTCAGGATCACGATGCGCGGTCGGGCAAATTCGAAAATTACGCGCTCGAATGCTCCCAATCGAGGCGGATCGAGATGCTCGATCACCTCAATCGCGACTGCGGCGTCGTAGCCACCCAGGCGTTTATCGCGATAAGTAAGCGACCCTTGGAAAAGTGTGATGCGCTGTCGGCGCGCCTCCGGCATTTTTTCCAGATCGAGCCGATCGGCGGCAAGTTCGAGCGACCGCTGCGAAACATCCATGCCGGCAATTTTTTTGAACTGCTTTTCATCGAGGAGCCAGCGCAGCAGCTTCCCGGAGCCGCAACCCAGATCCGCCACACTCGTCGCGCCGCTCGCCTTGAGCTGCGCGATCACCGCGTCCATTCGTGCTTCGTGAAGATGGATTTTCTTTTCCGCTTGCTCTTCCTCGGCGGCGTGTTTTTGCTGGACCTGATCCGGATCGGCCTGATCCTCTTCGAGCAGTCGGCTCAGCGCCTGACGGGTGAGCCGGGTCTGATGCCGCAGATATCGGCTGGCAATCTGCTCGCGAAGCGGGTGCGTCGCCAGCCATTGCTGGCCATGCCGCAGGAGCTTTTCCACTTCCTCTTGGTCCACCCAGTAATGCTTGTCGTCATCCAGAACCGGAATAAGCACATACAGGTGCGACAGAAAAGTACTGACGGTAACGGTATTTCGCAGCCGAAGTGTGAAGTAATGACTCTGGCCCCACTGCGGGAAATTTCCATCCAGCGCATGCGCGACCGCTTCTACTTCATATCCCAGCGGCTCAAAGAGCGATCGCAAAAATGTTTCGCCGCTTCGACAGGAAACGACCGCGAGGGTTGCCTCCAATGGAATGGGCATCTGCGCCAATTCCGGGCGTTGCTTGCAGATTCCGGCCAGCGCGGTGCCAAGGACCTGCGCAATCGCGACGCTCAAGAATGAGCTGGCGACAAAGGGGCGATCATTCACATATTGTTCGAGAGCAAATCCTTCGCCTGAAGGTCCGCGCCGCCGGCGCACGAGATGGACCGGATCGATCTCCAGCAGCAGCGCGGCGGTGCAGCGATCCTCGCTCGCCTGCGGATAAAGCACGTGCGCTTTGCCAAAGGAAAGATCGAACTTCTGCGGCCGGCCTGGGTTCTTGTGCAGCAAATACCCCAAGTCGGTGGCGGGGCGGTGCGTGGTGGTCAGCGTCAGCAGCATGGGAATAAAAAAAATATGTTCGATCAAAGATTCAACCGCAGTCGTTCGTGATCATTTGATCGCGTCCAACTGCCGCTCAAGATCATCCAGGAAAGCCGCCTGGGCGGCGTTAATCTTGGTCCGCGCGGCGGGAAGATCAAACCACGCGCATCGATCTACTTCCGGAAACTCCGCGCGTTTTCCGGATTTCGGCGGCCACTCCATTTCAAAGACGTTCGATTTCAATTTTGCAGGATCGAAATCGCCTTCGCACGCCCAGGCATGGACGATCTTTCCCCCCTTTTGACGGATGGGGGACAAATCAATTAGCGATTGGGGAGGGCAGCAGCCCAGCTCTTCTTCAAATTCCCGCCGGGCGCATTGCAGCGGCTCTTCGCCCGCGTTCGCGCCGCCTTTGGGAACGGACCAGGCTCCATCATCCTTGTTTTTCCAGAACGGCCCGCCGGGGTGGATCAGCAGAACTTCCAGGCGGCCTTCGCGCCTGCGATACATCAAAATGCCATAAGAGATTTCAGCCATGCGATGTGGAATCGTAGGCGACTTCTGCCAGAAGTCTGTCAAACATCGGCAGCGTGACCTTGTCGCAATAGGCCTTTTCAAACGCAGTGCGGGCGCGTCGTCGCAGTTCAAGGTGGCGCTGCGGATCGGCCATCAGGTTTCGGATAAAACCAACGACGGCCTGAGAATCCCCCACGCGGGCGCTGACGCCGCAGCCGAATCTTTCGATGGCGTGATCGACGTTGCCGCCCTGGGGGCCGATGTAGATCACGGGAAGTCCCATCGCGAGGTTCGCGTGAAGCTTGCTGGGGCTCATGACGCCGAGCATGGGATCTTCCAGCGTAATCAGCGCGGCGTCGGCTGATCGCATCAGCTCGGGCGTCTTGTCCTTTGGAACGTAGGATTCAAATTGCAGATTGTTCAGTTTCAGATTCTGTTTCTGCTCTTCAATCCACGCGCGCTTGGCGCCGCCGCCCACGAAGCGAAAGAGGACCGGTTCATTTGCGAGTGTGACGGCCGCATCAATGAGCGTTTGAAACTCGTGGCCGTATCCGGCATTTCCAAGATACAAAATCGTAAATGGACGCTGTCTTTGATTCGGCTCCTGCACCGCGCTCAAAGCGTCGAATAATTCCAGCCTCTCCCAATTGGGTATGATGGTGAAAGGCAGAGGATATTTCCTTGGCTTGTACTGCTGCAGCAGATTCGCCATCGCCTCATCGAGGCAGACGACATAATCGAGCCGGGCAAATAAGGTTCGATTGAGCCTGCGCAGAAATCGCGCCAGCAGGCTGCGCGGGTTGAGCATCCCTGTGCGCTCAATGGCTTCGGGATAGCAGTCCATGTTCCATAGGATGATTTTGACCTGCGGATTGATGAGCCGATGCAAGATGGCAGCGAACGCCAGGTAGGGCGGCGTGGTCAGCGAGATAATCACATCCTGCGCCGGCATGCGGAACATGTGGACCAATGCACCAAGGTAAAACGTCAACCAGTCGATGAACCGGCTCAACCGTGATCGGCTGCCGAGCTGCGTGCTCCAGATGCGGTGGATGTGTACACCGCTCGCCGAATCATCCACTTCAATTCGTCCCGTGTATCCCGAGCGGCTGGTGACCATCGTTACCACGTCGCCGAGCGTCGCGCGATGCTCGGCAAGTGATTGGCACAAATGAGCCGTCGGACTGATGTCAGGCGGGTAGAACTGGTTCAGGAGGGTGAGGCGCATCGAGGATGGCGAGCGATCGTCCCGATTTTTGTCGCGCAGGCAATGCTTGCGTTTGGAGGGCAGCAGTCACCGATACGCGTGGATCGTGGATGACTTTAAAGGAGCCGCGCACGAAGTAAGCGGATTGACGCCGACAGCGCGCAAATCCGCTTACTTCGTGCGCGGCTCTTTCAATCTCGCTGCACTCGCGGCTGGCCCGACTCTTCGGGACGATGCTCAGGCTCGGCCAGCTTCTGCTTTTCCATGAGGATGCCGACGAATTGTGCCAGCGAATTGATCTTCTGATCCTGTACGCTCACGATCGACAGCAGCTCGAAAACCACCAGAAAGAGAAACACGCTGACGCAGATCAGCGCGAAGGTGGTGTATTGGATGTTCAGCTTGTGCGCGATCCAGCCGACGGCGCTGGGTTTAAAAGCGAGCGCAAGGAAGGGCAAGCCAATCAGCACCCACAGCAGCGCGTAGCGTTCCTTGAGTTTATATGTGCGCAGTCGGCGCACGGCCAGCAGCAGGAGAATCCCACCGAAGCCCACCAGGAACAGGTTTTGGAAGATGTTCATTGTTCCCCAACTCGCTTTCGATTTCGGCCTGCGAATATTGATCGCGCCCCGTCTTTCCGCTGGGCCATGGCTGACGAGCGAGGTCCAGCAGCAGGCAAACGGTCACTTTCAAAACGTAGAACAAACCATTGAGCAGGCTGATGCTGCTTCGGCCGGTTCGGCGATGGCGCATTTTGACGGGAATCTCACACACCCGGTAGCCGGCGCGCTTCAGCAGCAGAATCACTTCCGGCTCCGGATAATCTTCCGGATACCAGTGGGCGAACGCGCGGATCACTCGGCGATTAGCGGCGCGGAAGCCGCTGGTGCAATCGGTCATCCATTGGCCAGCGAGCGCGCGAATCAAAAGCTGCAGCATCCAGGCGCCGAATTTCCGCACCATCGTCTGCCGATAGCGCGTGGCCTCCATAAACCGCGAGCCAACCACCAGGTCGGCATGGCCCTCGAGCAAGTGTTCGACGAGTCGGCGGACCTCGGCCGGACGATGCTGGCCGTCGCCATCCACTTGAACCGCAACTTCGTAGCCGTGCAAGGCGGCAAACCTGTAGCCGGTCTGCATGGCTCCACCAATGCCGAGATTGAAGGGCAGACTAACGACCGGGACGCCCGCCGGCACTTGGCGGACCGTGTCATCGGTTGAGCCGTCGTCAACGACCAGCACGTCAAATTCCGGCAAGGCCCGGCGCAGACGATGGACCACCTTGCGCACCGACGCTCCCTCATTGAAGACCGGGACAATCGCCAGACAGCGATGGGGAATCGGGCGGCGTTCGTTAACTGGATGCCTGCGTAGCATAAATGTGACTGCAATCGACGGCGAGCGCAACTCCCAGGCAATCTAACAGGGGATTCCCGGCAGGGGAAGGAGCACTCTTGGGGCCGACAGGAATTGTTCGCGCTCTGTAAGCGCGACAAGATCCTGCAGCCGTTCGCGTGGGATCAAGTGCTTGCAGCTCCGCGTGCAACGGGTTCTTTTGAAGAGCGAGTGCGGAAACCCTTCATGCGATGATACAGCCGCACCATCCATTGCGGCACGAAGAAGGGCAGATATTGATGGACCAGCAGCCAAATGCGCTTTCCGAATGGGCCGTAGCGCCGAAGGATAGCCCAGGTGGCCTTCCAATATCGGTCCGACTTTTTGCTAAAGATCATGTCCCAGCGGTTGGTCACCAGCGGAACATAATTGATGTGGTTGTAGAGGACGCTGTTGAGCGAAATAACCGGCTGATAACCCGCCTTGGCGGCTCGAAGCACCAGATCGCTGTCGGCGTGATACTGGGGCATGTAGATTTCATCGTAAAAGCCGACATCTTCAAAAACTTGCCGCGGGATGAGCACGCCATTGCCCGGCATCGTCGGGACTGGCAGAGGGTTGGTCAGCGTTCCTTCCAGATCGCGCCAGCGCTTGCCCCAACCACGCAGACCAAGGGTTTCGTAGCCCTTGAAGATCGAAGTTGAGCCGAGCGACCAGATCTTTTCCCGATCGTCGTCACAATGAATCCGGCAGCCGACGATGTACTTGGGATTCATCTTCGCGACTTTCACCATCTCGGTGAGAAAGTCGGGCTCCATTTCGCAATCGTCGTTGATGGTCAGGATGTAATCGGCGCCATGGGCCAACGCGTTGCGCGCGGCCACGTTGGTGCCGCCGGACCACCAGAGATTGCCGTCGCCGCGAAGCACTTCGACTTCAGGGAAGTTCAGCTTGATGTTGAGGTAAGTATTATCTGTGGATCCATCGTCGCAGATGACCACGCGCTTATTGGGATAGGTCACGCGGGCAAAATGCCGGAGGAAATTCAGCGTCTTATCGCACCGGTTAAATGCGGGGACGACCGCGCAAACCAGCGGATATTCGGGATTGGACGAGCCTTGAGCCATTGCCTGTCAAACCACTCTACTTCGAAGTTTTCACCGCGAAATGTGATACCAGATTCGCGTGCCGGCATCCTGCCATTTCATGGGCAGCACCCGCGCGGCCCTTTTCACGACTGGCTCGACACGGCGCATCAGGCGGACTTTGACCGACCGATCATTGGTTACATTGTAGTAATTGAACATCCCCGCTCGCGCCGCCTGTTTGCTGGCCTTTGGGCCCAGCGTCGCCTGATCGCAATCGGCCATGGTACGGCGGGTCAGGAAAAGCTGCCCGCTGTAGCGCGCCTCGCGGAGCAGGTCCCAGCGCCATTCTTCTACGCCGTTGCCGTTGGTTTCACCGACGTGCGATGCGCCGTTGCGCAGCGTGCGCGGATTGATGAAGAGCGCCTCAGGATAGAGAAGGCCTTCCATTTTCCAGAGGCCATCGCCGGTGAGACGCAGGCGTGAGACGCCGACGAAGTGGTCGCCGCGCCATTGGAAACATTCGCCAAGATAAACTGACTTTTCCGGAGCGGTCAGGTGGCTCCAGGTGAGCGAATCCATCGCCGATGGCTTGAGGCGATTGCCTTCGATTACTTCGCCCACGATGTCCAGATCTTCATCCTGAGCGAATTGCCGGAGATCGGCCAGGCTGCCAACCGCATGCTGGCCCGGCTCAACGACCTTAACGCCAGACGCTTCGAGAAACCCGCGCGCGGCTGGATCGAGCGGTCGATCGACGACGCAACGGATGAGCAGATTCTTGTGGCTTTCAGCCAGCATGCTCTGGACGGTCCGGATCAGCTCAGTTGATCCTTCGGTCAATCGTAGAGAAATGCCAATTCTGGGCCGGGTGGTGTCCGTCGGCAGATGATAGCCGTAGGTGAATCGCTGGCGGGCTTCGCGGAAGATTTCGAGAATGCGCTTGGCCGAGTTATCCCAATTGTAGTTGGCGGCAATGCCCGGCCCGGCCGCGATCATTTGCTTCCGCAAGGCCGGCTCATTCTGGATTCGTCTGATCTGCGAAACCAGTTGCTCAGCGTTTTGTGGATCAAAATAGAGCGCGTTGTCTCCGAGAATCTCGCGTAAAACCGGCAACTCCGAACAAACCACCGGCACACCACACGCCATTGCCTCGATGGCCGGCATGCAGAAGCCTTCAAAGGTGGTCGGCAGCACCACAGCCAGCGCGTGGCGATAGAGATAGCGCATCTCATCGGCCGGCAGATCGGTGTAAACCCGGCAGATCTCATCCAACCCGCGGGCGGCAATTTCCTTGCGAAGCGGATAGCCGCCGGGCAGTTCAAAGCCGCTGAAAACTACGGGCGGTACGTCCCGCTGCGCGCGCATCTGCTCAATTGCGTCCAGCAGCAACTGATGGTTTTTGTGCTTGTAACAATTGGCCGGATAGAAGAGATAATTCTCAGGCAGCGCTTCCTTTGTCCAAACGCCCTCAGCTGGCTCGCCGTCGATCAACTCCGGCTGCGGAGCATTGTGGACGACTTCGATCTTCCGTGGATCGACGTCAAATTTTTCGATGAAAGATCGTTTGCAGAATTCGGAGATCGCCACCAGGATCGTCGCGGAATGGCAAATCTCCGGATAGACTTCACGCCGCGCCACCAATTCCGCTTTACTGAAATTCTCCGGTAGATACTGTTCCTGGATATCGTGCAGCAGCGCAACCGTCGGCCGATCGTAAACGCGCGGATTAAGATTGTTCAGCGGGCCAAAATAAAGATCGAATTCGCTTCGATAGGCGTAGATTTGTCCCTCATCGAGAATCCGTTCGAGCCGAACGCGCGATTCCGGCCAGTTCCCCGGTGCGTGCCCTGCGGCAACCAGCACCTTGTTCACCAGTGGCATTCCGTCGGGATGGGCAAAGATGATGTATTGATGGGTCGAATCGTGCCGCAGCAGGGCGCGTAGCAGCCCACTGAAGACATAGCGCGCTCCGCCGCCGTCTGTTCGTAATGGAAATGCATTAATCCCGATGCGCATGCGTAACGATTGTCCCTCAATATCGAACCGGCTCGGCTAGTGATTCAAAAGAGCGGGTATCATTCATACCAGAAGTTGTTTTTCAACTCACCACTGAGTCCTCTGTCGTTCCCGTTGTCATAGCCTTGCGAATTGCGCGAGCCAAGGGGGATTATACTGGCTGGATCGCATTGCGCGATCTGCCGTTATCTTCTGCCGATACAAGCGGCTGCGCGAAGCGTATAATCCGTTCCTTGCGTTACCGATTGATTGATCCAAAGCTTTGATTTTCAGCCAATGATTTCAGCACTGACGGGCCATCTCCGCACGGTTGAGGAAGATCGAATTCATGTTGAAGTGGGGCCACTGATTTATGAAATGCTGGTTCCCGCGGCAGACGTGGCAGTTCTGCGCGCCAGCATCGGCGAGCCGATGACCTTTCACACGCTTTTCTACATTGAAGGCGATGCCTCGGGTGGCAATCTCGAGCCTCGATTGATTGGTTTCCTTCGCCCGGAAGACAAATCCTTTTTTCAGCTTTTCATTACGGTCAAAGGCATCGGCCCCAAGAAGGCGCTCAAGGCGCTGGTGCAGCCGGTGGGGCAGATCGCGCATGCAATCGAGTCGAAAAATGCCCGCTACCTTGTAGAGCTTCCGCAGATCGGCAAGCGCATGGCGGAATTGATCGTGGCGGAGCTTGCCGGCAAGGCGGGGAAATTTGTGACCATTGATGGCGGCCCTGCCCGGCCCGCGGTTGCTGCAACTTCCCGCTCCGCGGCCGAGGAAGATGCCATCGCCACGCTGATGGCCCTCGGCGAGCGGCGCAACGATGCTGAGCATTTGCTGGATAGGGCGATTCAATCGTCACCGGGCCTCAAGACGACCGATGCTTTTGTGCGCGAAATGCTCCGGCTGCGCACGGTTCGCTCGTGACCGCACGAAAACCGCCAAATTTTCATTTCTTCATTCGATCCATTAACCGTCTGCGGCTATAATGTTCGCAGAATGTTTGGATCGGCCTGCTTAATGCCATGGCCGAGCATCAGCATGTTCGCGGGCTTGTGATGCAGTTGTCGATCGCTAAAACAGTTTCCATGGCGCGGGATCGGATCATCGGGCCGCAGGTGGAGAGTCCTGAGGAAAATGAATACAACTACGCGCTGCGCCCACAGAAATTCGCCCAATACATCGGCCAGGAATCGCTGATCCGAAAGTTGCGCATTGCCGTCGAAGCGGCCAAGGCCCGCAAGGAGCCCGTCGATCACACGCTGCTGCATGGCCCACCGGGCTTGGGCAAGACGACGCTCGCACATGTCATCGCCAATGAAGTGGGGGCACAAGTTCATGTCACCAATGGACCCGCTCTAACCAAAGGCGCCGACCTGGTCGGCATCCTCACCAAGCTCAGCTTCGGCGACGTGCTCTTCATCGATGAAATCCATCGCCTGTCGGCCATCGTCGAAGAATATCTTTATCCTGCGATGGAGGATTTCAAAGTCGATGTGACGCTCGATCAGGGCGCGCATGCCCGCACGGTGACCATTCCCGTGCAGCCGTTCACGCTGATCGGTGCCACGACGCGCCTGGGTTTGCTCACCGGCCCGATGCGCGGCCGCTTTGGTATCAGCGAGCACATCGAGTTTTACGATCCAGAAGCGCTTCACGAGATTCTTCGCGCCAATGCGAAGCAACTCCGACTGGTTTGCGACGACAAGGCGCTCTGGGAATTGGCGCGGCGAAGCCGAGGTACGCCTCGCGTAGCCAATCGGCTGCTGCGTCGTGTTCGCGATTTTGCCGCCGTCGAGGGCGATGGGAAAATCACGCTCCCGATCACTAAGTCAGCTCTTGAGCTCGCGGCCATCGATGAGCAAGGCCTCGACGAACAGGACCGCACTTTCCTGCGGACAATGATCGAGGTCTACGATGGCGGCCCGGTCGGCATCGAAGCGATCGCCGCCACCATGGGCGAAGAGCGGGACACACTGGAAGACGTGATCGAGCCTTACCTGCTGCAAAATGCTTTTGTCACGCGCACGCGTCAGGGTCGGCGGGCCATGAAGCAGGCCTACGATCATCTGAACATCAAATATGTTCCCCGGCCCATCGCCGAAGGAGAAGGCGACCTGTTCGCGTCAAAGGATTAGTCATGACCGCGCAGTTTCTCTCGGAAAAATTTACTGCCGCCAGCAGCTACGCAAAATATGTTCTGACCGGCACCGCCGAGCAGCAACGGCGCTGGCAGCAGGTTTATGAACAGGCTCATCTCGACCAGCGGCAAGCCACTCTCGTCGGCGCCTTTGTTCGCCAAATGAAGGTGCTGGTGATCAGCGGCATCTGGTGCGGCGACTGCGTCCAGCAATGCCCGCTGCTTGAGCGCATTGCCGAAGCCAGTTCCAAAATCGATCTGCGATTTGTCGATCGTGACGCCAATCGCGATCTGGCCGACATCTTCCACATCAACGGCGGCGACCGTGTCCCCGTCGCCATCTTCATGGCCGAGGATTTCGAGCGGTGCAGCGCCTTCGGCGATCGCACGCTCAATCGCTATCGCGCGTTAGCTCTCAAGCAACTCGGCGCCGCCTGCCCGACCGGCCTGCTTGGGCCGGATAAAGAAGAACTGGTGATGACCCTCCAAGACTGGCTCGACGAATTCGAGCGCGTTCAACTCATGTTGCGACTGAGTGCCCGTCTCCGGCAAAAGCATGGCGACTAAGAATTTTCTTTCCCATATGCTGGAAACCAAGGCAGCAGTCCGATAAAACAGAAAACCGGGCAGGGATTCGTACAGATCCGATCTAAATTTTCGCTGGGCCAAGGCGGGCCGAGCGGCGTATAGGATTTGCGTACCGACCGGAAATTCTCACCTGGAAGAGGCCAAGGATGGCTAAGTGGCTTAATGCTTTTGCGATCTTAGCGCTGTTTGTTGCAACGGGATGCCAGCCGACGGCAAGCTCCTCGATGGTCGTCGATTCGCTGCCGCCGCCCAATTTCAGCGGCCCGACGTTCCCTGAAACCGCGCCTCCCACGACGGTCGCTCCAAGGCAAGCTCCGCCTCCAGCGGTGGCTGTTACGCCTCGGCCGCATCCGGTGACCCCGCGGCATGCGACATCGAGCGTGCCCGCCGACTGGATTCCGATCGCTGCGCCTAATCAGTGGTATTGGATCGTCATCCATCACAGTGCCACGCCCACGGGCGGTGCCCGAGCCTTCGACAAGATGCACCGCGCCAAAGGCTGGGATGAGCTCGGCTACCACTTTGTGATTGGCAACGGCACCGACACCCGCGATGGCCAGGTCGAAGTGGGCTCCCGCTGGCCCAAGCAGAAGTGGGGCGCGCATGCCAAGACCCCAGACAATCGCTACAACGAGCATGGCATTGGCATCTGCCTCGTGGGCAATTTTGATGTGACCCACCCGACCGAAGCACAGTTGCGTTCGCTGAGCCGGCTGATTGCTTACCTCATGAAGACCTACAAGATTCCGCCAGATCATGTCCTCGGCCACCGCGACACGAAGTCCACAGATTGTCCAGGTCGCTATCTCAGTGTGGCACAGGTCCGGCGAATGAGCGAGCAGTTGCTGGCTGCCGCCGGCGACCCGATCCCAGAAGATCATCGCGTTGCTCATGCGTCGGCAGAGCTTCTACATGAGCAAAAGGTGCGTTAAGCTGACGCTAAGGTAAGATTCCTCACCAATTTAGGCATCGAAAGCCCGCAAGCGAATACATTCGTTTGCGGGCTTTTGTTTGGATGGAACACCTTTTGCACTGGTAAGGGAATTCCACCTGTTAACGGGAGGCCCATGAGTCGTATTTTGATTGTGGACGATATGCCCAACAGCCGGGAAGCGCTCGCTAAGTTGCTTCAGAACCGGGGTTACGAGACAGATGTCGCCGGCAATGGAGCTGAGGGACTGGTTCGCCTGAAGCGCAATAAGCCGGACCTGATTGTGCTCGACCAGATGATGCCCGAAGTCGATGGATTGACCTTCCTCGCCGGCATTCGTCGTTTTCCAAAATATAAAGATCTCCCCGTCATCATGCTGACCGGCCTGCCCGATCGCAATTGCCATCTCAAAGCCCAGACCCTGGGTGTTAAAGAATGCCTCACCAAATCCGAATTCACCGGCAAGGAATTGGTGGATTGCCTTGCGAAGCATCTTCCGGAGCCACAGCCGGACCGAGTTGCCGTCTCGGCGTAACTTTTCAAATTTATATTCCCTTGCCCCTGCAAAGATTTGACATGCGCTTTCCTCCAGCGCCGGCGGTCTCTAAACTAATCCAATCATTCGCGACCCCGCCGGGGTCCGCTCTCGGAATTTCGCTTAATCGGAGGAACTCATGACTCGCAAGCTGCTTGCTGCTGTTGGCGTGTTGACACTTGGCGTGATGGTCTTTGCTAAACCACCGGCGCCGACCAATATCGTCAAGGATCCAACGAGCTCACCCGCCATGGCCAAAGACAATCAGCCTGCGAGCCCGCTCGATTTCAAAGTGACCGATATCAAAGGGCAGCCCTGCGATCTGCATCAGTATCGCGGCAAGGTCGTGATGATCATCAACGTCGCCAGCAAGTGCGGCTTCACGCCGCAGTACAAAGGCCTCGAAGCGCTCTACAAGAAGTATGAGGCCCAGGGATTCGTCATCGTCGGATTCCCGGCCGACAACTTTCTTCACCAGGAGCCGGGCACGGATGCGCAGATCCTCGCCTTCTGCAAGAGCAAGTATGATGTGACTTTCCCAATGATGTCCAAGATCAGCGTCGCCGGTGACGACCAGGCGCCGCTCTACAAGTACCTGACGAACAAAGACACCGCCGGTGATTTCGGCTTCCCCATCGGCTGGAACTTCACCAAGTTCCTGGTGGATCGCAACGGCAATCTGATTGCCCGCTGGGCCAGCCAGACCACGCCGGAAGACAAGCAGGTGACGAGCGAAATTGAAAAAGCGCTCGCCGCCAAGCAGGCGGTCGCCTCGGCCAAGTAATCGCCGGACCCATTCGCAGAAAGCAAAATCGGCACGGGTGGCTTCCATCCGTGCCGATTTCATTTTCCAATTTGAAACCCCAAATCTCAGATTTCAAATTTGAGATTTCAGATCATTCGATTCTTCGGCGGCCTGCCGATTCTGAAACTGCGCCACGACTTCTCCGCATTCCGGGCATCTCTCCGCGCTTCCGCTCAGATCGTATCCGCACTCGGCACAGTAAGGTCGATTGCTCGGAAACGCTCTATTGGCAACCCAGGCGCCGCCGAAAAACAGGTATAAGCCAACGACAATTTGAACAAGCGGAGCTGCAAGTGGCTCTACAGATATCCACCATTGCTCTGAATATCGCAAAGGAGGAATCGCTTGATAGAGTGAGGTCACATACCACGACAGCCCCATGTTGACCAATCCAAATAGCCCCTCGACAAATAGCCAGACCCCCAGCACTTTCAGGAGCATCCGGAAAAGAGTCTTGTACTTCATCGCCGAATCTTACCGGCCGGCGAGCGCGATTCAATTGGCATCCATGCAATTGGGGCCACAAACCAATCGCTGCTCCATTCTCAAATTTCAAATCTGTGATATCTGAGATCTGAAATCATTGCTCCCCAACCAGGCTTTTCTCATTCCCGCGATTGGCCTGCTTAACCTCCAACCCACATTCCGGACATCGATCCGGCGTCGCCCGCAAATCAAAACCGCACGCCGGGCACAATCCGCGACGAATCGCTCGACGCCTCCGCGGCAAAATCCACAGCAGCCACCAGATCGGCATCACGAGGGCCGCCGCAAGCAGCCATCGGTACGAAATGGTTAATGAATATCTCCCCAGGACCGGCGTCGGCGTGTTTGTGTAGACCGTTTTGTATTGCGGGATGTAGTTGATCACTCGGCGGCCGTTGATCATTACGGTTTGATAGTTAGGACGTGTCGAAAGAAGTTGAAGTGTTGATGTAGTCCGCATCACCGTCTGGGTCGGGAATCCGACATACGAGATCCCAGCGAAGTTTCGCCGGCCTTCAACAGTCTTGTTGGCTGCGGGCCCCAGCGCAATCAGTTTTAATTTGGTTTCGCGCGCGTGTTCCACCAGCGGTGCCTTTTCCTTCGGATCGCGCCCCTGATGATCGAGAAGAATCTGAACCCGACCGCGAGAGGAAAGGAACATCGGCTGCACATGCTCTTCAAACGCTGAAGGGTAGCCTGCCGGAAGTGAAACGTGCAGCGAATGAGGAACCAAATCCCATTCATCGCCGCCGCCATAGCTTCGCCCCCATCCGACACAAATCAGGAATAAAGCGAGCAAGGACACAAGCGTTGCCGCGGCACCAGCGCGGTGCATCGTCGTGACCGCAGGCCCGCGCGGGCGCACGAGCCATGCGCAAGGCAGAACCAAAAAAAGCAAAACGATCCAGCCGATCCAGGATTCAAATACTGGGACATCGAGCCGGTCGCCCCACTGGTCGGCGAGCTGCTTCCAGTTCGATAAATCGGGGCCTGCATCATGAGCACGGCCCTGCATCAGGAGGTAAGGCACTCCCTCCCATGCATAGGCTTGCCGCCAGTTGCGAGTTTGAAACAGCAGAAAAAGGTGAGCCGGCAAGAATCGATCAGGGTCGCGTACTGCGGCGAGCAACGCGGGATCAGCCCGACTTTCCATCTGAGGGTCATGCACTACATTTTCGATTTCGTGATAGACCTGCTGCGTAGGGCTGCCCCGCCGCACCGTCCCTCGGAACGACCATCCTTCGCGGAATGGGCCGCTCCACGCGATGTCGCTGTTGCGCATGTGCGACGCGAGATCCCAGATCGCAGGATCGCCGTGCCCCTTTCCGGGCGGGCGGTAAAGCCCAATCGTCTGCTCGTGGATCCGCAAGAAGTGTGGCACACCGTCCACCGAGTAGCGGTAGTGCCAGTTACTCGATGCCGACACCGCCCACAGCACTGAGGCCAAAATACAAAGCACCAGCGACAGCCATGTCAGGATCTTCATCCAGCGTCGCATGGAGCAAATTGTACCAGCACCTGTCAATTAATTGCGATCAATTTGTCGGGGCGATGGAAGACCCAGCGTACACTAACCCCAACCGCCGACGCGAAACCGGCGTCCTGATTCCTTTAGCCGCCCCACCTGTGGGGCGCGGCCAATGGTGTGGAGAAGGGAAGCAGCACAGAGCAACGTAATCTGCTTCTTCAAAACCACTATGCGCTCCACACGCACTGGACGCGCTCCGCAGGCGGAGCGGCTAAAGTGTGCAGAGTCGCGTATTGGGAAATGGACAGTTCACAGATTTTAGTACGCAATCGACGGCGTCCATGCCGCACCGCTCATCTCGGGTTGCTCGAACGGTCCCATCGCCATCAGGTTCATGGGCTTGAGACATCGCATCTTCATCTTCAGCGCCAGACGGAATAGCTGCCCATGACGCACCGGAACAATCATCCGATGCACGTGCGGCGGCAGGCGCCGAGCCGCTTGCGACGCCGTCGTCAAAAGATCTTCGGCCGATTCTCCCACGCCATGTCCGACGAATCCGGGGATGACATACGCGCGCAAGGTGTTCCCGTCGAAGCGCCCATGCGGGACAAACCCGGCGTGGCTGCCATGCTCGATCATGAACGCCAATTCATTCTTTCGCGAAACTTTCTGGACGCGCCGACACAAAGCATCGCAAACCGGCAGGTCTTCCTTTTTTAGTTGCCGCACCGACGGATCTTCCTTCGGCGCCGGCTCGACCTGCATCAGCACCAGCGGCTCTACGACAATGAACCCCAGCGACGTGTAGAGCGACAGCGATCGCATGTTGAAGCTTTCCTGCACGAGCCGAACCATTGGCCCGTGATTCTTCAACGACCAGTCGATGATGTATTGCATCAGCGCTCGCCCGATGCCCTTGGCTTGAACGGAAGCGTCAACGGTGATCGGCCCCACGCCGGAAACTGGGTCGCTGACTTGAGTGAAGTTGGAGCCGACCACGCGACCATCGAGCAGCGCGACCACGCCCGGCGTGTCGCTCCGGCCCGCGAACATGCCCATCATCCCCTGCGCGACTTCGAGGCTGGGAATATCCAATGGGAAACTGTGCTGATCCTGAATGCCTTTGAATGCTTCAAACACAATCCGTGCGACTTCGCCGACAAATTCCGGGCGAAAGGGAACAAGCTCAAGTGCCATTAAAACATCCTCCGATTTGAAGTGATCGCAGAATACTAAAGAACGTCCATGCGAATGAAGGAGAGTAATCGTCTTGCTTCTGGTCGCAACCCGCGCGACACTTTCCGTGTTCCGCGCCGGCGCAAACGGATCGCGCTTCGGGGAATACGGAGAGCATGACCGTGCTTCATTTACTTGCCGCGATTCAATATCCGCATATTGATCCAGAAGCGTTTCACATCTGGAAAATCCACGTGCGATGGTATGGCCTTGCCTACGTCGCGGGGTTGATGATCGGCTATTTCCTGCTGTCCCGGATGATTAAGCAGGGTCGGCTGCGAATAAAGCTGGATCATCTGGCCGATCTGATTCTCTGGCTGGCGGTGGGGGTCATGGTGGGCGGCCGGCTGGGTTGGTGGTTTTTCTATCATCGCAATTTTGGCACGCCCGAGCCCTGGTATGAGCCGATCGCCGCATGGCATGGCGGGATGAGCTTCCACGGAGCCGTCATCTGCGTCGCGCTGGCCGCGTTCCTCTGGGCCTGGTTCTACCGCGCGCCGTTCGGGAACGTCGTCGATTGCATGGCCCTGGTCGCGCCAATCGGATTGTTCCTTGGGCGCCTCGCTAACTTCGTCAATCACGAACTGGTCGGTCGGCCCAGCAACGTCCCGTGGGCCGTCATTTTCCCCGGCGACGATTTTGGCCGACATCCGTCGCAAATCTACGAAGCGATTCTCGAAGGCCCAGTCCTGATGGCGGTGCTCTGGGGCTTCTACAAATTTACCCGCCTCTGGGACGGCGCCATCGCCTCGCTGTTCCTGGTCTTCTATGGCCTCTTCCGCTTCCTCGTCGAATTCACCCGCGAGCCCGACCCCCAACTCGGCTTCATCGCCTGGGGCTGGCTCACGATGGGGCAGTTGCTCAGCATCGCTTTGGTCGTCCTGGGGCTCGTGATGCTGTGGATCAGCCGATCGGTGGCGCGGAAACGCGCGCCGCTTGCCGCGGGAAAATAACCTGGAACATTCACTCCGCCGCGGCGCAGCCGCGTCTTCTGCCGATTAATCGCACTGCATGCGGTGCGCGTCCCAGCCGCTCGGATCGGATTCCAGGAACATTTTCAGGAAGGCGGTTGACACCGGAGGCAACTGTCAAGGAATCCTTGACAGCTCAAACCGCGGGAAATCGCCGAGCTGAACAGGTCATCGCGTATGATAACTACGACCCTGAGCAGTCGTGAATTGTCGTGTCCTGTCAGAGCGAGCAAGGCGGCCGGAAGACGAAAGATTTATGTACCGCTTCATTCGTCCTCTGCTTCGATTTCTGCGCCGTGGCGTGCGTCGGACGCCGATGCTTCTTTTGATGTTGCTC
>Ga0134128_10001276_pt1 | contig 32640 bp, 22 predicted proteins | sample KB31754_FD_96462 | JGI IMG/M metagenome (GOLD analysis project Ga0134128, IMG submission 96462) | Terrestrial soil microbial communities with excess Nitrogen fertilizer from Kellogg Biological Station, Michigan, USA - KB3-175-4 | ecosystem: Environmental > Terrestrial > Soil > Unclassified ... | reverse complement strand
CGGGAATCCCACAGGCATCGTGGTCATTTCGGCTAAAGACTCGATAGAGGATCGGGTGCTCGGGCTTCATATAGGGGCGGATGATTTTCTCACCAAACCTTTTCACTTATCGGAACTGGAAGCGAGGATCGCCTCTGTGATCAGGCGCAGGACATTTGAAGGGAAAAACCAGGTAAAGCTGGATAACCTCATGCTGGATATCCGGGAGAAAGCGTTGAACGGTCCCAGCGGCAAGATCGAGCTGACACGGATGGAATATTTGCTGATCGAGTATTTTGTGAGCAACAGGGATAAGGTTGTCACAAAAGAGGCGATAGGCGAGCATCTCTGCGGCAATGATATGGATATGGCGGACAATTATGATTTTATTTACACGCATTTGAAGAATTTGCGTCGGAAGTTAAAAAATGCGGGGTGTGCGGATGGGATAAAAAATGTCTACGGTATGGGCTATAAATTTTGTTCCGTGACAACAAAAGAAAGGTCATGAAACTTTTCACCCAGTATAAGCGAATCACTCTTTGGGTGTTGGTTGTGTTCTTTTTGCTTTCGAGCCTTGTTTATTATTTTCTGATACGCAGGCTTCTTTTCCGCGAGCTGGACCTTTCGATGACCAAGATCGAGAAAAGGATAGAGGATTATGTGCAAGTACACCATGCTTTTCCCATGGCGGATTCCCTGGATGATTTGCATATCGCCTATGCCGGAGCCAGCCAGGCCGGATCGCGAAGCTTCCGGCTGATATCGCCAACCAAAGGGAAGAATACCGATAATATCCGCCAGCTTACATTTTTTATGGAGTTGGACCATCGATGGTACAAGGTAACCGTATCGAGGAACCTGGAAGGCATTCGCAGCACGGCCTATATGGTTGTGGTTACGGCACTGATCACGCTCATTATTGTTGTTTGCGCATCCTTGCTTGTCAACCGCCTGCTTTTCCGGAAGCTTTGGCAGCCCTTTTATGCCTCGATCGCCGCTATCGGGCAATTTCAGCTTGGCAAAAACAACCTGCCGGATTTTCCGGCGACCAGGATCGAGGAATTCAATTTCATGAACGATCAATTCCAAAAAATGGCTGCCAATGTAAATAAGGAATATCTTATCCTGAAGGAGTTTACAGAGAATGCCTCTCATGAAATGCAGACGCCGCTTGCCATTATCCGGTCGAAGCTGGACCTGGCCATACAGGATCAAAATCTTTCGGAAATTCAAAGCACCACTTTGCAGAGCGCTTATGCTTCCGTTAAAAAACTCGCAAGTCTAAACCGGTCGCTTCTCCTAATCGCCAGGATGAGCAATAATCAGTACAGCGACAGTATGGTCATCAACATCAAGGACAAGCTGTACGATAAGATCATCCAATTCCAGGAGTTATGGAAGGATAAACTGAATGTCAGCTATGAGCTCTGCGATGCTGAGATAAATGCGAATCCCGACCTGATAGATATTCTCTTGAACAATTTATTCAGCAACGCCAGTAAGCACAATATCCAGCAGGGTAAGGTGATGCTCCGATTGACCGGGAGCGCTTTGGAGATCAATAATACCGGCAAGCGCATCCCATTGGACGAAACCCGGATATTCCAACGATTCTATAAGGGGACTTCCCTTCAGGATGACAACAATGGGTTGGGGTTGTCGATCATAAAGCAGATCTGTGATCTATCGGGGATCACCCCTTCTTATTCGTTTCGCGGGAATATCCATGGTTTCCTGCTCCAATGGGGTACGGCTTAGCGCAATTGAATATCCTGGCAGATGGGTTCGAGGGTCTCGGCGCGATAGGCGTTCAGCACCACATTCTTACCCTTGACGGTGATCAGCGCGACAGTGGGTGGAGGTGTTAGATATTTGAACGAACCTGACCAGGGGCTTTTCAGCAGCGCGTAGGGCGCGGAACCACCGCCGCCATCATTGATATTGTAGAAGGGATGGCTGATCCTGATCTTCGGGCCGGTGTAGCCTTCCTTGTAGATGGGCGTTTCGGGTGTGACCTGGAGGAAGGAGAAATTGTGTTCATCACCGGACAAGAATGCCAGGAATTTTTTGCTTTTGTTGACACAGACATCGAGGATCTCGTCACGACGTTCGATGGCTCCTTTGGGTAAAGGGGTGCCCGCTACGACCGCTCTCGAAGTATTGTCGCCGCTCCAGTACATGGCATCGGTGAGGTGGTCACCATTTGGAAAGGCTGCGCCGTGAATGTTTACGAAGATGTGGTCGATGTTAGGATCGTTCTCCATGCGTTGCATGGTTTCTTTGAGCCACTTGATCTGCTGGTCCATGATATAGCCTTCGGGGCAGCCGCCTGTTACGGCAGGGTCCTTGCTTTCCCAGTATTCCGTATTCAGGACGATCATGGCGATGTTGCCATAGGTATAATAGTAGACGTTTTCCTTGTAGGTGGGAAAATCCTGGGCGTTGGGGTTGGGATCGTAGGCGGCGCCGTCTTCGCTTTGTGGGCCATTGGCGGGGTTGACGAAGGCCTTTGCAAAGGTCGCTTCGCCGCTGACCTCTGAGTAGGGGAACAGTTCGACCGAGTAGCCTTTGTTGTTAGGCTCATCGTCGTGGAGGGTGGTCTTGTTGGCTTCGTGATCACCGAATCCGACGTATACCGGGATCTTACACCAGAAGGGTTCCAGCGCGCGTTTGAAGTTGGCGTATTCCATGAGATGGCCGCCGACGCTGGTATTGGCCCCGGTGGTGATATCGCCGGTACATTGGAGGAAGGCAGCATTATGCTGCATCGCGGCGGCCATCACGGCGCGGGTATGCTGGTAGTTAGTCCCGCCGAAGTCTCTTTCGCCGCCGCCGGTGGTTGCGCGATTGGCGCTGGCGAAAGCAAAGGTAAACGGCTGACGACTACCTTCCGCGGGCGCGGTGACTATCTGGTGACTTTCGGTCCTGTCGCCATAGGCGATCGTATAGGTGTATTGGGTCGCGGGTTTTAAGCCGGTGATGGTGATCTCGTGGTGCGTGTCTTGCTGGTCGTCGGAAAAGGTCCGGTCATCGATGGTAACGATGGTTTTGATGGGCTCGCGGGTCTCATAGGACAGGATAAAACCCGTGGGCTGTATGACATTTACCATGGGTCCCTGGGTGAGGGTTGGGACGACGCGATAGGGGCCTTTGCCTTCGAATGCTACGCGGCCTTCGTAGATGATGCGGCCGGTGCTGTCGAGGAGGCGATAGCCGAGTATCCCTTTTCCGCGGTCTGCGAGGTGGAAGTAGTCGGTAGCGCGGGTAAAGGTCTTTTTGATCTCGAGGAGGGTTTTCCCGTCCCTGATGCGGACGTCGCGGGGTAAAAAGGCGACGGCGGGATATTCAGCCAGCTCGTCGAGCGGGCCATAGGCGACGGTGCCGTTAAAGCCCGGCATGTTCAAGTCGAGCTCGATGCCTGTCTCTGCGCCGGTGAGTTCCCCCATGATGGCGGGCAGTTGGTACAGGTCCTTTGTGGCAGCATCCGTAAAGGTATGGCCGCCGGACTGTACGGTGAGCCGGCCGTTGCCGTCGTCTGAAAGATGGTTGAGCGAAGCGGGTATTTCAGCACCGGGGGCGATTTGCGCATGGGCTGAAAGAAGGAGGGCCAGGAGGCCCCCCGTTAGAAAGATATATTTCATTGTTGTTGAACCTTAGTATTATTCAAATAATTAGTTGCCTAATCCGCTGCCGTTGGTTTGATAGCAGCCAATGTCGGTGCCCGGGGGGGTGACGGCTGTCGCGCCGAAGCTGGGGTCTATGGGAATCTTCGTTTTGGCTACGGTGAACGACGTATTTCCCTTGCCGATAGCCGGTGAGCCGGATGCCAAATGGAAATCAAAGCCGGTGACATAGGCAAGGCGGTCGAGGGTTGCATAGGCGCCGGCGATCAGGTTGATGGGCAGGGAGTAATTAACGAATTTGGGGTTGCCCGCGCTGACGACGGAGGTACCGTCATAGTCTGCGCCAAGGGTATAGCCTGCGGGTAAATAGTTGGAGGGAGTGGGGATATCCGTAGACATGGGTTTGGTGAGCAGACCGGGAGGATAGAACTGATCGGTGATCACGAGGCTGTCGCCATAGTTGTAGTTGTAGCCATAATAGCAATGCGCCGTGTCCGCGACTACCAGAGCATTGCCTTGGTAATTCCCGGTGCCGACGACGCGAAGGCCGATACGGTCGTTGACCAGGAGGTTGTTGTAGATAAGCGCTTTCCCATTTTGTTCGATATCGATAGAGCCCCCGCGACCCATGGCGTTACCTGCGCCGCCATAAAGGTAACGGCGATAACCGCTATTGAGGATCGTATTGTTATACACACAAGCGGAGTCCTGGTAGGTGGTTCCGTTGCTCGATACTTTTACGCCGTTGGTGCATGAGCCCATCATGAGATTATAGGCGATATTCCCCGTGGTGCCGCTGGCCGCTTCGACACATTCGCTGCCGACGTTGCCGACTTTCTCGAAGATATTCCGCATGATATTGTAGTTCCCCGCTTTATTTTCGATGGCGGCGCCGCCATCTATGCAGCCGTAGAACCAGGAATCTTCGACATCTACGAATCCGTTGATATTGAAGAAACCGATGGCGGGTGAATAGCCGCCGTTCTTGGAGCCGACTGTTTGAGCCGTCCCGACGATTCCGCCAGTAAACTCGATATGGGTATATTTGAAGACGATGAAGCTGGTGGTGCTATCTCCATGAAATCCACCCCAAAACCCCTTGTAGGCAGGGTCTTGCAGGGGATCTTCCGATGGGTTGTCGAATTTCTGCTGGTTTTGGACCGTGAACCACACCGGGTCGGTCTTGGTCCCTACCGAAGAAAGATTGCCATGGAGGAAGAAATTGTAGTTCCCGGTCATATAGATCTTTGCACCCGGCTGAAATAGGATGGTATCGCCTTTGTTGACGACGATATCGCCGGTGACAAAATACGTCGAATCCTGTAAAAACGTGCCTTTTACCGTGCCGCTGACGTTGCCCGGTTTTACGGCGTTGGCCACCTGACGTTGCGCCTGGGAAACATTGCTGCCGCCGGATTTACTACAGGAAGCGGCTGCGAAGAGCAGACAGGTCATTCCCGCGTAAACCAGCAGCGCGTTCCTTTTGAGATCTCTTTGTTTCATTTTAGTTGTGTTGTTATTTAGAAAATTGTTTTCAGAGCTTGTATTTGACGCCGGCCAGGAGGGTCTGTCCATAGGCGTCGCGCTGGATAAGGATGCGGTTGGGGTTGGTCTGGCCTTCGAGGCCGCCCTCGTAGCCGATGAGGCCGTTGGGGTGGTCGATGTCCTGGTACAGGCGGCTGTTCAGGAGGTTTGTCGCTTTGACGAAGACGGAGAAATGAGAGTGGAATTGTTTAGTGATGGAAAGGTCCAGCTGCGTACTGGCCCGTTGCCAGATGTCCAGATCATAAAACGGGGAGACAACGGCAATGCGTTTTCCGGTATAAACGAAACTCAGCTGTGCATCCCAGCCCGATCTGGGGTCTTTGAACATGAAGGAAAGATTGCCGATATGGTCGGCCTGACCCTGGAGGGGTCTTGTTTGGTTGATAAAGCTTACGGTCGGGTAACCGTTTGTTTCTCCGGAGAGTTGTTTCAATGTTGTGACGGTCGAATGGGTGTAACTGTAGTTTCCACTTAATCCAAATTTTCCGATGAATTTGGAGGCTACGAGCTCCAACCCATAGTTCGTGGCGTTCGAGCCGGGGTTCGTTGGTCCGTAGAGGATATTGGTGTTGTTCTGTTGGGTGACGGAAGAGCCGTCCAGCGTAAACGTAGCATATTCGATGGGATTGGTGATCTGCTTATAGAAGAGACCGGCCATAATATAATCTGTTGAAGAAAAGAAATTATCGTAGCGGAAGTCGATATTGGCGGCGGTGGAATGTTTGAGATTGTAGTTACCTGACGTGGTGTACAGGGAGGTGAGGTCGGTGTTGCTGGTGGAGGGGATCAGGTCATAGAGATTGGGTCGACTGATAGAGGCAAAATAAGAGAGTCGCAGGTTCTGCCGGTCCGTAAGGCTGTATCGCAGATGCACACCCGGAAGGATGTCCGTGTAATTGAAACTGCCGGTCTTGCCGACAAGCGCGGTGGAGATCATGGAGGTATAGTTCTGGCTGGTGTTCTCGACTCTCGCTCCGCCGATGACCTGCCATTTTTCCGCGAGGGTGAGCTTTGCTTCCGCGTAACCGGCGCTTATTTGCTCGTGAGCCGTGTAATTATTTTCGTTGGTCGTGTCGCCGTAGGGGTTCAGAAAGACGAATTTTGCGTTATCGATGCCGTTGTACACCTGCAAGGGCTGGTTCGGGTCGCCGGTGGTGGAGATCTCCGTGTAATCGTTGTAATAGCTGGTGCGGTCCTTATGCCGGTAAACGCCGCCGGCGGTAAAGGTGATGTCCTTTGCGGGCTGATAGGTAAGATTGAGATAGGCGGACAGGTCTTTATCGTCGCTATGCTGCCATACGCTGGGAAGGTTATTGACGTAGAGCGGGGAATAGTTGGGGTAATAGGTGACCTCTTTGTAGGTGAATAGATCGAGTTGATTTGGGGTAGTCGACTTTGCTTCTGCATAGGACAGGGTATAGTTCAATGAAAATTTGGGAGAGAGCTTATCGTGTCCATCGAGCGCGAGGTGTTTCATGTTCTTGCGGTCGAATACAAACCGGTCGTAATAATCGACCTCGCCGGGAACGAAAGGCGACACGTCGTAATGGCTGTGCTGATCGTTGTCGAGTTGTAAGAGCAGGCCATAGAGATCGATGGAATGGTTGGGGGAAAAGTCATAGCTGACGTTACCCTGTACCCCCAGCCGGCTTTGCAGGAAGGAATATTGCCGGTGTTCGGACTGGCTGAAGATGGGTGAGTTGGGCGGGTTGTTGTTCACTCCATTCTGAAGATAATAGAGGGTATTGCCGCCGCGGTATTCGCGGATATAGCTGGCGCCGATGTTATACCCTAGTTTATGCTTAAAGATGCGGTCGCTGATGGTAAGACCGCCTATGATATTGATGGGATATTGAACCTTGCGGAGATTTAAGGGGCCCACGGGAATGTCGGTGGGTTTGGCGGCGTAGTCCGTGCCGTAGCGTTCCGTGGAGGATGAAAAATCGATGCCGGTTTTCGGGGTTTCTGAAAACGACCGCTGGGTAAAGACGCTGCTGGCGCCCACGCTAAGATCGGCGGAGAGGTTGAGCTTGTTCGATCCTTCCTTCATGACGAGGTTGGTTGCGCCGCCGATGGCATTGGCTTCCATGTCGGGGGTAAGGGATTTGACGATCTCTATTCGCTGGACCATGTCCGCCGGGAACATATCGAGGGGAACGGAGCGTTGGGTTGGGTCGGGGCTTGGGAGTATCACGCCGCCGATAGACGTATAATTATACCGGCTATCCAGACCTCTGATGATGGCATAGCGGCCGTCGCCGCTGCTCGAGCGTTGGACGGAAACGCCGGAGATACGTTGTACTACATTTCCTACGGCGATATCCGGGGAGAGCTCGATGGCCCGGGCCGAGACGACGTTGACCAGCTGGGCGGCATTCTTTTCCAGCTTTCGGGCGCCGGTCTCGCGTTTGTCGGCGGTCACGGCGGCTTCTTCCAGTTTTTCTGCTGCGGCAGCCAGCTGGATGAGGATCGTTTGAGGTTTGGCGGCGGTGATGCGGACGGGTTGTTCCCTGGTCGTATAGCCGGTATAGCTGACGACGATCGTATAGGAACCGGGCTTTAGTTCTTTAACGCGGAAATATCCGTCGAGCTCGACAAATGTCCGCTGGCCGGTTTCGCGGACCAGGACATTGGCACCTACGAGGGGTTCGCCGGTAAGTCCATCGGTGATTTTGCCCTTTAATGTCTGGGAGAGGCAGACTATGTGAAGGCCCAACAATAGCAGGATTGTGATTATTGTTTTTTTAGAGGCCTGGAGGAGATACGCAATCATTGCAGCTATATTTTGTATGGCGCAAGTTGCTTTATTTCGAAAGCGGATGTATCTACACTTCATAGGTTATCAATTTGATAATTTTTTAATAATTTTTTTTTAGTGTGAAACTCAAACGGTCCTCAGAATGTGGCGGCTCGCGTTCTGGCAGCCCTGCGCTTGATCAGCACGGGTTTATACCACAGGTAGATCCCGGTGAGCGAAAGGAACAACAGCGCCACTCCAATCACGCTTGAATAGATCTTCTTTGCGGCGCCCGCTTTGTCACCCAACCAGTTATCGACAATGGCTCCGTCGTGGATATCCTGTATCCATTCTCCATAACGCCGCTCGATGAGGGTAACCAGGCCGTTGCTTCCACCCACCCGGACATAATAGCCCCGGTCGAACATAAATTCGATATACCCGCTGGAGAGCCTAAGGTCCGCACGCCGGGCATGGCCGGCCTTTACGCCCGTGTGCTGCTCCAGTGCATGCGCCGCGGCTGTGGCCAGCGAATCCAAAGGCAGCCACTGCCCAGAATGATCTTTGGTGGCCTGTTTCGGCAGCTCAAACACGCTTGTGCTGAACATCGATTTCCATCCAAGCATGAGACCCGTGAGACAAACGAGGAGAAAGAATACAAAAAGCAGGGAGCTTACCCGGCGATGCCAGATGCGTGAACCGGCTAGTAGTGATTGTGCCATACATGGAGTTTAGGAGCCGCAAAAATTTATATTTTGAAGCCTCAAAACAGCCGGCTGCACACAATTATCGATTTGGTAATGCTTTTGTAACAATGAGGTAATCCATAGCTCAGAATGAAATCAGAATTCGGCGGCGAAGCGCCGGGCGCGGTTAGCAGCCGGCATTACGGATCACTTTGAGAACGTATTCCTTGTAGCTTTCGCCGATGGGCAGCTCGGTGGCGCCGATCTCGACGTGGCTGGAGGTATAGGCGGAGATGTGGCGGAGGTTGACGATAAAGGACCGGTGGATGCGCAGGAAATGGGAGCTTTCGAGATCCGCTTCCATCTCGCTGATCTTGTATTTGGTGGTGATGGGGCCTGTGACGGTATGGATCTTTACATAGTCTTTGAAGCTTTCCATGTAGAGGATCGTGTCGGCGGGAAGACGGAGGTTTTTATAGCCTGCCTTGATGTACAGGTTGGGCGACTCGGTGGCGGCGGCGATCGGAGCCGGGTCGATGTGGCGGAGGAGCCGCTGGATCGCTTTGAGGAACCGGTCGAAGGTGATGGGTTTCAGGAGGTAGTCGATCAGATCGAGGTCGTAGCCATCCAGGGCATATTCGCGATAGGCCGTGGTGATGATAACTTTGGGTGGATGACGCAGCATTTTCAACAGCTCGAGGCCGCTGACCGATGGCATGCGGATATCCAGGAACAGCAGGTCGACGTCTTTTACCCGCAATTCTTCCAGGGCTTTTATGGCATTAGGGCACTCCCCTATCACCTCCAGCAGGTCGACTTGCGCGATATGCTGTTTCAGCAGGGCAATGGCCAGCGGCTCATCGTCTACTAGTAAGCATTTTATCTTTTGCATGGGGGATGATTTATCGTAAGCCTGACGCGGAACCAGCCGTCTCCTTCCGATACCAGGAGCTCATGGTCCGCGCCATAGAGATGCTGTAGTTGTTGGCGCAGGTTGGTCAGGCCGATGCCGCCCGGCTGGGCGTTGGGTTTTACAACCGTGTTTTTTATGGTGAAGCTGATCTGTCGGTCTGTGACCGTGAGCCGGATATCGATCACGGGTTCGCCGGCGTCGTTGGCCGCGCCGTGTTTGAATGCGTTTTCGACCAGCGAGAGCAGGATCAGCGGAGCAATGGTGGTGTCCGTGTCACCGTCCACAGAGAAATTCACCGTAAGCCTGCTGTCGTAGCGTAGTTTCTCCAGCTCGATATAGTTACGGATGAGGCCGATCTCGGCAGGCAGGGGAACGAAACGTTGCTGTGTGCCATAGAGGATATGATCGAGGATATTCGCGAGTCCGGCAATCGACGCGGAGGTTCGCTGGGGCGAGGTAAAGGAGAGCGAGTAGATATTGTTGAGGGTATTGAACAGGAAGTGAGGATTCAGTTGGGCCTTTAGCAGCTTTAATTCTGTTTCGGTTCTTTCTTTTTCGAGGAGCAGGGTGTGCTGGCGGATCAGCATCTGGTCCTTGAGTGTCTTGAGGCAAACAAAGAGAAAGACCATTGAAAAGATATCGAAGAAATAGACGTAAAGCAGTTTGGGGAGATCGGTGAAGAGGTTGTCCCAGGTTTCAAATCCCTTTGGGTTTATGCGGGCGAGGGGTTCGTCGATCTTTACGATAAAGACGCGGCCGAGCACGCAGGCGAGCCAGGCGATGACGAGAAACGATACGGTTGCTGCTGCATAATGCCGTTTGAATAATAAACGGGGGATCACCCAATACGCCACTGCATAGGCCGCGAGAATCTCGGGGATCTCGTAGAGGAAATCGCTGAGAAATTCAAAGCCCAGGCTCGCTTTGTTGTGGTCGTGATAGTTGCTGGAGCCGACGTCCATCAGCAGCACGGCCAGCCAGAACAGCACATGCGCCAGCCAGCGCCGGCGTTTGTGGAGATCGAGGAGCTTTTCCAGCAGGTTCATAGCTGCCAAATTAGCTATTTATGGGCAGACAGGGTACCTCGTCGACCAACAGGCAAAACTGCCCCCTGAATGGGTGGGGAAGGCACTTGGAACCTTTCGGGCATGGGAAAGAGGGTGTCGGAGCGGTTTGCGGCGGGTCTCGTCGACGGGGTGATTTTGGGATCTGGTTTGCGGCTATCATTGTGAGAAATCTGCTGCTATGGCGAAATACTTTTTCATTTTCGTGGGTTTTGTTGTGACTTGCGCCCGGGCGCAGGATACGAGTAAGGTGAAGAAAGATAGTGTAAAGGTCTTGAAGACGGCGACGGTGGCCCGCCAGGCGCCCATGATCCAGCATCAGCTCGACAGGATCGTCTTGAATGTCGATCACCAGGTTACGGCTGCCGGCTCCAATGTGCTGGAGCTGTTGCGTTCGTTGCCCGGGATAGTTGTAGCGCCTGACGGGTCCATCACACTTAATGGCCGGGCGGGGGTGAATGTGATGCTCGATGGGAAACCTACTTATCTGTCCGCTGAAGACCTGGCCAGCTTACTTACCGGGATGCCGTCCGCGGAGGTGCAGAAGGTGGAGCTCATGACTAACCCGCCGGCGAAATATGATGCGGAGGGAACCGGTGGCCTCATCAATATCGTGCGGAGGCATAATCATGCGGATGGATTAAATGGCAGCGTAACCGGCACTGGCGGCGAGGGGAATTATCCGCGGTATGCGGGGAGCGCGCTTGTGAGCTATAAGACGCGGCGGTGGAATCTATGGGTCAATGAAAGCTATGTCCATAGCAAAAGTGTGCTTGGGCGGAATGTCAGGGCGGATATCCTTAATGGCGGGAGTCTTTTAACACAGCAGGTTTCGAACAGCAGCGATTTCGTTACTAACAGGGGTTCTACTACTACGGCGGGCACCGACTGGTATCTGACGCCTTCCACTTCGCTGACGGTGACGGGTAATCTCGCGGTCCATCGATACAGGTATGTGACGAATTCGGCTATGAACGTTTATAACGGCGGGTTGAACAAGACGGGGGGCGTTGGGTTTAGCGCGGTGAATGCCGACCGGCCCTACAATTATAGCACGGGTGTGCAACTGCGGCATGTCACCGATACCGTGGGTGGAGAATGGAGTGCTGATGTCGATTATTCGGAGTTCCGGTATAGGCCGGGACAGGACAATACGACTGTCGAGTATGACGCCACTGGGAAATTCCTGGATCAGAGCGAGGTGTTTCTTGGGCAGACGCGGCGGCTGCAGATCGTGGGGGCCCGGGTGGACTATGTGCATCCGTGGGCGGGCGGCGGGAAGCGGGAGGCCGGGGGAAAATTCGAAGCCGGCTGGAAGTCGAGCTATGTCCGGACGGTGAATAACAGCAGCTATTACGATGAGGGGGGTGGGCAGCGGGTTATCGATTCCACGCAAAGCGATTATAATTTAACTACCGAAGCGATCAATGCTGCGTATGTGAATGTGGAGCGGCATCACGGGCACCTGTCCGTCCAGGGAGGATTACGCGGGGAACAAACGCTGATGAACGGGCAGCAGCTTTATACAAGCCAGGCGGAGGTGCGGCAACGGTATTTCGAGCTCTTCCCTACCCTTTTCGCCGGGTATAAAGTGGATAGCCGGAATAGTGTGAACCTGCAGCTTGGCCGGCGGATCGACCGGGCTGATTATCATGAGCTGGTGCCTTTCCGGCGGCCGCTCACGTCGACGTTGTTCTTCGCGGGCAATCCGTATCTGCGGCCCACGCTGACCTGGCACGGCGAAGCGACATGGGCGTGGCGGAACGCCTTGTATATCACGCTGTCCTACGACATCGACAAAGATTATGTGCGAACCTTTCCCTATTTGGATGCCAATGATTCCACGCTAACGCGAAGGCCCACCAATGTGCAGGGAGCGCATTCATGGGATGCGGTGGTTGCCTATAATCATGTGGTGACCAGGTGGTGGACCACGAATACGAGTGTGGAGGTATACAGGAATGCGTTTACGGGGAATGCCGGTGAGTTTAGCCTGGACAATGCCGGTATCGTGTCGCTCGACTTTAGCACGAACAATAGTTTTACGATTTCGAATGGGCTTAGCGGGGAGATCGATTTCGAGACAGAGACCAAACGGCAATTCGTGCAGTCTACCTATGGCGCTTACGAGGTTCTCAGCTTTGGGCTGCGGCAGCAGTTGTGGGGAAAGAAGGTGGCGATCACGCTCAATGCCCACAATGTGCTGCAAGGTGACGGACGCAGCAGCGTCGACCGGTATCTTAATTTCAACCAGTATTCGTATGCCCAGACTTATAGCCGGGCGGTGACCCTTACGGTCAATTACACCTTCGGCAAGGGGAAGGCGATACAGGCGAAGATACGGAGCGGTTCGGGTGAAGAGCAGGAGCGGGCGGGAAATTAAATTTTGTTTATTCGGAAACTTTTCGAATCTTAGTGTACTATTTAACTAGTACACCTAATGATCAGCATCGCCAATCTGCATTTTGCGTATCGCCGGCGGCCGGTGTTTTCGGGGTTGGACCTGGAACTGCGGCCGGGGCATATCTATGGGCTGCTGGGCCGTAATGGCATGGGCAAGTCGACCTTACTCCGGAGTATCGCGGGGTTTCTTTTTCCACAACAGGGAAGTATCGATGTACTGGGGTATGTGCCGCGGCGGCGACAGCCGGCATTCCTGCAGCGGGTTTTCTTGCTGCCGGAGGATTTTTATTTGCCACCGATGGCGTTGGAGCGTTGGGTGGCGTTGTATTCGGTGTTCTATCCGCGGTTCGATCACGGGCAATTCCGGCGGGCGGCGGCGGGTTTCGAGCTACACACGGATGGCAGGCTGGATCAGATGAGCTATGGGCAGCGGAAGAAAGCGTTGATCTGTTTTGCGCTGGCGACGAATGCGGAGGTGTTGTTGCTGGATGAGCCGACCAATGGGTTGGATATCGTGAGCAAGGGGCAGTTCCGGAAGGTGATGGCGGGCGCCGTGGATGAGAACAAATGTATCGTGATCAGCACGCATCAGATCAAGGACCTGGAAAATCTGATCGATCGGGTGACGATCATCGATGAGGGTAAGATCCTTTTTGACCAGACGATCGATGCGATCCAGGAGCGGTTGGTCTTCCGGTTGAGCTATGACCCGGAGGAGACGGCGGGGGCCATCTATAGTGAAGATTCTTTCCGGGGCAGTGCGCTGATCCTGCCCAATATGGGGGGCGAGGACAGCCGGCCCGATCTGGAGATGTTGTATAAGGCGGTGATGCTTCGGGGCGAGCGGATCAATGGGCTTTTCTCAAAAATTTCGAAACGATGACTAAGGGCCAGTATTTTTCTTTTTCGCGTTTCCGCCAGCTAGTGGCTTTGCATTGGGGCAGCCAGAAGCGGCTTTATCTGCTGGCGTTGCCGGCGATCGCCGGGCTGCTGATGGTATGGGGCGTTTTTCTGCTGTTCATGGACAATTACAACCCGCTCGACGACGGGATGCAGGCGTTCACCTATTACTGGGGGCTGGCGCTGGTGGGTTGTCTCTACAGCAGCACCATCTTTGCCGGGTTTAGCAGCAAGGCGCATGGCGTCGCGTGGCTAGGGTTGCCGGCGTCGGCGCTGGAGAAATTGTTGTGCGGGCTTCTTTTTTCAACGATCGTGGTGTTTATCGGGTTTTCGCTGGTGTTCTACCTGGTGGATACTCCGCTGGTGCAGATCGGCAATGAAGTGATCATGCGGCAGCACCGGGTGTGGCCCGGCGGGTACCCCGTAGCTCCCGATGTCGTATGGAGCCTGTTTCATGGGTTACCCGGCAAGAATCCCGATAGTGATTTCCATGTTCTGCTGGTGTTGTATTTTATCCTGCAGGCGATGTTTGCACTGGGGTCGGTGTATTTCGAGCGGTATGCCTTTATCAAGACGATCATCGCGTTCCTGGTATTCGCGTTGGTGTTCCTGGTGCTGGAAAAGCAAGTTTTCGCATATATCCTGCCGTATGGCTGGAAGCCGTTTACGCTTACAAATGATTGGATCACGAATGGCGAGACATTGCGCGTCAAAGAGGTAAGGGTGTCGACGTGGATCACAGGACCGCTGGCCGTATTGTTGCTGCTGGGTATTCCGCCGGTGTTCTGGATAGCTACCTATTTTAGGATCAAAGAAAAACAGGTGTAGCATGCAGTTCAGCGAGACACAAGCCATCTATCTGCAGATCGCGGACTTTGTTTGCGAGAAGATCCTGTTAAAGGAATGGCCGCCGGGTGAACGTATTCCGAGTGTGCGGGAACTGGCGGTGGAACTGGAGGTCAACCCGAATACGGTGATGCGGACGTATGAGTTCCTCCAGGGAAAAGAGATCATCTATAACCAGCGGGGCATTGGGTTCTTTGTGGGGGCTGCGGCGGTGAAGCAGGCTACGCAATACCGGCTGGAAGCTTTTATGGAAAAAGATCTGCCGCATATCTTCCGGAGCATGTATCTGCTGGGGATGAGCCCGGACGATCTGGAGAAACCGTTCGATAAATTCAAAAAACAATATTTTACCCGTTAAGTGTCCTGGAATGAAGACAAGTGATAAGATACTGCTTTATACTACCGTGTCGTTCATCGGCATTTTTGTGGTCGTCGATCTGTTGCATTTGGCCAATTACCGGCGCGGAAAGGTGTTGGATTTTGCCGCTATCGAGCGGCAGGACTATGAGACACACGAGGAGGAGGGGATACACTGGCTGGTACTGGACGGCCCTATGCGAGTCAGTTTGTACCCTGCGGACCGGCTGAAGGTGGATATTCCCAGGGGCTCGGGCGGGCATTTCCAGATCCGGCGTGCGGGTGACACCTTGATCGTGTCGTTCGAGGGGGTTTGGGCAAGGGGTGCGCATTACGATTATAGCAGCTATGACTACCCTTTCGTTCCGGTGTTCTTTCCGCAGTTAAAGGGCATAAAGCTTATCAACGGGTTTGCAGTGCTGGATAATTCCGAAGGAAGGAAGGGCGTGAGCGCCGCACTCGAGCTGGACAGCACGCAATGCTGGGTTGGGCGTTATGACATGCAGGGCGATACGGTGGCTCAGGTCGAGCCCTGGGATACGCTTAGCGTCAAGGGGGTCAATTGCAATTTTATCGTCAACCGGCAGGCGCATGTAAAGGCGGTGGACTTGCAATTGGATGCGAAATCGGAGATGTCGGACAGATTTTCGCTTATCGACACAGCGTATATACAAGGTGATAGTACGACGACACTGCATTTGCATGGGCGCAACTTTAATAAACTTCGACTTGATGAAGTAGTTCATCCTATACCATAAAACACTTTCTATGCAACTTTCTATTCAACAGCTCTCCAAGACGTATAGTAATGGAGTGAGGGCCCTTCATGACGTGTCCCTAACCCTGCCCAACGGGATGTTCGGGTTGTTGGGGCCCAACGGCGCGGGTAAGTCGTCGCTGATGCGGACGATTGCCACCTTGCAGGAGGCGGACAGCGGAAGTATTGCTTTAGACGGCCTCGATGTGCTGCGGGAGAAGAAGCGGGTGCGGCAGCTGCTGGGGTATCTGCCGCAGGAGTTTGGCGTTTATCCCAAGGTGTCGGCGGAGCGGATGCTGGATCATATTGCGCGGCTGAAAGGCGTGGAGGATGCGCGGGAGCGGAAGCAGCTGGTAGGCGCCTTGCTGGAGAATGTGAATCTTTCGAAAGACCGAAGGAAACATTTGGGAACGTATTCCGGGGGGATGAAGCAACGGTTTGGCATTGCGCAGGCATTGATCGGCAATCCGCGGCTGATCATCGTGGATGAGCCGACGGCGGGGCTCGATCCGGCGGAGCGGAATCGCTTTTACAATCTGTTGAGCTCGCTGGGAGAGAACACCATCGTGATCCTTTCCACGCATATCGTGGAAGACGTGAGCACGTTGTGTTCCAATTTCGCGATCATCTGTATGGGTGAGGTGTTGTATGCCGGGGAGCCGGACCGGGCGGTGGAATCGCTGGCCGGGAAGATCTACACGAAGGCGATCGGGAAGGAGGAATTGGCGGCGTATCAACAACGTTATAAGGTGATCTCGACGCAGCTGAAGGCGGGAAGATTGCATATTCGGGTGATCCGGGATGGGGCGCCGGGGGATGGTTTCGAGGCGGTGGCGCCAAACCTTGAGGATGTGTATTTCAGCAATATTGCCACACGGATGGATGTGAACACCATTTAAATCTTCGATGGGCTTTTAAACCTTTTTGCTATGTTCAAGGAAATCTTTCGGTTCGAGGTGCAGAACAAGCTGCGCCGGCCGGCTGTCTATCTCTATTTTACCGCTCTGCTGATCTTTACCGGTTTCTCCTTTTCCATGGGGGCGCTGCCGCTGGGGGAAAAACAGTATATCAACAGCCCTACGATAATCGCCTTTTGGTCCGCTGGGATGTCGATGGTGATGATGCTGGTGGGTTCCAGCGTGATGGGGATGGCATTGTACCGGGATATCGAGTTCGGCACCAAGGATTATTATCTTACCTATCCGATTACGCGCGGCGGCTATTTCTGGGGACGTTTCTTCGGTTCGTTCCTGTTCCTCCTTTTTATAGCGAGTGCTATCCCGCTTGGCGCATTTTTGGGGACGAAGATCGGGCCGGCATTGCATGTCTCCGATGCACTGAGGTACGGGCCGAACCTGCCGCGGTATTATTTCCAACCGTTTTTGACCATCGTTTTGCCGAATGTGCTCTTTACCAGCGCGCTTTTTTATGGGCTGGTAGCCGTCACGCGAAATGTAAAGGTGGTGTATACCGGAGGGATCATTTTATTTCTGGCGTATTTCATCAGCGTGTTCTTTTTGGATCACAGTAACAATCTTAGAACGATGATCCTCAGCGATCCGTTCCTGCTCACGGGGGCGCGGATACATATGAACAACAGCAACACCCTGCAAAAGAATACGGAATTGCTGCTTATCCAGGGTGATTTTCTTATCAACCGACTGATCTGGACGGGTTTGGGATTGGTGATCCTGCTGGTGACTTACTGGCGGTTTGGGTTTGTGCGGTTCTTTAGCGGTCGACGGGACAGATCCCGGATCGATGAGGGCGAGGCCCGGGTGACGAGCGGGTATACGCGGGCTACGGCGGTTAAGTTCGAGGGCGGTTATAACTCACGGGTTTTCGCGGCATTGACCCGGCTGGAACTGCAGAATATCGTAAAGGATGCCTATTTCTGGATCATCTTTGGGCTGGGGGCGATAGTCCTGGGCTTTGGCTTTTGGTTTGGCGACGGCGATTACGGGGTGCCGTACCCGCCGCAAACCGTGAGGTTGCTGGCGGTCTTCTGGGATGTATTCGTGTTCTTCATCTTTTTTATCATCCTTTTTTATACCGGTGAGACCTTGCACCGGGACCGGATCACGAGGTATGCGTTTATCAATGACAGTCTGCCCCAGCCGAACTGGATCGCCAATGGGTCGAAGCTCGTGTCCTTACTGGTGTTAGCGTTATGGCTGGCTTTGCTGCCATTATTTTTGGGCGTCATCATTCAGGTTTGTAAGGGTTATCATGACTTCAACTGGCCTATGTATTTTGCGGGGATCGGCGAGACCATTTTGCCAAAACTCATCGAGATGGTGTTGTTTTGCTATGTCGTTCATGTGGTGGTCAATAACAAGTTTGCCGCGCATGGGATCGCCGCTGTGTTATGGCTGATCGCGTTCTTCCTGGTGGACACGCATGTCTTCGACTATCATCTGCTTGTCTATGCGAGTGTGCCGATGGAAGGATTCGGTGATATGGACGGGCTGGGTTATATGGCCCGGAGTGTCCGCTGGTTCCATACGTATTGGCTGCTTTTCGGTGGGTTGCTGATCATCGTTGCCGCGTTGTTCTTTCATCGCGGGGTGGTGACGTCCTGGAAGGAGCGGATGCAGCTGGTCCCCGAGCGGTTCGACCCGATGACGCGAGTTTTTGCGGTTCTGTTGCTGGCCGGCTTTCTGGCCGTGGGCGGCTGGCTTTATTATAATGTGAGCTTTTTGAATGATTATACGACGAACGGCGAAAAGAGCGAGCGGGGCATCGAATATGAACGGGCCTTGAAACATTATGATTCGTTGCCAATCCCGGTGATGACGCGTGCGAAGCTGGCGGTGGATATCTATCCTAATGAAAAGAAAGAGGAGACCAGGGGGACGGTTACTATTGCGAACCTTACGGACAGACCTATCAGCGAGTTGTTGCTGGACGGGGATAATCTTACAGATTATAGCTTGACTATGGATGGTGTGTCGGTGCGTTTCGAATCCCCGCTGACATATGACCGGGGGATGTTGGATATGTTTCGTCCGCGACGGGATACGGCGCCTTACAGGCTTTATCATCTGCCACGGGTACTGGCGCCGGGGGATTCCGCGGTGGTGACCATTTGGAGTGTTGTATCGTATTCCGGTATTCCTAATGAGCTGTATTCGCAGAAGGCTTTGCACAACGGCTGGATCTCCACCGGGGGGCTGCCGTCCCTCGGCTATGATGATGACGATGAAATAACCAGTCCATATGAGCGGCGGACGCATCATATGCCGCCGCGGCTCAATGACGACGATGCGATCCCGCAGAACGATCCGGTGGGTATACGGACGCTGAAGGCCGGGAAGGCGGGGCATTTGTATTCGCTTGACCTTACGGTGAGTACAAGCGGGGATCAGACGGCTGTGGGGCCGGGCGACCTGGTGGCAGACTGGAAGGCGAATGGCAGGCATTACTCTCATTATACGTTGTCCCAGCGCGGCTCCTACCCTCCCCTGGTGATCTTTTCGTCGCGGTATGTGTGCGCCACCGACAGTGTGCAGCTCGATCACAAGGTCTATGTCCGCATCTATTATCATCCCGGGCATGGCGCCAATGTGCGCAGGTTTATCGCAGGATATAAGGATGCGCTGACCTATTATTCGCAGGCTTATGGGCCCTATCCTTATAATAGCATTTCGCTGGCGGAGGGTAGTCTTTATGCGCCGCAATTCGGGTCGACACCGGCGCTCGACGAAATTACCGAGCGTTATGCCTGGACGGCGCAGTTTACCGCTCCGGGACAATTCGATTATTGTTATTATACGGCGGCGGGGCTCGCCGCACAGCAGTGGTGGCGGTTCCAGGTTGCGCCAAACGAGACCATTGGTTCGCTGGATATCCCCGAGGGGCTGGCGTGGTATGATGCGCTGGTGATGACGGAGCATAAGATCGGAAAACAATCCATGCGTTGGATCCTGCAGCAGCAGCTTTGGCCATACCTTTTCCGCCGGACGCGGATGGACGAGCCGGACGAGCCGTTGATCCGGGCCAATTTTGGCTTCGTCTGGGGACAGAAGGGGGCTTTAGAGCTCTATGCCTTGCGTGATCTGATTGGCGAGAAGAATATGAATGCGGCGCTGCGGGCATTCAAGGATTCTTTTGCTTACCGGACGCTGGGGCCTTATGCGGGGGCGCCTGACCTCTATGCCGTATTGAAGGCGCATACGCCTGACAGTTTGCAGTATTTTATTGAAGATAGCTGGTTGAAACGACGATTCTATGAGAACACACTGGATTCTTTTACTGTTGTTGCGACGGGTCGGCCGGATGAGTATAAGGTGATGTTGTATGTGACGGCGGCGAAGACGTGGATCGAGCATGATGAGCGGGAAGTGCGGGCGACGGCTTTCGAGGATTATATCGATATCGGCATTTCTGGGGATGGGCCGAAGGATAGTACGGCGGGAGGTTTGAAGTTGCCGTTCCTGCAAAAGTTCAAGCTATCGGCGGGGCCGCATATCATCACAGAGATCGTGCATGGGAAACCGCATATGGCGGGCATCGATCCATTAGGTCTGTTGATCGACCGGCATCCGGGAGCTAATATCAGATGGTTTTGATGTGTAATTATGAAAAAACTATTTCGCGCTTATCCGAATTTTTCGCGTTTGGTCGTTGCTGGCCTATTGTTAGCCGCTGCCCTTATCGGTAGCGGCTTTATTCACCTGCCCTTTATCCCGGCGGGTCTCCTGCTCGTGATCCTGGTCAACTGGCTGATGTTCCGCACGGAGGGCAAGAATTTGAATGTCCTCGGCTTTAACTATCGGCCGCGAAATCTTTTGTTGATACCTTTTGGGTTGGCGATGGGTATCGGTTTGTACTTGCTGACCTTCTACGCCGGTACCTTTATCTTCAGCGGTCAAATTATTCGCAATAGCAACATCGATGGTGCAGAAATCATGAGGCGGTTTTGGAAGGTATTACCTACGACGGCCGTGCAGGACTTTATCGTTGTGGGGTATTGTTTTTACAAGCTGATCCAGCTTACCGGCAAGCGGATCGCCGTGTTTGTGGTCGGGTTGTTCTTTATAACGATGCACGATTTTTGGAACGGTGGGCTTGTGAATGCCTTTTATCTTTCTACTTCGGTGTTTATCGGTTACCTGCTGTTCTCGACCGCGCTGTTGCGGTCAGGCAGTATCTGGTTGCCGATAGGGATTCACTGGGGGAACAACTTTGCCAATTCCACTGTTTTTAAGTATAACCGCACGCCGACATCGTGGCTGTACATCATCAACCATTCGTATCTTCAGCGATTGAGTGCAGGACAGGCTATCGGGCTGTTTGTAGCCGCTAATATCGGGGCGGCCGTGGTTATCGGGATAATCTGTCTTGCATGGAGAGGCAGAGGCTGGATAGATCGATCCGCGGTCGCGTAGATGGTTACTCATTCCGGAGGTTCTTGGTGGGGTTCCCGGTAGCGGTGCGGAAGCTTTGGAGGCTGATGGTGGCTATGGCGATGAGGAGGGTGATCAAGCCGCCGGCGGCGAAAATGGTCCAGCTTAGCGAGATGCGCCAGGCGAGATTGTTCAAAAAGGCATGAAGCGCCCAGGCGGCGATGGGGACCGCGAGCAGAAAGGCGATGATCACGGGCCGCAGGAAATCGACGGATAGGAGGAGCAGGACCTGGCGGACGGTGGCGCCAAAGACCTTGCGGATACTCATTTCCTTTGAGCGGCGCTCCGCGATGAAGGCGGTGAGTCCGATGAGTCCAATGCAGGAGATGAAGATCGCCATTCCGCCGAAGATCGCGGCCATCGTGCCGAAGCCGTTGACCTCTTCGAAGCGCTGCCGATAGTCTTCTTTCGTGAAGGAATAGTCGAAGTCGTGTTGCGGGTCGAGCGTTCTTACTACCTCGCCGATATCCGAAATGGTCTGGCGCCAATGGGCGTCGTTGGTAATGCGGACCAGGAAATGGCAACTGCCGTATGGTGCGCCATGGTATAAATAGATGCACAAGGGTGCGATGATACCGGAGGGGTTGTTGTACACGAAGTCGCGGATGACGCCGATGATGGTGTTGCCGCTCAGCTTTTGACCCACGACGGGCTCGTGCAGGCCCAGCCGATTGACGGTGGCTTCGTTTACGAGGCAGGCGTTTGTGTCGGTACCGAATGCCGGGTCGAAGTCGCGACCCTCGACGAGCTTTAGTCCGGCGGTCTTGGTCCAGTTATAGCCGACGTTGCTGACGACGATGGAGATCTCATGACCGGGGACCTTGCCCGGCCAGTCCATGCCGGTGACCGCGCCGCCGAAATGCAAGAGGTTGTCGTCGCCGGCTGATACGCTTTTGACACCCGGCATGTTGGCGAGTTGGTTGACGAAGAGGGCATATTTTGCACCGAGGGCTGGTGTGGCGTGGATGTCTACCAGATTTTCCTGATCGTAGCCGAGGGGGCGGTCTTTGATGTAATCGATCTCCCGCCAGACGACGATAGTGGCGATGATAAACAGGCTGGCGAGCCAGAACTGTGTCGTTACGAGGAAGCGACGGAAGAATGCTTTTTTCGATCCGACGCTGATCCCGCCTTTGAGTACTTTTGCGGGCCGGAACCTGCTTAGGAACAATGCGGGGTAGCTGCCAGCCATGCATGCCGTCAGGAGGACCAGGCTCGTGATGCCGAGCCAGATGCGCCAATTTTCGAGGTTAAAACGAAGATGTGCGTCGAGCAAGCGGTTAAAAACGGGGATTAGGAAAAAGGATGCCAGGATACCTAACAAAAGCGAAAAGAAGGTGATCGTCAGCGCCTCGCTGAAGAATTGCAGCATCACCTGGCGGCGGGTAGCGCCCATGACCTTTCTTACGCCGACCTCGCGGGCGCGGATCTCGCTGCGGGCTGTTGCGATATTCATGAAGTTGATGCAGGCGATCGTCAATACGAAGAAGCCGAGGATGACGATGAGCAGCACGAGGTAGATCTTGCCGCCGGCCTGTTTCCCGTTCGTAAACCCGGAATGCAGCCGCAGGCTGGCCATGGGCAACAGAAAGGTCGTCACGGTAGTATCGTTGCTACGTGTTTGGAGGAGCCGGGTGGCTTTACGGTCGAAGGCGGCCGGATCGGCAGCGGGTTTTAGCTGGATCCAGGTCTGGATGCGGTTATCGTCCCATTTTTTTAGCCAGGTATTTTGCTTTTCGAATACGGCGAACGGCCGGATGTATTCGAAACCGATAGTGCTGGTTACGGGGACATCGCGGACGATAGCGGCTACGCGGACCGGCACGGTGTCGTCGATGATAAAGGTCCAGCCCATGGCATTTTTGTCGCCGAAGAGTTTTTTTGCCGCGCTTTCCGTGAGGATGATGCTATGAGGATCGTGCAGGGCGCTTTCGGGGTCACCCGCTAATGCGGGGAAGCTAAACATCTGAAAAAAGCCGGTGTCGACGAAGCTGCCGTCTATCGTCACCTGCTTGTCGCCAAGGCGGGCTATCGATCCGGTGCCTGCCTCGCGAACGGCGTGTTTTACTTCGGGAAGGCCGGTCTGCAGGGCCGGAGCCATGGGACCGGCGCTGGTGCGATCCGTATTGACGCCATCGGCGACCTGCTGGTTCTTCATCAGCAAGTAGAGGTGGTCGATATTCTTGTGGAACTTATCGTAGCTGAACTCGTCCGCGAGGAAGAGCAGGACGAGGATGGCGGTCGTCAGGCCGAGGGCGAGCCCTCCGATGTTGATGGCGGCCGAGGATCTGTGTTTGAGCAGGTTTCTCCAGGCGAGGACAAGATAGTTTTTTAGCATGACGGGTGTTCTTTATTCGATGGCGCGCATCGCTTTTCCATAATCCATATCATTGCCGATTTTTTTTGCGGATGTCCTGTATGCAGAGACAAGGCTGTCCGTCCGCGGCATTTTTGGAGCCATTTTCAGGAGCAGTTCGCTCTTCATGTCATCCGGCCCGAGGCTGCCGGTAGACCGGATCAAACCGACCCATTGTGCATCGGTTGCGGGCGGCAGGTCGATCAGGCGGTTATACATCTCTTTCGCGTCCTCGGGCGATCCAAACCTGGCGGTGAGTGCCAGTACCGTATCGAATTGACCGGCAGGCAATGGTTCCTGTGACCTGGTTACCGTATCAAGGTATTTCAGCAACAGGTCCTTTTTCATATATGCTGGCCCCAGCCGGCCGACGGACTGTAGCCATGCCCGGGCGACCCCGCTATCCCGCAACCGTATCCCGGGAAACCGGCCAAGGTATTGTTGCCGTTCCTGCTCATTATTTGAACTGTCGAGCAGCTGCAACAATTTTATGCGCTGCGCCGCTGTGAGGGTATCGGTCTGGAACAGTAATTTGAGATAGGGATCCCGTGAGCCTTCCATATGGAGGTTTGAAAGTTCGGCCAGTAAGGCGTTGGCACCGCCTTTTTGGTAGATGCGTTCGGCGCGATGGTCGGCAAAGAATCCGAGTCCAATCATTTTTTGGATCTGTCGGGCGATAAAGCGCCGGCCGCTGTCGTTCAACGGCAGCTCTTCGGTCCCGTTTTGCAGTGTATAGCTGATCTTGCCCTGCAGGTCGCTTTCTGCCTTCATTATGGTGTCCTGTTCCCGGAATTTCAGGTGGCCGCCGGGGCTGATCTCGGCAATGGATCGCTCGTCGTCGTTGAGCCGGATCTTGCCTGACCACCATATTCCCTCGATATAATTATCACTCCTGGTGATCATCGAACCGGACTCGCGATTGTTGTGCCATAGCTCCAGCCGGGGATACACGATGCGCAGCAGGAGCAGGAAAAGGCCGATGAGGAAAAAAATTAGCTTCACTTTTTGGTTCTTTTGGCATAGATAAAATAAAGTCCGAGGCCGCCCGCTACGCAGAGGGCCATTATGGCCAGCGAATGCAGTCCGAAGGGGCGGCTGATCTGGATGAGCAGAAAGCCTACGCCTATACTCAGCAGGGTACAGATCCATTGCATGACCGTGTTGAGCGGGTTGAGCTTGTCGCGCTGGACGAGCTGACTGACGATGTTTTCCTCCGCCTGCCGTTCAACCAGTTTGCTCTTTAGCCGGTAATCGAAGTTGGAGCGGACCAGTTGAAGGATAAAGGTGGAGATGAGGTAGATGACAAGGAGCGTGGCAGCGATATGCACGAAGTCGAAGATAAAATCCCTGTCGATCAGGGGGGCGGGTTTGTCCTGCGCATAGGCAGCGAAACTTCCCGCGAGGCCTGCGGTGATGAATAGCGCTTTTTTCATGTTTTATTCGTTTATAAGGTTGATGATTTGCTGATATCTTTTGTAAAGGCGAAGAAGGAATACCCCGACGACGATTCCCGCGGCGGCGAACACCAGCCAATAGAAGACCGCCGACATATCGGTGAACACGAAATAGGCGCTCTTTCGGAATAGCCAGAGCGGAATAACGATGAATGCGGCAATTAGGACAATCGTTCCTTTGGGCGTCTTCGCCGGCGGGGCCGCCGCTTCCTCCAGCTGGCCGATCACCGCTGCCGCCAGGTCAAAATCGAAAGCAGGCGCCGCCAGGCCGGCCAGCTCACCCGCGAGTACTTTATACGTCGCTACCGCCGACTGGCATTCCGGACAGCTTTCGATATGGCTGATCTCTTCCGCCGAGCAGGTGACAGCTTCCAAAACAAACTGCTGGAGTACTTCCTCCGATGGATGTGTTCTACTCATAGCTTTTCTTTTTTATATATCGACAACATAGAATCCTTGAGTTGTTTCCTTGCCCGAAACAAGTAGCTTTTGACTGTTCCTTCGGGCAGCCCGGTGATCGCAGCGATCTCCAGGTAAGACAGCTCTTCGTGGTGGTACAACCCGATGAGTGTTTGATAGATCGGCGGCAGCCGCGCGAGTTCCGCGGCCAGGAGACCCTTGAGCTCTTTTTGTAACAGCAACCGATCCGTCTCGTCCTCCGCCGCTCTTTCCGGTGGACCATAAATGGTCAACTGTTGCTTTTTCAGCCGGTTTAGACAGGCGTTGTAGGCAATTTGGCCGACCCAGGTAGATAATTTGGATTGAAACTTGAAACCCTTGAGGTTCCGGAATACCTTCAAATAGACATCCTGCGCGATATCCTTGCGGTCCTCTTCCGCCTGTATCAATTTACCTACGATCTGAGCCACAAGCCTTTCCGTATTTTCAACCAGGCAACGGAAGGCGTGCATATCGCCCCCCAGCGCGAGGTCGACGAGCTGCCTGTCTGTCAGCGTATGCTTTAGTTGTTGGCTCACGGGAGAGATTAGACCGGATAGTTATTCAAATGTTGCAATAAATTGGAACAATTGGAGGGCGCGCGCATTTTTTACCCCCCTATTTTATCAATTTGTCCCCCCTAGATAGGGGGGCTAATAGGCATATTTGCAATTATTTAACAATAAAGATTGCTGTATGTATATAACCTAACCAGCACCCCCTCCTCACCAATCTCCCAACTGGCTGTTTCTTCACATTTTATAAACTGCTATATGAAAAAAGTTAAACTACTGCTTTTAGTATGTTCACTAGTGCTCTTCAATCTGGCTGTGTCAGCCCAAACCCGGACAATCACCGGCACGGTCAAGGATTCTCGGACCGGGGAACCGGTAGCCGGGGCTACCGTTAATGTCCTTCATTCCAAGATCGGCGTCTCGGCCGATGAAAAAGGGGTATTTAAGATCGAGGTCCCTTCCTCCCTTTCAAAGGTGGTTCTATCCGTTTCGGGTGTAGGCTACACGCCGATCGAAATTACCCCGAAGGGTGAGAGTGTCACCATCGGGCTAGAGGTCGTCAACAAACAGCTGAATGATGTGGTCGTTGTGGGCTACGGAACGGCCAAAAAGGCGACTTTGACGGGGGCCATTAGTACCATCAAAACCAAAGAGATAACGGAATCCCCGGTGACCAATGTGACCAATGGTCTGGCCGGGAGGCTGCCCGGGTTGGTTGCCGTGAGCACCAGCAGTGAGCCGGGCAGCGATGCCACCAACCTGCGCATCCGCGGCAGCAACACCTTTAATGATAACAGTGTCCTGGTGGTGATCGACGGGGTGCCGGACCGAAGTTTGGAGCGGATCGACCCTTATAGCATTGAAAGTATAACCGTATTGAAGGATGCTTCGGCGGCCATTTATGGGTCCAGGGCGGCCAATGGCGTTATCCTGGTAACGACGAAACGCGGGAAGTCAGGGAAACCCGAGCTTACCTTCAATGGGAATTATGGCTATAACCAGCCTACCAAGATACCTAAGATGGCGGATGCCCCGCTTTACGCCACCGCGCTCAATGAGATCGCTTATTATAACAATCCTTCCGGCGGTTTGAATCAAACTTACAGTGCCGCACAAATCCAGAAATTCGCAAGTGGATCAGACCCATTGCGTTATCCTAATACCGACTGGTTCAAAACCGTGTTGAAACCCCGGAGTGCTCAAAACAATGCCAATATTAGTGTCTCGGGCGGTTCGGAGAATGTCCATTATTTCGTTTCCCTGGATTACAAACACCAGGATGGGGAATACAGGAACAGCGCTACCTATTACAACCAGTACGGCTTCACCTCCAATATCGATGCTAACATCACTAAAGATATCCGGATCGGTGTAGATCTCACTGGGCGTTTACAGGATAAGCATTACCCCCAAAAATCAGCGAGTACCATTTTTGGCGATCTGGCATCGGCCTACCCCACCAGTGTTGCGTGGTGGCCCAATGGGGATCCCGGTCCGGCACGCGAACACGGTGAAAACCCCGTAGTGATCTCTACCAAAACTACGGGTACCGATAACCATAAATACTATGTTTTAAACTCGAATTTAAAATTAGACATCAACATCCCCTGGGTAAAGGGCCTATCGTTCAACGGCAACGTAGCTTTCGATCAGGGGTTTGAATTCGATAAGACCTTCACCGAGCCCTGGCGACTGTATTCGTGGGACGGAACGACAGTAGATGCCAAAGGACAGCCGGTGCTTACTTCCAATGTTTTCGGCGCCGGGGCGAACAATTCACCCACTTTAAACGAAAAGTTCGAGAGTGATTATTCGAAACTGGCTTATGGCCTGGTAAATTATCAAACGACCATTGGCGATGAGCACAGCCTGAAGATCATGCTTGGAGCGCAGGAATCAAAGATCGATACGGAATACTTCAATGCTTACAGGGATCTTTTTGCTTCCACCGCTGTCCAGGAAATGTTCGCCGGAGCGACGGCTAACCAGTCCACCGGTGGTTCGGGCAACGTAAGTTCCCGGTTGAGTTATTTCGGCAGGGTGAACTACAGCTACGCCAATAAATACCTGCTTGAGTTTGTAGGCCGGTATGACGGCTCGTACATCTTTGCTCCCGGTCATCGATATGGCTTTTTCCCGGGTGTCACGGCGGGCTGGGTAGCTTCGGAGGAGAAATTCTGGAAAGACAACGTCCGGTTCATCGATTATTTCAAATTAAGGGCTTCGTGGGGGAAAACGGGTAATGACCGGGTGGCCGGCTTTCAGTATCTGACTTCTTATTTGTTCGGTAGTAGTTATTATAACGCCGCTGGTAACTACTACCCCTTTGTGGTGAACAATGCGGGCTCATTGAGCGAGCTGCAGACGGTGTATGAAAGTGTAATTGCCAACCCGAACATCACGTGGGAGGTGGCCAATCAAAGCGATGTGGGTTTCAATGCCAATTTCCTGAACAATAGGTTAGCGGTTGAAGCGGATTACTTCTATTATAAGAGAAGTAACATTTTGTGGCCTCAAAATGCCAGTGTTCCCTCTTCCGCCGGTTTGTCGCTGCCCAGTGTAAACTATGGTAAGGTACAAAACCAGGGATTCGATTTCAGCATCAGCTATGCCAGCAACACGAGGGGAAAATTCAACTATTCCGTGTCCGTCAACGGCAGTTACGCCCAAAACAAGGTCTTGCAATGGGGTGAGGCGCCCGGCGCACCGGTGTGGCAACAAACCACAGGTCATCCCATGGGCTCGGGGTTATATTATGTAGGCAACGGCGTCATACATAACTCCAAGGACTCCGCTGCTTATGCGGGCAGCTTCAAATCCTGGGGCCTTAGTACGACCCCGGCACCGGGCGACATTCGGTATGTGGATATCGCACACAATGACACCATGGATTCCCGGCAAGAAACCAGGATCTATAAAAGCAGTATCCCGACCTTTACCTTTGGAACTTACATTAACCTGAGCTATAAACAATTCGATCTGTCGATGTTGTTCCAGGGTGCAACGGGGGCTGTCATGTATCTGAATTCCGACGGGGGTACTTTCACCAATTTCCGTAAGAGCTTGCTTGAAGGCCGCTGGTCTCCGACCAATCCGAATGGCGATATTCCAAGGACTCCCAACCGAGGCAATTATTACTGGGATAACACCGGCAATACCTTTTTCCTGCATAAAACGGATTACGTTCGCCTGAAGACATTGCAATTCGGCTATACTATCGATGCAAAAGGTCTTGAAAATTCAGGTATCCACAATCTGCGGGTGTATGTGAGCGGGCAGAATTTGCTGACCTGGTGTCCCGGTATCAAAGACTTCGACCCGGAATCGGCGGGCAATCCCACCCCTACCGATCTGAAAAATGCGATACCGAGCAACTCCGGCGGTACTTATCCGTTGTCACGTGTTGTATCAATGGGATTGACTTTGACCTTCTAAATAAATACATATGAAAAAAAATATTGCTTATATAATTCTTTTAGCGGCTATTGTAATAGGGCCCGGCATATCGTGCAATAAAAAAATACTCGATCAAACGCCCGTGGCCGCGGTTTCCGACGATGCCGTTTTCAATTCAACCGATCCCGGATTGTTAACAGCCTATGTCAACAATATCTACCAGGGGTTGCCGCATGGATTCGACTGGTCGATGCTTGCTTCGGTTACGGATGAAGCGCTTACACAGGCGTGTACGTGGGCGGGCCAGCAAATGGCCATGTTAAGCGAGATAACGCCGAGCAATTTAGGGCCGTTCAACAATACCAATTGCCCGGAATTGCAACATTTTGGCTGGACAAATGAATATTCGTTCGTCCGGGCCACCAACCTCTTTTTTTCGAAGATCAACGCGTCGCCAGTCGATACGGCTACTAAGCACGAGCTCATGGGTGAAGTATTTTTCCTGCGGGCTTATCTGTACCAGAACCTGGTATCGTTTTATGGCGGCGTACCCCTGATCACAAAAGCTTACTCGTTAACGGATAGTTTCAGCGTTGCAAGAAACACCTATGCCGATTGTATCCAGTTTATTTCGGACCAATGCGACAGTGCCGCCCAATACCTGCCTTTAATACAGGCTCAGGTAGGCAGGGCCACCAAGGGTGCGGCGCTTGCCTTAAAGTCGAGGGCGTTATTATTTGCGGCCAGCGATCTGTACAATGGCGGCAACGCTACTATGACGGATCCGTTTTCGAGCTATGCGCATCCTGAACTGGTAAGGTACACTACTTTTTCGGCGAGCGACAGGCAAGCGCGCTGGCAAAAAGCAAAAGACGCTGCGCTCGCGGTAATCAACCTGGGGCAGTATTCGCTGTACATGCCGAATCCGGCTTCACAAAGTGAAGCCGCTACGAATTATGGCAATTTGTTTATCCAGATGAGTACGCCGGAAGACATTTTTGTAAAATATGTCTCGACCAATACGGTTGCGAACTGGAACGACTATGGGAAGACGTATGGTCCGGGGCTGTTCCATAATCCCAATGGTTTCTGGGGTTGGGGTGTAGATGCGCCTACACAACAATTCGTGGATGAGTACGAGATGAACGACGGTACTACCTTTAGCTGGAGCAATCCCACCGAAGCCGCGGCGCCTTACGCGAACCGCGACCCGCGTTTTTATGGAACGGTGTTGTACGACGGGGCTCCCTGGCGTCAACGGACGTCGGATATTTTACCTCATGAGCCCACGGGTAAGGTGCAGACGGGTTATCAAAATACCTCGGCTGCCAATCCAACCACCGATGACATTCAGTATGAAACGGGCGGTTTCGATACCCACAATCCCCCTACCGGCGCCAATATCTGGAACTGGTCGCCCACGGGCTATTATTTAAGAAAATGGAGCGACCCCAATATCGACCCCTTAAAAGTATTGCAGTCGACACCCTGGCGTTATATGCGTTATACCGAGGTTTTGCTTAACTATGCCGAGGCTTGCCTGGGCCTGGGTGACGCGGCAACGGCCACGACCTATATCAACATGATACGGACGAGAGCAGCCATGCCACCGATCGCCAGTGCCACGATGGCAAACCTGCAGCACGAACGTAAAATAGAACTGGCATTTGAAGAATTGCGCTATTTCGACATCCGCCGGTGGATGATCTGCGACCCGGCCGTGTATGGACAAAAAGCCGGCTTCAGCAATGTGTGGGCCATCCACATCTTCTATCCGTACAATGGTTCTACGACCTATGGTTCGGGCACGCCTGTTTATACGCCCGTCGCCGATGTCAGCGGGGCCGGCAACTATGCCAACCTGGATTACTCCGGCGCCAGGGCCTGGAACCCCAAATACTATTTCCTGCCGATCGCTTATGACGAAATGAACAAAAATCTGAAACTTATTCAAAACCCGTCTTACTGATTACACAAGCAATCGTAATCAAGGCTCCCTGTTTCTACAGGGAGCCTCTATTTTCATGATCATCGGGTATTGATAAACGACTTAATTATGAAAAGAATTGGTGCCATTCTATTCGTATTCTTTTTGGCATATAGCATCAAGGGTTACGGACAACACCGGTTTGCCCTGGGCGATTCGGTATTTCTGCTCGATAACAAGCCTTTTCAGATGATCAGTGGAGAAATGCATTATTCGCGAATTCCCCGTGAGGCCTGGCGGCAACGGATGCGAATGGCCAAAGCCATGGGTTTGAATACGATAGGAACATACGTTTTCTGGAATGTACAAGAACCGGAAAAAGGCAAATTCGATTTTTCGGGGAATAACGACATTGCCGCCTTCGTGAGAATTGCGCAGGAGGAAGGCTTATGGGTGGTGCTAAGGCCGTCTCCCTACGTGTGCGCCGAATGGGAATTCGGCGGATATCCTTACTGGCTGCAAAATGAAAAAGGGCTTGTCGTTCGCAGCAGGGAAGAAAGATACCTGAAGGAATACAAACAATACCTGATGGCTTTGGGCAAGCAGCTCGCGCCGCTGCAGGTAAACCACGGAGGTAATATATTGATGATCCAGGTGGAGAATGAATACGGGTCTTACGGTGACGACAAGGAATATCTTGCGATCAACCGGCGGATATTCCAGGAAGCGGGTTTTGACGGCCTCCTCTACACCTGCGATCCGCCCAACGATATGGCAAAAGGCTGTTTGCCGGGTTTGCTTCCCGCGGTAAACGGCATGGTCAACCCCCAGAAAATAAAACAACTGATCAGAAAATACAATAATGGCAAGGGCCCGTATTATGTTGCGGAATGGTATCCTGCCTGGTTCGACTGGTGGGGGGCGCCGCATCATGTTATTCCACCGGAAAAATACGCCGCTCAGCTGGATAGCCTGCTCACCGCCGGTATTTCCGTAAATATGTATATGTTTCATGGCGGAACTACCAGGGCCTTTATGAACGGGGCCAACTACAATAGCAAAAGTCCTTATGAGCCGCAGACAAGCAGTTATGATTACGATGCGCCCCTCGACGAGGCGGGCAACCCAACCCCGAAATTCATGGCTTTCCGGCACGTGATCCAAAGGCATCTGCCTCCAGGCGAAACCTTACCGGATGTGCCGCCGAGCAAGCCGGTGATACCGATCACTGACATTCAATTCATCGCATCGACCAGTATATTCAGCATTCTCCCACCGCCGAAAGTAAACCCCAGACTTTTGACCTTTGAAGATCTTTCCCAGGCTTATGGTT
>Ga0134128_10001275_pt1 | contig 32661 bp, 32 predicted proteins | sample KB31754_FD_96462 | JGI IMG/M metagenome (GOLD analysis project Ga0134128, IMG submission 96462) | Terrestrial soil microbial communities with excess Nitrogen fertilizer from Kellogg Biological Station, Michigan, USA - KB3-175-4 | ecosystem: Environmental > Terrestrial > Soil > Unclassified ... | reverse complement strand
CCTTACCGCACGGAAATCGATCTGAGGTTCCAGCGTGATGACCTTTTCCGGGCATGTGCTCTGGCATAGCCCGCACTGCACGCAGGCATCTTCGACGAATTTGAGCACGGGACGTTCAGGATCGTCGCGGAGGGCGCCGGTGGGACAGGCCGACACGCAGGCCAGGCAAAGGGTGCATCCGTCCGTATTGACGGTGACTGCACCGAGCGGCGCCCCCTTGGACAGCGCGATGACGTCTGCCGGTGTAGGCGCAACGCGATGCAGTTCGTGAAGAGCGAGGCGAAGCAGATCTCGCCGCTTGCCGACCGTTTTGAAGGTTGCGGGACGCTCCACTGCCGGTGCGGGCTCTATCACGCGCAGAGCCTCTCCGAGGACATCGGGATCGTCGGTTTCAATAGTTGCAACCCGGCGCCCCAAAAACCCAAGCCCGAAAGCAATGGTATCAGCCATCGCTATGGTCTGGGAAAGGCCGGCGACGTCGTGAAGTGGTTTTGCGCGCAGAAGGAAACGTACCGCCGCCGCGCCATAGGCAAAGGACGCCGCGACCGCTTCGAGACCAACCTGCGTGACTTCGTTAACGGCGAACGGCAGCACATTGGCTGGAAGACCATCGCCATGCCGGGCGAGCGCATCGATCAGCGCGCTGCCGTGTCGGTTGTCGTGGAACAGCACGATGGCATTGGCGCGGCCGGCTTCACGGTAGGTCAAGAGCATCGCTCGCAATTTGTGCAGCAGAGCATCCGCGGGCGGCAGGGCATAGGTCGCAGCACCTGTCGGGCAGGCCGCGGCGCACTGGCCGCATCCGGCGCAGACTTCGGCGTTGATTTTGACGTGATCGCCATCCGACATGATCGCTCCGGTCGGGCAGAGGTCGAGGCAGCGGTGGCAACCCGTCAGGTTCGAGCGTGAATGGACGCAAATCTCGGCAGTGAAATTGACGTATTTCGGCTTGTCGAAGCTGCCGACGAGGTCGCGCGCCTTGAGCACCGCGCGCAACACAGCGGCCGGGTCCCGCGGATCGGCGCGGAGATAGCCGTCTCGCAAGTCATGCGCTGGAAAAAACGGCGTTCCGCCGGAGAGATCAAGAACGATGTCGCAGCGCGAAGTCAGGCCGTTGCGCGGAGCTTCGAAGACGAGCGCGTCGCGCGAGGAGGGACGGGGGGGCGCAAAGTCGTCGACCGTCAGCTCAAACGCACCCAGACAGCCCTTGCCGTTGCGGATCGTGCCCTGGACGATCGGAAAGGACGTTGTCGCCGGCGGCGTGATCTGCGCCGGCCCTGTGATCATGACTGTCACGTCGAGATGCTCGGCGAGCAGTTGGCCTGCTTCGATCACAACTTCGTCGCGGCCGTAGATCAGGATCACCCCTTCGCTCGATAAGGTGACAAATGGAAAGGCCGGCGCGGGCTCGGATGCGGCCGCTAGCAGCGCCGCCATTTTTGGGCCCGCCTTCGTCCCCTCCGTGGACCAGCCCGCCGTCTCGCGAACGTTGACGAATTCCATCCTTCCGGAACGTCCTTCCGCCGCATCGGCAAACAGCGGGACCTCCTGGGTGCAGCCGACGATGAGCGTCCCTCCCACCTTTGCCGCGTCGCGAAAACGATCAAGCTCGGCGCGGCAAAGCTGGTGGAACTCGGCGATTTCGCTGTTATGACATCCACGCTTAACGGCGGCCGTATCGAGGCGCATCGTGTCTTCGCACGAGCAGATCAGGACCGTCTTGCGCGGATCCGGCATGCCCAGCTCTTCACCTCCCAGAGAGGTCGGAGAACGATCGCGAGCGGACTCGCGTCGGCCGTTCTGCTCCACTAAGTTATTCTCTCCGGAGAGGAAAAGGAAGCTGGAGGTCCGACTGACATCGACAGCCCCTGGGCGCTCATCGGTCTCGGAGCCAATCAATCTGCCTCCGCCATTCACGCTGGTGAGGCTGCGCGAGAGTCGTGACGCCTTTGCCCATGCCATCGATATTGGCGAAAGGAGAGGGGCAGGTACGCTGACCTATGTGGGACGGTTCGATCTTGCCGAATTCGCCGTCGTGCTTGCACCCGGTGAAGCCTTGCGCACTGCACGTCGCGCTTTCTATGCGGGCATGGTCGCCTTGTCCGACGCCTTGCGAACGTACGCGCCGCCGAACAAGGAGATCGCAATCGACTGGCCGGACGCGATCCGCGTCGACGGCGGCCTTGTCGGTGGCGGGCGGCTTGGCTGGCCGTTGTCCGCCAAAGAGGATGATCCTCCGCGCTGGCTGGTGTTCGGCGCCATGATCCGGACAGTTGCGATGACCGATAGGGAAGCCGGCGTGCATCCGCTGGCTTCGGCACTGGATCAGGAGGGCTTTGGCGAGGCCGGCGCGATACAGATCATGGAGAGCTTTGCGAGGCATCTGATGCTTGCCAACGATGCCTGGCAAGTCGATGGCTTTAACATCATCGCACGCCAATTCCTGAGCCGGCTGGCGCGCGAGCCGCAGACCACTCGTGTGATCGACGACAATGGCGATCTTCTGGTGCGCCGGATCGGGACGAACAGGACGGTTCGGCGCGATCTGCGAGAGGCCTTGGCCTCGCCTTCCTGGTTCGATCCAAAGCCTGGAGGACTGCGCGTGTGAAGCTCTTGCGCACCATTGCGCTCGATCCGTCCGATACGTTCGTGTTCGACGTGCCGGCTGAGCCGGGCGATTGGGCGGTGTCGGGTGCGTTCCGCTTTTGCGATCGGGATCCGGCGCAACTGAACGGCAAGGATCGTCCGGCGTTCCGCAGCGGCTTCCTCGGAGTGCAGTCCTGGGGCTGGTCGACCCTGGCGCAGATCGTCCCCGCGACCGAGGACGATCGCCGAACGTTGGTGGCGCTCCTTGCGAGGCAGCTTGTCGAACGGTTCGGCGCACCCGATCTTGTTACGGCGCGCCTTGCTGCGGAAGAGGAAGTCGCCTTTGCGCAATCGCTCTGCATGCATCCCATCAGTGCGCTGATCGCCGTCCATCGCTCGACAAGCGACGGCGAAGTCCGCGAGTCATTCCGCAGATTGCAACTGCGCAAGGGCCAGCGTCACGGCAAGGCCTTCTCCTTCATGGAGGTGGAGGATGGCACCGAGGCCGACAGCGATCTCAACCTTGCAAAACTGAGCGAGGAGCCGCAGCGCCGATGAAGGACTTTTGGATCGCTTGCGGCCACCATTTGCTCGATCGCGATGCGAATGGCAGGCTTGTGGTCACGGACGAGTTTCTGAAGGCCTATTTCGTGCGCCCTGAATTGACGCCGCCAGACGACGCATGCGCGGTCGAGCGCCAGCTGCATCAGGAGTTGCTCGTTGATCCGCGCCGGGAAGTCGCTGTGGAGGAGGTTGCCGCGATCGCCGATGCCGATGCACGGGAGAATTGGCAGTTCGTGCTGGCGTTCCGCAAGCTTCTGCAGCGGGAGCCTACGCTCGAGGCCGCCTATCTTGCATTGGTTCGATCAGCGTCCATCAACTTGCCATCGCTGTTTGTGAACCACCTCGTTCACGTGATCCTGCGAAACGCGCTTGATGGCTGTGAGGATCCATTCGTGCTGCGCGCGGCCGAACTGTTCTTCCGGCCGCAGCGCATCTTGCCGCACGACCATTCGCTGCTGTTGGGTGACGAAGAGGTCGTTGGCGGGGCAAGCCCAACGCCCGTGTTGTCGCTGATGTCCATGTTGGGGGCCACGACCGGCGCCGAGGTCGACATATTGAGTGAGGCGAATGCCGACAGCTATTGGCAGCGCAGCGATCGGTTTGATCTTGCGCTCGATTTCACCGGGGGAACGCGGGGGCCGGCGGCGCTGGCAGAGGCCATGAGGCGCTGGATTTCCCATGTGCTCGGAGTTGACGTCGCAATCGAGCCGCTCACCGCCCTGCGCGATGCGAAGCTCAGCTGGTACGTCGGGCTCGATGCCGAAGCCACGGGCATGGGGGACCGGCTCTGGCATGGAGAGACTCTGGACGACCGAACGATGGCGCGGCTGCTGGCGTTATTCCGGCTGGCTTTTGCGGATGCAGAACTGGTCGTCGATTCCGTCAGGCACGAGCCGGCCTATCTGATGCTGGCAATGGCCTCTGACCGGCTTGTGCGGATGAAGCCGCAGAATCTGTTGACGGGGTTGCCGATCAGACATCTGGAGGCTGCAACATGAGTCCCGCCGCCTTGCCATTGATGCGAATTCCGGTCGGCGTCGTGGTCGAGCGCCGCAAGGCGGATTCGCCGTGGATCGATTTTGTCTGGCGCGGCACCGGCGTGTTGCCGGATGAACCGGAGATGACGCCGTGGACTGTCATACGCGAGCAGGAAGGAACGACGCTGTTTTATGCCGGGAGCGTGACGGTCGATCTCTATCGTTCGGAAACCGCGCGCTACCACGACAATCTCGCCACCGGTGCTCCCAGTGTCTGGATCGTATTGACGCCTTCGGAGGGCCTCTGGCCCTACGCGGTTTCCGCTGTTACCGCGGACCCGGCGGAAGGGGAGGCATTCACGGAAGCCGGTGCCAATCTGGTCGAAGCAGTGCCGATGCCTGAGGTGCTGCATCAGGCGCTTGAAAATTTCATCGCCGAGCACCACGTCGAAACGGAGTTCGTCAAGCGCGAGCGGCGCCGCGCCGATCCGGAGGCACTTGCGCGGCGTCACCACGAAGGTAGGCACGAATGAGCGACGAGCAGTTCCTGGCGCGCTGGGCGCGTCGCAAGCAAGAGGCGAAGGTCGGTCACGCCGAACCTGCGCCGGAAGGGGCGGCCGAGGCGAACGGGGCGGCGTTGTCCGAGGGTGCCGCGGCAGAGCCAGTTCCCGCTGAGGCGGCACTTTCGAACTTGCCACCGATTGAATCAATTGACGCTGCCACTGACATCACGGCCTTTCTGCGCAAGAGCGTTCCGCAGGAGTTGAGCCGCGCGGCGCTGCGGCGCGCCTGGAGCGCCGATCCCGCTATCCGTGATTTCGTGGGGTTGGCGGAAAACGCCTGGGACTTCAATGACCCGAACGCCATGCCTGGCTTCGGTCCGTTGGACTATTCGGCCGAGGAGGTTCAAGCACTCGCCCGCCGCATCGTTGGGGGCGTAGTGGAGACCGCTGAGAGCCTCCTCAACCCAGTCGCGGAGGCTGCCGAGGACGCCGCACAATCACCTCCTGCGCAGGCCGGCCTCGCGCAATTCTCAAAACCCGTGAAGGAGATCACGAATCCGCGACCGTTCGATGAGTCCGTAGCTGCGGAATTGTCGACAGATTCTACTGCATCGCAACCCGCAGCGAGTGAACACACTCCGGTTCGGCGCCGAACGCATGGCGGGGCGTTGCCTCAATAGGCTGCGACCAAATGGCAATAGCCTCAGGCTATGCTGATCGATTGACCCCGCCCCGACACGCGCCTAGTCTTCCCTTGAGCAAACGCAATTGAACGCTTGGCCCCTTGGATGGGAGGGCGGCGTGCGCGATGCGGGCCTTGAACGTGCCATCGATGCTGCGGGCGGCCTTGCCCAGCTAGCCCGAAAAATCGGTATTGCCCAGCCCTCAGTGTCGAACTGGAACAGGGTGCCCGCACAACGCGTGCTCGCGCTCGAAGGCGCAACCGGCGTGCCGCGCAAGGTCCTTCGTCCCGACCTTTATAGCGAACCTGCCGTCAGCGACACGGTTGATCCGATCGATGCCGCGCGCGGGCGCGAGTACGCGCTGCTCGCGACCTTGCTCTCCTCCGCACCGCCGGCCGCATTGCTGGAGCAGATCGCACAATTAGCCGGCGATGCGACGCCGCTTGGGCGTGCCCACGCAACTCTTGCAGAGGCGGCATCGGTAGCGGTCGCAAGCAAGGTCGAGCGCGAATATTTCGATCTGTTCGTAGGTCTCGGCCGTGGCGAGTTGCTGCCCTACGCATCCTACTACCTGACTGGATTTCTCAACGAACGCCCGCTGTCGCGGCTGCGCGACGATCTTGCCGTGCTCGGCATCCAGCGGGTGGAGAACAATTCTGAACCAGAGGATCACGCGGCGACGCTGTGCGAGATCATGGCGGGCTTTGCGGCGGCGCGCTTCCCGGCATCGCCGGAAGTACAGCGCACTTTCTTCGAGAAGCATGTGTCCCGCTGGATGGCACATTTGTTCGACGACATGGAGAAGGCGGAAAGCGCCAGACTCTACCGGTCGGTCGGGACGCTGGGACGAGTTTTTCTGGAAATAGAATCAGAGGCTTTCACGTTCGCCAACTGACCGGCGCCGCTGGTCCGGGAGAGATGCGATGCGAGACGAGAAGACAACGACAGTCGGCCGCCGCGACTTCCTCCGCAAGGTCGGCATCGGTACGGTCGGAGCGGGAGCGACGCTGGCAACACCCTTGATGAGCCCCGCGCAAGCGGACAGCGAGACCGACCAGGAGAAACGCAAGGCGCGCTACAAGGAAACCGACCACGTGAAAGCCTATTACCGCGTCAATCGTTATCCTGGTTGAGGGAGGCGGCCATGCTGATCAAGAGAACCCAACAGCGTTCTGAAGCCGCTTCACGCGGATCAATCGCGGCAGCCTTGTCCGGGCAAAACAATGGTCTCGACCGCCGTACCTTCCTGCGCCGCTCCGGCGTGGCCGGCGGCGCTCTCGCTGCGCTGGGTACGCTGCCGATGGCCGGTGTTCGCAAGGCGGAAGCGGCCGTGGCAGGTCCCCTTGCATCTGGAGCGGCCGTTCGCAAGAGCATTTGCACGCATTGCTCGGTTGGATGCACCGTGACCGCGGAGGTGTTGAACGGGGTCTGGATCGGCCAGGAGCCGACCTGGGAATCCCCGATCAATCGCGGATCGCATTGTGCGAAGGGCGCTTCCGTGCGCGAGCTCGTGCACAGCGAACGTCGGCTGCGCTATCCGATGAAGCTTGCCGGCGGCCATTGGACGCGCCTCTCCTGGGACGCAGCGATCAACGAGATCGGCGATAAGCTGCTCGAAGTTCGCGAGAAGTCGGGTCCCGATTCCGTGTACTGGCTCGGATCGGCCAAGATGACGAACGAGGGGGCCTATCTGTTCCGCAAGCTCGGTGCATTCTGGGGCACCAACAACACCGACCATCAGGCGCGCATTTGCCATTCAACGACGGTTACTGGCGTGGCCAACACCTGGGGCTACGGCGCGATGACCAATAGCTACAACGACATCCGTAACGCCAAGACCCAAGTCATCATGGGTGGCAATCCGGCCGAGGCGCATCCGGTATCGCTTCAGCATCTGCTCGAGGGCAAGGAGCTCCAGAAGGCGAACTTTATCGTCATTGATCCGCGCCTGACGCGTACCGCCGCCCATGCGACCGAATATGTGCGCATGCGGCCGGGCACCGATATCCCGGTGCTCTACGGCATGATGTGGCACATCCTTCAGAACGGGTGGGAGGACAAGGAGTTCATCAAACAGCGCGTCTACGGGTTCGATGATCTCCGAAAGGAAGTGGAGAAGTGGAATCCGGAAGAAGTCGAACGCGTCAGCGGCGTTCCCGGCGAACAGCTCAAGCGCGTCGCCAAGATGTTTGCCACGGAGAAGCCGTCAACGCTGATCTGGGCCATGGGCCAGACCCAGAAGACGGTCGGCACCGCAAACGTGCGGGCGAGTTGCATTGCGCTGCTGATGACCGGAAATGTTGGCGGCCCAGGCATGGGCGCCAACATCTTCCGCGGCCACGACAATGTGCAAGGTGCGACCGACGTCGGGCTCGATATCGTCACGCTGCCGTTCTACTACGGCTTGGCCGAGGGCGCCTGGAAGCATTGGTCACGCGTCTGGGAAGTCGACTACGATTATCTCTTGTCGCGCTTCGATTCCAAGAAGATCATGGAAACCCCCGGAATCCCTCTCACTCGCTGGTTCGAGGCGGTGATACTGCCGAAAGATCAGGTCGCGCAGAAAGACAATGTGCGCGCCGCATTCGTGCAGGGACACGCCAGCAACAGCATCACGCGCATTCCTGAATCACTCAACGGTCTGAAAGCGCTCGAGCTGCTTGTCATCGCCGACCCGCATCCGACCACCTGGGCATCGCTCGCGGTAGAGGCGGGGCGCAAGGATGGCGTCTACGTTCTTCCGGTTGCCACCCAATTCGAGTGCAAGGGCTCGCGCGTCGCCTCGAACCGCTCGCTGCAGTGGGGCGAGCAGATCGTCAAGCCGGTGTTCGAATCCAAGGATGACCTCGAGGTCATGTATCTGGTGGCGAGGAAGTGCGGCTTCGCCGACAAGATGTTCAAGAACATCAAGGTCGAGAACAATCTGCCGGAGGCCGAGGATATCTTGCGGGAAATGAACCGCGGCAGTTGGTCGACCGGCTATTGCGGGCAGTCGCCCGAGCGCCTCAAGGCGCATATGAAGAACCAGGCCAAGTTCGACTTCCTGACCATGCGAGCACCCAAGGACGATCCCGAGGTCGGCGGCGACTATTATGGTCTGCCGTGGCCTTGCTGGGGCTCGCCCGAGGTGCGGCATCCCGGCACCCCGTTGCTCTACAATACCAATCTGAGCGTGATGGATGGCGGCGGCACGTTCCGCCCGCGATTTGGCCTTGAACGCGAGGAGAAGCTGCCCGACGGAACGACGCGGAAGGTGAGCCTGCTCGCAGACGGATCCTATTCCAAGGATTCGGAGATCAAGGACGGCTATCCGGAATTCACGCTGGCGAGCCTGAAGAAGCTCGGCTGGGACAAGGATCTCACCGAGGCCGAAATGGCGACCATTACCAAGATCAACTCCGCCAATCCGGACGCGGTGTCATGGGCGCTCGACCTGTCCGGCGGTATCCAGCGCGTCGCGCTGAAGCATGGCTGCGTGCCTTACGGCAACGGCAAGGCGCGCATGAATGCGTTCGGGTTGCCCGATCCCATACCGGTTCATCGCGAGCCGATCTACACGCCGCGCGTCGATCTCGTGGCGAAATATCCGACGCTGCCCGATGCCAAGCAGTTCCGGATGCCCAACATCGGCTTCTCCGTGCAGAAGGCGGCGGTAGAGAAGGGGATCGCCAAGCAATTCCCGCTCATCCTTTCTTCGGGTCGTCTCGTCGAGTACGAAGGCGGTGGCGAAGAAACGCGCACCAACCCGTGGCTTGCTGAATTGCAGCAGGACATGTTCATCGAGATCAGCCCGGCTGATGCCGCAGGCCGCGGCATCAAGGACGGCGGCTGGGTCTGGGTGACCGGCGCCGAGAACAATTCGCGCGCCAGGATGAAGGCGCTGGTGACCGAGCGTGTCGGCAAAGGCGTCGCCTGGATGCCCTTCCATTTCGGCGGCTGGTTCGCGGGCAAGGATCTTCGCGGCAATTATCCGAAGGGTACTGATCCGATCGTGCTCGGCGAAAGCGCCAACACGATCACCACCTATGGCTACGATCCGGCGACCGGCATGCAGGAGCCTAAAGTCACCCTCTGCCAAATCGCGGCGGCATAAGGAGCAACGACCATGGCACGTATGAAATTCCTCTGCGACGCCGACCGTTGCATCGAGTGCAATGCCTGCGTCACCGCCTGCAAGAACGAGCATGAGGTGCCCTGGGGCATCAACCGGCGCCGCGTTGTCACCCTCGACGACGGCAAGCCCGGCGAACGTTCGATCTCGATGGCCTGCATGCACTGCACCGACGCGCCCTGCGCGGCGGTCTGCCCCGTGAATTGCTTCTATACTACCGCCGACGGCGTGGTGCTTCACTCCAAGGATTTGTGCATCGGTTGCGGTTACTGCTTCTACGCCTGTCCGTTCGGCGCGCCGCAATACCCGAAGGTCGGCAATTTCGGCTCTCGCGGCAAGATGGACAAATGCACCTTCTGCGCCGGCGGTCCCGAAGCCGACGGCAGCAAGGAGGAGTACGAGAAATATGGTGCGAACCGTCTCGCCGAGGGCAAGCTGCCGCTGTGCGCCGAGATGTGCTCGACCAAGTCGTTGCTTGCCGGCGACGGCGAAATCATCGCCCAGATTTACAAGGAGCGCGTGATGAAGCGCGGCTACGGCTCCGGCGCCTGGGGCTGGAAGACCGCCTATCGCGAGACGATCCAGTCCTGACGACGAAATCGTCTGCGGTCGCTCAAGATCAGGAGGAACTTATGTCGTGTTCTGTAGGGTTTGTTCGGCTCGCGATCGGCGCGGGCGTGCTCCTGTTGCTCCTCTCTGCGGCTTCACCGTCCATCGCCCAGCAGGTCAACCCGACCGCAAGCGCAGTCAAGGAGCAACAGCTCCTGCAGGAGCTGAACCGGATACAGGGGCGCGTCAGCATTCCCGACGAGAAATCCGGAGTGCTCGAGCAGCCGGCAGGCCGTGAATGGCGGGAATTCCGGAACGTGACGCTGCGCTGGATTGGCGGCATAGCCATTCTTGGCATGCTCGCGGTGCTGATCATCTTCTATCTCAGCCGCGGCATGGTGCGACTGGAGAGCGGTCGTTCCGGCCGGACCATCGTGCGCTTTACCTCATTCGAGCGCTTCGTGCATTGGATGACCGCGACCTGTTTCATCGTTCTGGCGATTTCGGGATTGAACATCACCTTCGGCCGTCCGCTGCTCCTGCCGTTGATCGGCCACGAGGCGTTTTCCGAATGGTCGCAGTGGGCGAAATATGCCCATAATTATCTCAGCTTCCCGTTCACCATCGGAGTGGTGCTGATCTTCCTGATGTGGATCGCCGGAAATATTCCGAACTGGGTGGATATCGATTGGCTCAAGCGTGGCGGCGGTATCGTGGGTCACGGTCATCCGCCGGCCTATCGTTTCAACGCCGGCCAGAAGGCGATTTATTGGATCGTGGTCGTCGGCGGAGGCCTGGTGGCAGCCACCGGATACGAGCTGATGTTCCCATTTTACCTGTCAGGTATCGAAGGGATGCAACTTGCGCAGATCGTGCACTCCATCGTGGCGATGCTGTTCATGGCGGTGATGCTTGCGCACATCTACATCGGCACGATCGGCATGGAAGGCGCGTTCGAGGCGATGGGCAGCGGCACGGTGGATGTCAACTGGGCCAGAGAGCATCATGACCTCTGGCTCGAGGAGGAGAATGCGCGCGCCGGCGCAAACGATGCGCGATCCCAGCCCTCCGTCACTGCGGCGGGGTAGGCTTGACAAGCAGTCTCAGGCGTTCAACGCACTCTTGCTAGAGTCGCACGCCCGTTGTTGCGAAGGCCCGTTGGACTGGCTCCTGCACGCGGTCAAGAACGGCGGCCGCGACTGCCGCCACGACGATGGCGGCCGCGCAGGCGAGCAAGAAGGATTTCATCGCGGTTCTCCCAAACAGCTCGGGATGCCGTGAAAGTGTACACAAAAACGGCGCGCCGCGGACAGCTTTGTCGTGCTCAGTTGAACGTGGTTGAAGAAGCGTTTCGCATCGGATGAGAAGCAGAGGTCCCCAGCTCATGCAGAGCCTTTCCCATTGGACCCAAGGCCGGATTAGCTAGCCTGGGCTCGAACGTTGGCCGACCCAGGCAAAGACCGGACGGCGAGGAGTTGCGTGCAAACGCAGAACGCGATCACAGCAACCAGCGATCTATCATAAAGCATCCCGATCACTGCGCTGCCAATGAACCAGAAGACGCCCATAGCCCGCGGTGAAAATACCAAATGCAGAGGTGCGGCGGCGGGGCGAGACCATAGGCGTGACTACCGCAGGAATGATGGATTCGTGGACGCCCATGCCGAGCCCCAAATTGCGGCGTCGACGAGTGTCAGCCAGAAATCGCCGAGGAAGACCAGAGGTGCGAACAACGCCGATACCAGCGTTGGCAGAATCAGGATTGCAAAGCCGAAGCGGTCGAACAGCTTTCCGAGCACCAGAGATCCCGTACCGCTGACGCCCATAGCAACCGCATAGAAGATTGCGATCCAATTGCTCGGGACCGTGTCGGCGCGCGAGAAATGATAAGCGATCAGGGAATAGTCGGCGAAGCCGGCAGCGACCAGTGCAGCCCCCGCCAGGTAGATCCAAAAAATCCTTGGCAGCCGCGTGTCAGTCGCGTTCCGTGCGCGACACCGCCGCTTTCGTCGACGCCTGCCGAGGTCCCGCGCCCGGCGAATTCATGCCGTTCTGGACCTCGCCAGAGCTTTACACACAGCTCATCACGCACGATCCGGGCCGGCTCAGAATCGCGCTCTCGCACCAATGGGGCGACTATCGCGCGACACCCCACATTGCGGCGGAACTCAAACGAGTGGGCTGGTTTCTCGAAGACCTCGGCCATCACGTGGATTACGTCTTGCCGGACATCGATTATCGCACCGCCTTCGCGGCGCAGACTACCTGCTACATCAGCAATTTCGCCCAGGTCATCGGCAACCTGCTCGCCGCGCGGGCTCGAGCGGCCACCGGCGGATCTTGTCGAACCTGTCAACATACGGATCTGGGAGACCGGCCGGCACACGACATTTGCCGAGCGAGCGCACATGCAGGCGGTCTTCAACACGACTTCGCGTGGCTTCGGCGCATTCTTTGAGGACTGGGATATTGACGCCGATCACCGCACTGCCGACACCGAAAGTCGGGACCGCCGAATACCTGACGATCAGTGACAATCCATCGGTGCTGGATTGGTTCGGCAATCTGTGGCGCAACTTCGTCCTCGCGCCGCTTGCTAATCTTTGCGGCATCCCCGCGATCTCATTGCCGCTCGCCGCGCATGAGAACGGGCTGCCGCTTGGCATTCAGGCTCAAGCGAAGCAGGCCAATGACGGGTTGCTACTCCAGCTAGCGGCACAGATCGAGAGAGCGATCGGCGGCCAATGGAACTCTGGACGGAAGCCGGCCGTGCACGTGACCAACGATTGAGCAGTAATCTCGACCTCGCGGCGGTCGCGCTGGCCTGGGACTTTTCAGCAACATTTCGAAGAGTAGTGGGATAGCTCAAAAAAGAGCGACATTTAGCGGACGATCAAGGCGGCGCTGATGGGCAGCGCAACGAAGCATCATGATCGTGCGACCGATGTCCATTTTTGGCTGGATAGGCCCAGGGGTGCGACCAGTAAATCATTGATTTTTCGCAGCCAATCGCTATCTCTTAATCAGCGGGTCCAAGGTTCGAGCCCTGGTGCGCCCACCAAGTCTTCCGAAACCAGCCCCGCGCCCTCGTGCTGACCGGCGGTATGACTTCCACGAGCCTGTCATGGAAGGTTCGAGATTGGTGTTGCGATCAAGACCCGCGCCGCCGCGGCTTTCCCGATCGTCAATCCGTCAGCTTCACTCAGGCCACCCTGATGTTCGAGCGCTGCACGTGATCCAGGTTCCTACCCTCAATACGCACCAGCTTCGTGAGTCCCTCCCGCTTCGGCGAATGGACCACACCGACATCATAGAAGTGGCTATCGCCCGGCTTGAGGACATAAGTTTTGGTCGGCTCGACTAGGGTCGGCTCGTCACCCTCACCTTTTTTGACAACGCGCCAGTCGGTCATCTCCGTATCACCAATCGCCAAGCCGTAGACTGCCCAACTGGAGCCGTGATCGTGCGGCGCGCCGTGAGCGGCGTTCTCGTAAACATGTCCGCAAACGCAGAAGCCCAGCTCCGGATCCTCGTACAACACCTTGCGCGGGCGGCACTGCTCGGCGGTCAGGTGCCTCGCAACGAATTCCTGGTCGAGCAGCGCCTTCGACACAAGTTTGCACACCAGCTGCTTACCGGTCACGCCGGAATCCGCCTTAAGAGTCTCGCGGATGTCAGCGCTCAATTGCTCAAGGGTATAGGCCATTCGCTCCCTCCGTCATGTTTGCAGCGTTTCGCTTCCGGCCATGTACTTTTGGTGCATGCAGCTTATCCGTGAACGATTGGCGGAACAACAGAACTGAGTCAGACAACTGATTAGGTTCGTGCTGAACGGCGACACCGTGCAGCCGGTGACGGTTGCCATCTTTATGTCGCCTGCACCGCTGCGCGCGCATGAAGAAGAGATCACCAAATAAAGGACGCTTCGATGCCGGATGGACAGTCTCGGTTTGGTGCAGCGCAATGCGGGTTCGTCCCAATGGATGAGGAGTTTTCGGGTGGAATGAATTGAAGCTCAATCAAAATGCTCGCATAGTCACGTCAACAACAATGGTGAGGATCGGCATGTTTCCAATTCGGAGGCGCAATTTCATTCTCGGCGGTTCAGCGATGCTTGTACTGGGCGCCAGCCGAAAGGCTCTGGCACAAGCCGCCGCGGCCATGACTCCTCACGAGAAGGAGCTCTACGAGGCTGCGAAGAAAGAAGGCGGCGAAATGACCTGGTATACAGCCCAGTCGGACGATATCACGGCACAAGCTCTTGGCCGCAGCTTCGAGTCGATCTATCCCGGCCTCAAGGTCAACGTGCTGCGTACCACCGCTCAGGTCGCCTACCAACGCATCACTCAGGAAATCAAGGCCAGCGCCATTCAGTGCGACGTCTTCAGCACGACCGATATCGGTCATGCCGTCACCTTGAAATCCACGCACCAATTCGAAAAATACATTCCAGACAACGCGAGCAAGGTGCTCGATGTCTACAAGAACTACGATCCGGACGGCTATTATTTCGTGACTTCCGCCGGCATGATCGGCATCGGATACAACACTACAAAGGTCAAGGAAACCGACGTCCCGCGAAACTGGACCGACCTGCTCGATCCGAAATGGAACAACAATATCGCGCTCGGTCATCCCGCGTTCAGTGGCTATGTCGGCACTTGGGCGCTGACGCTGCGCGATCACTACGGTTGGCAATTCTTCGAAAAACTTGCGAAAAACAATCCGCGGATCGGGCGTTCGATCAATGATACAGTGACGATGCTGAACGCGGGAGAAAGCGAGATCGCCGGGTCCGGACCCGTCGGCACACTGCTTGAAAGTGCGCAAAAGGGCAATCCGCTTGCAATGATCTACCCGACAGACGGCACTGTGTTGATCATCGCGCCGTCCGGCATCATGAAAGGCTGCAAACACCCCAATAGCGCGCGCCTGTTCATGGAGTTCCTCTTGAGCGAGGGCGCCTCCCGGATCTGGGTGGATCACTTCAATGAAACGATAAGGCCCGAGGTCCAGGCCCCGAAAGACGCCAAATCGGCGAAGGACGTGAAGACCATTCACCCAACCGTCGAGCAAATCACCAAGGGTATCCCCGAAGTCATCAAGCAATGGCGCGACACGTTCGGTGTATAGTCGCGCCGGGTAGAGGAACGTGACTGACGATTCTATTGCCGAGCGCTCCGTGAGTTTCGGCGGTGTCGTCTCGAGATTGCGCCGACTTGATGCGAGTATGCTGGTGCTACTCGCGTTCATCGCTGTGCTCGTCTTCCTGATCTTGAATCCGATTCTGCGGTTGATCGTTTCCAGCCTGCAACAAGCGGATACCGGCCAGTTTACACTAGAGAACTACCGGCGTGCCTATGGCAGTATCAGGCATCTGGAAGCGCTGGCGAACTCTCTGGAGCTTGGCGCTGGCGTCGCCTTCCTCGTCACCTGCTTTGCCGTTCCCATCGCCTGGGCCGTTTCGCGCACCGATATGCCGGGTAAGGCGTTCGTTCGGCTAACGGTGTTTGCCGCCTTTGTCACGCCGCCCTATCTCGGCGCGATCGGATGGATATTGCTTGCCGGGCCAAATTCCGGATGGCTGAACAAGGTCTGGATGGCGCTGACCGGCGCCGGGCACGGCATCTTCAACATCTATTCCATGACAGGTTTGATTCTTGTCATTGCAGTCACCTCGTTTCCCTACACATTCGTCTTTACCAGTTCGGCGCTCGACTTGGTCTCATCCGAGATGGAGGACGCCGCCAACATTCTCGGCGCCCGGACGCTTCGAACCACGTTGCGGGTGACATTGCCGCTCGTGACACCCGCGATCATCGGTGGCATCATCATCAGCTTTCTTGAGGCAATTGCGTTGTTCGGCGCACCCGCGTTGATCGCACTACCGGCGCGTTTCAACGTGGTTTCAACGCAGCTTTGGCAGTTCTTCGAATACCCGGTCCGTGTCGAGGAGGCAGCGGCTTACGCGATGCCGCTGCTCGCCGTCACCGTCCTGATGTTCTGGCTGCAGCGCAAGATAATAGGGCGCAGAGGCTATACGTCTGTGACTGGCAAAGGCGGCGAACGAAGGATGATCGCGCTTGGGGCCTGGCGATGGGTCATGCTCTGTTATGCGCTACTGGTGGGCGCGCTTTCTGTCTTCCTCCCTATGCTCGTGCTGTTCCAGGCCGCTTTTGCCAAAGCCTGGGGCCGCGGCTTCAGCATCGATAATTTGACCCTACAGAATTTCTACTATCTTCTGTTCGAGCAAACCCAGGCCAAGCAAACGATCCTCAACACCTTTGTCTATGCGGCCGTGACGGCATTTGCCGCGATAAGCCTCTCGCTGGCGATTGCTTATGTGGTCAATCGAAGACTAGTGCCATGGAGCAACGTCCTGGCGTTTCTCTGCATGGCCCCGTTTGTCATTCCCGGCGTTGTGCTGGCGATCGGCTTCTATGCCGCGTACGCCGTACCTCCGTTGGCCCTCTATGGCACCGCAACCATCCTGATCCTCGGCTTTACGACGCGCTTTCTGCCGATTGCCTATACGTCGAGTGCGGCAGGGCTGCGCAGCATCAACCCGGAAATGGAAGAGGCGGTACGAATTCTCGGCGGCAGCCGCTTTCTGGCAATTCGAAGAGTGCTGATTCCTTTGCTGAAGAAGAGCCTGGCCGGCGCATGGATTTTGGTCTTCATCCCGGCTACGCGCGAATTGTCCTCGGCAATCTTCCTCGTCGGGCCGAACACAAGGGTCATCTCGGTGATGCTGTTTGATTTGTCGGAAGAAGGCAATTTTGAAGTGTTGGCGGCGCTGGGTGTCATCCTTCTGCTCGCGACAGTCGCAATCGCGGCCATCGGATCAAGGATCATCGGGCGTGATTTCATGCTGCGGAGGAATAGTTGAGCAGACTCAAACTGACCGGCATCAGCAAGCGCTATGGCAATTTTCTTGCGGTCGACGGCATCGACCTTGAGCTGCAATCCGGCGAATTCGTCTCGCTCCTTGGGCCGTCGGGTTGCGGCAAGACGACGACCCTGCGGATGATCGCCGGCTTTGTCGAGCCCACGCTCGGCACTATCGAGATGGATGGCCAAATCCTTTCCTCGCCATCCGGATCGGTCTCACCCGACCGGCGGCAGATGTCGATGATCTTTCAAAGCTATGCGATTTGGCCGAACATGACCGTCGAGCAGAACGTCGCGTTCGGGTTGGAGCTGCGCAAGATACCGAAGGCTGAAGTCAGACGTCGCGTCGGCGAAATGCTTGAAGTCGTGCGGATGAACCACCTGGCTGGCCGCTATCCTGCCGAGCTCAGCGGCGGCCAGCAACAACGCGTCGCGCTAGCGCGCGCTATCGTAATCCGGCCGTCTGTCCTCCTGCTGGACGAACCCTTGTCCAATCTGGACGCAGCCCTGCGCGAGGAGATGCGCTTTGAGATCCGGCGCCTGCATAACGAGTTTCACGTGACGACCGTCTACGTGACTCACGATCAGGCCGAAGCGATGGTGACCTCCGATCGCATCGCGGTCTTGAATCACGGCCGTATCGAGCAGATCGCCGATCCGCGCGAGCTTTACAGCAAACCGAAAACACGTTTTGTGGCTGGCTTCATCGGGCGAACGAACCTCATCGAAGGCACCAGCGACGGAAGCATGGTTTCATTCGACGGCTTCTCGGTGCCATACTCTGCATTCGAGCGAGACGTGCCCTGCGGGGGGAGGGTCATGTTTTCAGTCCGGCCGCACAGCATGCGTCTCTCCGAGACGCCGCCGGCAGCGCGCTACGAAAGCGCCTCGGTGGGCGTCATTGTAGTTGAGCGTGCATTCTTGGGTGAGCACTGGGACTACGTTGTCAGGCCTCGGCAGGGAGGGGCGTCACTCAAGGTGATGGCCGCGCCGACCGACGATATTCCGGTTGGAGCTAGCGCCTGGCTGGAGCTTGAACCGCTTCAAATGGCATTAATCGCCTGATGCGTATCCATTCGCCGTAGGCAGCAGGTCAGTCACCGCCTGAGCGATTCTGGGTTCTCTTTGTGGAATCTCGATCATCATCACGATTGCTGCGAGCCTGCATGCGCATGGCAAGACGGATATCCAGAGCTCCGCCCGAGCTGCTGCATCACCACTGGCTCCATCCGGCCTTGATCCAGATCAAGCGCTCCTGGTGCGATTTGAGCAGACTTTCCGCCGCAGGTATTTAAAGGAAGCGATCTGGCGAGATCGATGCAATCGTATAGCAAGCTTGCGGCGAGGGTTTTGGCGGTGTTGATCGTCACCTTCGTCGCGACCGTTGCGAGCGCACTTGTGCTCACCCCGTTTCGATACGAATTCGAGGCGCAGCGGCATTGCCCGGCGGACACCGTGGTCTGGCTCGATTTCAAGAAGCGAAAATATTATTTCAGCGGACAGAGGTCCTATGGGCATGGCTTCCACGGCAGTTTTGTCTGCCTCCAGGAGGCCCGCCGGAGCCAGTATCGCCGCTCGATACTTGGATTGTGGTAACGGCCTCTAGACAAGCGGCAGGGTCAGGTGAACCACCTGCGGATCTACGCTACGGGCCGCCTGGAAGCCGAACCTTCCGAGGACCTTGCGCATGGCCATGTTCTCGGGCAGGACGTCGGCCGCCAGTTGCAGCAGCCCGGCGGCTCGAGCGAGCCCGATCAAGTGCCGCGTCAGGTTCGCTCCAATCCCTTGTCCCTGATACGCGTCGACCACGGTGAACGCCACCTCCGCCTGACCGGGTTTGACGATGACATAGCGGCCACCGCCGACGATCGCGGGCCTGCCGTCCTCGTCGACTTCGGCAACCAGCGCAACCTGGTTGACGAAGTCGATATTCATGAAAAATGCTTTTTCCGTCTCAGAGAAGCCGCGCTTGGTCACGAAGAAGCGGCGCTGCAGCGACTCGGCGCCGGTGCGATCGATGGCGGCGAGCATATCGGCCTCGTCGTCCGGCCGTAGCGACCGGATTTCGACCGGCCGTCCGTCGCGGAGTTGCTCACGAGCGGAATATGTGGCTGGCGCCATCGTGCATCTTACTCTTTGCCGCTTATCCGACCCTGCTCGAGATGAGACGCAGGAGGCTTCAGCCGATTGATCTGGATCAAGCCTGACGGGGAGGGCGCGCGTGCCAATGGAGGTCCACTGAGCACTTGTGCGCCGAACGCGACGATCGGAAGGGCCCGATGATGCTGATGGACGCAGGCGAGACGCATCCGAGATTGCTTCGCCAGCAACGCTCTGGCGATGAGGTCATTCAGATCGCTATTCGCCTCGGACTACTCGCCTTCCTTATCTATTGGTCGTTCATCCTGCTGCGTCCATTCATCCCGATCCTGGCCTGGGCCCTCGTTCTTGCCGTTGCGCTATATCCCGCGTATGACTGGCTTTCCGCGCATCTCGGCCACCGGCCGCGGATTGCCGCCTCCATGATCGTCGTTGTGGTGCTTGCCGTCTTCCTCGGGCCGGCGACTTGGCTTGGTCTCGGCCTGGTGGAGGGGCTGCGAGGCATTTCCGAGCATCTGAGCACAGGTGAGTTGACGATTCCTGCTCCGCCGGCGAGCGTGAGCAAGTGGCCCCTCATTGGTAAGCCGCTGCATGAGTTCTGGAACCAGGCGTCGCTCAATCTCGAGGCCGCATTTCGCCAGGTTGCGCCTCACCTGAAGCCGTTGGCGGGCACGATTTTGGCGTTCGCGGGCAGCGCCGGAACCGGAACGCTCAAGTTTCTCGCGTCTGTCGTGATCGCGGGCGCTCTGTTTCCATCGGGGCCGAAGTTTGTGGCGGCGATCCGGAAAATGCTGGCCAGAATTGTCCCGCCGCGAAGCACCGATTTCCTTGCATTGGCTGCTGCCACGATCCGCACCGTGACGCAGGGCGTGATCGGGGTAGCGGTGCTCCAATCGCTCATGGCCGGGATTGGCATGAAGATCGCCGGCGTTCCCCATGCCGGCGTTTTGGCCTTCGCCGTGCTCGTGTTGGGCATCGTGCAGATCGGATCAGCGCCGATTTTGCTTCCCGTCATGATCTGGGTCTGGATGGTCAAGGAGGTCGGGGCAGCAGTCTTGATCACGATTTATCTTGTGCTGGTTGGTCTGTCCGACAATGTGCTTAAGCCGCTGCTGATGGGTCGCGGCCTGTCCACGCCGGTGCTCGTCATTTTCATGGGCGTGCTGGGCGGAACGCTCGCACATGGCATTGTTGGTCTGTTTGTCGGACCGATCATCCTCGCGGTGGCCTGGGAATTGCTGATGGCCTGGAGCCGCGACGAGCCGGTCGACGTCTCCCGCGATGCTGCCGAAGAATTGAAACCTTGACCTAAATCAAGAGTCCTCGTCGCCCGTTCGAACAAGGTGGCGCGGGCGGGCCAGGGTGAGAAGTCATGATGGAACAGCCGGCGACACCGAGCAGCGCGATGCCTGGACCTTTTGCATCCGCCCTCGAATACCTCATCGACACTGGGCAGCGTAGCGTCCTGTTTCTGGACGTGATGCGGCGGCGCGGCGAGCAGTATCGCGAGCATCTCTCCGAAACGGTCCCTCACGTTCTCAACTACGAGATCGAATTGATCGCCGACGGCAGGAAGTTGAAACGGCCGGTGAATTATGGCCTGGTGCGCGTCAAGCCACCTGCCGGCGTAGAGATCGATCTCACCCGGCGTCCCTTTGTCGTGATCGACCCTCGTGCCGGTCATGGACCGGGTATCGGCGGCTTCAAGGCCGACAGCGAGATCGGCGTCGCGATGAAGGCCGGTCATCCCTGCTACTTCATCGGCTTCATGCCGGAGCCCATGCCCGGTCAGACCATCGAAGACATCGCGCGCGCCGAAGGCTCGTTTCTTGAAATGGTCATCGCGCTGCATCCGGATGCCGACGGCAAGCCCTGCGTGATCGGCAATTGTCAGGCGGGCTGGGCGGTGATGATCCTGGCGTCGCTGCGGCCTGAATTGTTTGGACCCATGATCATCGCCGGAGCCCCGCTTTCTTATTGGGCTGGCGTGCGCGGGAAGAACCCGATGCGCTACTCGGGCGGATTGCTGGGTGGGAGCTGGCTGACCGCGCTGACCAGCGATCTCGGAGGCGGCAAGTTCGACGGCGCCTGGCTTGTGCAGAATTTCGAGAACATGAATCCCTCGAACACGCTCTGGACCAAGCAATACAACGTCTATTCCAAGGTCGACACGGAAGCCGAACGCTATCTTGAATTCGAGCGCTGGTGGGGTGGGCACGTCAACCTGAATGCCGATGAGATCCAGTTCATCGTCGATGAATTGTTCGTCGGCAACAATCTCGCCGCCGGGCGGATCAAGACCTCCGATGGAGAGGTGGTTGATCTGCGCAAGATACGATCTCCGATCGTGGTGTTCTGCTCCAAGGGCGACAACATCACGCCACCGCAACAGGCGCTCGGCTGGATTCTCGATCTCTATCGCGACGTCGACGAGATCAGGTATTATGGGCAGACGATCGTCTACACGGTTCATGAGACAGTCGGGCATCTCGGGATTTTCGTCTCCGGCGGTGTTGCCAAGAAAGAGCACAGCGAGTTCTCGAGCAACATTGACCTGATCGATGTGCTGCCGCCGGGCCTCTATGAGGCGACCTTCGAGGCCAAATCGGCGAAAACCGCACGTGCCGATCTCGCCGGCGGCAACTGGATCATGCGATGCGAACAGCGCACGCTCGATGATCTCCGCGCAATGGGCGGCAATTCGCTCGAAGACGAGCGGCGGTTTGCGACCGCCAAGCGCGTGTCGGAGATAAATCTCGCCAACTATAGGAAATTCGTTCAACCCTGGGTTCGCGCGGTCGCGACACCGCAGCTCGCGGAGAAGACGCGCAACTTACATCCGCTGCGAGTAGGATATGAAATCTTCGGACGCGAAGGCCCCCTGATGAAGGCGGTAGCCGCGAGCGCGCAGAAGGCTCGGGAGAACCGCAAGCCAGCAACCAGGGATAATCCTTTCCTCAGGGCTCAGGAGACGGTGTCGAACAGCCTCGTCAATCTCCTTGATAAGTGGCGGGACACGCAGGAAGCCCTCAGCGAGACGCTTTTCCTCTCCATCTATGGATCGCCCGCATTGCAGGCCGCCGTCGGCATCGATCCGCACGCCGATCCGTCGCCGCGTCCGGAGATGTCTGCGGAGCATCGCAAGGCACTCGATGCGCGCATCGCCGAGCTGAAATCCAGGATCGGGAGCGGGGGGCGCAGGGAATCCGGCATCCGAGCACTGCTCTATGTCGGCATGGCGGGCGGCATGGTCGATGAACGAAGCCTCGAAGCCTTGCGCCGCATACGTAGGGACGATAGCGCGTCCCGCCTGACGCTGGCGGAGTTCAAGACCCTCGTGCGCGAGCAATTCTTCATGCTGTTGCTCGATCAAGAAGCAAGCCTGGCAGCCATTCCCGAGATGCTTCCGCGGGATATGGATCGGCGCCGCGCGGAATTTGCTGCGATCAGCGAAGTGCTCTCGGCCGCCGGAGAAATCTCCGGCGAGCGGGCAAAGCGTCTGCACCGCATCGCGCAGCTAGTCGGCGTGAGCAATGAGTCCTCGGACCAGAGCGGAAGTTCTTTTCAGGCAAAGGCGTCCTGACGCGCCCCGCGAATCAAGGAGTCTGGCGATGAGCGTGCAAGCTGCGAGTGTGGGCGAAGGGCGGTCCCAGAGCAAGTATGATCGCCTGATAGCCGCTGCAAAGGCCGTTCCGACGGCCTCTACGCTGGTGGTGCATCCCTGTGACGAAAGCTCGCTGCGCGGAGTCGTCGAGGCTGCTTCGGCCGGCCTGATCACGCCGACCCTGGTCGGCCCTGCAGCGAAGATAAAGGACGTCGCGCTCGGCCAAGGCATCGACATCGCAGGCTTCGGGATCGTCGACGCACCCCATAGCGAGGCGGCCGCCGCCAGGGCCGTGGAACTCATTCACGCGGCCAAAGGCGAAATGTTGATGAAGGGCAGCTTGCACACCGACGAACTCATGCGCAGCGTGACGGCGAAGACGGGATTGCGGACTGAACGGCGGATCAGCCATGTCTTCATGATGGACGTTCCGGCCTACGCCGACACCGTGTTCATCACCGATGCCGCGATCAACATCTTCCCCGATCTCGATTGCAAGCGCGACATCATTCAGAACGCGATCGATCTGTTCATCCAGGCCGGCTTCGGTACCTTGCCACGCGTCGCCATCCTGTCGGCGGTCGAGACCGTGACGGCAAAGATACCGTCCACGCTTGAGGCTGCGGCACTCTGCAAAATGGCTGACCGTGGCCAGATCACCGGTGGGCTATTGGATGGGCCACTCGCTTTTGACAATGCGATCGACAAGGAAGCGGCGAAGATCAAAGGGATCAAATCCGAAGTCGCGGGTCGGGCGCAGATCCTCGTGGTGCCGGACCTCGAGGCTGGCAATATGCTGGCCAAGAATCTGGCCTATTTCGCCAAGGCCGATAGCGCCGGCATTGTGCTCGGAGCGCGCGTTCCGATCGTGCTGACGTCGCGCGCGGATTCGTTGCGGGCGCGGCTGGCTTCATGCGCGGTGGCGACGCTTTACGCGGATGCGCGGCGCCGGCGGGCGACGACGGCTGCTGCGTGACCGCCATGGACACCATCCTGGTCGTCAATGCTGGATCGTCAAGCGTCAAGTTCCAGGTCTTCGCGGTTGATACCGAGGGCCGGTTGCGCCGGGAGATCAAGGGACAGATGGATGGTATCGGCACTCGTCCGCGCTTGCGCGCAAGCGGTGCTACGGGCGAGAAACTGGCCGATCGAGCCTATCCGATCGAGAATGTCCAGGACGTTCCGGCGGCGCTACGCGTGGCGGCGGATTGGTTGCGGGACGAACGTCGCATCACACCGCTCGCCGTCGGACACCGAGTGGTCCATGGCGGTCCCGAATACGACCGGCCGGTGCTGATCGACCATGGTGTGGTGAGCCGGTTGGAGCGTTATGCGACGCTGGCGCCGCTGCATCAGCCCCACAATCTGGCGCCGATCCGCACGCTCCTCGCAAATTTCCCGAGTCTTCCCCAGGTCGCGTGCTTCGATACCGCCTTTCACCGCGATCACGGCGATCTGGCCGACCGCTATGCGATCCCGTATCGGCTCCATGACGAAGGCGTTCGCCGCTACGGCTTTCACGGCCTGTCCTACGAGTACATCGCAAAGACCTTGCCCAGGGTCGCACCCGAAATTGCAGCCGGCCGCGTCATTGTGGCCCATCTCGGCAGCGGTGCATCGATGTGTGCGCTTCACGGCGGCCGCAGTATCGAGAGCACCATGGGATTTACCGCGCTCGATGGTCTTCCCATGGGCACGCGGCCCGGCCAGGTCGATCCGGGCGTGCTGCTGTACCTCATGTCGGTCAAGGGCATGTCGGCGTCAGCATTGCAGGATTTCCTTTATCGCGACTGCGGACTGAAGGGATTGTCCGGCCTCAGCAATGACATGCGGGAGCTGCAAGCGAGCGACGACCCAAAGGCGGCTTTTGCCATCGAATATTTTGTTTACCGGGCGGCGCTGAATGCCGGAATGCTGGCGGCAGCGCTGCAAGGCATCGACGCCCTCGTTTTCACAGCCGGCATTGGCGAAAACTCGTACGCGCTGCGCGCACGCATCGCAGAGCGGCTCGTGTGGCTGGGGGTCGCGCTTGATCCTGCGGAGAATGCTCGCCATGCGCTAAGGATTTCGCGTCCTGAAACGATGCCCGTCTATGTCGTGCCGACCGATGAAGAACTGATGATTGCACAACACACGATGGCGCTGCTGTGGAATAGGCGCTTCTCCAGCCAGGCAAAGGAGAGAGTCTCATGAACATCCCCGTATTTCCGGAGACCAAGGTCGCTCTCAAGGGGCGCAAGGGCCTGATTGTGGGCATCGCCAACGACCAGTCGATCGCCTGGGGCTGTGCCAGGGCGTTCCGCGCCCTGGGGGCTGACCTTGCCGTTACCTATCTCAACCAGAAGGCAAGGAAGCACGTCGAGCCGCTTGCAAAGGACCTGGAAGCGTCGATTTTTCTGCCGCTCGACGTCACGGCCGAAGGGCAGATGGAGCAGGTATTCGAGCACATCGAGAAGGAGTGGGGCCAGCTCGACTTCCTGCTGCACTCGATCGCATTTGCGCCGAAAGAGGCGCTGCATGGCCGCGTCATCGACGTTGCGCGTGACGGTTTCCTGAAGACGATGGAAGTTTCGTGCTGGTCCTTCATGCGTATGGCGCACCTGGCCGAGCCGCTCATGAGGCGCGGCGGCACCCTGTTCACGATGACCTATTACGGCAGCCAGATGGTAGTGCAGAACTATAACGTCATGGGTGTCGCCAAGGCTGCGCTCGAAGCCGCCGTCCGCTACATTGCCGCTGAAGTCGGGCCGAAGGGCATCCGGGTGCATGCGATCTCGCCGGGTCCGCTGGCGACACGCGCCGCGTCGGGCATCCCCGAATTCGATGAGCTGATGGACAAGGCGCAGTCCAAGGCGCCGGCGGGCAGTCTCGTGGGCATCGATGACGTGGGGGCGGCGACGGCGTTCCTCGCGCTCGACGGCGCCAAGCTCATCACCGGAGACGTGATGTATATTGACGGTGGTTATCACATCATCGATTGAGTCGGCTCAGCGCAGGTGCAGCGCGATGAGCTCGGCGACGCAGGCGGGGCGCACGCCGCCCTCGATCTCGATCACCATGAGGTAGCTGACCCGCAAGCCATCCGGCGGGACGTCCTCGGCGTCCGCGATTGTCGTGCGTCCTCGCAGCCGCGAGCCGGCCGGAACGGGGGCGAGATAGCGGACACGGTCGGCGCCGTAGTTCAACGTGTTTGCCAGCCCCTTGAGGCCCATGACCGACCGGATGAACATGGGGGCGAGGCTGAGCGAGAGCAGCCCGTGGGCGATGGTATTGCCGCCGGGCAATTCCGCCTTCGCCCGGTCCTGGTCGACATGGATCCATTGCTCGTCGCAGGTGGCGTCCGCAAACTTGTTGATCCGATCCTGCGTGATCTCGATCCAATCGCTGGTACCGACCTCCGTGCCGACGGCTGATTTGATGTCGTCGAATCCGTTGAATATCCGCATGACCGAATACCCTATGGCGCCGTCAGATTTTCATCTGCGGAACGTGGTCCGGGATGGAGAGTTCCGCTTCCGTCACGGCCATCACCTCAGCGACGCTGACGCCGGGTGCGGTTTCGAGCAGCGTGATCCTGCCCTGATCAAAGCCCATGACCGCCATGTCGGTGACGACGAGGTCAATCTGCCGCACAGATGTCAGCGGAAGTCCGCATTTCCGTACGATCTTCGATTTGCCTTTCGCCGCATGCTGCATGGCGACAATGACGCGCTTGGCGCCTGTGACCAGATCCATTGCGCCGCCCATTCCCGGCACCATCTTGCCGGGAATCATCCAGTTGGCAAGGTGTCCTGCTGCATCGACCTGCAAGCCGCCCAGCACCGTAAGATCGACGTGGCCGCCGCGGATCAGCGCGAACGACATTGAGCTGTCGAAGGTAGAGGCTCCCGGAAGCGCGCTGATCGGCCGACCGCCGGCGTCGGTCAGAAGGGGCTGCGCCATGCCTTGCTCGGGGATCGGCCCGGTGCCGATCAGGCCGTTCTCCGACTGAAAGAACACCTTAAGCGTCGGCGGCACGTAGTTCGCGACCAGCGTCGGAATGCCGATGCCGAGGTTGACCAGATTGCCCGGGCGAAGCTCGAGCGCCACACGTCGCGCGATGAGAGTTTGCGGGTCCATGTTTCACCCGTTGGCAATGAGATAATCGACAAGCGGTGCAGGGGTCACGACATGGTCGGGTGCAATCACCCCGACCGGAACGATATGGTCGGCGGTGACGATAACGGTGTCGGCCGCCATCGCCATGACCGGATTGAAATTGCGCGCAGTGAGTGCGTAGGAGAGGTTGCCGAGATAGTCGGCGAGGAACGCATGCACCAGCGCGAACTGCGAACGCAGCGCCGTCTCCAGCAGGAATTGCTTGCCATCGATCTCGATCTGCTGCTTGCCCTCTTCGACTATCGTGCCGGCGCCGGTAGGCGTCAGCACCCCGCCCAGGCCGCAGCCGCCGGCGCGGATGCGCTCGACCAGCGTGCCTTGCGGCACCAGACTGACGGCGACTTTGCTGGCCATCATCTGTTGCTGTGCCTTGGGATTGAGGCCGATATGGCTTGCCGTGATGGTCGCAACAAGCGACGCATCGAACAGCTTTCCGACGCCGCGGCCCGGGACAGCCGCATCGTTGGAGATGATCGTGAGCTCGCTTTTTCGCTGTCGCACCAGCTCGTCCAGCAGCCGCTCCGGCGTGCCTACCCCCATGAAGCCGCCGACCATGATGGTTGCGCCATTCGGGATCATCGCGACGGCCTCTTCGGCGGAAACGGACCTCATGCTGAAAACTCCAGTCTTCGTGCAGGCGATGGCGGCGTGGGCCCGGAATCTCGACCGGCAGGGGAGCCAGGCTTTGATTTGCATCAAAGGGAGCTACGTCCGGCAGGTCATGGCTGGCCACCGGCTGGTCGCTTGATGGATGATGGGAAGTCACTTCGGTGGCGGCCCGCAACTGGCGAGGAGATACCTCCGCTCGCCCTATTTAGCCTGGACCGGTATTGCAACTTCAAAAATCGAGCCGGTGTCGTCCGACTTGACGAGCCGCAACTTACCTCCATGGTTTTCGATTACGGTGGAGCAAATGGCGAGGCCCAATCCCATGCCACTCGATTTTGTCGTGAAGAACGGTTCGAATATGCGGCTTTGATCCTCGGCAGGAATTCCCGGTCCCGAATCTTGGACATGCAGCAAGACGGTCGAATGTCCATCGAGGCCACCTGAGAGGCGCAACCGCCGCGCTTGAGGGGGCACGACCCTCATTGCGTCGATTGCGTTCTTGACGAGGTTCAGAAGCACTTGCTGAAGCTGCGTTCCATCCAGATGCACCTTGGGAAGATTATCCGGAAATTCCGTCTCGACAGATACCTCGTTGATCTGCAGATCATGTTGCATCAATTTAAGTGCGATCCGAACAACATCCGCAACGCTTGTCAGCGCCCTTCGAACAGCGGCATGTTTCGACAGTTCGCGAATGCTTGAAATGATCGACCCCGCGCGAAGGCTGTCAGCCTCAATATCACTCAGGATGCTGTCCATTTCCTCCAGCTCGAGTGAGTTTGAACGCAGCTGACTGAGCGCTGTGCTGGCATTGAGGGCGATAGCTGCCAAAGGCGTCCGGAGCTCATGCGAGATCGCTGCAGTGACAGCGTCAACGCTCAAGAGTCTGTTGGTTCGCTCGCGCCGCTGCAAGATGAGGGCGTTGGCGAGCCGGGAATACAGAACTGTTGTTTCAGTGAGCAAGACCGCCAGCAGCATGCAGCTGCCGATCAGAACGAAACACCGAGCCGCGTACCAGCCCATGGAAAACCGTACTGAGCTGGCAATCGCGGCGACAAGAAAGTTTGGTAGCCAGGAGAGCAAGGCCACCACCAGCCACAAATCGAGAATCGTACGTCTGCGAGACGCCAGCACTACCAAAGCAGTGCCAACCCATAACGCAAGCGCAAAGTTGATCTTGTTTGCAAACGAGGTCTGCACCGTATCGTTGGTAGTGTAAAGGCTTGGGAGAAGATGCACACCTGTTGTCGCAATAAACGTCAGCAGGGCGACCACCACTACTACACAGGCGACGGTGATCTTGATTGTCGTCCCGGTGGATTTGCCGGGCAGCACCGCAATCCTGTTGGCATCCTTCGACAACGCATAGACGAGGACCATCGTTGGAAACGTAATGTGCCACAGCACGAATAGCCAACCGGGAGTATTGAACTGGTCGCCGATCAGGCCACCCGGAGCATACGCCCCCGGAAAGGCCAGGGTCTGCAGGAATGCGAACGACCCGCTGAAGATGTACGCGCATGCGAGCGCCAGAAGCGCAAACTGAGGCTGAATGGAAAATTGAGCGAATAGAAGAACCGCCGTGATCAGATCAGCGGCGCTCGTCGTGGTCTGCACAACGGGAATGAAGGCGTCAATTCGAGTCACCTGCATCCTTGCGAAAGGCGTGACAATAGCAGCGGCCACGATCAGAAGGATGACGACGCCGAGTGCAATCGTGCGTTGTCGATCTGTTGCCGGCATCGTTGCCACCACCGGTGGAAAATCCTGTCCCTCCTTCTGGGCGGCGAGTTTGGCTGCGACCTCTGGCGGCGGAGCCGCCCCAAACTCGGTGGCCTGATGGATTTGCGAAATCTTCATCGGAGATCCCTGAAAGAGGACAAAATACTTCCTTGAAGAAGAAGATCAACCGAGCCCAGTCAGACGGTCCGGACGCGATCAGTTCCGGATATGGGCTCAGGCTCAATTAGCACATCCGGATGTTCGCTTCCGACTGAAAGTTCTATGCGAGCTACACGAGGAAGGGCTTTGCGGCGGCCGACGCCTCAAGGTCCTATAGAGCGTTCGGCCTGGGTGTGACTCATTATCGCAAGGTCAATGCCCCATGCTGGGACAAGCCGGACCAATTCTCGCGTTGCCGCCGCTCCAATTTGCCGGATAAGATGGCCCGCAGGAACTCAGCAATGGCCGTGGTCCTCTTGCCAGAACGGTGGTCCGCAATGCGTCGGCCGGCAGTTCGGCCGCAGTGGGAGATCGCGGTGATCGCCTCGCTCGCGGTGGCGATGGCCTATTTCCTTTCAGCGCGACTGAGCCTGGCGCTACTTGAGAAATCGGACGGGGTCGCCGTGTTCTGGCCGGCGGCAGGGATCGCCTCCGGCATCCTGATCGGCTTCGGACGCCGCGCGCGCTGGCCGGTCGTTGTCGGAGTCGTAGCTGCGACAATCGGTGCCAATTTGCTCGGCGACCGCAACATTGCAAGCTCCGTTCTATTCGCAGTCTCCAACGCCGGCGAGGCCGTTTTGATCGCCTGGCTGATCGAGCGATTCTACCGCTCGCCATTCGAGCTGGACGAACTCCGGCGCGTACTGGGATTTTTCGCCGCCACCATGGCTGGCACAATTGTCTCGGGAGTCGCCGGCACGATAGGGTTCATCTTGTTCCATCGTTCAACGGCGCCGGTGCCGACGATTTGGCTTCATTGGGTCACCTCCGATGCGCTCGGGACCATTACGGTCGCCCCAATGATCATTGCACTGGCCTCGCTGCTACGCGACGCCCCGCCAAGGTCCGAAATTGCGGAGGGCATTGTAGCGCTTGCAATCTTATCCGTCTTGTGCACGCTGCTGGTCTTGCTGCCAAATCAACGCTGGACGCTTGAACTTACCATTGCCTTGCTGTCCCCGCTCTTTGTCTGGATCGCCGCACGTCTCCGACCGGCCTTCGCAGCCGCGGCAACGTTCATCTGCGCGATCACCGTGGTCTGGACGACCACTTTTGCGATGGGCATCTTCGGCGATTTCCGCCTGCTGATTGACGAGCGCATCCTGTCGGCTCAGGCAACCATCCTCGCAACATCGTTCGGTGGACTTGTCCTTGCAGCGCTATTCAGCGAGCGGCGGCGGCACGAGAAGGCGATCCTGGAGCGGGAGAGCAGGCTACAAGAGGCGCTTCGGGCGGCAGAATTCGCCGACCGCTCGAAATCAAGCTTCCTCGCGGCGGCAAGTCACGATCTGCGGCAACCCCTGCAAACCATGAGATTCCTTCAAGGGGCACTCGAGCAGCGTCATCTGGATGGCGAGGGACGCAAGCTCGTCACTGGAATAGCGCATTCGCTCGACACAATGTCCAGCATCCTCTCGAGTCTATTGGACGTCAATCAGCTCGAGAGCGGCAATCTGCGTCCGACCATGACGGATTTTGTCCTCGCAGAAATATTCGACTCGGTCCTGGTCGACTTCAGTCGCCCCATCGAGGGAAAGGGCCTGAAATGCCGCGTAGTGCGATCCGAGCTCACGGTCCACAGCGACAAGCGCATGCTGGAGGAAATGATCCGAAATTTGCTGTCGAACGCGGTCCGATACACCGATCGCGGCAAAATCCTGCTCGGATGCCGCCGCGCCGGGGACAAGGTTCGCGTAGAGGTCTGGGACAGTGGCGTTGGCGTCGCGGAAGATCAACTGCCGCATATTTTCGAGGAATACTATCAGGGAGCTGAGGGCGTGCAGCGCGGCGGCTTTGGCCTGGGTCTCGCGATCGTCAAGCGGCTCGGCGAAATACTGAACCACCGGGTCGACGTGTGCTCGCAGCCCGGAAGGGGCACAGGCTTTTCCATCGAGGTGCCGAAGGGGCGCATCAACGTCCAGGAGTCCTTGTCGACACCGGAAGCGTATCGTGACAGCAGCAAGTTCCGCGGCAATCTTCTGGTTATCGAAGACGAGATTTCGGTACGCACCGCGATCAATCGACTATTGAAGGCGAACGGCCTTCGCGTGATCGTGGCGGCAACGGCGGGTGAGGCGCTGGCTCTGGTCAATCAGCAGAACGCGCGGCCTGATTTCGTCTTGTGCGATTACAATCTTCGCGGCTCGGCCAACGGCATTGAAAGCATCAACGCGCTGCGCGCCGCTCTCGGACAGAACGTTCCTGCGATCATCATGACCGGCGATACCAGGTCGGAGACGAGGGCGGCCATCGCCTCGCGCGACATCTCGGTCCTGATAAAGCCCTTCGCGGCCGATGAGCTTCTTCAACTGATCGGGCGGCTTCACCGGTTGAACGGCGATCAAGAGGGCTCCCCGTTCACAACCGCCGTGACCTGATTGGTTCAAGCCGAATAACATCGCTGGTTAGCGTTTCTGTTCGTCAAGCCAGTCCGGAATTGCCGCCGAAGCTATCACACGCTTCGGCGCCACCGGATTGAGAGTTCCGGCGACCAGCGACTTGTCACCCGCATCTGCCCGCGCGCGCGCAAAGCTTCTAGCCTCGGCTTCATTTCGGAAGGTCTTGGTTGCGCGCTGCACCCGATCTCCCGAAAAGTCTCCGTTTGCGGCGTAGGAGACGTACCAGGTCATTTGAGGGACGCTGCCCATCGACGACAGACCCGCAGTTGGTGCCCACGTCGGTGAACGCACAGCGCGCCCTAGAGGTCCAATTCCGCGAGTTTGGGCCGGTCCAGCAATACGATCTGGCGCTGGGTTTGACCCAAAAAGCCCAGAATGCCCTTATCGTGAAGTGCGGACAGCGCGCGGGATACCGTTTCGAGCGTGAGCCCGAGATAGTCTGCAATATCGCGGCGGCACATCGGCAGCGCCATGACTCCGGCGGCTGTGAGACGGCGGTCCATCTCCAGCAGGAAGGCCGCCACCCGTTCGAGCGAGGTCTTCCGTCCGAGCAGCAGCATATGGTCCTCGGCATGCTTCAGATTGCTCGCCGTCATGTTCAGGAGGTCGCGCGCCACCGCGGCATCATTTTCCGCGACGTGGGCAAGGCTTACACGCTTCACCAGCCGCACGGCCGTGTCCACGATCGCCTCGGCGGTAAACCGATGGACGCCACCAGTTTCAAGGCCGAAGATATCTCCCGCCAGGTGGAATGCGCCGATTTGCCGCCTTCCGTCGGAAAGCAGCTTGTAGCTGCGGACAGCGCCGTCGATGACCTGATAGACGTACTCGGCGAGCTCCGCTTCTCCAAAGATCTCGGCGCCACGGTGGTATCTGAATTCGCTGAGACTTAGCTCGGCCTGTGACAGGCTGCCAAATTCGCCGAGAAATCGCGGCCGATTGCTCGGGCCGGCGTTGAGGTTAACAAACATGGTTGCCTCCCCTGT
>Ga0134128_10001274_pt1 | contig 32678 bp, 28 predicted proteins | sample KB31754_FD_96462 | JGI IMG/M metagenome (GOLD analysis project Ga0134128, IMG submission 96462) | Terrestrial soil microbial communities with excess Nitrogen fertilizer from Kellogg Biological Station, Michigan, USA - KB3-175-4 | ecosystem: Environmental > Terrestrial > Soil > Unclassified ... | reverse complement strand
GCCTTCGCAAGCCGTGCAACGCGGCCAGCGCGCATTCTGGCCTAGGCGGCCCCGCTGAACCCTTCGGGAAGGTGCCGTATGCGTCGCATGCCGTGGTTGCAGGGGGCGGCCATCCGCATCCTTGCCGTAGCGCCACTACGACGCGTCGCCGCGCCTAGGCCTGCAACGCATACGGTACCTTCGCACTCCCAAATTAAATGTCAACAGGCCCTAGCCCGGCATGAATGCCTTGCCGATCCATGCATTTGATTTATCGCAAGGTTCCAATTGCCTGTGATGCCTACAATGCGTCCCATGGCCCAATCAATTTGGGCAGGAAGATATTCGGAAGGAAGCGACATGACAACGGCAGTTTTGGCACCAACGGTGGAGTTCGATGCAGACCTGATCCGCAAGCTCAATCGCCAGGGGCCGCGCTACACCTCTTATCCCACGGCAGACCGGTTCAATGCCGACTTCGGATATGGCGATTATCTGCAGGCTGTGACGGCGCGCCGCAGGCGCAACGTCAGTCCTGCCTTGTCGTTCTATATTCACGTGCCGTTTTGCGCTACCGTATGCTATTACTGCGCCTGCAACAAGGTGGTCACGAAAAATCGCGAGAAGGCGGCCACGTATCTCGATTACCTCAAGCGTGAAATTGCCATGCAGGGGCAGCTTTTCGCCGGCATGAACCGTGTCGAGCAATTGCATTTCGGCGGCGGTACGCCAACGTATTTTTCGGACCAGCAAATGCAGGAACTGCTGGACCATCTGTGGACCTGGTTCAAGCCGGTTTCCGATGAGCTGGGTGAATATTCGATTGAAATCGATCCGCGCACCGTCAGCCGCGATCGCATGTTCAGCCTGCGTGCCCAGGGTTTCAACCGTGTCAGCCTGGGCGTGCAGGATTTCGATGAGGCGGTCCAGCGTGCAGTCAACCGCGTCCAGCCGGAAGAGGTGACGCGCGAGGCTGTGACGGCAGCACGCGATGCCAACTTCCGCTCAGTCAGCATCGACCTGATCTACGGTTTGCCATTGCAAACCTTATCCACCATGGCCCAGACCTTGGACAAGGTGATCGATATCTCGCCGGACCGGATCGCGATCTACAACTATGCCCATCTGCCGCATCTGTTCAAGCCGCAGCGCCGCATCGACGAGAGCGAACTGCCGGACGCCAATACCAAGCTCGATATGCTGGCGCTGTGCATTTCCCGGCTTTGCAATGCGGGTTACGTCTATATCGGCATGGATCATTTCGCCAAGCCGACGGATGACTTGGCCAAGGCCCTGTTCCAGGGGCGCCTGCATCGCAATTTCCAGGGTTATTCGACGCACGCCGACACCGACCTGGTGGCATGTGGCGTATCGGCGATCGGCTCAGTGGGGGCTACGTATTGCCAGAACGCCAAGACGCTCGACGACTATTACGCCAGGCTCGACAATAACGAGCTGCCAATCGTCAGGGGCACCAAAATCAATATGGATGATGCCTTGCGCCGCTCCATCATCCAGATGCTGATGTGCAATTTCGAGCTATCGGTCGCGTCTGTCGAAATGGCTTATCCGATCACCTTTAACGAATACTTTGCCGCCGAAATCGTGCAATTGGGGCCGATGATCGAATACGGTTTGATGACGATGGAAGACGATTGGATCAGCATTACACCCAAGGGGCGCCTGCTGGTGCGCAACATCTGCATGGTTTTTGATCGTTACCTGGCCCGGCAGTTGCCGACGGCGCGTTATTCAAAGACGATCTGAAACAGGGACCGGCCGATGAACGCCTTTTCCCTGCTTCCAGCTTTCCTGATCGGATTGGCAGGCAGCGTCCATTGTATCGGCATGTGCGGGGGTATCGTCAGCGCCTTTTCCATCGTCTCTGCGCCTCCGCGCCGCTTCCCGATTGCCGTAGTCACGGAAGGTACGCAATTTGCGACGGGCGGCGGCGCACAATGGTGGCGCATGGCGTCCTATAACAGTGGCAGGGTGGCAAGCTACGCTTTGGCAGGTGCGATTGCCGGTGGCATGGCGCAAGGACTGGCGATCCTGATTGACATCCATGCCGTCCGCACAGTCATGTTCTGGATCAGCAACGCCATCCTGGCCGTACTCGGACTCTACCTGATGGGCTTGTGGCCGGGAATTGCACGCCTGGAGGCGTTGGGGCAAATCCTGTGGCGGCGTCTGCAACCGCTCACGCCGCGCCTGTTCCCGCTCGACAGCGCGCCCAAACTGTTTGTCGCCGGCCTGATCTGGGGCTGGTTGCCTTGCGGGATGGTCTATAGCATGCTGCTGACAGCAATGCTGGCCGGCTCTGCCTTGCGTGGCGCCTTGATGATGGCGGCGTTTGGCGCAGGCACCTTGCCCGCCATGTTCCTTATCGGTTACCTTGGCTTGCGCATTGCCAACCTGCGCCACTACAAGGACTTGCGCATCGTCGCCGGCGCGCTGGTGCTGGGGTTTGGCTTGCTTGGGCTGGTGCGCGCTGCGCAAGGCATGCCTGACGGCTTGCTCGAGGCGGTCTGCAGCGATACTGCACTCGCGAAAGCTGCGCGATGAATTACGGGGAATCCTCTGTTTGCTTCCATTGTGGCGCCCCTGTACCTGATGGCACGTCGTGGCATGCCATCGTGCTGGATGAATCGCGGGCCATGTGTTGCCCCGGATGCGCTGCTGTAGCAGACAGTATCGTTGCCTCGGGCATGGAGAAATTTTACCGTGAGCGCACAGGTTTCTCGTCCAGGCTGCCAAAGGCGCCTGCCGGCATGGAAGCATTGCGTTTGTTCGACCTGGGTAGCGATACCACAAGCGAGAGCAGCTATGCCGTCGATGGCATACAGTGTGCTGCTTGTATCTGGTTGATAGAAGGGTCGGTTCGCGCGTTGGCCGGTGTAAAAAGTGCCGACCTGAATATCGGCACCGGGATCCTGCAAGTAACATGCGACCCCGCGCTTTGCAAGCCCAGCGACATCCTTGCGGCGCTGCAATCGATTGGCTACGCCGCTTGTCCGGCCGATACCACAGCGTATGCAGATCGTCTTGAGAAGGAAAAACGCGCCTTGTCGCGACGCCTTTTCATTGCCGGTTTGTCGATGATGCAGGTCATGATGTATGCGGTGCCGGCCTACCTGGCCGGCGATGGTACGATGGATGCGGACATGGCCGGCCTGATGCGCTGGGCCAGTTTGCTATTGACCCTGCCAGCCATGCTTTACTCGGCGCAGCCGTTTTTCATCGGCGCCTGGCGCAACTTGAGCAATCGCGCATTGGGAATGGATGTGCCGGTCGCGCTCGGTATCGTCGCCGCTTTCGTCGCCAGCGTTGCCGCCACGTTTGCGCAGCATGACCCTGTGTATTTCGATTCGATCACGATGTTTGTCTTTCTGTTGCTGGCGAGTCGTTACCTTGAACTGCAGGCCAGGATGCGGGCCGCTTCGGCGCTTGATGGCCTCTTGCGTTCAGCACCATCTTCCGCACAACGCCTGCCGCATTGGCCGCAAGACCGCACCAGCGAAATGTGTTCGGCAGAAGCACTGCGCAGCGGTGACTATGTGCTCTTGCGCACCGGTGACGTGCTTGCCGCCGATGCGGTGGTTGTCGAAGGCGAGACCAGTATCGACCTTTCCGTCATCACAGGAGAAAGCAGGGCACAACTACGTTCGTGCGGCGATGCACTGCCGGCAGGGTCAAGCAACCTTGCGAATTCGGTTGTGGTGCGAATCAGTCGCGAAGCGAAGGCGTCCACCTTGGCGCTGATACTTGAATCAGCCCAGCGTGCGCGGCTTGACAAGCCCAGCCTGGCGAACTGGGCCGACCTTGTCGCGGGAAGATTCGTTGGCGCGCTTCTGCTTTTTGCATTCGCAACATTCCTCTATTGGCAGCATGCCGACCCTGCACAAGCCTGGCCCGTGTTGATTGCGGTACTGGTGGTTTCCTGCCCGTGCGCCTTGTCTCTTGCGGCACCAACCGTTTTGGCAGCCGCCAATGCGCGGCTGCTTGGCAATGGCGTACTGGCAGTGCGGCCGCATGTGCTGGAAACCTTGCATCGGTCCACGCACATCGTGTTCGACAAGACCGGTACCTTGACCTTGGGTGCCCCGGTGCTGCAGACCGTCGAAACCACTACGTTATGCAATGCCAAGGAGGCGCTGAAAATTGCTGCAGGCATTGCTGGCGGCAGCAACCATCCGATGAGCGTGGCATTGCAACAGGCTGCGAAGGGGCAAGAAGTAGCTGCACTCGACGCGCCCGCAAGGGAAATTGCCGGCAAGGGCCTGGAAGCCGAGTGGCATGGGTGCAAGTTCCGCCTGGGTCGCGCCGATTTTGTAGGGCAATTGACCGGCACGCACGCTCCGTTCACACCGGCTGCCTCAGGTAGCGAGATTTATTTAGGCAATGCCGAAGCCTGGCTTGCGCGGTTCGTCTTGTTTGACGCACTGAGGCCGGACGCAGCCACGGTCGTGCAGCACTTCCAGACTGCGGGCAAGGCCGTCCTGCTGTTGAGCGGAGACCGGATGACTTTTGTTCAACAGGTCGCAAGCAAGCTAGGCATCGAACATGCCGTTGGCGAATGCCTGCCCGAGCACAAGGTCGAGGAAGTGCGTCGCCTCCAGCGGGCCGGCGCGATTGTTGCCATGATCGGCGACGGCGTCAATGATGCCGCCGTGCTGGCTGCTGCAGACGTCTCTTTTGCGATGGGCGGCGGCAGCGGACTGGCCCTGGCGTCGGCCGATTGCGTTCTCCTCAACGGTCGGCTCGAATCCTTGTGCGAACTGGAGCACGTTGCAGCGAAAGCGGCGCGCCTGATGAAGCAAAACCTGGCTTGGGCGGCTTGCTACAACCTGGCGGCAATCCCTGCAGCGGCCTTCGGATTGATCAACCCCTGGGTATCGGCCGTGGGCATGTCGCTCAGTTCCACGCTCGTCGTATTGAATGCACTGCGCGTCTATCGCAGGGCGGCACCGCACAAGCAGAAAGCGACGCCGGCTGCGTTGCCGGGCGCACTGTTGAAGGAAGCCTGATGGAAGCACTATATTTGCTGGTACCGCTTAGCGTCATCCTGGTTTTTCTCGCGATTTGGGTGTTCTTTGGCATGTCCGACAGTGGCCAGTTCGACGACATGGAAGGGCCCGCGATGCGCATCTTGCTCGATGAAGAAATTGCCGCCAATGCCGTGAGCAAAAATTCACGGTCGGATGTTGTGTAGGGTTAACCCTACATGGCATGTCTGTGACTCAACGACAAAAACCGTATGCCAACCCTTATGGCAGGTGACCGCATGCCAGTGCACACTGGAATCACTCAAAAACACACAGCAACACTGGGGAGGCGTGATGGATGATGTGACAAGAAGACCAAGGATTTTGATTGTCGATGACGATCAATTTACGTTGACCCTGGTATCCGCTTTGCTGGAAAAAAATGGCTATGACGTTTTCCAGGCGAAGGATGGCGAAGACGCCCTGAACATCATGGTACTGGAAGAGCTGGACATGGCGCTGCTGGACATTAACATGCCGGGTATGTCGGGCCTGGAACTGGCAAAGCGCCTGCGAGCAGACAGCGAATTGCCTTTCATGTTCCTCTCTGGCGTTTGCGATGAAACTGCGGTCAAACGCGCGGTCGAATATGGTGCGTGCGGCTATCTCGTCAAGCCGGTCGACGTACAGAATCTCATCCCCACGCTGGAAGCCGGGTTGGCCAGGGCGGCGGACTTGAAGGCCTTGCGCGAGCGAGAAAGCAACCTGACTTCAGCGCTCGCGGCAGGCCGGGAAACCAGCATCGCGGTTGGAATATTGATGGAACGCTATGCTTTGGGCAGGCAGCAGGCATTCGCGGCCATGCGCTCGCATGCACGCTCCAATCGCATTACCATCAACGATGTTGCAAGAACAATTCTGGATGCGACCGAGTCGATCAACCAGCTGCGCCCTGCGATCGAGGCTTGCATCACTGCACAGCGTTCGGGCAGTGCAGGGAGCAATGTTGTGCGCACCAGGGAAGAACGGCTGGTCGGCTAGGCTCCAGTGAGCGAGCCTGCCGCGTCGCACACGAAGGCTGGAAATTCATCAACTTCACAATTTTTTACTTGCAGTACGTTAATTTCAAAGAGTATGCTTAAACAGGTTTGGGACCGTTAACTGTTCTGAGCCTCCATCAGAAGCTCGCAAACCACAATTGGGTTAAAGCTTCGCCCCGTATCTTCCGCCCTCCAAATGCCGGGTAGATGCGTCGCTGGACTTTCGATTTCCAGCTTCTCATTAATAATTTTCTGGCATATCTTCGGAGCGCTTCATGACTTCTCTTGAACTGAGCGTGATCGCGGCATCGCCGCGTCAGCTGTCACCAACCCGATCGCAGGCCCAAACGGCGACGACCCGGCGCTCCTTCAACTTGTCGAACGCGCAGCCGCGGCTGCCTAATCGATGCACGACAGTGCCGCATCGCTATTCGACGAAGTCGATTGCTTCAAGCTACATTGACTAAGAAAGGACACACCCAATGAAAACCTTGCAAACCATCATCACCTCCACGGCCGAAACCGACGCTGAAATCGACAAGCTTGCCATGGTCAAGCCCGACCTGGTTCTGGTCTTTGGCGCGGTTGGATATTTCAAAGGAACGGGACTGGCGGCTTCCCTGCAGTCGGCGCTGCCAGAGGCAATCATTGCAGGCTGTTCGACGGCCGGCGAAATTGCAGTTGACCGTGTCTACGATAATACCTGCGTCCTGACGGCCATCAAGTTCGATCGGGCTAGCGCCCAAGCCGCCACGACCAGAATCGAATCGATGGAAGATTCGAGCTCGGCAGGTGCGCGCCTGGCTGCGCTTTTGCCGCAGGAAGGGCTCAATGCGGTGTTGCTGTTCGGTACCGGTGTGGCGATCAACGGCAGCGCCCTGGTAACCGGCCTGCAGGCGGGTCTTCCCGCGAACGTGGCCATTTCCGGCGGCCTTGCTGCTGATGGCGGAGCGTTTCGCCAGACCTGGACCATCGGACCCAACGGCGCCACCAGCGACCACATCGTCGCCGTCGGCCTGTATGGGGCGCAGTTGAAGGTCGGCTACGGAACCTATGCAGGATGGGAGCCTTTCGGGCCTGCGCGCAAGGTTACCCGTTGCGAAGGTAATGTGCTCTTCGAACTTGATGGAGCACGGGCGCTTGATGTCTACAAAAATTACCTGGGTGAATATGCACGTGACCTACCTGGTTCTGGCCTGCTGTTTCCATTCGAGATGCTGAGCGAGGCGCAGCAAAAGAACGGTATCTTCCGCACCATACTCGGCATCAACGAAGATGATGGTTCGCTCACCTTGGCCGGAGACATCGACCCCAAGGGCTACCTTAAGCTCATGCACTCCACGACTGAAAAGTTGATTGAAGGCGCGGAGACTGCTGCCGATCTGGCACGTGAAGACCATGGCGAAACCCACGGTCAGGCGCTGGCCATCCTGGTGAGCTGCATTGGACGCAAGCTGGTCATGGGCGACCGTGTCGATGAAGAAGTGGAAACCGTTGCCGATCAACTTGGGCGGAACACGGCCGTCACCGGTTTTTACTCGAATGGTGAAATTGCCAAGTCCACGTATTTCGGCGATTGTCGCTTGCACAACCAGACCATGACCATTACCTGGATCAGCGAGGATTGATCATGCATCGCACGCTGCAGAGACAACTTCGTCGCGTTTGCGGCATCGATGGGGAAGGGCAGCTTCAGGCCCTGTATCGCTCCATACAGGCGTTGCAAACCAATGCGGCCGCCAGCGAGGCGATTTCTACCGAGTTGCGCGGCTTCCTGGCCGGGCTTCAGGAATTTATCGAACGTGTGGATGTGACGTATGACCAGTCTGACCGCGACCTGGCGCTCCGCTCGCGCAGCCTGGAACTCAGCTCGACGGAGTTGGTTGGCGCAAACGAGCGCATGCGCCAGGAATTGGGTAGCCGCAATCGCGTGCTGGAGTCGGTGCGTGAAACGGTGGGGAAATTGCTGGAACATTCCGAGGCAGGCTGGATGCTGCCGGCGCAGGAGGACCTGGAGGGATTGTCTGCATTGTTGCCCGACCTGGTGCAACAACAAGAAGCGCGCCGCATCGAACTCAACAACCAGCGTTTCGCCATGGACCAGCACGCCATCGTCAGCATTACCGACACGCGCGGCAGCATCTTGTACGTCAACGACAGGTTTTGCGATATCAGCGGATATGATCGAGACGAATTGATCGGCAAGAATCACCGCATCATCAATTCGGGAACGCACGGCCGCGAATTTTTTGAAGCGATGTGGCATACCATTTCAAGCGGCAAGGTGTGGCACGGCGAAATCTGCAACTTGACCAAGGCGGGGCAGCCCTACTGGGTGGATGCCACTATTGTTCCGTTTCTCGACCAGTCCGGCTTGCCATATCAATACATCGCCATTCGCACCGACATTACCGAGCGCAAGCGCATGGCGGAGCGCATCGAGTTCAGCGCGCGGCGCTATCGCTCGGTGGTCAACAGCTTGAACGAGGTGGTTTATCAGGTCGATAGCGAGGGCATCATCACCTTCCTCAATCCGGCCTGGACTTCACTGACCGGCTTCACGATGGAAGAATCTGTCGGCCATCATTACCTGGAATACGTGCACCCGGACGACACCAGCGATTTGACGCCGATGTTTCTGGACATGATGGAAGGCCGGCGCAAGCTCATCACTGCCGAGACCAGCCACATTACCAAAGACGGGCGCAGGCGCTGGGCGCAGGTTTATGCGCAGCCGGAATATGACGAGTCGGGCAAGGTGGTTGGCGCCACCGGGAGTTTGAACGACATCACGGAACGTCTTGAAGCCACTGCCCAAATCAAGGAAAACCTCGACTTCGTCGATACCTTGCTGGAATCGATTCCCCTGCCTGTGTACTTGAAAGATACCGACGGGCGCTACTTGCGCATGAATCGCGCATTTGGCGACTTTTTTCATGTTGACGTGCAAAAAATGATCGGCAAGACGGCGTTCGACCTCTTGAGCGCGGAAGACGCCAAAGCGCATCGGGAACGTGATGTGCAATTGCTTGAAAAGCGCGGCAAACAGGTGCATGAAGCCCAGTTGCGCCTCGGCGGAAAAGAGATCGATGTCTTGTATAGCAAGGCTGCGCTGACCAAGCCCGACGGGTCCCTGCTGGGATTGATCGGGACTATTGTGGATATTTCGCGGCAAAAGGCCGCCGGCCGGGAATTGATGCGGGCCAAGGAAGCGGCGGAGTCCGCCAGCCGCTCCAAGAGCGAATTCCTGGCCAACATGAGCCATGAGATCCGCACGCCCATGAATGGCATCATCGGCATGACCGACCTTGTGCTCGATACGGAACTACAGGATGTGCAGCGAGAGTACCTGCAGGTGGTCAAGTCGTCTTCCTATGCACTCCTGGAGATCATCAACGACATCCTGGACTTTTCAAAAATCGAAGCCGGCAAGATGGAATTGGAATCAATCGAATTCGATCTTTCCCAGCTTGTGCCGGACACCCTGCGTGCCTTGACTTTGCGCGCGCAGCAAAGCGGCCTTGAACTCTTGCTTGACTTTGCGCCTGACTTGCCACGGGTGGTGCGTGGCGACCCGGGGCGCTTGCGCCAGATATTGAACAATCTGGTAGGTAACGCCATTAAATTCACTCCACAAGGCGAGATTCTGGCAAAGCTGAGCTTGCTCAATTATGACCGGGAGAACGCCTTGGTGCGGATTGCCGTTTCCGACACCGGTATCGGTATTCCAGAAGAGAAACGCGAAAAGATTTTCGAAGCCTTTGAACAGGAAGATGGGTCGACAACCCGGCGCTTCGGCGGAACAGGGCTCGGCCTTTCAATCACGCGGCGGCTGGCGCACATGATGGGCGGGCAAATCGGTGTCGCCAGCGAAATCGGTAAAGGCAGCACGTTCACTGTCGATTTGAAGCTGGGCATTTGCGGTGAGGCCACCTTGCCGCTTCCCACGCTGCGCTGCGAATCCCTGTCCGGTGCGCACATCTTTATTGTCGATGACAATGCCACCAATGTCGCGATCCTGACGAAAATGCTGGGCCGCTGCGCGTGCAAGGTCGATAGCGCAAGCTCAGGAAGCGAAATGATCGCCAAGCTGGCAAGTTCGGAAGCGCATGTGGACTGTTTCATTCTCGACTACGCCATGCCCGGCTTGAATGGCTTTGAAGTGGCGCAGGCGCTTTCGGGAATGGCCGCTTACAGCAACACACCGATCGTCATGCTTTCTTCGAGCGGCATGCCGGGTGACGCCAAGCGTTGCAGGGAGTTGGGCATCCAGGCGTATTTGATGAAGCCCGCCAGCCATGACGAAGTCTACAAGGCCGTTGTCGGCGTGATGGGCCGGGAGCGAACCCAGGCGGTGGGTGCGCCCGTGGTGACCCGTCACTCGATTCGTGAAGCCAGGGCGAAACTTTCAGTATTGCTGGTCGAAGACAATGCGTTGAACCAACAGCTTGCTGTGGCATTGCTTGGCAAGTGGGGTCACACGGTCAAGGTTGCCGCGAACGGACAAGAGGCCTTGGACATGCATGCGAAGGAACGGTTTGACCTGATTTTGATGGATCTGCAAATGCCGGTGATGGGTGGTTTTGAAGCGACTGCGAAAATACGTGAGCGGGAGAAACTGGGCTGGCCGCGCACGACTATCGTTGCCATGACTGCCAATGCCTTGGAAGGCGACCGCGCAAAGTGTATCGCGGCCGGACTCGACGATTACCTTTCGAAACCCTTCAAGTCGGAAGCCTTCATTGCCATGCTTGAAAAATGCACGCCGGCAAAACCCGGCAAGCTGCCAAACCTGCCGGTGAGCGCCCAGCTTGAACCGTCCATTTCCGTTGCTGCATCCGTGAATGAAGATGACAGCTTCGATTACTTTCAAGCCCTGTCTTCAGTGGATCAGGAAATTGTCGGCTTGATAGGTCGCCAATTCCTGGAAGAAGCACCCAAGCAACTTGAGGGCATGCGCAAGTCGCTTCATGCCGGCGACCTCGACTGTGTGCGCCGCGAAGCGCATACGCTTGCGGGGTTGTTCGGCAATTTCGATGCCAAACCGGCCCGCCGGATTGCGCATGAAATCGATCGCGGCATCCGCGATGGGCAAAGTGCCAGATTGACCGAGAAAATCGACATTCTCGAGCACGAATTCCACAGGTTCGAGAAATCGCTGTCAGGCTGGCTTGAAAACGAAGCTTGATTGCCGTGGTTGCCGTTTGCTCATGTGGGTAAAAGTTGGGCATTCCGGATGGCTTGCCAATTTGATTTCGATCAAGGAATTTTCGTTGTCATCTGCTTAGAATCGACCTTGTAGTTTGCGAGATCGAATTTGGTAGAGAGATGACGGAGGGGTTCTGAAAGCAATACTTTACGGTGCACGGGTCATTGCGGCCCTGGGCGTCGCCCTGTTGAGTGCAGTGGCAGTTGCTCAGGCTGTAAAAGCCGATATGTCGGACCTTGATACCTTGCCGGGCATGCCGTCTGTAGTCAAACCCGCCAATCTCTACAGTGAAACAGCCGCGGACAAGTTAAGCCCTGCCGTCAAAGGTGACTTGGCGCGCATCTATGTACCGAATCTCCGTTCGAACAGCGTTGACGTGATCGACCCGCTCACAAACCGGATCGTCAACCGTTTCAAGGTCGGGACAGCCCCGCAGCATGTGATTCCTTCCTGGGACTTGCGCACCCTCTGGGTCGCGAACAATGCCGAGCGCCGGGAAGATGGCAGTCTCACACCAATCAACCCCGCAACCGGGTTGCCCGGCAAATCGATTCCCGTCGACGATCCCTACAACATGTATTTCACCCCGGATGGAAAGTCAGCCATCATTGTCGCAGAAGCCCACCACCGGCTTGATTTCCGCGATCCTCACAAAATGACGCTGCAATATTCCATCGACGTTCCGAAATGTGAAGGTATCAACCACGCCGACTTTTCCATCGATGGCAAATATGCGATTTTCACCTGCGAATTTTCCGGAGCGATCGCCAAAATCGACTTGGTGCAGCGCCGTGTGAGTGGCGTGCTGAAACTCTCCCTGCCTTTGCAGCGCTATGCCGAATCTGGCCTGCCCGGCGAGGTATGTACCAGCCGGAAGGGCATGCCGCAGGACATTCGCATTTCTCCAGATGGTTCTCGTTTCTACGTCGCAGACATGGATGCAGATGGCCTGCATGTGATAGATGGGTTCGCTTTCAGGGAAACCGGCTTTATCTCCGTGGGATTGGGGACGCATGGCCTGTATCCAAGCCGGGACGGCAAGTTGCTCTACATTGCCAATCGCGGCTCGCACGCCATTCATGGCAAGCCGCATGGTAAAGGCAGTGTCAGCGTGCTGGATTTTTCCACTGACAAGATTGTCGGAAATTGGCCCATACCTGGCGGCGGCAGCCCGGACATGGGCAATGTCAGCGCAGACGGAAAATGGCTCTGGCTTTCCGGCAGATTCGATAATGAAATTTATCGCATCAACACCCAAACCGGTACTGTCGCAAAAATAGCCGGAGGCCAGGAACCGCACGGCCTGACGGTGTGGCCGCAGCCGGGCCGCTATTCCCTGGGGCACACCGGCAACCTGCGTTAGGCCGGTTCCCCTGAAGTCAAGCCGGAGTGTCTTCTGCCGCGGTCCGCATGCGAAATGCGCTCAAGAAACGCTCGACTTCATGCGCCAGTTTTACGTATTCGGCACCGGCATTATTCAAGTCGCCGCGCTTTGCGTGGCGTTCTATCGCAGCAGCATGGGAAACAATTGGTTCTGCGCCGAAATAGCCGATCATGCCCTTGAGCGTATGTGCACCACGCTGGATTTCTGCTGTTTGTCTGGATTGCAGGGAGTGCGCCATATCTTCCATGTATCCCATAATGGTGGCCGCAGAAATCTTGCCGATGATGCCCAGAATTTCCGGGTCGGCTCGTTCGAGCGCACCGGCATATTGCTCTTCGCTCCAGCTCTCGACGGATTGGCTTTCCTTCCGTTCGGGCGTCACGGATCGCTGGCGCATGACATTGTCAATGGCACTGAAAAGCTTTTCCCAGGATATGGGTTTGGAAATAAAGTCGTCCATGCCGGCGGCGAGACATGTGTCCCTGTCCCCCTCCATGACGTTGGCGGTCAATGCCACGATTGGGATATGCTGATTGCTTCCTTGCTCAAGTTGACGGATGGCCCTTGTTGCCTCTATGCCGCCCATTCCCGGCATCTGCATGTCCATGAGCACCAGGTCGCAGTGCTGTTCGCCGAGCATTTGCAGCGCCTGGAGGCCATCGCCGCATACAAAAACTTGATGGCCCATTTTCTGCAACCACATGACGGCGAGTTGCTGGTTGATCAAATTGTCTTCTGCCAACAGAATCGTGTACTCGCGACCGCTTGCTTCGCTTTTCGGCACGGCAGGTAGCCTTGTGGGGGATGGGGCTTTCTCCTCGAGCAGCTCTTCAAGCGCGCTCATCAAGTCATTCGCTGAAACCGGTTTGGCAATGCGGTAGTCGACGTTCAGGTCAGCGCAGCGCTGGGCATCTCTTGATGTAGAGCTGGAAGTCATGAGGATATATCGTGTGCGCGATTCCGGATACCGCTTGCGCATTTCCTGCAACACCGAAAAGCCGTTCATTGAAGGCATGTGCGCGTCGAGCAAAACGATGTCATAGCACCCTTGCCCCTGTTCAGCAGATTCCAAGGCCTGCAGTGCCACCGTGCCGTTTTCGGCGTAGACAGGCATGTTTCCCCAGCCTTGCAGGCAATCCACCAGCAATTGCCGCTGAGATGGGTTGTCGTCGACCACCATGATCTTTTTATTCGCAGGCAAAGCGAATGGCACTTGCATGATGTCGGAACCGGCCTGGTGCCGCATCGGAAGCTCGAAATGGAAGCTGCTGCCACGTCCGGGCGCGCTTTCGACCCAGATACGGCCGTCCATCAGTTCGATCAGTCGCGATGATATCGACAAGCCAAGTCCGGTACCCCCGTATTTTCGCGTAATCGAATTATCTGCCTGCGAAAAGATCTGAAAAATCGTCGCTTGTTTTTCCGGGGCAATGCCGATGCCGGTATCCGATACTGTGCAATGCACGACGGCGTTGCCATCGAGTTCTTCGGTGCGGAGCTTGACAACCACCTCGCCCTCTTCAGTAAACTTGATTGCGTTCCCCACGATGTTGAATAAAATCTGTCGCAGCCTGACCGCATCGCCGATGACCAGATAGCCCCGCGGAAGGCGCAAGTCGAGGATCAACTCCAGATTTTTGCGCTCGGCCTGCACGGCAAGAGTTTTCAGGACGTCGGAAAATGTACGTTGCAAGTCGAATTCCAATGCCTCAATGTCGAGCTTGCCAGCCTCGATCTTGGAAGAATCCAGGACGTCATTGATAATGACCAAGAGCGAGTCGGCCGAGGTCTTGATATGCTCAAGATACTGCCGTTGTTCTTCGTCCAGACTGGTTTCCAGGGCCAACTCTGTCATGCCCAGGATGCCGTTCATCGGCGTACGGATTTCGTGCGACATCGAAGCCAGGAACAAGCTCTTGGCCACATTGGCGGATTCGGCCAGCTCCTTTGCGCGCATCAGTTCTTCTTCATGTTGCATACGCTCGCTGATTTCCTGCACCACGCCTACAATGCGTGCCGTTCGAAGTGAGCCCGCATGATCGACGCGTGCATGCAACTGCATCCATCCGACTTTCCCGTTATCTGGCCGAATGAATCGGCACGTCAAGTCCATCGTGCAATTATTGGCAAACGCGCGCCGGACGGCATCGATTGCCTGCCGGCGGTCGTCACGATGGATCAATTTTTTCCAATCCAGATGAGAGGGATCCAGTGCCTTGTTGAAGCCCAGAATGTGCTCCAGCATGAAGGCGCTGCTTATCCTTCCCAATCCTGGTTCAAAGCTGAAGTTGCCGATGCTGCCGATTTCCTGCGCCTTGCGCAGGGTCTCCTCGCGTTCCGCCAGTCTGTCTTGCATGGCTTCCTTGGCGCGCCAGGCGCGGCGCAGGCTGGCGAAGCCTCCCAAGGTGCAAAGCGACAAAATGACTGCAATTACCAAAATTCTGTTTCTGATCCCGAAGTAGGGCGCCAGAATAGATTCCATCGATTCGCCAACAAGGAAGTTCAAATGATACTGTGGCACGCGAGAGTAGCCGTAGACGCGTTCGACGCCGTCGTTTTGCGATTTTCGTTGGAAAACGCCGGAAAGCGGGGCGGAGGCGTCCTGGGAGAAGGGCACAGTCAATACCGGGTATCGGGCCAAATTCACCGATGGCACACGCGATATGACAAAGCCATCGTCGCGCATCACGGTCATGACGTCGCCCTCGTCGACCTTCAGTTGGAGCTTGCGCGTGAATTGAGCAAAGAGCTCGGCCTCTGCTGAAATGACGATTGCGCCGTCGAATTTTCTGTCTTTGATGAAAGGTCGGCCAAGTTCAATGGCAACCTGTGTCGTAGTGCGGTGGTCTCCTGCCTTGTCGACCAATGCTACATCCCGGTTTCCATTTTTTTGCGCCAGACGAAAGAACGAGTCAATATCGGGCGTTAGTGAAATTCCGTTGGGCAAAGAGGTAAATAATGTCCTGCCTTGACGATCAAGTACGTCGACGCGAAAGCGAAGGTCTTCTTCGACGTCACGCCATAGCTGGACGCTTTGGGGAAATTGGCGCGAATCCTGATTCCAGTCCGAGCGCAAGTCAAAAGCCATCTCGCTGAACTTCTTGATCAACTCCTGGGCTCCTTCGGAGAATATCTGTGAACGTACCGAGGTCCGAAGCTTTGCCTCGTTAATTACCTGCACCTTGGCGTTAATCAGTTCATAGCCTGCCACGCACCAGATCGACAACAAGGCGCCCGCGAACAACAGGCCCACCTGCCGCCGAAACTTTGCCCTCGATGCTTTCATATACCGGACCTTATGCGCAAAGTTTTACCGCAGTTACTGGCACGGTTGCACTCTCGCTGACAGATTCAGCTTCCTCTGTGTCGGCAAAGCGTCCCTTGATCGCAAGAACCTCTTCCCAGCCACAGAGAAATGCGTTGACGCAGCGCGGGCAAAAATGCGTCCCCGAATTTGCTTCGATATATTGACGGGCTTTCTCGGCGCTCCATGCGCGTTTGTACGGCCGCTCCGAGGTCAAGGCATCGAACACGTCGGCTACCGCAACTATGCGTCCGGGCAAAGGGATGTCTTCACCCTTCAAGCAGCGCGGATAGCCCGTACCGTCAAACTTTTCGTGATGCGTCATGGCGATTTCTTCAGCGAGGCGGATCGAAGGCGCGTTGCTGCCTGCCAGGATGCGGGCGCCGATCTTGGGGTGCTTGCGCATTGTGCGCATCTCGTCTTCGCTCAGCTTGCCGGTCTTGAGCAAAATGGCGTCCGGTATCCCAAGCTTGCCGATGTCATGCATCGGCGCCGCTTGCAAAATCAGATCCTGATAATCTTCAGACAAGTCAAGCCTGGCGGCAATCAAGCGCGAATAATGCGCCATGCGCAAGACATGGGCACCCGTTTCCGGATCTCGATGTTCCGCTGCGCGCGAGAGTCGAATGATCAATTCCTTTTCGCGTGCCAGGACTTCCTCGGTGGCCTTTTCCACTTCGTGCTTGAGCAGGATGGCGCGGTCCTTCAGCATATTGTGGGCGCGGCGCAAATCCAGCAGGTTGCGAACCCGGCTGCGGTATTCCGTCACGTCCACCGGTTTGAGAAGGAATTCCGTCGCACCCAGTTCCAGGGCTTGCTGGCGGACCGCTTTTTCATTTTCGGTCGTAACCATCACGATGGGAACGTCGGCGCAGGCAGGAATGCGCCGCACGAGACGGATGAAATCGTGGCCATCGAGGTGCGGCATCATGTAGTCGACCAGGATCAGGTCGGGTTGCTCAACGGCGCAAGCCCCTAGGCCGGCAACCGGGTCGTCATAGACCAGCGCGGCAGTGCCGGTGATCGACTCCGTCAATTTCGACAGCAACATCAGATTCAGTTTGTTGTCGTCGACGATCATTACTTTGGGCATATTCATGGTATCACCTGTATCGATGGTTGAACTCGGTTGCTCAATGCAATGTGGCCGTATCGGCGAAGTCGGTTTCGTTGATCAATCGGCCCAAGTCAACCAGGATCAACATGCGTTCTTCGACCGTGCCCAAGCCGATCAGATAATCGGTGCTAAAACTGGAGCCGAGAGACGGCGGCGGCTTGATTTGCGCCGTTTCGAGCGTTGCCACATCGGACACGCTATCGACCACCACGCCGATGGTTCGGCCGTGGCTGTTGAGGACGATGACGACCGTAAACGCGTCATAGTCGCGGTCTTGCATGTTGAGTTTCAGGCGCAGGTCGATCAGGGGGACAATCAACCCCCTGAGATTAAGTACGCCTTTGATATGAGGCGGCGCATTGGCGATGCGTGTGAATTGATCGACGCCGCGCAGTTCCTGAACCTGGCGAATGTCAATCGCGTATTCGTCGTCGTCCAGATTGAAGGCGAGGAATTGGCGTGGCGTAGCGGTGCTGTCCGCGTCAAGCGGATGTTGCATTGAGTCGAGTGTCATGTTTTCTCCGAATTGTGATTGACGGAGCCAAGGCAGGTGCGCGCTATACAAGCTGCGGCGATGCACCGAGGCTGCGAAGGTAATACCTGGAAAAAACGGCGGGGAACGGGCCGGGAATCAGTTGTTGCGCAATAGGGCGTGCAACTGAGGATGAGGCGGGCCGCAAGGAACAGTTGGGGGTTTCCGGCGGTAAAACGTGTATCTGCTGCTTGTCCGTCATTCTAATGTGAGATTGCTCTGAGTCAAGAACTATCGACGTAAAGTTACAAAATTTTTCGATTTCATGACCGGCTCTTATCGATTTGAAATCATCACGTTGATGGACAAGGCTTGGGTGATTGGAACATTGTCGTAACAAGGGAGGATCAATTCAACACGCAAACAAACACGCTGATCATCCAAAGCCTTGCTTCCTGAAAAGACTGCACGCATAGGCGCTCATTTCCTTCATTCAATCTTTCCGCCGTTTTCTTTCCCATCGTTACGCGAAGCGCCCCGATTTCGTCATTGATTGAACTTTTGGCATCGCGCCCCGGTCAATCTATCGCAAGTTATAGCGGCCCATACCCCGGATTGTGCAGTTTGTCTCAAAGCCCCTACTTGCTGGGTGCGGATCGCCTAGGCTATCAATGCCAACTGTGCATTTGATGCGCGGGGCGAGACAACGCTGAAACGGTGCGGCCATTACTTTATTGATGGAGGAACACCATGAAGACATTGATACTCGCATCCGTTTTGAGTGCAGCGGCAATCGGCGCTGTAGCCCAACCCGTGCCACAGCCGGCACCGGTGCAGCAGCAGACATCCGAGATGCAGCAGACGCAGGATGACAGCTCAAGCGTTGTGACGATTACCGGCAAAGGGCCGACGATCGATCTGCCGGCTTATGCGCATTCGATGACGGCAGGCGAATATTCGCGCTACGCCGGATCGTATGAGTTGGCCAATGGCGATTCGGTTGCGCTGTTTTCGCGTGGGCTGAAGAAATACGCCAAGCTCCATGGCGGCGCCTGGCATGAAATGGTGGCGGCCTCTGACGCGAGTTTCGTCGCCAAGGACCGCAAACTGAAGGTGACCTTCATTGCCGATGAAGACGGCCGCATCGTGGCCGGCGACGTCTTGATGCTGGTGCCCGACGACCGTTATGCCAAGCTGCATCGCAAGCAGCCGGCACGCATGAAGGTGCAGGAAGTCGCAATGCGCTGATAGCTTGTTTTCGAGCGGGGCCGTCCTGCGGCTCCGCTTCCTCCCGCTTTTCCTTCCTTCTGCTGCATCTCCCGTCATTTATTTCCGCTCTGTTACATAGGGTCATATCTCGGGGCCATATCTTGCATTGAGCAAGACCCGCTCGAAAGATCCGCCTCATTTTCCGGCATTGCAATTCGTCGCGCAATTTTGCGGGCTGTCTCCGTGTTTGAGCAGTTTGTCTCAAAGCGCTGTCGTTTGCGCAAGCAAACTACTACATTGATCATGTCGCGACGAAATACGCCGCAACAGCATCAGCCCGAATTGAACAGACTCTCGCCTCGCTTGCCTGCAAGCCGTGGCGCAGGGACCCCTTTCGCCTTGAATATGGAGATGGAAATGAAAACCTTGATCGCTACTGCCGCTGCACTCACATTCGCCCTGGCCGGCTTCACTGCCTCCGCACAACCGGCAGCCGACGGCAACACCGTCACCATCACCGGCAACCAGAAGAGCATTGCGCTGCCTGAATCGCCGCGCGCCATGAGTGAGCTGGAATTCGGAAAATATGCCGGCTCCTATGAATTGTCCAACGGCGATTCGATTGCCCTGTTCATCCGTGCGGGCGCCAAATATGCCGCCCTGCACGGCCAGCCGGCCCATGAACTCGTCGCCAAGAGCGGGCACACCTTTGTCGCCAAGGATTTGCAGCTTGAGGTGACCATAGACAAGAGCGACGAGAATAAAATCAGTGGCGAAGTGCTGATGGCTGTGCCGTCCGGGGCGGTTGCCGCCGGCACGCAACAACACGTGGTCAGTGTCGCGCTGCACTGATTCTGGTGACCGCAGCCAGAGGAGGCGTCCGGACGCCTCCCTGTTTTTTGTATTCCTTTCGTTCTTCGAAATTTCATAGAACCACACGTGATTTTCCTGGCACGGCTTCATAGAGTTTTCTGTGAATCCTGGTCGGGTGCTGATTTTGTCCTGTAATTCCATGCCAAGCGGGATGGAATGTTTTAGTAGGGAAAACACATTGCATTTCACTCCTATTGAATTTCATAGAGACTGTTATAATCCTCGCACCACAAATTCTATAAAGAGGAAGATTCATGTCCAATATCAATGCTGCGATGACGGCAATCTCTGCGGAACTCGCGCAAGCCAAACAAGGACTGGCCTACTATCAATCGCAAGTGTCTGCTCTCGAAACGGCACTCTCTCAACTTGGTGCGCTCGGCCTGGCTCCAGCCGTCAAGCCTGCCGGTGCCAAGCGCGGACGCAAACCGGGCAAGGTCAAGGTTGAGGTCGAAACAGTAGTCAAGGCAAAGCGCGGCCGTCCTGCCAAGGCCAAGGCCGAGGGCAAGGTAAAGGCCAAGAGCGGCCGTGCCGCCAAGGGACCGAACGACTTGCCATTCACCGGTGGCGACTATTGGCCCAATCTGGTTTCGAGCGAACCGAAGTCGGGCGTCGACATTCTTCGGGAATCAGTCTCCGGCCTGAGCTTTACGCCGACCAAGGAACAGGTCAAGAAGCTGTCGCAGCGCATGACCTTCGTATTGAATTCGCTGGTCAAGAGCGGCGAGATCAAGGATTCCGGTTCGGGCCGCGGTCGCCGCTTCTTCAAGTAATTCAAATAAATGTTCCGCCTGCGGGCGGCACAGCCGAAGCGCAACCATGGTTGCGCTTTTTTTTTATTGGCGCTTTCCCTCGGGAAAAGAATGGTGTTGTTAAATTGATAGTGCGAACTGTTTACAAAAAACTTGTAAATCCAGGTTGACATCGGGGTGGTCGATGTATATCTTACGATATGTTTTTAGATGTATCGTAAGATATGTATTGCAAAGGAGCGATCATGCATCGACACCACAGACACCGGCACGGCCGTCGCCACGAAGACGGCCACTTTGACTTTCACGGCATGCATGAGCACGCCCATGAGCATCTGCGCGCGTTTGGGCGCGACCATTCTCATCACCAGCATTCCCATCATGAGCATTTCCATGATGGACACCACCCGCACGATCATGGTTTCTGGCATTTCGGCATGCGCTTTCTGGAGCGCCTGCATGACCACATGCCCTGGCACGGCATGGGTCCGCGTGGCCATCGCGATGGCGGCGGCCGTGGCGGCTGGGGCCGCGGTTTCGGCGGCATGGGCGGCGGCGGCTTTGGCGGCATGGGTGGCGACGGCGAGGGTGATGAATTCACGCGCGGCCGCAAGCTCAGTTCGCTGGACTTGCAATTGCTGCTCCTGGCCATGCTGGCCGAGAAACCGGCCCACGGCTACGAATTGATCAAGGCCATCGAGTCGCTTTCCAACGGGTTTTATGCGCCCAGCCCCGGCATGGTCTACCCAGCGTTGACCTATCTCGAAGAGCTGGGCCATCTGCTGGTGACCCAGGAAGGCAACCGCAAGAGCTATTCGCTGTCCGATGCGGGCCGTGAGCACCTGGGCCAGAACAAGGAAAGGGTGGAGGCCATGCTGTCACGCCTGGCCCACATCGGCGCCAAGATGGATTCGATGCGCCGTGCCTATTCCGGTGAAGGCGGCACCGATTTTGACGGCGGCGGCTGGCTGCCCGAATTGATCGAAGCCAAACACAAATTGAAGAGCGCGCTGTTCCAGCACGACGACATGTCGCCGGCCGAACAAAAGCGTATCGCTGCAATCCTGCAGCAGGCAGCCAAGGATATATCCGGCGGCTGACCTGCAGCACACAGAACAAGGAAAACCTATGTACGAATTGAGTACTCAACATGAACGCGGTCTGTTGCGCCTGCTGGCACTGACGCAGTTCACCATCATCATGGACTTCATGGTGATGATGCCGCTGGGGCCGCAGATCATGCATGCCTTTACCATCAGCCCGGCGAACTTCGCGCTGGCTGTGTCGGCCTATGCCTTGTGCTCGGGCCTGTCGAGCTTTTTCGCGGCAACCTATATCGACCGGTTTGACCGGCGCCACCTGATGCTGGTGGTCTATGCACTGTTCGCCCTGTCCAACCTGGGTTGTGCCGTCGCACCGACCTTTCCGCTGTTGATCCTGGCGCGGGCCTTTGCCGGCCTGACCGGCGGCGTGCTGGCTTCCATCGTCATGGCCATCGTGTCCGACGTGATTCCGCCGCAGCGGCGCGGCCAGGCTACCGGCGTTATCATGATGTCGTTCTCGCTCGCTGCCGTGGCCGGTGTGCCTTGCGGTGTCTGGCTCGGTGCGCACTATGGCTGGAATGCGCCGTTCTACCTGCTGGTGGCGCTCTCCATCGTGATCTGGGCTGCCGGTGCGAAGCTGGTGCCGGCATTGAATGCCCATCTGGCGGAGGGTGGCCACAACATGCGCGATGTCTTGCCCAACCTGATCGCCATGCTGGTCAAGCCGGCGCATCTGCGCGCCTACCTGCTGACCTTCATCGTGATGGGCTCGCATATGCTGGTGATTCCGTTCATTTCGGTGGTCCTGGTCGGCAATTACGGTGTTGAAGTTGACCAGGTGGCCTGGATCTACGTGGCCGGCGGCGCCGCGACTTTCTTCACCTCGCGTGGCGTGGGCAAGTTGGCCGACCGTTACGGCAAGCATCTGATATTCCGCCTGTGCGGCCTGGTCTCGATCGTGCCCATCCTGTTCCTGACCCACATGCCGCAACTGCCGTTCCCGGCAATCGTCGCATTCTTTGCCTTCTTCATGGTCGCCATGTCGTCGCGCATGATTCCGATGCAGGCCTTGTTGACGACAATCCCGGAGCCGTCCAAGCGTGGCGCTTTCCTCTCGATCAACAGCGCCGTGCAATCGCTGGGCGTAGGCGTGGGTTCCTGGGTCGGCGGCTTGATGCTCACAGCCGGTGCCGACGGCCACGTATCGGGTTATGGCAGCAACGGTGTCTGGGCCGTCATCATCGCCCTGATTGCTCTGATCTGGGTGGGCGCGGTGCGTCCTCCTGAAGCTGCACCGGTGGCACTGAAGCCCGCCTGAGTATAAAAATCAGCACTTGCGCCCATCATGCCAGCGCGGCATGATGGGCGTTTTTCTTGGGTACCGCACGTGCTCCTCTTCAGTAAAATCCTGCTCAGCCCCATCCTGTTGCTGCAAGGCCGCCGTGTGCGTGCCACGGCGCTGCGTTTGCCGGAAGCGGCGGGCTTGCGTTCAGGCGTGGAAGGCGGTGACTTTGCCGGGGCACCGCTGCGCCTCCTGGTCATGGGCGATTCCTCTGCGGCAGGCGTCGGCGTGCCCATGCAGGAACAGGCCCTGGCCCAACCCCTGGCACAGCAACTGGCAAAGCGCCTGTCGCGCCCCGTTGCCTGGCAATTGCTGGCCCAAAGCGGTGTCGATACCGCAGAGGTGCTTGCCCTGGCCGACGACGCAACAATGCAGCCTGCTGACGTGCTGGTCACGGCCTTGGGCGTCAATGACGTAACCGGCCAGTGCGATGCGCACCGGTTCATTGCCAACTACCGGCGCCTGCTGGACGCGATGCGCAGTCGTGGCGGCATCAGGCTGTTTGTCGCCAATGGCTTGCCGCCCATGCACCTGTTGCCGGCCTTGCCACAACCCTTGCGATGGTACCTCGGCCAATGCGCGTTCCGCCTCGACCATGCCTTGAAGGGCTGGCTGGGCACGCTGCCTGAGGCGCGTTATCTGTCGCTGCATTGGGGTGAGGGTGGCGATGTGGCCGATGATGGTTTCCATCCCGGCCCGGTGCAGTACCGGCTTTGGGCCGGCAAGCTGGCCGAGACCATCGCTGAAAGCGGCTTGGCATGAAAGCAACACTGCGCTACCATCTCCGAAAAGCGCCGCGAACGTTGTTCATAGGCGCACTTCGGCGCTCGTAGGCGTCATCCGGGATCGACAGGGAGTATCCATGCACGTTGCCATCATCATTGCCTTGCTTGCGGCATTGGCGTTTCTGCTCAAGCTGGCATTTACACCATCCACGCCTTCGGCCCAGGCCGCACCTTCTGCAACACAGGAAGCAGCGCAACCCTGGGATGGCCGGGGTGCAGTCGATGCCGGTGTCGACGTGGCGTTTCTCTCCAACGGCAACCTGTTCTACAAGAGCGCCAGCGGGCGCATCGAGCAACTGCACAGCCCCTATGTCCAGGAAATGGCCGACCGCGTCGAGAAGAGCCGCGAGAAGAATGCCTGGAAAGAAGGCACCAGTTTCAACATTTCCGCCTCCGGCGGCATGCGCAACTTCGCGCCCGGTGAAAACCGCATCATGGCGACCGGCGCGCAGTTCGGCAACGGGCACCTGTATTACTTTCTCAAGGACGCCGGCATGGGCGGCCTGTTTTGCTACGACTTCGCCGCCAAGCTGGAAAAACGCCTGCTGCACCGGCAAAACCTCAACCTGAGCGACCTGCATTTCGACCCCCGGAGCGACCGCATCCTGGGCGCCTCGGCAGTGCGCGGCGACCAGTCGCACATCGTCATGATGGACCGTGAAGGCAACCATTTGCGCGAACTGACCGGTGGCGACACCTGCGATACCGCGCCGGTGTGGTCATCCATTGAAGGCCGCGAAATCCTGTACCAGTCGACCGGCCTGGCGCGCAACGAACAGGGCATCGTCATGGCGCGCGGCCACTCGACCATCCAGCAGTTGAACATGGGCAGCGGTACCATCACGGCAATCCTGGAAGACCCGCGTTTCGACTTCCTGCAGCCGCGTGTGGCCGCATCGGGTGACCTGTATTTCATCCGCCGCCCCTATGAAGTGCCCAAGTATGCCACCACCAGTTTTCTTGCCGATACGCTGTTGTTTCCGTTTCGCCTTCTGCGCGCGGTTTTCCACTACCTGAATTTCTTTTCCTTGATGTACACGCGCAAGCCCCTGACCAGCGCGTCCGGCCCGGCCATGCAGGCCGACGTCAAGGAAATCATTCTAAAGGGCAAGCGTGTCGATGCGGAAAAGGCCTTGCGCGAAGGGGCCATCGAGGGCGTGCCCTCGCTGGTGCCGCGCACCTGGCAATTGATGCGCAAGACGCGCGACGGGCGCGAAGAAACGGTGGCGACCAACGTGCTGTCCTATTCCTTCACCGAGAGCGGTATACTGTATTCCAACGGGCGTGCCGTGTTCCTGCAAAAGGAAGGCGGCAAGCCGCAGCTGGTTTTGAGGAGCGACCTGATCGATGAAGTTGTCGCAGGGATCGCCGGAGAAAGAATCACGGATTGAATATGAACCAGGATATGCGAAACATGCGGGCGGGTTCCGCAGCCGATGAAGTGGCGGACTTCAAGCTGGGCAGCCGGCGCCGCCTGGTTGGTGCGGGCATCGTGATTGCCATCGGCATTGCCTGTGCCGCGAGCTATATCTGGTATACCACCTCGCGCTACGATTTGCCCAAGCTGAAGCCCTATGCGGGTGCGCAGGAAGACCTGTTCGCCCAGATGAAATGCCTGGTGGCCTACACCGAAACCGGCAAGCCGACACCGGGCATGGCTTGCCGCTTCCTCAAGAATTACGACAGCTTCTGGCTCACACCGAAGTCGCTCGACAAGTGCCTGACTTACAGCACCGACACCGCAGTCGCCGCATTCGAGTCGCCCAAGCGCGTGGAATTTGATTTCATGTGCGAAGGCAATGACATGCGCGCCGTCTTTCCTTACCAGAACGGCCAATACCAATTGCAGGAAATCGGCATGACGTTCAAGCAGTAAGCCGGGCAAGCTGAAGAAGAAAGCCCCTGCCGCATGGTGCGGCAGGGGCTTTTCACTTCCTGAAACGGCTTTGACTGCTTATGGGCTTACTATTGGCTCACATTGAAGCTCGCCGGTCCTGCCAGGACGGTGTAGCCACCGTTGTAGCAGAGATAGGCCACATAGTTGCCCGGGGCCAGCGATGACGTGGAGAACGACGTCACGCCGCCGATGGTCGAGACATAAGCCCAGGCTGAAGCATTGACCGAGCCCGGCGTCTTGCCGGCCGGGTAGATGCCTACCCAGTTCGATGAATTCAGGTTCGCTTGCGTGGTGCTGAAGGTGAACGCAATATTTTCCCCGACTTGCACCTGCGGCATGTTGGCTGAAATCTTCGAGGCCGGCGCCTTGGCGTTGGGCGTGAAGGCGTCGTTGATTGCCGTGGCGTAGGTGTCGTTGGCCGTCAATTGGCCGATGCCGAGCGCGGCTTCGATGGTGCGGCCGGCATTGTAATGGTTGTACGAGTTGGTCGAAATGGCGCCGCTGCCGACCAGGCCTTGCGATCCATAGAGCACGGTGGCGATATGGTTGGTCGCTTCGGCGTCCGATTCATCCCAGGTCAGGATCAGCAGCGAACGCTGCGTGGTCCAGGCGGGTGACGCGAAGATCGGCTGCAGCGTCTGCTTGAGCCAGCCGTCCTGCACCTGCAGGCTGTTGGCCGAGCCATTGCCGGAAGCTTCGCCGTCGTCGTCATCATCGGCTGCGATCCAGGAGAAGTTCGGTGTGGTGGCGGCCGATTGCAGGTCCTTGGTCAATTGCGTGGTGTCGAACAGGTGGGCGGCGCAGCGCGTCGGGTTGCCCGAGATGTTGGTGTAATTGATGAAGGGCGCGTCGTCCGGTTCGTAGTAGCTGTCGTTGTTGTTCTTGGTGTTGCAGGCGGTGCCCATGCCTTGCTCATAGGCTTTCCAGGTCTTGCCCGCGCCTTCCAGCAGGTCGCCGATATGGTTGGCGCTGACCTTGATGTTGGGGAAATAGATCGCGCCATTGACGAAGGTGTCGGCGCCGGAGACGGCCATGTAATTCTCGTCGCTGGGGTGGTAGACGCCGCTGTAATTGGTCAGCAGCGTGCCTGATTGCGCCAGCGAATTCATGAACGGCGCATCGGCCGTGTCGCCGATCACCTGGGTGTAGTTGGTGTTTTCCATCATCACGAAAAACACGTGGTCAAAGGCCGGCACGGTGGAGGCGGGCGCCTTGAGCACGGGTGCCGTTACCGCCGTGGAAAGTGTCAGCGACAGATTGTCCACATAGCCGATGTTATACGAGGCCGAGGTGTCGATGAATTGCACCTGCACGGCAATGCTGCGCGTGCCGGCCGGCACACTGCCGGTGGCCGACTTGGCCAGGAAGCTGCTGGCGCTGCCGCGTGCGCTGGCATTGACGCCGCCCAATTCGCCCGGCGTGCCGAGCAGCTTGCCGGAGGCGTCGAGGAAGCTGGCGGTGACCACGGCCTGGCCATTATAGACACCGTAGCCGCCGAGCCAGCCCGACAGGTTGTAGGTCACCCCGCCGCCATCGATGGCACTGGCTGCGGACGAGACGTCCACATTCTGCATCAACGCCGAATCGCCATAGGGGCCGTCGGCAATGAAGGCCTTGCCCGCGGCGGGCGAGGTGGGGGTGGTGAAGCTGCCCGTGGTGTAGCACACCAGGGTCGGGCTGCCGAGCGTGACCTGCCAGCCCGGAATGGTTTTTACGGCATACCAGTCGGTGGCGCACACGCCGGTTTCGCCGCCGCCGTTGATGATCAGGTTGCCGCTGGTGGCAGCCTGGCCGGCCATGCTGATGGCTGCCAGCATGGTGCCGGCAGCGAGTTTTTTCAGATTGGGGAAGTGCATCGTTCTCTCCATTTTTCTCGTTCGTGGTTGGCATTGTTTTTTGAGAGCGAAAAAGCTTGCGCATGGCATGCGCCTTTCACGCCCGCCGCGATGCTAATGGAGATTTGTTACAAGTCGAAGACATTGCTTGCCACGTCGTGAAACGACATGGAAGCAGGAAGGATGATACTAGCCTTTGCGCCGGGCGCGAGCGGACAATACCTTGCCGAAAAAAGCGCAGATCAGTGCGGCAAAGGCGGCGATGCAAAATACGGTGGTGCCGAGCTGCCGGCCTTGCCACAGGCTGCTGAACCAGTCATTGAATTGCGCCGCAAGCAAGCCTTCCTTGCCGCTGATACGTTCGACCTGGAATTGATATTGACGGTTGACGTCTTTCGGCACCGGCATGTCGGCGCCATCGGTCAGATAGCTTATGTCGGGGTCGGGCGGCGCGAAATGGATGATCAATGCGCACGCGACCAGGCCGAGCACAAGCAGCGCGGCGGCGACCAGGTAAAGCCGTTTGTGGATGGGCAGGGCATTGAGGCGTTCGAGCATGGTGCGCCATGATCGCATGATTTTCTGCGTTCCTGCGTCATTGCCTGAATATCGCTATCATGAAGCGTCACTTGCGAGCCACCTCATGAAACCGCTCATCATCCTTAAAGTCGGCGACACGCTGCCGCAACTCCAGCCGCAATACGGCGATTTCGAACACTGGATCAGCGCCGCACTGGCTGCGCCCGGCCTGGAAGTGCATGTGATCGATCCGCGCAAGGGCGACGCCTTCCCGGCGCCGGACCAGATTGCCGGCGCCATCGTGACCGGCTCCCACGCCATGGTGACGGAAAAGCTGCCCTGGAGTGAAGCCAGCGCCACCTGGCTGGCGCAACTGGTTGATGCGGAAGTGCCGCTCTTGGGTATCTGCTATGGCCACCAATTGCTGGCGCACGCCATGGGCGGAGAGGCGGGCTACAACCCGCGTGGCCTGGAAATCGGCACGCGCGAGATCCGGCGCGTTGCACTGGACGACCCCTTGCTCGGCAGCTTGCCGCCAACCTTCATGGCGCAGACCACACACCAGCAGTCGGCGCTGCGCCTGCCGCCTGGCGCAGTCTTGCTGGCCGCCAGCGACCAGGACCCGCACCATGCCTTCCGCGTCGGGGCCTGTGGCTGGGGCGTGCAATTCCACCCCGAATTCAGCGATACGACCATGCGTGGCTATATACGCCATCTTGCACCCCTGGTTGAGAAGCAGGGCGGTGATGCCGCCATGATCGAAGCATCGGTGCAGGAAACTTCCATTGCCGCAAGCGTGCTGGCCCGTTTTGCGCAAATCGTGCTCCAGGCTGGTCAGGTGCGACAAATTGCCACATTTCCCTGAGCGATTCGATCTTTTACAATTTCGCCCGATGATTTGAAATCGGGCGAAACACAATGAACAAGAATAGTGTGGCGCTGGCCTTGATGGCCGGCACCTTGGGATTGACGTCTTTGCAGGTTTCGGCCTGTGCAACCTGCGGCTGTTCGCTGACCAGCGACGCGGCTACCGGTTTGACCACGGCTGCGGGCTGGCGCGTCAGCCTGGAATACGATTATCTCGACCAAAGCCAGTTGCGCAGCGGCACCAGCGCCGTGGCTGCAGGGCGCGTGGCGGCGATCAACGATGCCGGCGGCGACCAGGAAGTCGAACACGACACCATCAACCGCTACACCACGCTGGGTATCGGCTATGCGCTCGACGCCAACTGGAATTTCCGCCTGCTCGTGCCCTACATCGACCGCGGCCACACAACTTATGGCTCAGGCACCAATCCGCTGACGCCGGACCAGTTGAGCGGCGCCACGGCCACGGGCCTGGGTGACGTCAAATTCCTGGTCAACTACCAGGGCATCCTGCCCAACCATGCACTGGGGCTGCAAGCGGGCATCAAGCTGCCGACCGGACGTTATGGCGGGGCCAATGCCGACGACAGCGGCACTGTCGGGCGTAACCCCGTGGCCTTTTCCTCCGGGCCGATTTCGCACAATGCCTCGCCGGATAACCTGCTCGACACCAGCCTGGACCCAGGCACGGGCAGTACCGACCTGATCCTGGGCGCATATTATTTCCAGCCGGTCAGCCAGGACTTCGATGCCTTCGCCAACTTCCAGTTCCAGTCTGCGGTATCGCACAAGCTGGACCAGGATGGCGCCGACTACCGGCCCGGCAACCAGGCCACGCTGTCGTTCGGCTTGCGCTATGAAGCCAACCCGGTTTTCGTGCCGCAGGTACAGGTCAACATCACGCACAAGTCGAGCGACCAGGGGGCACTGGCCGACGTGGCCGACACAGCGGGCACCGTGGCCTATGTCAGCCCGGGATTTTCCTGGGCCGCGGCAGACAAGCTGCAGCTTTATGGCTTCGTGCAAGTGCCGGTGGCCAGTAATCTGCAGGGTTACCAGGTTTTTCCGCGCTGGACTGCCACGGCTGGAGTAAACTACAGCTTTTGACAGGGACATGAGCGTATGGGTCGCATGGTCATGACGGATTGCCGGAAGCAACGCCGCACCATGCTGCGCGCCATGCTGGGCGTGGCTGCAGCCCTGGCCTTGCCGGCCCGTGCCAATGAATTGCATATCGGCCAGATGGCGCCGCCGCTGGTATTGACCACGCTCGACGGCAAGAAGATTGCCACGCATGACATGCAGGGGCAGGTCGTGATCATCACCTTCTGGGCGTCGTATTGCGAACCCTGTCGTGACGAATTGCCCTTGCTCTCGAGCTATGCCGAAGCCAATGCCGCGCGCGGCTTGCGTGTGCTCGGCTTTGCCCTCGACGGACCCGACATGATGGACGACGTGAAAAAGTTCGCGGCGAAGCTGTCGTTTCCCGTCGGCCTGCTCGGCAATCCCTATGCCGGCGGCTATGGCCGGATCTGGCGCATGCCGGTCAGTTTTGTCATTGCGCGGGACGGCAAGCTGGCCCATGACGGCTGGCTCGACAAGGAACCCTCCTGGACGGCCGAATCGCTGCACCGGGTGGTGGACCCGCTGCTGGATACCTGAATCTGCCCAGGACGTATACTGCACGGACCACGTCAACATTTGGCCGGCTCTGTGACTTCAGCACTCGACAATATTTTCTGGCACACCATGAACGGTGCCCATGCCGCATTTACGACGGGAAGTGCGACGGCGCGCCGCTATGCGCAAGGCTTTTCCCCCATCGTTGCCTTTGCCGACCAGGTTCGCCCCGATTTCGCATCATTGCTGCCCTGCTGTGCCCCGGGAGAACAGTTCTACGTCAGTTGCTGGAATGATGAGACCGCCGCCGGCTGGCACATCATCGCCGAAGCGAAGATGTTTCGCATGGTGTGGGATGCACCGGCACCGCAGGTAGCCGATGATGCCGGGTTTGTCAGGCTTGGCCCGGAACATATTGCGCAAGCGATGGCCCTGGCGGCGTTGACCAAGCCGGGCCCGTTCGGCCCGCGCACCATGGAGTTGGGTGACTACTTCGGTTGCTTCATCGATGGCCGGCTGGCTGCCATGGCCGGGGAGCGCGCAACGGCCGCACGGTATCGTGAAATCAGCGGTGTCTGCACCCATCCCGACTTCCAGGGCCGCGGCCTGGCGCGGCGCCTGATGGCGAAGGTGATCGCGCAGGCGATAGCGCGTGGCGAAACGCCTTTCCTGCACGTGATGTGCCACAACGAAGGCGCACACCGCCTGTATCTCAACATGGGTTTTCGCGACTATGCAGTATCGGTGTCCAATGTGGTGACGCCGGGGTAAAGTTCGACTGCCTGCGCGGCCGCATCGCTTGGAATTTCCTGCGGGTTTCGGGTAATCTTCATGGCAAAGTTTTGATGGAAGAGTGCAAGCGATGAAGACCGAACTGCCCGTCATGCTGTGCAAGACCCGCAAAAGCTGGGCAAGCTGGCTTGCCAAACACCACGAGGACTCGGCCGGCGTATGGCTGCAACTGGCCAAGAAAGACGCCGGAAGCAGCAGTGTCAGCTATCCGGAAGCCGTGGAAGAAGCGCTGTGCCAGGGGTGGATAGACGGCCAGAAGAAGGCCATGGACGAGCAATTCTGGCTGCAGAAATTCACACCAAGGGGCAGCCGTAGCATCTGGTCGAAGATCAACAAGGAAAAGGCGGAAGCCCTGATCGCCTCGGGCGCCATGCAGCCTGCAGGCGTGCGCGAAATCGAGCGCGCAAAAAAGGATGGGCGCTGGGACGCAGCCTATGAGTCAGCGCGCAATGCGACGGTGCCGGATGATCTGCTACAGGCCCTGGCAGCGAACCCGGATGCGGGCGCCTTTTTTGAACGGCTTGATGGCACCAACCGCTATGCCATCCTGTTCCGCATCCAGACCGTGAAGCGTGCCGAAACGCGAGAGCGCAAGATTGCACAATTCGTGGCCATGCTGGCGCGCGGCGAGAAAATACATCCGTAAAAGCTCGTCAAGGGATGCCGGCGTTCAGCCTCCTGCGTCAATCCGGCGCAACTGCGCAGTCAGGCCCAGCGCCTGCAGCCGTGCATGCCACGCTTCGTCCAGCAAGACCCCGGTCTGGCCGCTGGTGAATGGCTGCCAGGCATAAAGCCGTTCTGCCGCTTCGAACTGTGCCAGCAGGCGATTGACGATGGTGAAGAAATTGACGGCATACAGCACGCGCCCGTCGTCGAAACCACGTCCCCAGTGCGCCAGCGGGCGCGTGCCTTGCGCAAGTTTCACGTGCAGGTCGACCCCGGTGCCGCCGTGTTCGCAAGGACGGACTTCCAAATCAATGCCCTGCACGCGGCTTTTCCATAACAGGTCGGCCAGTGCAGTTTCATGGCCCATGGCAGCGATGTCGCCCGGCAGCGGACGCTTGGAGAATGACCAATCCATCAGTGTCGCGTCCTTGCCATCAACCTCGAGCAGGATCCTGTCGCCGCTTTCGTCATGATGCTCGCTGTCTGCGGCGTCAAAGGCCATGCCGCGTGACGCGAGCAGCACGCGGATCTGCTGGATTGCGATGCCTGCGCCGCCATCGGCGAGATCTTCCGCATCGAGCAGCACGGCGCGGCCCGAGACCGGAGAGAACAGGGCGGCTTCCAGGCCGTACGTGCGTGCCATCTCGGCGAGCTGGTTTTCCTCGGTATTGTCGAAGTAGCCCGCTTGGCGCAGCTCTTGCAGGGTAGTTATTGCGGAATCAGTCATGAGCGCGATGATAGCCTGCTTTGCCCTGGCAGTGGATACAACACTTTGCACGCGCAATTGCACCTCTTCCCGGGTTGCCCCTTGCGCTTGACTTAGAGCCTGTTTACGATCTGTTTGGCATGCACGTTCGAACGAAAAGGGCAGCCCCGGCAAACGGTCGCTTGCGTTGTTGTGGGGGGCGGCCATCCGCATCCTTGCCGTAGCACCGCTACGACGCGTCGCCGCGCCTAGCATTCGACCGTTTGCGGGCGGGCGGCGATC
>Ga0134128_10001273_pt1 | contig 32678 bp, 43 predicted proteins | sample KB31754_FD_96462 | JGI IMG/M metagenome (GOLD analysis project Ga0134128, IMG submission 96462) | Terrestrial soil microbial communities with excess Nitrogen fertilizer from Kellogg Biological Station, Michigan, USA - KB3-175-4 | ecosystem: Environmental > Terrestrial > Soil > Unclassified ... | reverse complement strand
GTCGGCATCGGTTTTGGCGCGCTGGTCGTCGGCGTCATGGTCGTTCTTCTGAAAAGCCTGACCATGTTCCCGGCCTTCGGCGCTGGCCCGGTCCTCAGCCCGGTCGAGGCCTTTGTCGCGGTCGGACGAATAACGGTTGTTGCTGTTGGTATTGGTGTTGGCGGCGTCGTCGGCGTCGTGATCGTTCATTTGCGTATTGGCCGGCGGCGTGGCGGCCATGTTCTGTGTGCCGCTCATCGCGGTTCCAGCGGACCGATCTCCCGGTCCGGCCATGGCTGCCGAGGCGAGCGAAAGCGAACCAAACAAAAGCGCGGTAGAAGCCGCAGTAACGAATTTGCGCATGATCATTCCTTTCGGTTGCGCCCCGCTTGCTAACGGATGCCACTCTTCTTTGATCCGCGTGAAAAGAAGCTTGAGCGGTTATGCGGTTCCCCAACCCCAGGAACCAATGGTTCGGTACGGCTTCGCGCTGAACCATCGCGCGCGTGAGCCGTTATCTTTCCTGTGGGCTGGGCGCCTTGAGCGCGCCTGATCTTCGTGGACGCACAATCTGCCCAAGAAAAGATGTTGGGGGCGATGTTGGACGATAATCTTCTGCTGCTCGCGCCTCAGTTCAAAGTGCCGGTGATCGTCATCGAAGGACCCGCCGATCTTGTAACGCCCGGCGCGCGAAGGTTTTTTGATGCCGTTGTGGCCCCGCACAGGGAATTTCTCTTGCTGCCCGGTACCGGGCATATGGCGATACTCCGCGACCCTGATGGCTTTCTGTCCTTGCTGCGTTCACATGTGCGGGTTTTCGCGGCGGGCGATGCCGGGCTATAGTCCTGCCCATGAGAAATCTTGCCGCCGTCGCAGTCCTGGCCGCCACCGTTAGCGGCTGCGGGTTGTTCCGCTCGCCGCCTCCGCCGACGCCGCTGGAGGCATCGTGGAACCACTATCAGACCTGCATCCATCAGCCGCGCGCCGTCGCGGCGAATTGCGAGCGTTTGCGGCTTGCCTATGAAGCGCAACTGAACCACGCGCCGCGATAGGTTTTGCGTCGGAGTTGAACCGCGTTTGTCCAAGCCGGCGAACAGGTCACGCCAACCAAAATTGATCGGCATTTCATGTCGCAAATTCATGACCTGGAAATAAATATCAGACAAATTGCGACAGTTGGTTTTCCGTCGTTCCCAGTGAAACTCAACAGTGAGGGGCCGGGCGTAAGCCCCCGGTCCCTCACACCGCATGTCCCGTCTTGGCACAGGGGGCTAATTGTCAATTGCTTAGTCCCATCGGCCTTAGCATTTGACGGCGTGCCGGTTGCGTACTCCGTCGTGTAGAGGAGGCGGTGATGAAGGGCATTGCGTGCTATTCGCCAGAGCGGGGTTCTGGCCATGCAATCTGATCGGGCCTCGCTTCTCGCCGAGAATGAGGCGCTGCGCCGCCTCTTGGAGCGCGGACACGCGGCTTGGGCCGCGACGGAAGAAGAATTGCGCGCGCAAATCGGCGAACTGACCAAGGCGCGCGATGAGGCCAAGTATGCGGACCGCGCCAAATCCGCTTTTCTTGCCAATATGAGTCACGAATTGCGCACGCCGCTCAATGCCATCATCGGTTTCTCGGAGATGATGCGGGGCGAGGTCGGCGGGCCTTTGAACGAAAAATACCGGTCTTATGCGGACGATATTCAGCGCTCCGGCTTGCATTTGAAAGACGTCGTGAACGGTATTCTGGATCTGTCCAAGATCGAAATGGGTTCGCTGGAACTGCGCGAGGCCCCCATCTACATTCCCGATATCACCGATGCCTGTATCCGGCTTGTTGGCCCGTTGGCGGCGACCGGTCAAGTGCGCCTTGCCAGTGCGATCGCGCCCAGCCTTCCGACATTGTGGGGAGACGAAACCAGATTGAAACAGGCGGTGCTCAATCTTTTGTCCAACGCCGTGAAATTCACCGATGTCGGCGGCAATGTGTCGCTCGACGTCCATATGTCGGGATCGAATCTGACGATCATGGTCGCGGATACGGGCATCGGGATGAAGCCGGAAGACATTGGCGTTGCGTTGCAGCCCTTCCGCCAGATCGACGGCGCGTTCAATCGCCGTTGCGAGGGCACCGGGCTCGGCCTGCCTTTGGCGAAGGCGTTCATCGAATTGCACGGCGGAACATTGACACTCGCAAGTGCGCCGGCAATCGGCACCACGGCCCAGATCATGCTTCCTGCCGCACGCCTCAAGATGGCGGCTTGATTTTTTTAGACCCCCTCCGCCCTGCGCAGCTTGCTTTTGCGCGCTGGCTCGCGCCCGCGCGCAATAAGCGCTGCTAGGGCACCTCCCCCGCCAGCGTGCTCTGCACGCGCGGGGAGGCGGGCCGGTGCTTGCTGCCCTAGCGCTCCGGCGCGCACCTGCGGCTTTTTTTGCGCTCCGGCTCGCGCCTGCGGCTTTTTTTTGCGCTCCGGCTCGCGCCTGCGCGCTAGTGCTCAAAGACACCTCCCGCGAATTTCTGCTAGGCTTTCAGAGCGAACCGGGGTTGGGGGATTTGTGATCAGACATTGGATGGCCGGCGGCTGCATGAGTTTGATTGCCGCCGCCACCGCCATTGCCGCGCCTGAGGATGTGCTGTCCTTCGGCAAGGGCAAGCCGGTGCCGCCCGGCGACGTCGTCCTTGGCCGCAATATCATGAATGGCGTGTGCTGGGCTTGTCATGGCCGCGACCTGAATGGCGGCACCGCGCCGCCGCTGACGGGGCGGGCCTTTTATAAAGAGTGGGGCGGGCGGCCCGCCGACGAGCTTTCCGACTTCATCCGCAACCGGATGCCGAAAGACGATCCCGGCGCGCTGTCCGACCGGGGGCGCGCATGGCGTGGTCGCCTATATCGTGACCTACGCGAACAGGCCTGAGAGTCTGGTGGACGAACGGAACGGGAAGTAACCCGCTAACTCGTCCACCATTTTCGGGTGTCGTGGCATGCCGCCAGCGCCCGCCGATAGCCGCCGCGTTCGCGCAATCGTGTCATATAGTCCTGTTCGACCTCACCCAGCGCGATGCCGGCATTCTTCCGTGCCATTTCCAGCGCGTATCCCACCGAAATATCCGCAGCGGTGAAATGGTCGCCCGCCACATAGGTCGCCTGTCGCAATTGCCGCGTCACCAGGGTCAGCCGGGTGGCGAACACGCTCATGGCCTGGCGGGCGCTCCAATTGTCGCGCTGGTCTGGCGGAGCGATATGGCGGGCGCCAGACACAAAATAGATCGAAGCGGCGAGCCCGGCTTCGCCCAGATGCAGAAACTGCTGATAGGCGGGAAAGGCGGGGTCTTGCGCGCCGGGGGCCAGTGCGCTCGGCCCATAGCGCCCCAACAGATATTCCATGATCGCAATTGACTCGACCATCGTCACGTCGCCGTCGCGGATCGCGGGAATGAATCCGGCCGGGTTTACGCCAAGGAATTCGGGATCGTTTTTCAGATCGGCCAAAAGGTCCACGGGCCTGAGGCGATAGGGAAGTCCCATTTCCTCCAACAGCCAAACAACCCGAAAGCCCCTGCCTTCGCCGAAAACCGTGATCATGCGTTCCCCCTTGCCCGATATGACCTCACCCTTCGACGAGCTCAGGGTGAGGATTTATATAAAGCCCTCATGCTGAGCTTGTCGAAGCATGAGGCCATACATGCAGATGCCCCCTTGACCCATCCCTTGGGGCCGGCCTTACGGCGCGTCGCGTCGATAGAATAGACTGACGCGGTCATGAACTTAAGTCCCACCGAAACTGCCCGCCGCTTCGGCGTCACCATCAAGGCGCTGCGCCTTTATGAGCGCCGCGGCTTGCTGACGCCGTTGCGGTCCAAAACGGGCTGGCGGACTTACGGCCCGGACCAAATGGCGCGTCTGCACCAGATCCTGGCGTTGAAACGGCTGGGCTTGTCCTTGGCGTCCATCGCGCAATTGATGGCGTCTACCGGCACGCTGGCGACGGTGCTGGCGCTGCAAGATCAGGCCCTGGTGGCGGAAGCAAAGCGCGTGGCGCGCGGGCTGGCGTTGATCCGCGCGGCACGGGCCAAGCTCAAGACCGGTCAGGCTCTTTCCATCGACGATCTCGCAACCCTGTCCAAGGAGACTTCGATGACATCGAAACTGACCCGTCCCACGCTGTTCCATCCCGCCTTTGTGCCGCACCAGCACAAATATTTCCTGCCCGAGGAGCTCGACGCGTTCGCGTCCCGAGAGGGCTTCGACCAGGAAAAAGATATCGCGGAATGGGAAGCGTTGATCGCCGATCTGAAAGCGTTGACGGCCAAGGGCGATCCGGCGTCGGCGGGTTGCCAAGATCTGGCGCAGCGCTGGCTGGCACAGACCGAAAGTTTCACCAAGGGCGACCAGATTCTGACCACCAAGCTGCGTAACATGACCAAGGACGCGATGGCCGATCCCGTGACGGCGGCGCAGATGCCTTATGCCAAGGAGCATCTGAAGTTTTTGGGCGCGATTTTCGAGCGCATGACGGCGCCAGATAAAGCTCATGCTTCGACGGGCTCAGCATGAGGGGTTTATTTAAATCCTCACCCTGAGTTGCGGCCGGGAAGCGGGCCTGGATCAGGCTGGCACAATTGGGTCGGCTTAGCTCGGGCAGCGCGCGAATTCGGCGAGGCAGAGCGAACGCTCGTGCGAGCTCAAGGATTTGTATAGCCGCTTGAGTGTCGCGATATAAGGATCGTCAAGCTCGGTTGCCGCCAAGCGATGGGCCAGCGCAACCGGCAGGGGCCGCAATGTCCCAAATTGCAGCACTGAGTAGTTCAATCCTGACATCATTATGCTCCCCGAGCCCGGATAAGCCCTAAGAATGTGCCACGGCGCAATTGTTTCCGGCGGAGGGCCAAAATTATTTCCCCGCTCTTTGTTGCTTAACGGACGCAAAACCAAATTGGGCGATGGGGCGCGCTAAAGCTTCCCGATGCTTCCGACCTTGATGGTTTTCACCAGCCATCCGCCAGGCGCGCGGGCGAGGGTCATGTCCGAAAAGGTGTGGGCACCGATGGCGTTCTTGTCTGCGTCCATCCATAGGCATTCGAAAAAGAGCGTCGCCTTGTCTCCCGTGACTTGGGCGCGGATGCGCATGGCGGGGGTGTAGCCTATCCAATGGTTTTGCGGCCTAAACGCGCCGGCGACATCGTGGAAGTAAACGCGGACTTGGTCTTTCCCGGTATAGAGCTTGTTTCTGTGGCTCGTGTCGGTGAGCACGGCGTCATCCGCATAGAGGCTCATCATCAGGTTCAAGTCCTTGTCGGGAAGGACGCTGCCCGCCTTGTGGAAGGTGATCTCGACATTGCGGATTTGCAGGATGTCGGCCGGGCTCCCCCGGTCCAGATCGTCCGCCGCGGCAGGCACGCAGAGCAAGAGGCCGAAAGCGGCGCAAGCAAAGCGAGTCGGTCTCATGGCATTCCCTCCGTGCCGTTTGAGAGACAATCTCGGTCTCAGTCCGTATCGGAGTCAATCGCACTGACCGCTTGGCCCTCGGCCGGTCCGCGAACTCTCGCGAGCCGGGCATAGGCCCTCCTCTTCGCGCTTGCCCGAAAGAGACGGAGGGGGTTTTACGAAATGCTTCGGTCGTTGGCGGGGTGGGCCTGAAGCCTCCCGAAGGCAGGCCCTGATTCCGCCGTGTCGAGTTTGACGATCGAAAGCTCCGACACGTCGGCGGTGGAGCGGCCGACCTGAATTTCCACCGAGACCAGGTGACGGCCTTTGCCGCGCAGTTCGGGAAAATAGTGGACGAGCAATTCGGCGAGTTCGTTCTTGAAGGGATTGTAGTCTTCCATGGCGTCTCCCAAAACGAAGCGCCCCCAAGCCGATTTTGCCAAATTCAGGCTTAACGAGTTTTAAAAATCCCTCGCGGCCCCAAAAGAAAAGAGCATGGGAGGCAGGGAACCTCCCATGCTCTTCAGATGAGGACTGACCGCTTGGCCACGGTCAGTCCGCGTAGGTTCTTAAATCAAGACTTCTTGCCCGGCGTGGCGGCGGAGGCGGTGTCTTTTTCCGCCAGCAACTGTTCGATGCGGCTTTCGAATTCCTGCTTCAGGTCGGCATGGAATTTCCCGCTGGCAGGCGAGGAAAAGCCGGCATGCACCGCTTTCACCTTGCCGTCGCGGCCGATGAAGATGGTGGCGGGCCAAGTGTCGAGATGGGCCAACTGCGGCACCTTCTCATGCATCTGTGACGGTTCGCCCGCGAGCAGCGAGGTATACTTCACGCCATATTGCTTGTTGAAGGCCTTCTCGCGCTCCAGGCTGGATTGCTGGTCTTGCTCCTCGAAATCGAAATCGACGATGGCGAGGCCCTTGTCGCGATATTTCTTGTCCAGCTGGACCAGATATTGCGCTTCGTCATGGCAATTGGGGCACCAGGTGCCGGAGACCACCGCCAGCACCACCTTGCCCTTGAAGCGCGGATCGTCCTGGGTGACCAGCTTTCCTTCCATGTCGGGGAAAGCGAATTTGAAAATCTCGCTGGGATCCTTGGCGGTGGTGTGGGTGAGAAAGCCGTCCGGCGCGGGCAGGCCCCTGGCCGTCGCCAGATCGGCGCGCACCGCTTTCAAGATGGGCGCGCGGCCGCCATCGACCGCATTCTTGGCGCCATGGTTCTCGACATGCTGGGCGATCACCAGCGAGCCGTCAGCTTCAGGCGTCACCACGATGACGCCGGGGCGGCTGCCGTCGAAATGGCTCAGCACCCATTTGCCGTCCTGATATTGGCCGCTATAGGAGCCGGTGTCGCCATCGATGCGCAGGATGGCCGCCGCCACGTCGGCTCCCTTCTGCTGCACCACAAAGCGGAAAGCGTTCTCGCCCTTGGACGAGGGCGCTTCGAGCGGAATGATCCAGTTGCCCGCGATGGCGGGCGCCTTTGCCGCGCCTCCCTTGGCATCGACATGGCGGGTGGCGGTGAAGTGGTAAGCGGCCTTGCCCTTGTTCAAAAGATCGCCGGTCAGCTGGCCGTGATCCAGATCGGCGCTGATGGTGGAGAGATAATGGTCGATGTTGAGCGTCAGCTTGCCGTCCTGAAAACTGGCGCTGGTGGTGCCGTCATAGGGCTTGAAGCCATCATAGAACACGCCTTTGAGGTTGCGCGCCTCACCCTTGATGTCCAGGCGGAAGGGAATATCGACGCCGTCTTTCGACAGCACCGCGTCCCAGCGGCCTTTAATATTGTCTTGGGGGATAGAGGGTTCGGCGGCGTGTGCCGCGCTCGATCCTAGAAGGGAAATAAGTGCGGTTGCTTGCAAAAGCGATTTCATGATTGCTCCTCGTTGCGTAATGGGTTGCTGCGTCTTGGCTGAGGCTTTCTTCCCCTGCGCGGCGAAGCCGCTGGCGGGGGAAGACAGATGGGGCAAAACAAAAGAGACGGAGGGGGTCATTGAATCAAAATTGGTGCAGAGAGATGCACCATTTTCGGCGGCTGGCAGATCGCGCCATTGCAGGTTTGAAACCGCACGCTGATCGGAATGCTTTGCTTGCCGGTACTGGCCTGCGCGACGATCTTGAGCGGCACGCTGGCGGTGAAGGATTTGGAATAAAGCGGCGTGTCCAGATTGAAGGCCGCGTCATGCACCTTGGTGGCCGGGCTGCCGGTCGGCTCGCCGTTCGCCGCCGCGATCTTGTTCGGATCGATGGTGATGCGCAGCGGGGTCGGGCCGTTGGGCAATTGCTTCAGCGCATAGACATGCCAGCCCTCCGCCACCTTGGCGTTCAAGGTGACGGTCAGCGCGCCATCCGGCTTAACGGCGGCGGACCCGGCCGAAGCGGACCAGGACACGGTCTCCGCCCTCGCCGGATCTGCGGTTTGGGCCAGCGCGGCTTGCCCGAACAACAGGGTCGCGGCGGCAGCGATCGACAGAAATTTCCCCATAGTCCGGCCTTTTTTGTTAGTTGTACAAATAAAATATGTGCTTATGCGAAAATACGCATGATGACTCATATAGGCACTGTAGTTTGAAAGAAATTACAAAATATCAGTGTGTTTGAAGGGGCAGGCATGCATGTTTGGCACCCGCCCTTGAGTGCGAAATCGGCGGCGTGATTTGCTGCACGCGCTGGCGTGGCGGCGGGATCTCTTCAAGGAGTGTGCGGATTTCGAAAAAGTCGCCTTCACCATGTATCCGGTCAAAGACATGGCGCGTGCCGAAAAATTCTATCGCGAGACCTTAGGCCTGGGGGCGAGCACCGGGTCGGTGAAAAACGGCTGGGTGGAATTCGATCTGCCGGGCGGCGGCTGCCTCGCGCTCACCGTGCATGCGCAGGCCGAGCCCAGCGGCAAAGCGGGCGGCACCATCGCCTTCGAAGTGAGCGACCTGGATGGCTTGATAAAAGACCTCAAGACCAAGAACGTCACCTTCTTCGCCACCGATATCGAAAGTCCGGTCTGCCGCATGGCGATGTGTGCCGACAGCGAAGGCAACCGCATCGTGCTGCATCAGTTGAAAAAGAAGTGAGGCACGCGCCCTCATGCTTCGACGGGCTCAGCATGAGGAGTCTTATAGAAGTCCTCACCCTGCGCTAGTCGAAGGGTGAGTAGCGCGGCCACCCTGAAAGGCAAGGCCAAGACGAAAATTAAGTCAGCACGAGGAAAAGGAATATCCCATGCAGCCTGTCGTGAGAGTTTCCATCCTTCGCTGTCCGCCGGACAAATTTGCCGAGATACGGCAGATGATGATCGAGTCCGAGGCGGCGCTACGCCCCGGCATCGCGGCGATGCGCGGGTTTCTCGCATTCTATGCCGGCGCGGATGCGGCGACCTCATCCCTCACGAATGTCAGTTTATGGGCCGATTTGGATGCGGCGAAGCAGTTGGATCATTTCCAGCCGATGTTGGATTTGGGCAAGGAATTCGTCGCCAAGGGCACGGTTTTCGAGCGGCCGATAATGAACTACGACACCCTTTGGCAGATACAACCGCGCCCTTAAGCAATATCGGACGTACTGGGCTGCCAGCCGCGCTTCTTCAACACCAGATGATATCAGGCAATAGCCGCGCCCATCACCAGGCCGAGCAGGATCAGGCTCGGGCGGCCGGCGCTGGCATCGGCAAGTTTGGCGACCGCAAATCCCGCCGCCATCAGCAGACCCAAAACCGGCGCCAGGGGATAGAACCGCGCGCCATAACCCGCGGCTTCCGGTCAAGCCCTTGCGATGGCCCACCAACATGGCGAGGCGGACCAGCTCACCGTCTCTGCCCTTGCCGGATCGGCGGTTTGGGCCGCCGCAGCTCCGCCTTGAGTGAAGCGCGATAAGCTTCGTGTGGCCCATTGCAGCTGCGCAAAGTAACCGCTTCAATGCCAGCTATTCGACCGAATTGGAGGCATGACATGCGCAAGGTTCTTGCAGTTGCCGGGATCGCGGCGATGCCGATCCTGTTCTTTGTGCCGCCTCCGGCGGTTTGGGCGCAGCCCAGCGCCAAATCCGCACCGCTGGTCGAGTTCGACATGATGACCTGGCCGGAAGTGAAGCAGGCGCTCAAGGCTGGCAAGACCACGGCGCTCTTTTATGCCGGCGGCACCGAGCAGCGCGGCCCGCAGGACGTCAATGGCGGGCACACGCTGATGGGGCGGGCGACGGTTCGCGCCATCGCGCTGAAGCTGGGCAACGCCATCGCCATGCCGGTCATGCCTTACACGCCCAACAATGCCAGCGCAGAGCTTCCCGGCACCATTGGATTGACCAACGACATCATGGCGGCAACGCTTGAGCGGTTGAGCGAACAGGCGATCGTGACCGGCTTTCGCAATGTCGTGTTGATGAGCGATCATGGCGATGGCCAGGAACCGGGTCCGGCGAACATCTATCAGGCAGTGGCGACCAAGCTGGACCGCAAATATGCCCGCAAGGGCGTCCACGTCTATTATTGCGACCAGGTCTATGCCGCCAATACCGATTTCGAAAAATACCTGATCGCGCATGGTTATCCCGATGGCGATCATGGCGCGGTGCCCGACACGTCGGAGATGCTCTATCTCGAGGATGGCAGTTGGGTGCGAAAGAATCTGATCGCGCATTCGCTGGGCGATCCGCCGCTGCCGCCCGGGGCTAAGCCCGCGCCCAATAGCCACCTTCTCAACAACGGGATCACGGGTGACGGCCGCCGGTCGAGCGCGGCGCTGGGCAAGATGTTCTTCGACATGAAAGTCGATTATGCCGTGAAGCAGATCAAGGGATTTATCGGGTCTTCGCCCAAATGAGGAGGCAGCATATGCGTGAATTTCAACGCGTCACCGCCATTGTCATCGGCATGGCGGCTCTGAACATTGCTCCCGCCGGGGCGCAAGGGCTGGTGACTGCGCCGCGCATCAGCGCCGCGCTTGCCAATGAAGCGGTCGGTGCCGCCGTCGCCAGTTGCGCGGCCCAGGGCTATCACGAAACCGCCGTGTTGGTGGACACGGACGGGGTGACGCAAGCGTCGCTGCGCGGCGACGAGACCGGCATCCACACGCTGGATAGCGCCCATGACAAGGCTTACACCGCCGTCAGCTTCAAGCGCGACACGATGGAGATGAAGCCGGGCGAGACCGATGTGTTGATGGCGCGGCTGCCGCATCTGTTGCGCGCGGGCGGGGGCGTGGTGATCAAGTCCGGCACGACTGTGCTTGGCGCCATCGGCGCGTCCGGCGCGCCGGGCTATCAATTCGACGATGCTTGCGCCAAGGCCGGTGTGCAGAAAATTATGGACAGATTGAAGTAGCGTAGCGTCTTCAATGCTGCGTGGCCGGGGCCTGCTTGAACGGCGGCGGTTGCGGGGACGCGCAATTGGAGCTGCCCGACGGACAGGGCGCTGTCTTGGATGTCTCGGCATACTGCCCCGTGTAAAAATAAAGCAGCACGATGACGGCGCACGCCGCGATCCCCCACACCATATAACCTGCCTTGCTCATGCGGGTTTCGGACTTCCTGCAGGTTTGTCGCCGCGGCCGCGCGGGCCGTACCTCGAAGAGAGAACGTCTCAACCGCGCTCTGGTGCCGCTTGGCAACAGGGGACCCGTCGCGTAATGGTTCCTGCCTTGTTCCTTCCCTTGTTCCTTCCCTTGTTCTTTCCTGGCGCGTCCGCGCTTTTCGCTTCTGGAGAAACCCCCATGAAATTTCTCGCTGTCGCCATCGTCGCTCTTTGCGCTTTGCCCGCACTCGCCTTCGCCGAGCCGGCCAAGCATTTCCCTTCCGGCGGCTCGCGGGTGAGCGGCCCCACGCCCGCCTATTCCGCCGCGGTGGAGTCTGACGGCACGCTTTATATCTCCGGCACCGCCGATGGCACCGATCCCGACACCGGCAAGCTGCCGGTCGATGCCGCCACCGGCGCCAAAGTGGTGATGAACAGCATCAAACGGATCGTGGAGAATGCCGGCTACACCATGGACGATATCGTCTGGCTGCAGATCGCCACGTCCGACCTCAGCTACTACGGCGACTTCAACAAGGTGTACCGGACCTATTTCAAAGGCCCGCTGCCGACACGCGCCTTCATCGGCGGCGCCAAGCTCCTGGGTGACGCGCATTTCGAGATTTTCGGCATCGCCAAGAGGGGCGCGGCAGCCAAATAACGCTGGTTTCCGCGAATATTCCGCGCCGGCCCGCGACTTAAGAGCTTGCTTCGCGGCTTCGATCCGAAGCCAGGGAACTGACGGCGGCGCGCCCATTTTTGAAGGCAAGGGCCTTCGGGCGCCGTATCGGTTCCCGGCATTTGTTATATAGTCGCCTCCGGCTGTCCCGTCCCTAGCCGGACCCGATAACCCGTCTGGTCCGTCGCTTCGGTTAATCCCGGGAATCGTCATGACAGCATCCCATCCCATTGTCGGCATCGGCGCATCTGCTGGCGGCGTGGAAGCGCTGGAACATTTTTTCGGCAACACGCCGGACGACACGGGATGTGGCTTTGTCGTGGTCACGCATCTGGGGCCGGACCGCCGCAGCTTGCTGCCGCAGATCCTGGCGCGTCACACCGGCATGCCGGTCGAGGAAGCGGCGCATGGTGTCCGCCTTGAGCCCAACCATATTTACGTGCTGTCGTTCGACGCGATCCTTGGCATCGAGAACCGCACGCTGATCCTGAAAAAATCTCAGACGATCAAGCGGGAACGCAAACCCATCGATGTCTTCTTCAGCGCCCTGGCGCAGGATTTGGGCGAGATTGCGGTGGGCGTGGTTTTGTCGGGCGGCGATGGCGACGGCACCTTGGGCCTCAAAGCGATCAAGGAGCGGGGCGGTCTTACCCTGGCTCAGACCCCCGACGGCAGCGAACCGCAATGTCCCGAAATGCCGCGCGCCGCCATCGCCAGCGGCATGGTGGATCTGGCCGTTCCCGTCACCGAGATGGGCGCGCGTATCGCGGAATTCGCGCGCAGCTTGAGCAAGCTGGATCAGCCGGAAAGCGAACTCGGCGAAGATTCCAAGACCTGGCGCGGGAGCCGCAAGGAAATCTGCGCCATCCTGCGCAAGCAGCTGGGTCACGATTTTTCCGGCTACAAGGAGAAGACCTTCCTCCGCCGGGTGCAGCGGCGCATGCAGGTCAATCATCTGCAAACCGTCGAAAGCTATATCGAACGGTTGCGCCAGGACACCAAGGAGACAGGCGCGCTGTTCCGCGACCTTCTCATCAACGTCACCAATTTCTTCCGCGACGCCGAAGCCTTCGATGCGCTCCGCACGCTTGTCGTGCCGAAGCTTTTCGCCGGGCGCGGGGCCGAGGATATGGTGCGGGTCTGGGTGCCGGGCTGCGCCACGGGCGAGGAAGTCTATTCCATCGCCATTCTGCTGCGCGAGCATATGGAAAGCTTGACCGCCATTCCCAAGGTCCAGATTTTCGCCACCGACATCGACGAGGCCGCCTTATCGGTGGCGCGCGCCGCGCGTTATCCCGAGCTTCTGCTCGACAGCGTTTCCGAGGACCGGCGCAAGAAATACTTCACCCAGGACGATGGCAGCTATGTCGTGAGCAAGGAAGTGCGGGATCTCTGCGTCTTCTCGCCCCATAGCGTGATCCGCGATCCGCCCTTTTCGCGCCTCGATCTGGTCTCCTGCCGCAATCTCTTGATCTATTTCGGGGCGGAGATGCAGAACCAGGTCATTCCCACGTTTCATTATGCCTTGCGGCCCGGCGGCTATCTTTTTCTCGGCACCTCCGAGAATGTGGGACAGTTCAGCGAATTGTTCACACCCCTGGACAAGAAGAACCGGGTTTTCCGCTCGCGCGAGGACGTTTCCACCACCGCGCGGGTACCCCTGGTGGTCAGCGGCCTTCGTCCCGCGCCCTTTCCCATGAGCCTCACCGAGCGTGGCAAAAGCCTGGCCGGCATCGCCTTGCGCCAGGCCGTCGAAGCCCAGGTGCTGGACCGCTTCGCCCCCGCCCATGTCGTGGTCAATCGCGACGGGGACATTGTTTATTACTCTTCCCGCACCGGCAAATATATCGAGCCGATGGCCGGCGCCCCCACCCGCCAGCTTCTCACCATGGCCAAGAAGGGCTTGCGCCTGGATCTGCGCGCCTTGTTGCGCGAGGCGGTGGAAACCGAGCGGCGGATCAATCGCGACGGCATCGCCGTCGAGGCGGAGGACGGCCGCGTCCAGATCGTCGATCTGTCGGTCGAGCCTCTGAGCGAAACCAACGAGGACGACCGGCTCTTCCTGATCGTGTTCCGCGAGGTCGGCCCGGTCCTCAGCCGGGAGCAAGTTACCCAGCGCGCCGCCGTCCCCGACGAGACCGCGGTTCACCTGGAACGGGAATTGCGCGAGACGCGGGAACGGCTGCAATCCCTGATCGAGGAATATGAGACCGCGCTGGAGGAGCTGAAATCCTCCAACGAGGAACTGGTTTCGGTCAATGAAGAGCTTCAGTCCACCAATGAGGAATTGGAAGCTTCCAAGGAAGAACTGCAATCGGTCAATGAAGAACTCCACACTGTCAATGCCGAACTGAATGGCAAGGTCGATGCGCTGGACCGGTCCAACGCCGATCTCGCCAATCTTTTCACAAGCACCAAGGTCGCCACCGTATTTCTGGACCGCAATTTGACGATCCGCAGCTTCACGCCCGCCGTGTCGCAGTTCTTCAACATGCTGCCGGGCGACAAGGGGCGGCCGCTGACCGATCTCGCCAGCCGCATCAGCCTGCCCACCCTGGCGGACGATGTGCAGGCCGTGCTGGAAAGCGGAGAGGTTCTGGAGCGCACCATCAGTCAGAATGGCGGGACACATTATCTGGCGCGGCTGGCGCCCTATCGCAACGGAGGCATGCAGATCGAGGGCGTGGTCTTGAGCTTCGTGGACGTGACGTCGCTCACCCAGTCGGAAGCGCATCAGCGCACCCTGATCGCCGAATTGAACCACCGGGTCAAAAATATGCTGGCGGTGGTGATCTCGATAGCCGACCAGACCTATCGCACGGTTCAAGATCCCAAGACGTTCAAGGACCGCTTTATCGAGCGGATCCGCGCCATGGCGCATTCCTATGAGCTGCTTTCGAGCGAAAATTGGCGCGCCGCGTCCATCAGCCAGCTGGCGAAGGCGCAGTTGAGCCCGTTCGGTCACGAACGGATTCATCTGGGTTCGAACGATATCCATCTTCCCCCCTCCCAGGCCCTGTCGCTTGGGATGATCCTGCATGAATTGGCGACCAATGCCGCGAAATACGGCGCGTTGGCCAGGGCCGGCCGGGTGGATATGAATTGGCACCGCGACGGCCCCCATGTGGTGGTGACCTGGTCGGAATTCTGCGGAACCCAAGTAAATAAGCCGGAGAAAACCGGGTTCGGCATGAAACTCATTACCCGGGAGACCGTTTATACGCTCAGTGGGCATTCGGATATTGAGTTCGCCCCCGACGGGTTGAAAGTGACCTTGCGCTTCCCAGGGGAGGAAAAGGGCGTTGGAGAGTGAGGGGCGCACGCGAATACTCATCGTCGAAGACGAGTGGTTGATATCGGCCAATCTGGCCGATTTGCTCACGGATTGGGGTTGCGAGGTGCTGGGTCCCGCCGCCGGAACCCGCGATGCCTTGGCGCTGCTGGAACGGGAGCTGCCGCATTGCGCGCTATTGGGATGTTACCCTCGGTTCGGAGAAAAGCTTCCCCGTGGCCGATGTCTTGGCCGGCAAGGGAATTCCGTTCGTCTTCCTCACCGGGTATCAGGCGGCCGATCTGCCCCAACGCTTTGCCGAAGGTCCGATGATCGCCAAACCTATCCGTGACACGGATTTGAAGCGCGCCTTGATGCCTTTGATCGACGGTTTGGCGGCAAAAGCTCCGTCATAATGTCCGCCCCGGGGGCCGGGGCCTTCTTTTACAGCCGTTCCGGGCCGGTTCGGGCAGACTTCCGCACCAGGACCGCCAGCCATTGCAACCTGCGATGCCCGAAATACGCCAGTTGCGGCGCGGGGAATGTTTGCGCGAACATGGCAGCTGCGAAAGAGACATTGGGGGGATGCGCATGAAACGGCTTATTCTGAGCGGGGCGCTGGCATGTGCCGTCTTGTCCGCGAGCGCTGAAGCGCAAGCGCCGGACAATGCCAAGCAACAAGTGAAGCAGCTTTTGCGCGACTGGGCGGAGGCCGAGAACAGACATGACGCGGCCGCGTTGGAGCGCATTCTGGACGACCAGTTCATTTCCACCTCGGGCTTCGGCAAGCCGCACAGCAAGGCGGACTTCATCAAGGCCCTGACCTCGGGCAAGCCCGATCCCCGCCAATCGCAGACCCTGGAAGACGAAAGCGTGGTGGTGGAAGGCGACACGGCGGTGGATGTCGGCACCAACATCTTCCATATGAGCGATAAGTCCGCGCCGGACGGCATGGCGCTGCGCTACACCATCACCTTCGTCCGCCGCGACGGGCATTGGCGCGCGCTGGCCGAGCATATCGTGAAGATCACGAAATAGACCGGCGGGAGCGGCTGCGCCCAAACAAAGAAGCCGCCCGAACGGAGCGGGCGGCTTCGATGCTCAAGGCTGGAACGGATTATTTCTCGGGGTGGCCGGAACCGGGCGCCGTCATCTTGGGCGCCTTGCCGTCTTCGACGCGGCCTTCGTTGCGAAGCTCGCGGCCTTCCGCCGCCTTGCGCTGGCTTTCGGCGGTTTTGCCGTGCTCGTTCATCTCTTCTTTTACGTAGCCGGCAGCTTCCTTCGCGTGACCTTTGATGCTCATGGGAACTCCATATCATTTGATAACAACCCCAAGATGATAACCCCTGCGCGGCGGATTGGTTCTGTGCGGTGCCGCACGCTCAGGTGCGTCACTCTGGTTGTGCTGCGGCCGGCCGCGTTAACCGTGGAACCGGTCCGGTGTTGCGGGCGTAAACGCGGCGCCTAGTGTGGGGAGGTCGTTGATTCTCCTTGCGCACGCGGACCATGCTTCACGGCGTTCAGTCTTTGTTTGGCGCTCCGGCTCTCGCCTACGCGCTGTGGTTTTTGCTCGGCTCTCTTTGGGCGGTGCTGCTTTGCGAGTACCGCGCCTTTCGCCGCCGCCAGAAGTTGATCGCGCAGATCCACGCGCTGGAAAGCGAATTGGCCGTCAGCTCGGAAGAATATTTCGAAAGCGCGCAGGCCTATCGCGATGTCCGGAGCGCGTTGCTGGATATTTTAGCGGCACGGGAGCCTCGGGAGCATCGGCCCCGCGAAGTTGGAGACTTCGCGTCAGGCCGTGCGACCATCGATAAGACACGGCCGATCGCAGCCGAATGAAATTGCCTGGCGGGCAAGGAAGGCAACTCTCCGCGCCGGGACGCGGAGAGTTGGGTTGCGGATTTACTGGTTGATCTTGATATAGCCGCGGGTCATCAGATTGATGAAGGTGACCGTAGCCGACAGGTTGATCTGCGCATATTGGATGGATTTGAAGTCGTAATGCTGCGCCATGGTGGACTGGCCGCAGACCACCGTCTTCAGCCCCGCTTTCCGAAGCTGATTCAGAAGCTCGACATTGGGATTGTGCTCGACCCCGGTGCGCGCCTTGTAGGTGGCGTCGTCGGTGACCGCGACAATGGTGGGACCGTGAAACACGGCGACAAGATGCAGATGATCGGGCGCGACGCCATGGCTCTCATAAGTGTTGATGATCGCGCCGATCATCATCAGGCCGGGGAGCACTTTGTCGTTCGAGTCCGGCATGGTGTTCATGTCGAACGCGATCTTGTAGTCCAGCTTGGGGTCGGGCAGTTCGTTGGCGCCGGGAAAATCCTTCATCGCGGGCACGCCGGTGATGGGCGCGGTCTGGGCAAAAGCGGGGGCAGCCAGCGCGGCACACGAGACAAGGGCAGCGGCCAGCACGGCCTGGCGGACAAGATTCAGAGTCACGAAAGGTCTCCTATTAGTTAGAGTGATCGCTCTAACTAATGCCAGGCGACAAAGCGGCTGTCAAGATTGCTAGATCGAACACTCTAAATTAGAGTTCCCTCATGCGTCGCCTCGATCCCGTCAAGCACGAGGAGAAGCGGCAGGAAATCCTGGCCGCCGCGAAAACTTGCTTCGCCCGGGACGGATTTAAGGGCCTTTCCATCGCCGATATCTGCCAGGAAGCGGGCATCAGCCCCGGCCATCTCTATCATTATTTCGACAGCAAGGACGCGATCCTGGATGCGGTGGGCGCGGCGGCGCTGGAGGAAGGCGCGCGCCAATTCGCCCAGCTGGTGCAAAGCGGCAATGCGCTGTCGGCAATCGCCACGGTGATCGAGGAAGCCAAGCAGCGCAATCTGCGCACCGATTTCATCCTCTTCCTGCAATGGGCGGCGGAAACCCACCGCAATCCCAAGCTGGCCGCCAAGCTTCGGGAGATGAGCAAGACCACGCGATCCATCCTGGCCAATTTCCTGGCCAAAGGTCAGCAAAACGGCCTGATCGATCCCACGCTCGATCCGGAGATCGCGGCGACGGTCTTGTTCGGCATTCTGGACGGCGTGCGCATGATGACGGTGCGCGATCCCAAGCTCGACATGCCCAAGATTCTCGACGCCATCAAAATTCTGGTGCGCCGCTTCCTGCAGCCAGCGACAGGAGCATCGGCCCCGCGAAGTTGAAGACTTCGCGTCAGGCCGTGCGACCATTAAACAAGAGCATCCGGCGCCCTTCGAAGTTGAAGACTTCGCGTCAGGCCGTGCGACCATCAAAGACTTCAATTTTCTACGGTCTGCTGATCGGCGCGGAAGACGTCGAGCTTGACATGGGTGATGCCGTTTTTCTCCATGCCCAGGGCGCGCGCCGCCGCCGATGACAGATCGATGATGCGGCCTTTCACATGGGGGCCGCGATCATTGATCTCCACCTTCACCGTCTTGCCATTGCCCAGATTGGTCACCCGCACAATTGTGCCGAAAGCCAGTTTGCGATGCGCCGCCGTGAAGGCGTGGGAATCGAAACTGCCGCCATCGGCCCTGATCTTGCCGTCCAGCGCGGCGCCGTAAAAAGACGCCACGCCAGTCTGGCTGAAAAAGGGCTCTGCCGGTGCTTCCGTTACGGAAGGCGGCGCGGGTGGCGGTTCAACAGCAGGGGGCGTTTGCGTGACGCAACCACTCAAAGTGAAAAGCGCAAATGCCAACAAGGGGCGAAGGGCGCGCGAAGGACAATGAGGCATCAAGAACGGCGTGGGGGGCGACCCTTCGATAACGCCTTTTGGCTTGATTGGTTCGCAAGCGCACGCCTGGGCTGGGGCCAACGAGCATCTTTAAGCCCCTGATGGCGCGAAGGAACTCCGTCCGGTGGGCGCATCCGGCTAAGCCGTTATGGTTACCTTCAAACACGCGTGGAAGCGGCATCACTCTTCGATATCGTGTGCAAGGCACATCCGGAGTGGTTAATAATTGGGGTCCCCGGATGCCGCTCGGTCGAAAGGCTTCAGCGTCATGGTCCATGGTCGGATCGAAACCACACCCGAGCAACAACTGATCGATCTGCGCAAGGCGTATGATCGCTACGTCGCGCTGGCCGATCTTCTGAAAGACAGCGGCGATGTCGCGCTCGATGCCGACGAACGCCAGGCGCGCGAACATTATGCGCGGCGCATCGCGCATGCTTACGAGAAGACCATCGCCAATACCTCGGCGCGCATGGCGAGCATGCGGCAGGGTCGCATCGCCGATCATTCCTTCCGGCGCTGGATGGTGATGACCGTCCTGATCGTGATCGCGGGATTGTTCGCGAGCTCCGCCTTGCTGGCGACGTTCCTGCCGGGGATATTCCGGCCCGCCTCGCAACGGCCGCATGTCGCGCCCGTCCTGGAGGCGAGCGTCGCCCAACCCACGGTCTTGCCGCCGGTGACGCCCAAAATCGCGCGGTCAAAAGCCGCGGCGAACAACGCACGCGCAGCGAGCCCAGGGCGCGCCGCCGCCGCCACGCCCGCGCCGATGGCGAGACCCAAATCGGCGCCGGACGCGAAAGCGGAAGCGCCGAAAGCAAATGTTGCCCCGCGTGTGGCGGCGCCTGTGCGCGAAGCTTCACGTGAAGCGCCGCGTGTGGTTGAAGCGCCGCGCGTGACGGAAGCGCCGCGCGTGACGCCGCCGCAAGCTTCCCGCGCCGCTGCGCCGCCGCCCGCTTCACTCACATCAACGCCAGCACCGGCCGCGCCGCCATCCAATCCGCCGCAACCCGCCACCACAAGTGCGGCCACCAGCGCGGCATCGACGGCGCCAGCAAATCCGTTGCCACCGGCTCCGGTTCCGCGCGACGCCGGCGTTCAGGTTTCATCGCTGCCGCCCATCGCAACGCCCGCGCGCCCGTTAACGCCGGCAACGCCTGTTCCTTCAACGTCTGGGCCGACGCGGCTTGAATCCATCGCGGGCACGCACCGGCCGCCGCCCTATCCCGACATGTCGAAGCGGGCGGGCGAGCAGGGCACCACCCAGATGCAAGTCGCGATCTCGACCGCGGGCGTGATCACCGATTGCAATGTGATCGGCACCTCGGGGTCGCAACGGCTGGACGCCGCCGCCTGTTCCTATGTCCAGACGCATTGGAGATGGCAGCCGCCTTTGAAGGACGGCCGGCCCGCCTCCACCACGACCAAGATCTCGGTGATCTGGAATCTGGAAACCGCGGCGCGGTAGCTGGTTTTTTTATGGCCCCCATCTGTCCGCCACGCGGGCGAGCCCGCTAGCGGACGTTCGATACGCTGTCGCTATCGAACTCCCCCGCCAATGGCTTCGCCATGCGGGGGGAAGAAAGCCGGAGCCAAGGCTAGCTCGCGCCTACGCGCTTACTTTTGCGCGCCGGCTTCACGCCTGCGCGCAATAAGCGCTGCTGCGTTCGTACGCTGTCGCTACTCACCCTCCCGCCAGCATGCTGCGCATGTGCGGGGAGGGCGAAGCACGGCCAAGGCGCGCTAGGCGTTAGTCGCGGCGCTCCACGCATCTTTGGGGATGTTCCCGCGTTGGCTTACACAGCACCAAGGCGCGAGAAACGACGTGGCTTACGCTGAAGATCCTGTCGCCCGAAAAGTTTCTGAGTATCGGCGAAAAGCGGCGGACGCCGACGCGCGGGCCGCGGCCTGTGACGACAGTTTCACGAAATCGAGATGGGAGGACATCGCCAATTCCTATCGGGAGATGGCCGACCGCATGGAGCGCAATTCCGGCTTGCCTTAGGACGGAGGGTCAATCGTCCGTCAGCACCACATTGCCGGGCTTGCCGCGCGCAAAATAACTGGTCGCGCCGCTATCCCATTTGACTTTGATGCGGTGGTTCGATTCCACGATGGTGCCGGCGTCGGCTTTGCCGTCGCGGCGAACGACGCGCCGGCCCACGCGCCAGGCGCCGGATTGCAAGGGAAGAGACGACCGGTTCGTCCCGCCAGGCCCCCCAAGACCGTACGATAGCGCACTTATACGCTGGCGCCGTGCCTGGTCAATTCCGCCCCTGCGCGGCTCTCGACCGAACGCCGGCAAACCTGGGCACGGGGATGGGAACCATGCGGTTCCGCAGGATGTTACAGGGATGCCGCCAGTCTTGGTTCCTGCGTATTGGCGTTTGAGAGACATGAGGGACAGGCCCCCGAACGCTGTCCGCGCTCCCGCAAACAAACGGGTGCGCCATGATGGGCGGTTCAGTGCCGGCAACGAAAATCTCTATCGGAATCAAATGCGTCAAGTGCGGCCGGGACGGCCAATGCGTCTGGGAAAGATGGCAGGGCGCCGCCGTTCTGGTCGCGCTGTCCGGAGGTTTTTACGAGCGGGTGTCCAAGAAAAGCCGTTCACTCAAGATCGAGCTGGTTTGCGAGGGGTGCGGCGCGATCCAGCCCAGTCCGACGCCTCCCAACTTGGCGCAACATGACGCAGCTGCGGGTGGCGCCGATGCGGACCCTTATCGCGCATGATTAGCCGTCTCGCGCCTGCTCTTTTCCCCATGCGCGCGAGCCGCCGCGAAAGAGCGGCAGCGTACCGAAGGTCTCCGGCCGCTTGCGCGAAAGCGGCAGCGGGAGGAAAATAAACCGTCGCCAGCCGGGACATGAGCGCTGGCGCTTGAGAGACAGATGGGGCAATCACTAAAATATTGTCCGTGCTCCCGCTCGCAGCGGTGGAGGCGCGCATGAAAATGTTTCAACTGCGTTTTCTCGACAGGCTCGATTTTGTGATTCTCACTCGCGCGCAAGCCGCGATGGACGATCTTGACGCCTTGGCTGAAGCCGAGCGGCTGTCGGTCACCCACACGATCGAAGTGTGGGACGGCGACCGCAGAGTCGCGCGGGTGAAGAAGGGCAACGTACCGCTCAGTGTGAATGATCGACTTGGTGGTTAGCCCCCATCTGTCTCTTTCGCGGCTTTTTCTTTAGCGCTCCGGCTCACGCCTACACGCAGGCGCTCTAGTCGCTGCCCGCTAAGGCGGGCGTTCAGCCGGCAAAAGCTCCCCCGGAGCCTTTGCTGATCGGCCTCACGGGGAAGAAATTCTCGACCAAGACGCTCTAGAACCAGAGGTCATCTACCGTGCGGGTTGGGCGCTCCATCTCCTTCCAGCTCTCGAAGCCGTCGAGATGGCGCAGAGGAATGGCGGCGACTTGGGCCGGGTCTTCCGACAAGCGCAGATTGACGGCGATGCGGCGGCGGCCATCCTCGCGCGGCTTGACGGCGCGCCAATAAGCGAGGTTGCCGCAGGTTTCGCAGAAATGAAAACCGATGCCGGCTTCGCCCCAGCCATAGGCGCGCGTGGGGCCCGTCACCGCAATGCGTTCGCCTTCGAAATCGTAAGCCCAGAGCGTGGCGTAGCGGCGGCAGACAGTGCAGTTGCAGGCGGTGGCGCGGTCGGGCAGGCCGTCGAACCGCCAATGGACCGCGCCGCAATGACAAGCGCCTTGGATCATCGAGGTTCCTCCGCTTCCGCACCCGCACTTTATATCAAGGCGTTGGCCGGGCTTGGCAATTTAATATCTTGCATAACAAGGTATCATGTGTCACATTGTTCTGGTCACCCCAGGGAGCCAGGCGTGCGATGCGCGCGATCACCCTAGAAAACCTGACTTGCCCGACAGCAGCGCTGATCCTGGCGGCGGCGCTGGCGCAACTGGCTTTTGCGCCCGCCACCGCGCGGGCGGCGGAGGCGAAGAACGTCAGCATCGCCGTGGCGCCAGCCCGCCCCATCATCGAGATGCGGGGCGAAAACAAGTTTCTCAACTTCGACATGATGGTGACGAATGGCGGCGCGGACACGCTGCGCATCGCCAAGATCGAGGTCAGCGCTTATGACGGGGCGCATCGCCTGGCGCTGCGCAAGGCGATCAACACCGACGCCTTCGCGCCGTCCATCGCGGTGATCGGCGAGCAGGTGCTGACGCCCGGCAAGACGCTAGACGTGTTCAATCCTTTTTCGGAATTCGAAGGCGCGATGCCGTTGAACGAACTCAGCTATTCCTTCTGCCTGCAACGGGAGAATTCGGCGGCGGAGAGGCAGGCGAATGCACACCGCCTGCCGGACGATTGCGACGCCATCAACGATGTCACGGTCGCCTCGCGCGTCTATCCGGGCAAGACGGCGCTGACCCTGCCGCTCAAGGGCAAAGTCTTTGTGTGGGAGGGCCATGATTCCTACGCGCATCATCTGCGGGTGCCGATGAGCAATCCGCGCGTCAAGGCGATGGGCATTGCTGCCAACTCCAACGAGTTCGCCATGGACTTTATTTATACCGACGCGGAGGGCCGCGAATTCCACGGCGATGCGGGCAAGCCCGAAAACTGGTTCAGCTATGGCAAACCCATCTATGCGCCGGGCGACGGCGTGGTGCGCGAAATCGCCAACGACATTCCCGACAATTGGTTCAAGAATGCGGCGGCGACCGAGATCGGTCATCCCGCTCTGCCGCCCGGCAAGGACCCGAAAGACATCGGCAATTATGTGCTGATCGATCACGGCGATGGCGAGTTCAGCCTGATGGTGCATATGAAGCCGGGCAGCGTGCGGGTGAAGGTGGGCGACCAGGTCAAGGCAGGCCAGCAGATCGGCCAGATCGGCTTTGCGGGAGATTCGCTTTTCCCGCATCTGCATTATTCGCTGCTGGAAGGGCCGGAAGACACCAAGGCCTGGGGACTTCCCGCCTATTTCAGCCGCTTTCACCGCTGGTATGGCGCGGCTTCGGTGGCGGTGAAGCGCGGGCCAGTCGATTCTGGCGATTTTGTCGAAAGCGATGCGGCGATGGCAAATGACTGACGCATCTCGCATGATGGCTCGAAGCGGAGGATTTTCCTGATGCGCAAACATCTGGGGTGGATCGCTCTGGGCGGCTTTGTCATGGCCGCGTTTCTGTTGTGGAGCGCGTTTCGGATCGGCGGCGGCTTCGATTTCGGCGATCTGGCCTTGCGCGCGGCGGCGTCGCGCCTGCCTTTGTGCCGCGAGATGCCCGCGGGCCAGACCGCCAGCCGCGAGATCGCCTGGACCGGCGGCGACACGGTGTCCATTTCCATTCCCTCCACCGCGCAATACCGGCCGGGCGAAGGCGGCGACAATGTGAAGGTGACGGGCGATGCGGCGCTGATCCCGCATGTCGTGATCGTGGATGACGAGATCAAGCTCAATTGCCTGCCCGGACCCTTGAAGACGGAGCGGGTGGCGATCGTCCTGCCGGGGCGCAGTTTCCTGCGCTTCAATCTGGCCGGGCTGACCACGACGGTGCTGAACGATCTCGATCAGCCGGAGCTGCGCTTCAACATTGCGGGCTCGAGCAGCGTCGAAGCCACGGGCCGCGCCGACAGTTTGCGCATCAATGGCGCGGGCTTGAGCGAGGCCAAGCTGGGCGGACTGGCGGTGAAGGACGCGCATCTCAATCTGGCGGGCAAAAGCACGGTCGAGGTTTCGGTGGAAGATAGCCTGGAAGTCAATTCCGTGGGCGCCGCCACGCTGACCCTGGTGCGCGAACCCAAGAGCATCAAGACCAACATTCTGGGCGCCACGCGGGTGATTCACCGGGCGCAGTAGCGTCGCTGCGCGCCACAAATTTTCTTTATGCCTCTCCAGAGATATGGTCGCTTGCAGGGCCGGCGGCGGGACCGCTAGGCATGGCGATCCATCGAGGGGACACACGATGAAATCGGGAATTCTGCTGGCGCTGATGTTAACGGCGGCTCCGGCTTACGCGGCGGAGGATCAGGCCAACGTGAAGGCCTTGGTCGATGCGGCGCTGACGCCGGTGATGGCGAAATATCGCATCCCCGGCATGGCGGTGGGCGTGGCCGTCAACGGCAAGTCTTATGTCTTTGCCTATGGCATGGCGGACCGGGGCAAGCCGGTCACGCCTTCGACCCTGTTCGAGCTGGGCTCGATCAGCAAGACTTTCCTGGTGACTTTGGTGTCGCTGGAACGGGAGGAGGGCGCGCTCAAGCTCACCGACACGGTGGATCGCTATCTGCCCGAAATGAAGGGCACGGCTTTCGGCACGGTGCCCTTGATGAATCTTGCCACCCATGTGGCGGGCGGCTTTCCCCTGCAAGTGCCCGACGCGGTGAAGAGTGACGCGGAATTGACGGGTTATTTCCAGCATTGGAAGCCCAGCTATCCGTTCGGCGCCATGCGCACTTATGCCAATCCCTCCATCGGCATGCTGGGGGTGGTGGCGGCGAAAGCGGCGCACCAGGATTTCGCCAGCCTGATGGAGGCCAAAGTGTTTCCGGCGCTGGGCCTGAAGAACACGTATATTCACGTGCCCGCCCAGCGGATGGGCGATTACGCGATGGGGCACACGCGCGACGATAAAGAAGCGCGGGTCAATCCCGGGCCGCTGGCGGACGAAGCCTATGGCGTCAAATCCAATGCGGGCGACATGCTGCGTTTTGTGGAAGAGAATATGAAGCTGATGCCGCTCGACGCGAAGCTGCAGCGCGCGGTGATTGCCACGCATACCGGCTATTTCCAGGTCGGCGCGATGACCCAGGATCTGATCTGGGAGCAATATGATGAGGGCGCGTCGCGCGACACGCTGTTGGCCGGAAATTCCAACGACATGCTGAAGCCGACGCCTGTGACGGCGATCAATCCGCCGGCCAGCCCACGTGACGATGCCTGGATCAACAAGACCGGCTCGACCAACGGCTTCGGCGCTTATCTCGCCTTCATTCCGGCGAAGAAGATCGGCATCGCGATCCTGGCGAACAAATATTATCCCAACGAGGATCGGGTCGCGATTGCGTATGAGGTGTTGAATAAGTTGAAATGAATGGATTGGGGCGGCTTTTCGCACCGCCCCAACTTTGCGCCGACATATTCCCTTTACTCCAAAGCTGCGGCCACGGCTTCGCGCAGCGTCGCCTGGGCAAGGTCGTCATAGGCGACCGCATCATTCTCGCTCAGCGCGGAGACGTGGACCTTGCCGCTCTTTTCGCCGGGCACCGGCATGGTGGAGACGAAGGAGCCCTGGGGCGCCGCCAGATCTTCCTCGCTATAGACGAACGAAGCCGGCTGGCGTTCGCTGCCCTGGCTGTGGGCGGCATAGGCGATCTTCTCGATGGCCGGAACGGCCATGGTGGAAACGAAGGAGCCGGGCGCGGCGGCCAAATCTTCCTCGCTCTGCGCCTGGGCGGGGGTGCCCAACGCGACCATGCCGATCACCACAAACGACGCGGCGGCGGCCAGGACACTCGATAATCCGGATTGTTTGCTCATGACGATCATCCCTCTCTAGGTTCGATGCACATAAAGGTATGTGCATATGCTCCTAAATAGGGGTATATGCTCATATTGCAAGCGCCGGGCGCGTAATTTTCGCGTAAAGACCGATTCCACAAGAGATTCAGCAGCTTCGACGGCGGGCGAAGATGACCCTTAATTCACCTCCGGCCCAGTTGAGGCCGTCCGCGCATTGCGCAATCTTGCCGCCGGGAAGCGGTGGAGCGCGGCCATGAAACGATCGGCAGCCTGGGTGATGGCGGCCTTGATTGCGAGCGGCGCGGCCGCGAAGGCGCAAGACCCCCCGCCGGCGGCAATGACGCTGCCGCCGCCCGAGGTGAGCGATCCGCTCCCCGGCGGCGAACGCATCGCAGGCGATCATGTCTTCGCCAATTTCTACCCCGGCAAGGGCGAGGGCAGGCGGCCGGGTGTGCTGCTGCTGGCGGGATCGGAAGGCGGGCTTGGCGGCGGCACCGGCCGCATCGCCCAGGCGCTGGCGGGCGAAGGCTTCGCGGTGCTGCAGCTTTGCTATTTCGGTTGCCCCGGCCTGCCGCCGCGCCTCGCGAATGTACCGCTGGAAATTTTCACGCAGGGTCTGGCATGGCTGAAGCGCGATCCGCGCGTGGATGGCAGCCGGCTGGCAGTGATGGGCGGCTCCAAGGGATCGGAGCCCGCGCTGCTGCTGGCGGCGCGCGCGCCAGAGCTGAAAGCGGTGGTGGCGACCCAGCCTTCCAGCGTGGTGTGGCCGGGCATCACATTTGAGCCGGAGCCGAAGCCGGGCTGGACGGAAAATGGAAGGCCGCTCGATTTTCTGCCTTATGCCAAGGACAGCGAGACCGAGAAGGGCATCTTTTTCCATTACAAGAATGCGCTGGCCGGGCTGGGTGCGCATCCGGGCGCGGTGATCGCGGTGGAAAAGATCCGCGCGCCGATCCTGCTTGTTTGCGGCGAGGCCGATACGCTTTGGCCGTCCTGCCCGATGGCGGACCAGATCGCGGCGCGACTGAAGGCGAAAGGGAGACGAATGCCCACCATCTTGCGCTACGCGAATGCCGGGCATGAAGTGTTCGGCCTTCCCATCGATCGCTCGAGCCCGCATTTCGCGCATCTGGGCAGCCTGGGCGGTACGCCCGACGGCATCGCTGCGGCGCATGAAGACGATTGGCCGAAGACGGTGGCCTTTCTCAAGACTGCGATGCGTTAGCGCCACGTCGAGCGATGTTGCCGTATGACGCGGTTTGAGGAAAAGCCGGAACGGCTGCCGAAAGCTAGTTCTGGGAAGAGCGCTCGGACATCTTGGATTTGCGTATCTCGGCCACGGCATGCGCAAGCCGGCGATACTCTTCGGCGATGCCTTCCCATACGCGACGGGTCTCAGGAGAGAGCGACGCGTTTGCCACCGCGTCGGCTTCCTGCGCCTTCACCAGATATTCCCGCTCGTCCATGGCCCAAGCCCCAGGGAACCTTACGCTTACGGCAAGGGGTCGCCTAGAGTCTAACCTCAATAATCGCGTGGCCGCGACGCAGGGGATTTTGGTTTCTGACCAGGAGCGAGGAGCGCTGTGGGCTTGAATGGCCCATGAGCGACGAGCGGTCCGTGGCGCCAGCGTGCGGACGTCAGAGGCCAAAAGACCCGCGTCCCTCCGGGTTGCGGGATTATTGAGGTTAGACCCTGGCTGGGGAATGCCAATTTATTCGGGCTGCGTCGCCCCACACCTGGCGCAGACCAGCTCGATGCTTTTGCGGTCTTTTTTCTTGATCCGCTCATAAAAGCCATCGGACAGGCTGACCAGATAGGGCTGAGGGCCAGCCGGGCTCACCGCGCTATTCTCTTCCCACACCGCCGTTCCGGTTTGGCCGCATCTGCATTTGAGGGGGATCGTAAATTGGTCCCTGGTGGGCCTTTCCGAACCGGGCATGGGACCTCTTTTCCCAGCGGGTTACGCACGGAAATGAACATTGGCTCTTAAGGTTCCATTAACCAAAGAAATCCAGGAATTCCGCCAAATTCGCCCGCCCGCCCATTGTTTGGAGCCGGCGCAGATGCCTGGTGGCGTACGCGCCTTCGAAGCGGCGCCGAAGCCGGGCGATGTTGCCGGCCTATTGTACTTTGATTGTACGCAAGCGGTCTTGCGAGGCGCGCCCCTTGGGCATCAAATCCGCCCATATTTTCCCGGGATTTTCACATGCGCTGCTATTTCATGCGCGAAGGCCATATTGTGAGCGTCGAATTCCTGGACAGCCAGGACGACGCGGGCCGCATCGCGCAATCCAAGAAATTGTTCGACAGCAAGGCCAAGTCCCTGGACGCCGACGGCTTTGAAGTGTGGGACGGGGCACGCTTCGTCTATCGCTTTCCCGAACGGGCGATGCCCAGCCGATAAAGTCACGTTTTACTCGTCCATCAGATCCAGCAGCGCCTCAAAAGCGCGCAGGACGAGCACCCAACTGACAACCGCTGCGGTCACAATCAGGACCAGCCAGCCAACGCGTTCGATGAATCTCCCCCAAGACTGTCCTGTTCGGGACAAGCCACCCCCCCTGGTTGTGGGGTTATTAACCAAGTTTTCCTAAGGGAACTCTAGGCTTTTCTCGGTGCGAGAGCGTACACTGAAACCCGGTGGCTGTCTCAGCTTTTGGTCGCCCCAATCGCGTCCAGCCCGGCCGTCGCGCACGCCATGTCTTGGGTGTAGTGCGCGCCGCTGACGCCGATGGCGCCCACGATCTCGGCGTCTTCCTTGATGGGATAGCCGCCGCCGAAAATGATGATCCGGGGATATTGCGAAAAGCCGTGCAGCAAAGGCGGGTCGCTCTTCACGAAGTCATGCACCTCATGCGTCGCCATGCCCAGGCTTGCGCTGGTATAGGCCTTGTTCAGGGCAAGCTCGGCGGTGAGCGAGGACGCGCCATCCATCCGCGCCGAAGCTTTGACGTTGCCGTCCTGATCGGTCACCGCGACGCTGATGGTCACGCCCAGTTCTTTGGCTTTCGCCAGCACGGCAGCGATGGCGGCCAAGGCCGTTTCGATATCGACGATGCGTCGCGTCACGCTGGACATGGTGCCTCGCAGATTGGTCCGCGTGCAGCGGCGCGGTTCATGGCGGATTGTGCTTTCGCGGCGGCGAAAATCCCGGCAATGTCCGGCGATACCGACGCATTATTAGACGGCCTTTATAGCCTAAGAAACAGGATTTCGAAGGGACGCCGTGCCGGATACGGATCCGCCCATTGCAGCCGAGGAGCATCAGGACGCCATGCTGGACGTGCATCCGCCGCATGCGGCGATCCATGGCTGGAGAGATTTTTTCATCCACATCGCCACCATCACCATCGGTCTTCTGATCGCGCTGGGCCTGGAGCAGACAGTCGAATATGTCCATCACCTGGATCAATTGGCGACCGTGCGCCAGGAGATCGCCGCCGAACTGGATGCGAACCGCCGGATCGTCACCCTCAACGAGAAGGAATTCGCCCGGGTCGGTGCCGCGCTCGCCAAGGACATGGAAATTCTGCGCACGGCCCGCGCCCAGAACGCGCCGGTGACGGGGGACCTTGATTACGAATGGCTGTTCTATCGCACGCCCGACGGCGCCTGGCAGGCGGCCAAGGAAAATGGCGTGCTGAGCCTGGTGCCGCATGACGAGCTCAGGGGTTATGTCTATGACTATGCGGTGTTTGCCGCTTTCATGGAGGCGTTGACGGCGGCCAACCTCGAAATGGAAGTGGCGGGCGCGATCGCGCGGCGCGCGCCCGATAACGGGCTTTCGCCCAAGGATATCGACGATCTGATCGCCGCCACGTCGAATTCGCAGGGCAAGATCGCCTTCGCGGTCAAGCTTCTGGGTTTTGAGAAAATGGGATTGCAGGCGCCGCATAAATGACAGGAGGGTTCGCGTCGGCCTGGCAAGGTTTCTCGCCTGGGAATTTCATGGCCCTGCTGCTGGCGGCGTCGATGGTCGCCGGCTGCGCGGGTCCCGTGCGTGAGCCGCCGCCGCTGGACGCGAAGGCTGAGCTTTCGAGGCCCGGTGCGATCCTTGCCACCGACCAGGTCAGGGATGCGACGACCGCGATCCATCTTGGCGTCGCGCGCTGCTTTCCGCGCCAGTCCGAAGCGTCCTTCCAGGCCGAGCTTCAGGACGATCACTGGTTCGTGTGGGCGGATACGAAGCCTGCGTCCTTTTCCGCTGAAGTGGCCAAGCGCGACGGCGCGGTCACGGAATGCACCAACCTTCAATTGTGACGCCTCTCACAAGGCCGGTGTCGCGCCCGGGGCTGAGGGCAGAAGCGGCGCGCAGGTGTTGCCCGCAATGGCCGCGCCTTTGAAAGGCCGGGGTGTGAGGCCCGCCAGCCGCCCGGTCTTGAGCATCTGCTGGCCGAGCTGCCTTATGTCGCTGGAAAGCGCGCGCGCATTCTGCAAGGCCGCGACCAGGCCGCCACGCATGTCGGCGCCAAGGACGCGCGGCCCCAACTCCACAGCGGCCAGGCTCGACCAGGTGTCATGCTCGCGGCTTTCCATCGTCTGAAGCGCGGCCAGGCGGGTGTAGAAGGCTGACTGTTCGCTTTGCTGGTCGCCCGGTTGCCGGCTGAAGCGGCCGCTGTTGAGATTGGCCTGCCAGCGCTGCGCGGCCAGGGGAATATCGTTGGGCTGGCCGATGGTCATGCCCGCGGGCAACGGCTTGCCTTGTCCCCAATCGGCCAGAAGACCCGTGATCGCGTTCAAGCGGCGATCGATGCAGGGCTGTTGCGCCTGGCGATAAGCGATGCGGTCGAGATCCTCCTGCATCTCCGCATTGATGGCCTCCGTCGCTTCGCGCGCCAGGCCGCGCTCATGCCAGGCCTCGACCGATTGCTCCAGCGCCAGCGCGATCAGAATACCCGCCACGATGGTGCCAAGCTCGATGAAGAATTCCTTCCATGTCTTGGCGGGGTGGGGCTTGTGGATTTCCATCGCGCGCTCCTCGAATGTGTGGGCGCGCGGGCCGGCGTGCGCGATCAAGCCCGCCAATGGATAGATATCTTCAGGAGAAGAACCGGTTGGTTCGGCTTCTTCGGACACGCTGGCCCCCACGACCATGTCGGCCGGATCATTGCGCGCCAATTGAGCGGGTGCAAGCCAGGCGCGCCGGTGCTAAAAATCGGGTTCTGGTGAGAGCAAGCAGGGATAGAGAGAATGTCTTTCGCCCGCATCGTGTCAGGGATTGCGCTTGCCGCCTTTCTGTCCGGCTGCGCCGTACCGTCAACCTATTATCCGAACGATCCGCCGGCCAAGCAGGCGCTGGCCAAATGCCGGGCGCAATCGGACGAGCGGCCAGCCTCCACGCCAAATCCGTTCGGCGCGGTCGCGGATCAAAACCAGTATGTCGTGGATTGCATGAAAGCGGCTGGCTACAAGATCCAGTGAGGAAACCAGAACGCGCCCCGGCTGCGATAGAGGACATAGGCCGCGACGACAAAGATCAGGGATGCGAACACCGCATTGAGCAAGCCGCGCCGCGCCGCCAAGCCATGGGCCAATTTGACGCCGCCCAACCCGCCGGCAATGCCGCCCGCCACGAACACGGCCGCCAACAGCCAGTCCACCCAGCCGGACAAGGCATAATTGGCGGCGGTGGTGATGCCGAACGCGCCCACCGCCAACAGCGAAGAGCCCACGGCGTTCAAGATCGGCATGCCCGTGGCCAGCATCAGTCCCGGCACGATCAGAAAGCCGCCGCCGATGCCGAAAAAGCCGGAAAGGCCGCCGGTGAGAAACCCCAGCACCACCAGTTTCGGCGCATTGGCGGCGCAGAGCTTTACATCGGGATAGCCGTCCGCTTGCCGGCGGCGCAACATCAGAATGCCCACGGCGATCATCAACAGCACGAACAGGAAAAGAAGCTTCTGGCCGTCGATGGCTTTGCCCAGGCTCGAGCCCAGATAAGCGCCCACGATGCCGCTTAAGGCAAAAAGTCCCACACAGCCCCATTTCACGATACCCGCGCGCGCGTGGGTCATCAGATTAATGGCGGCATTGGCGGCGACAGCGATGGCGCTTGTGCCGATAGCGAAATGCGGATCGGAAACGCCCACGCCATAGACGATCAGCGGCACGGCCAGGATGGAGCCGCCGCCGCCGACCAGGCCCAACGTGAATCCGACAAAGACGCCGCACACGGCGCCCAGCGCATATTGGACAAGGCTGATCGGCACGAATCTCCCCCGCACCCATGCTAATGGTTTCCTGGCGATTTTCACAGAAAACCATATGGACAATTCCGCGCGATGCGGAGCATGTTTCGGCGGCGGGACCAGCGGGGACGAAACGATGGCGTTGTGGAGACGGGAATTTTTGGGCCTGACGCTGGCAGCACTCAGCGGCGGCGGGGCCAGTGCCGCGCCTTCGGCCAAAGCGAAAGGCGATGCCAAAGACGAAAAGGATGCGTGGCTCGATCAAGGCGGACAGCGGCACCGCATCATCTTCGATTCCGTCAGCACCAAGGGGGCGGGCGAGGCGCTGAATTTCGCGGACAATTTCTACAAGGCCAATCTCAGCGGTTACGGCGTCCAGGCCAAGGACATGTCGGTCGTCATCATCCTTCGCCATTATGCCGTGGTGTTCGGCTTCAATG